>MDSV01153192.1_pt1 | contig 342213 bp, 307 predicted proteins | sample 810851 | NCBI WGS metagenome assembly MDSV01 (sample SAMN05326640, study PRJNA326480) | marine metagenome | isolation source: seawater | place: Atlantic Ocean: North East | collected 2012
CGCCACCTTGGCAATCGGGAAGCCGGTTGCCTTGGACGCCAGCGCCGATGAGCGGCTGACCCGTGGGTTCATTTCGATCACCACCATGCGGCCATTGTCGGGGTTGACCGCGAACTGGACGTTCGATCCGCCGGTATCGACGCCGATTTCCCGCAGACAGGCAATCGATGCGTTGCGCATCAACTGGTATTCCTTGTCGGTCAGGGTCAGGGCCGGGGCCACGGTGACGCTGTCGCCGGTATGGATGCCCATCGGGTCCACATTCTCGATCGAACAGATGATGATGCAGTTATCCGCCTGATCGCGGACCACTTCCATCTCATATTCTTTCCAGCCGAGGACGCTTTCCTCGACCAGAACCTCGCCGACCCGTGACGCGCGCAGGCCGCTGGAGACAATGTCGACAAACTCCGCCTTGTTATAGGCGATGCCGCCGCCGGTACCACCGAGGGTAAAGCTCGGGCGAATGATTGCGGGCAGGCCGGTATCCTCAAGCGCGTTGAGCGCTTCCTCAAGCGAGTGAACGACCGCGCTGCGGGGTGATTCCAGACCGATTTTTGACATTGCCTCACGGAATTTCAGGCGGTCCTCGGCTTTCTCGATCGCTTCCTGATTGGCACCGATCAGCTCAATGCCAAGCTCCTTCAGCGTGCCGTCCTCGGCCAGTGCCAGTGCGGTATTGAGCGCCGTCTGGCCGCCCATGGTTGGCAGCAGGGCGTCGGGGCGCTCCTTCTCCAGGATCGCGGCAACCGCATTCGGGGTGATCGGCTCGATATAGGTGGCGTCCGCCATCCCCGGATCGGTCATGATCGTCGCCGGGTTCGAGTTGATCAGAATGACGCGGTAGCCTTCCTCGCGCAGGGCCTTACAGGCCTGGGCGCCGGAATAGTCGAATTCGCAAGCCTGACCGATAACAATCGGGCCAGCGCCGATGATCGCGATGGATTTGATGTCTTCACGTTTGGGCATGGTGATGGCTGTCTTTGTCTGGTTAGGGCTTAGCGATTGGCGTCAATCAGGCTGGTGAAGCGTTCAAACAGGTAATGGCTGTCATGGGGGCCGGGTGAGGCTTCAGGGTGGTACTGCACCGAGAACAAGGGCTTGTCCTTGGCGCGCAGCCCCTCGTTGCTGCCGTCGAACAGGCTGACATGGCTTACCTCGATATTGGCGGGCAGGCTGTCAGGGATGACGCAGAAGCCATGGTTCTGGCTGGTGATCTCGACCTTGCCGGTCTCGATATCCTTGACCGGATGGTTGCTGCCACGGTGGCCGTGGTGCATTTTCTCGGTCCGCCCACCAAGGGCGAGGGCCAGAAGCTGGTGGCCGAGGCAGATGCCGAAGATCGGCTTGCCGGTGGTGATCAGCTGCTCCAGTACCGGCACGGCATATTGGCCGGTGGCTGCCGGATCACCGGGACCGTTTGAGAGGAAGATGCCGTCTGGTTCATGAACCAGAATGTCTTCAGCGGTAGCGGTGGCGGGAACCACGGTCACGTCGCAACCATGGCTTGCCAGCATGCGCAGGATGTTGCGCTTGGCACCGTAATCGATGGCGACGACCTTGCGTTTCGGCGCGGTCTGTTCACCGTAGCCGGTAACGAGGTCCCAGGCGGTTTCGGTCCATTTATAGGTCTGGCCGCAAGTGACGCCTTTGGCCAGATCCATACCTTTCAGACCGGGCCAGTCGGCTGCCTGTTTTGTCAGCGCATCCACATCAACCGCGCCATCTGGGGCGAAGCCGATAACACCGCGCGCAGCACCGTGATCACGCAGGCGGCGGGTCAGACGGCGGGTGTCGATCCCGGCGATACCGGTCAGGTCGTTGGATTTCAGCCAGTCATCCAGTGGCCGGGAGGCGCGCCAGCTTGAGGGCTGGGTGATGTCGGCACGCAGGATCAGGCCACGGGCTGCCGGGGTGGTGGTCTCGATATCCTCGAGATTGGCACCGATATTGCCGATATGCGGGAAGGTGAAGGTGATGATCTGTCCGGCATAGGATGGATCGGTCAAAATCTCCTGATAACCGGTCAGACCGGTGTTGAAGCAGATTTCGCCAACGCTTGTGCCATGGGCGCCAAGGCCCTGACCCCAGAAAACGGTTCCATCATCAAGTACCAGAGCCGCTGTAGCACCGGTGGGACGCTTGGTCGTCATATACGAGAAATCCTCGGGTTACAGTCAAATCACGCCGGGGTTGATCCCCTGAATATCCGGGCGCGGCGGCCCGAAAAATGCAGCGTGGGTGCGATCAGCCGAAGGTCGTATCAGTTGGCCGGTCAACCCGAAGTCGGGAAAGTAATCAGAACTGCCGCTGCTGGCTAGGGTAAAAATTAGGAAATGTTGGATGCGACCCATGCGTCTGCTGCAAGCCATACCCGCTAAGTCGCCACTTGTCCCCATTCAGCCAACCGCCAGATAATATTGCGAGAAGTTTTGGGATTGCTGCTTTGCTCGCTCACCATTACGCTGGGCACAGCAAAAAAGCGAAAACCACCCCCAAAATATGAATCTGAAAGTCTGACAAATGTCCGAATCCATGCGTGAGCAATTCACCGCCAGCCTGAAATCCGCGATGAAGTCGCAGGACAAGATCGCCATGTCCACATTGCGCCTGATCATGGCCGCACTGAAGGACCGCGATGTGGCCGCACGCAGCAAGGGCAATTATGACGGTATAAACGAGGACGAAATCCTTGCCATGCTGCAAAGCATGATCAAGCAGCGTCAGGACAGCATTGCCCTCTATGAACAGGGCGGTCGTTGCGAACTGGCGGAGCAGGAGCGGAATGAGGTGGAGATTATCCAGCAGTTCCTGCCACAGCAGCTTGAGGGCGATGAACTGTCCAAGGTGATCGACGATGTCCTGACCGAGATTGATGCCCATAGTATCAAGGATATGGGCAAGGCGATGGGTGCGCTGAAGTCCCGTTACGCCGGTCAGATCGATTTCGGCAAGGCCAGCCAACTGGTCAAACAGCGCCTCGCCGGTGCTGCCTGATCCGGTTTCGGGCTGTCGTCGAAGTTATCCACAGTACATGCACCGTGTTATCCGCGCCTTTTGCCGGTTCTGCCGGTAATTGGCCGTGGTATGCTGGTGCTTGCCTGATCGCTGACGTAGAACTGAGCGCATGAGCATCACGCCGGAATTCCTCGATGAACTGCGTCACCGCCTGCCCGTATCGCAGGTGGTCGGTCGGCATGTGCAGTTGAAACGGCAGGGCCGGGAATTTGCCGGTCTCAGCCCGTTCAACAAGGAAAAGACCCCATCCTTCACGGTCAATGACCAGAAGCAGTTCTATCACTGCTTTTCCAGCGGCAAGCATGGCGACATCATCAGTTTTGTTATGGAGGTCGAGGGGCTGTCATTCCCCGAGGCGGTGGAATCCCTCGCCGCACAGGCCGGGATGGACGTGCCGAAGCCGACACCGCAACAGGCAGAGCAGGCCGAGCGCGCCAAGACCCTGCATGATGTCTGCGAGGCCGCTTGCGTCTATTTCGAGGCCAGCCTGCAAGCGCCGGAAGGTCGCGCCGCGCTGGAGTATGTCAGGGCGCGCGGGCTTGATGATGCGACCATTGCCCGGTTCCGGATCGGCTATGCCCCCGGTGACCGGCAGGCCATGCGTCAGGCGCTGAAGGATCAGGGCTTTGACGATGCCATGATGATCGAGGCCGGGTTGGTCAAGAAATCCGAATATGGCAACAAGGAGCCTTTCGCCTTCTTCTCCAACCGTCTGCTGTTTCCGGTCACTGACCGGCGCGGTCGGGTTGTTGCCTTTGGCGGACGGTTGCTTGATGGCGACGGGCCGAAATACCTGAACTCCCCGGATACCCCGCTGTTTCACAAGAGCAAGCTGCTCTACAACATGGCGAGCGCCCGGCAATATGCCGGCAAGGGCCATACGGTCATCGTGGTCGAAGGGTATATGGACGTTATCGCCATGGCCCGCGCCGGGTTCGAGGGTGCGGTAGCACCGCTCGGCACGGCCCTGACCGAGGACCAGATTGCCGAGGCATGGCGTATTGCCGGTACCGGTGGTGCGGCCCCGATCCTGTGCTTTGATGGCGATGCCGCCGGTCAGCGCGCGGCATTCCGGGCGGTGGAGCGGGTGCTGCCCTATCTGCAGCCGGACAAGACCGTGCGTTTTGCCACCATGCCTGCGGGCGAAGACCCCGACAGCCTGATCAAATCCGGCGGCAAGCAGCAGTTGCTCGCCTGTCTGAAACAGACCGAGGCGCTGGTCGACAAGCTCTGGCAGATGGAGTTGCAGAGCCGGGAACTTACCACGCCGGAGGCATGGGCCGGGCTGAAGGCGGCGCTGGGCAAGCGGGTGGCTACCATCGAGCATGCCGAGTTACAGCGCTTCTATGCCGATGAAATGTACAGCCGGGTCAAGGATGCGTCCTATCAGCAGCGGCAGGCCAAGCGTGGCGGCAATGCCAATGCGGGCGGTTATGGAGGCTCTTATTCCGGCGGTCGCAGATTTGGCCGTGGCGGTGTGCCCTTGCCGCCGCCGGTAAAACCGCGCAAGCCGGTGTCCTCATCACCCTTCGAGTATCGGGTCATTCTGAAGACCCTGATCAATCATCCCGGGTTGATCGACGAATATGAAGCGGCGGTATGCGATCTGGTTATGGGCGATCCCGGACTGTCCACCCTGCGTGACCAGATGATCGATGTCTGGGCCGATGATCCCGAAGTGACAGCGGAGGCGCTGGCTGATGCCCTGTCAGCGCGCGGGCTGGACGATGTGCTCGGACGGTTGCAGCAGGGGCAGGGGATTGAAGTTCTCGGTTTTGCCAAGCCGTCCGCCCCCCTGCGTGAGGCACGCAAGGGACTTGCGGAAGCCTTTGCCCATCTGCATCGCAAGGCACTCGGTGAGGAATTGTCCCAGACCGCCCGGCGCTTCGGCGTGACGGAGGAGGCCTCGGCTGATGATGATATTGACCGCTGGCGATCACTGCATGAGGAGTTGGATCAGGCCCGGCTGACCGCCCATGAGGGGGAATAGTCGCAATCATGTCGCCCGATTCGTAAAAAAACACCCGGATTTGCGTAATGCGGGTCGCAAAGCGCGTGAAAAAAATGCAATTATAAGCGTGTGGGGGCTGAAAAATTTTTACAGATGCATTATCTGATGCTGTCCGGCTGAGGAATGACTGGAAATAGTCTTGGCCGGTACCACATTATATTCGTCCGCAATCTGCGGATTGGGACATGATGTCCTAACGTCCGGGCTGAACCAGCGCCGGGCTCATGAGCGGGAACAGGCCTGACCAGTGCACGGGGCAGGCTAATTGTGAGGTTAGCGTAAGCATGGCGACGAGTACGGCCGCAAAATCTGCTGACAAGGCGAAAGCTTCAAAAGACGACAGCCAGGACCAGCCAATGATCGACAATGTCGGTCAGGCAGTCAAAAAAATGATCGCGAAGGGCAAGGAGAAAGGGTTCATCACCTATGATGAGCTCAATGCCGCCCTGCCGCCCGATCAGTATTCCTCGGAACAGATCGAGGATACGATGTCTGCGCTCAACGAGATGGGCATCAATGTTGTCGAGAATGAGGAGCAGGATGATTCCGATGCTCCAAGCGCCAGCAATGACGACGATGACGATGATGATGACGGCAAGCGCGCTTCCGGTAACATCAATGACGAGGACGTCGGTCGTACCGATGACCCGGTCCGCATGTATCTGCGGGAAATGGGTTCCGTCGAACTGCTGAGCCGCGAGGGCGAGATCGCCATCGCCAAGCGGATCGAGGCCGGTCGCGAAATGATGATCAGCGGCATCTATCAGAGCCCGCTGACCCTGATGGCGATTGTGCGCTGGTATCAGGATTTGATCGAAGAGCGTATCTTGCTCCGCGAGATCGTCGATCTTGAAACCACCTATGGTGGCGTGCCTGATCCTGATGATGATGGCGACGCCGCTGTTCACCTGCAGGCTGCCCGTGGTGAGTCCGATGAGGATTCCGACGATGATGTCGATGCGGACAGCGATGACGACGACGATGATGACAGCGACGACGACGATGTCATGGAGGCGGATACGCCTGATGATGACGATGTTGATCCGTCTGCCGATGACAGCGATGACGAGGATGAAGAAGCCCAGATGTCACTGGCGGTGCTGGAGGAAACCCTGCGCCCACAGGTGATGGAGGTCTTCAAGAAGATCGCGTCCGAATATCCTGAAATCGCTATGCGTCAGGAAGAGATGCTCGAGGCCGCCAAGGCTGGCAAGCAACTCGATGAATCCCGCCTTGAGGAATACAACAAGAAGGCCGATGCCCTCGTTGAGGATTTGAAAGCCGTGCGTCTGCACAATCTGCGGATCGAGGAGCTGTTTGAGCAGCTGTCGAACATGCAGAAGGCACTGATGCAAGTCGAGGGCAAGATGCTCCGCGCTGCCGTCGATGCGAAGGTGAAGCGCGAGGATTTCCTCAAGCACTATTACGGTGCCGAGCTTGATCCTGAATTCTACAACCGCGTCAGTGTCCTGACCGGTCGTGGCTGGAAGCGTTTTGTCACCAAGCATGAAGATCTGGTGCACAAGACCCAGGAACGCGCGACCGAGATTGCCGACGATTTCGGGCTGCCACTGACCGAGTTCCGCCGCATCTCGACCACCGTCCAGAAAGGGGCCCGTGAGGCCGCCAAGGCGAAGAAGGAAATGGTCGAGGCGAACCTGCGTCTCGTGATCTCCATAGCCAAGAAATACACCAACCGTGGTCTGCAGTTCCTCGACCTGATTCAGGAAGGCAATATCGGTCTGATGAAGGCGGTGGACAAATTCGAATATCGCCGCGGTTACAAGTTCTCGACCTATGCAACATGGTGGATTCGGCAGGCAATCACCCGCTCGATTGCCGACCAGGCCCGTACCATCCGTATTCCGGTGCATATGATCGAGACGATCAACAAGATCATCCGTACCTCGCGTCAGATGCTGCACGAGATCGGTCGCGAGCCGCAGCCGGAAGAACTGGCCGAGCGTCTCGGTATGCCGCTGGAGAAGGTGCGCAAGGTTCTCAAGATCGCCAAGGAGCCGATCTCGCTCGAAACCCCGATCGGGGACGAGGAAGACAGCCATCTCGGTGACTTCATCGAGGACAAGAATGCGGTTATCCCGCTGGATGCCGCCATTCACTCGAACCTGCGCGAGAGCACGACCCGCGTGCTGGCGTCACTCACCCCGCGTGAGGAACGTGTCCTGCGCATGCGCTTCGGTATCGGCATGAACACTGACCACACGCTCGAAGAGGTGGGGCAGCAGTTCTCTGTTACTCGTGAGCGTATTCGTCAGATCGAGGCGAAGGCGCTGCGCAAGCTCAAGCACCCGAGCCGGAGCCGCAAGCTGCGCAGCTTCCTCGATACCTGATCCGGTTCCGAACTATCAGAAACAGAAAAGCCCCCGTTTCGGGGGCTTTTTTTATCGGGTAACAATGACATTCGTCGGTAATCAGCGGCGATACTCGACATCTTCTATGTCGTACTCCAATGCGGCCAGCCCTTCCTCAAGGTAATCGGCCAGCATGGACATGCCGGTGAGATATTGCGGTGTCCGTTTGTTCCAGCGCTGACGCGCATCCCTGAGGGCGGTTTTCCATTCGCTGGCCTCATAATCGCCGCGGCCCAGCCAGGCGAGGGCAATCAATTCGCATTGCTCATCCTCGGAGAGTTGGCGGATAGCGGTTTCCAGTTCCAGATCATCCAGCGGATGGGCACGTTCATCAATCAGCAGGCTCACATCTTCATCCCGTGGCATGAAGCCGTCATGGGCATCCCGATCAAGCTCATCGGCTTCTTCGGTGGCCCGCATTTTGACGATCATATAGCCAGCCTGTTCCGGTTTCAGGTCCTGTAGCATGATTACCCCTCTTGGTTGTTCACGTTCTTTAAGTCAGTAACCAGTCCCCCTTCACGGCCCGCCAATCCTGCTGCGAGCCATGCTTGATTATGGTTTGGCACATTTCCCGGCCCAAACCGTTGATCGATATCAATGGTGGCACGGATATTTTTGCTGTCATGCATATTTTGATCCCCATATGGGTCACATGGGCGTGCTCAACCCTGTCCAACCGGGGGGCGTGCGTGCTAAGTCTTTGACACTACATCGCTGATTTTCCGGTTTTTGCCATGTCTGACAATCAACACAACTCGGCAAGTTTTGAACAAAACGATCCCAGGTCGTCGAGCGTTCCACCGTTCCGCCGGGAAAATGTCGGACAACAATCGGGTGCTGGAACAGATGCCGGGCAGGGACCGCGGGCTGACAGCGGTGATAATACGAAATCGCCACGACAGGCTTTTCTTGATTATGTCTGGTCCGACCGGATGGCTGATTGGCTGCTGGTTTATGTCAAACGCAACCCGAAGCCCTATGCGAAAACCTATCTGCGGATGGTGGGCAAGCGGAAGCTGTCGGTCCTGACATGGTCGTTTTCAGCATTCTTCTTTTCTTTCGCCTGGTTCTTCTATCGCCGCATGTGGCTGATCGGCGTGTTGCTCATGGCGATACCGGGGCTGCTGGCGCAGGTCTCGTCGGATTTATCGAATGGTGCCCTCGTCGCCATTCCCCTTGTTGCCGGAATCATGGGCAAGGGCATGTATCTGAACCGGGCATTCCGACGGATCTACCAGATCGATCAGACAACGCTTTCCGATGAGGAAAAGCGGACAGCGATAGAAGATATCGGTGGCGTTTCCTATGTCGGTGCCATCCTGGGCGGGATCATGTTGATGGCTATTTATGGTGTCTTGTTGATGCTGTTGGGTGGGGCATTGCCGTCCGAGATTATTGAGACCCTGTATACACGTCCGGATTTCCTGCAGTAATTACTGCACCGGTATTCGTACACGCGGGCGTCGGGTTGCGAGCCAGACACCGGTTGACGCAATCACCATGCCGACCAGCTGGATCACGGTCAGTTGCTCATCGAACATCAGCCAGGCAATCAGCGCTGCCACCGGCGGGACGAGATAGAACAGCGTTGCCACGCGCGATGCTGCACCATGGCGCAGCATGATGACCAGCAGGCTGATGGCACCGATCGACAGCACCAGCACCAGCCATGACAGCGCGAAGATCAGCTCGCCGCTCCAGATCACCTCATTGGTCTCAAAGATCAGGGCTAGCGGTATGGTGACGATAAAGGCGCCGATATACTGGTAGAGCGCACCGGATCAGAGCGGCACATTCTGGGCCTTGGCCCGCTGCAGGATGGTGCCGAGGGTAATGGCAACCAACCCGCCACCGCAGGTGATAACGGTAATCAGGCTGATGCCGGAATGATTGTTTCCATCACCGAAAATGGCCTGCAAGCCGGGCGACAGTACGCCGATCACACCGAGCAGCCCAAGCAGCAGCCCGGCCCATTGGCGCAGACTGACCCGTTCATTGAGCAGAACTCCGGCGAGCAGCGCAGTGAGGATCGGTTGCAACCCGACAATCACGGCGGCGATACCGGCGGGCATGCCGACACTGATCGACCAGAATACCGCGCCCAGATAACAGGCATGGATCAGAATGCCGATAACGACACTGTAGAATGCGGTCTGACGGTCAATGCGCTGTGGCCGCAGGATTGCCATGGCCAGCAGTACTAGCGCAATGACCAGCACATAGCGCAAGGTGAGAAAGGTCAGCGGCTCAACATAGGGCAGGCCGTATTTGGCGCCGATAAAGCCGGTAGACCACAATGGCACAAACATCGCCGGCATCAGGCGCAGATACAGCGGCTGTGTAGCTGTTTCCGGTGTGCCGGGCGTTGCCGTGGCGCCGGTCATGTTATCTGGCGTGCTGGACATGATATTGATCAGAGGCTGGCGGTTTGAATGGCACAATAGAGACGTTGCCCATTCATGGGCACTCGACATACCACATCTGATGCGGGGAGCGTGAATGCTTGATGCATGCCGATGCGCATGGGGGCTTTCCACCGCGCGCCTGATCCGCTAAACAGCATCCCGTGGTTGGGCCTGTAGCTCAGTTGGTTAGAGCGGACCGCTCATAACGGTCTGGTCGGGGGTTCAAGTCCCTCCGGGCCCACCATTTTCAGGCGTTTGGATCCTTGTGCGCCAGAACCCAGATGTCTTCATTCCCGTGCTGACCTTCTATGAACCCTGTTTCGCGGCGGGTCAGGTGCAGGCCTGTGTCCTTGAGCAGGGGCGCTATCTGATCCGCTTCAATCCAGCCATAGGTCAGCTGCTCGACGCTTTCGGCTACAATGCGGCGATTGTTATCCATAAGTTGATACTTCACGCTGATATCGCAGCGTTGCGCAGCATGGTCTGCAGAGTGACCAATTGATTGGGCAGTCAGAATTGCCTGATGGCTTGGAAGAGGTATTGTGGTGCGCGAGTTTGTCAGTTCGCTGACGTCCAGTGTGGTTGCCAGTGTATCGCGCTTGATCAGATGCAGCACGGCACGCCCGTCTGGTGCCATATGTTCGGCGATCCGGGCAAGGCCGGCGCGCCGCTGTTCCATGGTCAGCAGATGGCTGAAGCTGTAGAATGGCGCAATAATCAGATCGAACCTGCCATCCAGCGAAAAGTCACACATATCGGCCTGAAGGAAATGGACCTTGCCCAAGGCCACATTATTCGCCAGCTTGAGCCTTGCCTGTTCAAGCATTGGTGCCGACAGGTCAACGCCACAGATGGTATGGCCCCGTTCGGCCAATGCCGCTGTCACCCGACCGGTTCCGCAGCCCAATTCCAGAATGCGCGCCGGTTGTTTACCAGCGAGTTGGACATAAAACCCTATTTCGCCGTTCAACTGATCACCGGCACAGGCGGTCATGATGTCATAGAAGGTCAGGCTGAAGGAGTTTTCAGCGTAATAGGGGCGGGGCTGTGGCATGACATGTCCAAGCATTGCCAATAGCGGCAATCAGGCGATGTCCTTCATGCTTTCGTCGAGCATTTTGCCGGCTTCCTCGCCGCCATGCTTTTCCAGCGCTTTCTTGAGTTCGCTGGCGAGCAGTCGACCCTCTTCACCGCCATCACCCTTGATCTTGCGATGCAGGACAATGCTGATCGTATCCACATGGGCGCGGATCAGGACCATCTGGTTGCTGTTTGCGCTCTGCATGCTGTCGGTATAGCGGCACAGGGACTGACCGAAGGCCGTGATCAGGTCATAGCCGAAGGTGGTGCCCAGTGATTGCACGTCATTGGCAACCTTGGACAGGCGCTTCAGAACACCTGCCTGCTGCTCTTCGGGTACTTCCATCAGTTCCTGGGTGACGGCATTCAGGATATCCAGATCACGCTCGACATTGTCAGGGTATTCCGGCGCATACTTGTTGATGGCCGATTGGGCCTTGTCCAGCACGCGACGGTCAAGTTGACCATTGCCGCCCTCATGGCGCGAGCCACCGGCCTTTTCCCGCAGGCGGTTGATCCGGTTATAGATCTGGACCTTGGTGCCCGTGCTGCCGTCATCTGACGCTTCGGCACCGTTTTCCGGGTTGTTCGGCTCAATCTCGCTCATTGATAACCTCTACTAATCCGCTATCGCTCTTGCGACGCTCCTGACCGGGCGGAAGCATTTCCTGACGCCGGCGGTCTGGGCCAAAATATTTGTCAGTCTTAACAAATGGCCGGGGCCGATCGATAACCGAAATCAGCCGACTGGCTATCGTATTAACGGAAAACGGCTTGGCCAGAAACTCATTTGCGCCATTATCGCGTGCATAGCGAATATGTTTCGGCTCTGTAAAACCGCCCATCATGATAAACGGCATGAATCGTGTGCGGTCACGCTTATGCTGCCTGACCCATTTGAGAAGGTCAACGCCGCTGCCACTTTTAAGAAACAGCTCGCTGATGATGATGTCGATTTCCGGGTGGCGTCCGTCTTCTGCGAGTGAGGCGCTCAACTGCACCAGATTCTGGCCGTCCAGAACATCACTCGCGGTCATTACCCGTCCCACCTCCAGCCCCTTGAGGATCGAGGTCACGAGCTTGAGGACGAATTCATTATCGTCAACGACCAGTATGCTCATCCTCGACAGGTGCAGGGTCTGCGCCTTGGCGGAGGTACCGACTGTCTGATTGGAAGGATTGTTCATAGTGAAATTATTATAGCATCGGTGTTACGCGACATATCCTAGCTTAAGTGTAAGCGGGAATTGAGATTTTTTGGTACTGTTTTTGTCCCATATTGCGCTTAATGTGTTCATCAGGTCATCAACCGGATTGTTGCCGACCTCGCGAATATAGCGCTGGGTGGCTGACCAGCTCTCGAGATAACCGCGCAGAATATCAAGGCTCCACTCCCGCTCGATTGACATAACCGGCGGTGCAATGCCGGAAAACGGGAAGGCGAGATCACGGTAGCCGTTTTCCACATGCCGCCGTTCCGGTGGCCAGTGCTCACCGAGCACATCCCCATAGAGTTCACTGATCGGGCCATCTATTGCCGGATCATTGAAACTGTTCAGCCCATAGGAAATGGCGGCAATCACCGCGCCGGGCCGGGCAACGCGCCTGACCTCGGCATAGAACGCCTCCAGCGGCAGCCAGTGCAGCGCCTGTGCGATGGTGATGAGGTCGACTGTGCCATCCTCGACCGGCAGCCGATCGGCCGGGGCGCAGTGATAGGTGACATTGGCGGCTGGCTGGGCCTGATCTATCTGGCTCTGCGAGGCATCTATCCCGATCACCTGATCAAAATGTTTTGCCAGTCCGATGGCGGCCTGCCCATTTCCTGTCGCGATGTCCAATGCGCAGTGCCGGGCAGGGACCTGTGCCGCCAGATACTCGAACAGGGCGTCCGGATAGGTCGGTCGCGACTGGGCATAGGCCGTGGATTGGGTGGAGAAATGATCCTTGAAGTTCATATGACGCCTGATAACTGTCTGTTGTTGTCGGTTGGTACCGATCAACCAACTGCAGCATTTCAAATATCAGGAAGCTGGGCAAGCTTGCGTGGTCAGCCAAGCGGTTGCTGTGCTCAGAGCGGTGTCGCATCGGTTGCCGCAACGAGGGCCAGACCCCAAGCGGTGACGGCGAGATAGCTGGTGATCCTGGCGGTGTGCAGATAGGTGGTGCGCAGGGCCGAGCTGATGATCTGCTGGATGCGTTCTTCCGGCAGATCGGTTTTCCAGTCGAGCATCAGCCAGACTTCCGTGCGTTTGTACGGGGTACGGTCGGCGTTATAGCCCTTGATCGCCAGTACAGCGGCCACGATGCCGAGCATCACGGCACCGGCCCGCAATGACAGGCTCGGTTCATACATCAGGGCAAACATGGTCAGGCCTATGCCAAGGGCGGCAAAGCCGACCCCGCGAATTACTGAAATACGGGCACAGTATTCAACCTGATCCATCTGCAAAATCCTCCGGCACCGGGCGATGATATAGCCACCGATGGTTGGCTGACAACCATGGTGTAAACGATCGCTGATACACCGGAGTATGACAAAAAATGCTGCACTTGCGAAATAGTTTTTGCAGTGCGGCGTAAATCAGGCGGCGAGCAAGGTTGGCAGGGACAGGACGAGGGTGCCGATAAACCAGATAATACCGGCGGTCTTGTCGGTTTCCTCGCGATTGGTGAACTGCTCGAACAGCGCTGCAGGAATGCCGGCCAGCAGCAGAGTTGCGGTCGAAACGATCAGGGATGACAGGTAAATCACCACGCCTTCGGTCGCTGGCAGCACCAGCCCCGGAAACCAGATCGGGTTCAGCACGGCAACGGCGAGAACCAGTGGACTCATGATGCCATTGGCCATGGCCATGATGAGCGAGAAGATAAAGAAGTCACGACCGGTCATTGTGCTTGCTCCTCCTGCTCTTCGGTTTGCGGCTCATCAACCGGTGCAGCATCCGGCGCGGTGGGTGCCATAGGCGCCTCAAGCGCCGGGGGCTGATCCGGTGTCGGTTGTGGGGCGGCGTCGAGAACCGTCAGGCCCGGTAACCAGCCCAGTGCCAGGAACAGCAAGGCCCAGAGGGCACGCAAGATGGCAAACCAGAACACGCCGACCAGCGGCAGGAACTTGTCGGTAATCGCATGGGGGGTGAGCCAGCGGATGGCAACCAACGGGATATTGGTCAGGCGGCGAAAGCCCTGCCAGATATAGTTCGGCCAGTCGGCGGGCGCAAACAGCCCCATGCCAAAGCGGGCCGCCATCGTATACATGATGGTTGCCAGCAAATAATTGGGCACATGGAAATACCAGTATTCCCAGAACGGAAACTGGACAAGCATGGGCGTCTCGCCTTCTCTCGGGTGTTCTCGTTTGTTGTTGCCATTGGTTCTAGTGGCTTTCGGCACCGGGTCAATTACCTCTGGTGCCGTATTAGTCTTTTGCGTTGAGCGGACTTGTGGATAGGCGATCTGGCCTGCTATGGAAGATGCGGATAGAATGCGCCCCAAGCGTTTGTATTGACAAGATTTTCGGGAAGGAAATGACCACCATGCTCATGGGATTGAAGGACTGCCACAACTTCAAGGATTTTCGCCGTATGGCGAAGCAACGGCTGCCCGGTCCAATCTTTCACTACATTGACGGCGCTGCCGATGATGAAACCACCTATCGCCGCAACAGCGAGGCTTACGAGCAGGTGGATCTGGTGCCCAATATTCTGGCCAGCGTTCAGGATATCGACATGAGCGTCGAGGTCATGGGTCAGAAGCTCGATATGCCGCTGTTCTGCTCACCAACCGCGCTGCAGCGCCTGTTCCATCACGAGGGTGAGCGGGCAGTTGCGCGTGCGGCCCAGAAGTTCGGCACCATGTTCGGTGTTTCCTCCCTCGGTACGGTCAGTGTTGAGGAGATCGGCAAGCTGATCTCCACGCCCAAGATGTTTCAGCTCTATTTCCACAAGGACAAGGGGCTGACCAACAGCATGATCGACCGGGCCAAGGCGGCCAATTTCAACGTGCTGGCCCTGACCGTGGATACCATCGTTGGTGGCAATCGCGAGCGTGACAAACGCACCGGCTTTACCTCGCCACCGAAGCTGACGCCGTCGAGCCTGCTCAGCTTTGCCCTGCATCCGATGTGGGCTATCAACTATTTCACCAATGAGAAATTCTCCCTGCCGCAGCTCGAAACCCATGTGCAGGAAGGCACCAATATCGCGGTATCGGTCTCCGATTACTTCGCCAAGATGCTGGACCAGAACATGTCCTGGAAGGACGCGGAGGAGATCAGCGCCAAATGGGACGGTCAGTTCTGCCTGAAAGGCGTGATGAGTGTCGAGGACGCCAAGCGCGCGGTCGATATCGGCGCGACCGGGATCATGGTCTCAAACCATGGTGGTCGCCAACTCGATGGCTCACGCAGCCCGTTCGATCAACTGGCCGAGATCGTTGATGCTGTCGGTGACAAGATCGATGTGATCTGCGACGGCGGCGTCCAGCGCGGCACCCATGTGCTGAAGGCGCTGGCGGTGGGTGCCAAGGCCGTCTCCGGGGGTCGCATGTATCTCTATTCCCTTGCCGCCGCCGGTCAGCCGGGGGTCGAAAAGGCGCTGGAGAATATGCGCACTGAAATCGAACGGGACATGAAGCTGATGGGCGTTACCTCGATCAGCCAGCTTAACCGCAGCCATCTGCGTCAGCGCGACTATAACGGTCTCTGATCGGCTGCCTCTGATAGCACTCTGGCCGGTTGTCGTCAGAGCGTTACGGACCGGCGTGTCGGGGCGGGGGCAGTACGGTCTTTGCCCGGCATTGAGACCTCATAGGTCGGCGACTGGGGATTTTCTGACGGTGGTGGTGTGAGCATATGCTGTAGATAGCGTACCCGCTGTTCGGCATCCGCGACCTCATTGGACATACGCCCATTGACGGCCATGTTCATGATGACGGCATTGATCTGCAGTTCACGGGTGTTCTGTTTCTGCTGTTCCGCGGTTTCGGGAGCCAGTTCGATGCCATGATATGTGGCAAGGGCGATAGCTGATTGCACGATGCCGTCGACCCGCTGGCTCGCCTGCACAACGGTCAGTGGCTCGGTCGGGTTCTTGATCGCGGCGATCTGGGCTTTCATATCGCCCATATCGGAGCCGTCATCCGCTTTTGCCTCATTATAGCCGGGCACCTTCGCCAACGTCTGTTCGCTGAAGGCCAGCGCCTGATGCATGCCGATCTGATATTGCAGTTGCTTGATCTGCATGAACTGGCTGAACTCCGGCGCGCCTTCCGCTTCGGCTGGCCGATCGATGCCGCCATGGCGCTCAACGCCCATCGACATACGGTTACGGTCGAAATACAGCACGGTGGTCATCGGGCGGGTGCCGGAGCGGAACCATGTCATCTCGATCCCACGCTCCAGATGCTGCTGATAGCGGCTTTTGGCTTCATCCTGGATCGTTTGCTCGGCAGCAACAGGGGCGGTGGCGAGCGCATGGGCACTGGCCGTGTCCCGAGACCCGGGTGTCATAACCATGGCACCGGCAAGCAGACCGATGGTGGCAAGCGTGCCAATAGCACGGCCGAGCGGGCGCTTTGCCGGGCTGTCATTTGAGCCGTCTGTCGGGCTGGCCTCGATGCCGCCCTGTTTCAGAAAGCGGGCAAATCGTGATGTTGCAGGTTTGGTCATGGTCGTATCTGGAATAATGCGTTGATGTTCGGATTATGGGTGGCGCAGCAAGGTCAGGGTTTTCTCGTAAGGCGGCTGATCGGCCTGTTCGATGACCAGCAGCACTTCCGATGTGCCCTGTAAGCGCCCGATCATGGGTTTGGCGAGATTGCCCAGCGGTCTCGTGCCATCGGCCTCATGCCCGAGCAGTTGTCCGTCGCGGCGGCGGTAGCTGATTGCCGTAAGCGCTTGCAAGCCCAGGTCGTCGGTGACGAGGGCAAGTTCATTATCAGCATTCATGACTGCGTCTATCCGGGGCAGTTCCTTGCCGTAATTTGACAATAGCGCGCTCATTCGATGAACCCGTGATTGATGTGCAAGTTGAGTGGGCAGGGGCGTCGAGGCTGGCCGGACATGGCTTGCGCAAAACGCGTGGCTGCCATGCGCTATCATGCGCAATCTCAAGAAAGTGTGAAGAAGTAATCAATCCGGTTTACGAACAGATGAGCCAGTCGTGCTGGCAGGTATAAAAAAAGGCCCGGGAAACCGGGCCTTTTCTTTAGTTGTTTTTGATTGAGTGATCAGGCAACAGCCGGATCGGGCTCGTCGCCTTTTTCCTCCATCAGCGTGCCGCCCTTCGGTGACCGGAGTTTGATCACAAACTCCTGCATTTCGGCACTTGGTGCCGGGGTCATCAGGGACACCACATAGATGGTCAGGAAGCCCAGCGGGATACCGAAGATACCAGCCGAGATGTTGGCAACACCGAACCACAGATCCATGCCGAAATACTTGGTCTGGATCAGGTAGAACAGGGTGACACCAAAGCCGACCAGCATACCGATGATCGCGCCCTGCTTGGTTGTCCGTGTCCACCAGACACCCATGACAAGTGCCGGGAACAGGCCAGCCGCCGCGAGCGAGAATGCCCATGCCACGAGGGCAAGGATACCGCCCGGCTGGGTTGTTGCCACGGCTGCCGCCGCAACTGCAACCACCACCAGAAGGATACGGGCGACAACCAGACGCTTCTTGGTAGAGGCGTTCGGGTCGACCATGCGGTAGTAGACATCGTGGCTGAGCGCATTGGCGATTGCCAGCAGCAGACCATCGGCCGTTGACAGCGCAGCTGCCAGACCACCGGCGGCCACAAGACCGGCGATGACATATGGCAGACCGGCAATCTCCGGCGTTGCAATCACAACCGTATCGGCCTTGATCGCAAAGTTCGAGTGGTCAAGCGAGTTTACACCGGCAGTCTGACAGGCATCGAAGATGGCCTGCGGGCTGGCGGCAAACTCACCACAGATCGACACCAGATCAATGCCACCATAGATGGTGACCCAATCCGGCAGCGCCTGAATGGCTGCGAGCGAGCTGAGATCGGCACCCAGTACGTTCTGATACACCTCAAGTTTTGCGAATGACGCATAGGCAGGTGCGGTGAAGTACAGGATGAAGATAAACAGCAATGCCCAACCGACCGAACGACGCGCATCACGGACCGACGGGGTCGTGAAGAAACGCATCAGAACGTGCGGCAGTGACGCGGTACCGATCATCAGACAGATGATGAGGGCAAAGAAATTCAGGATTTCAGTGCCGCCCTGTGGCGTCTGCATGAACGGGGTTACGCCCTCAAGCGCCGGTTTGGTCTGTTCCAGTGTCTGGATTTCCTGCAGCACCTGACCATACATGATCTGTGGCAGTGGCACGCCGGTCTGCTGGGCAGACAGGATAACCACAGGCACCAGATAGGCGGTGATCAGAACGATATACTGGGCAACCTGGGTCCAGGTAACAGCCCGCATACCGCCCATCATCGAACAGACCAGAATGCCGACAAGACCGACAAACACGGCAATCTCGAATGGAATTTCAAGGAAGCGTGACGCGATCAGACCGGTACCGGTGATCTGGCCGAGTATGTAGCTGAAGGAACAGCAGAACAGGATGACGATACCGATAGTGCGGGCGAAGTTGCCGCCATATCGGGCGCCAAGGAAGTCCGGCACGGTATAGGCACCGAATTTGCGTAAGTAAGGCGCAATCAGTACCGCCACCAGCACGTAACCGCCGGTCCAGCCAAGCACGAAGGCCATATAGCTGTAGCCCTTGGCGTAGAGGCCGCCGGCCATGGCGATAAAGCTGGCCGCAGACATCCAGTCCGCTGCCGTTGCCATACCGTTGTACAATGCCGGAACCTTACGCCCGGCAACGTAGTATTCGGAGACCTGCATGGTCCGCGACATAATGCCGATACCGGCATAGACCGCGATGGTGAAGAATACGAACAGGTAACCGATGAATTTATCAGGTACGCCAGCCTGCTCGAGGATGGCGAGCAGGATAACAAACGCAGCAAAACCGCCGGTGTACATGCCGTAGATTTTGCCGAGATTGCTTAGAAAATCGCTTTTTTGTTCACTCATGTTATGGCGCTCCCTCACACTTCATCTTCTGCAACGCCAAATTCGGTATCGATCCGGTTCTGCGCATTCGAGAACCAGAAAACGATAATCACAAAGGCGATGAGGGAGCCCTGGGCACCCATATACCAGCCCATCGGGAAGCCAAAGATGACTATCTCGTTCAGGGCATCAACGAAGAAATGGACGGCAAATCCGAAGATGAGCCATAGGACCAAACAGGTCAGCATAAGCCCCTTGGTTTTTTTCCAATGGGCTGCGGACTGTTCGGGCGTCAGTTCGGTCTGATCTGACATAAGAACGTCTCCTTCCTAAGGGTTGTTCCGCTAATTATTTGTTGTCGTCGTTTAGCGTTTATCGACCGTGCTGCACTGGCAGTACGGCAAATCAAATGGCTGCCGGTAAAATACCGGCAGGGCATCAGATACAATGGTGGTGTTGATTCAGATAGATTTTCAGTTCCTCCCTTCGCACCGACCATTCTGTTTTTATGTTCCTGAACCGCTTTAGCGATAAAGGCTGGCCGTTTATTTTTTGCACTTGCTCAATACTTAGCAGGTGCAAAATAAAGTACGTCTACGTTTAATTTAGCAGAAGATTAGTGTTAGTGCCAAAATCGCGCAATAAATTTGTCATATTAACCTGAGCGGTTTATGCACACTCTATCCCCAGCCCACACTTCGCCGGAGAAACGGGAAACGCCGCGTGATTGATCGTCTGAAAGCATGGTTCCGCAAACCGGACCCGATTACCGATATTGCTGATTTGTCAGGCTTTCTGGGCCAGAGAACTGCTTTTATCGCGCAGAAGTCGACCTTTGAGTACTGTCGGATGCGGGCTGGACTGCAATGGGACAAGCTGTTTCTGGAACAGGCCTTCGTTGACGGGATTGAACGGGCGCAATGGGTGGCCTTTGACAGTGTGTTGCGCAGCCTGATCACCAATGCGGACACCATGTTTGTCCAACAAAACCTGCGAATCGCGCCGGACAGCCGTCTGGAATTCTGGCGGGGGATTGCTGCCGACTGTGTTGCAATGCACCCGCCACCGCCAGCCTATGCCGATCTGATGGCAGCCACACCGGACCATGTGGTTGATCGTTTGCGCCAGCAACTGGCATCGACCCCGCTGCCACCGGATGATGTGGCGGTTGAGGCGGGAGCCGTGATCTTTGATGTCTTGCCGATCCATATGGAGCATCGGCAGCTGGACCGGGATATGGTGGTCAATAACGTACGCCTCAACGTCATGCGCACCCATGAAGATCTGCGCGACCGTCTCAATACTGAGAAGATGCAGGCAGCGCTGGACAGCATTGCCCCGGCTCCTGTCGCCTAATCCGGCGCGCAGTCGCTGGCCTGGGTTTCCTCGATATCGTAGAGCCAGTCGCCGATCCTGAACTCATCACCGCCAAACCGGTTGAGGGCGGTGATACAGTCACCGGCCTGCCAGCGTTGCAGCCAGTTCTGCCAGTCGTCATGCAGCTGGAATGTATGGGTGCCCGTCTTCTCTGCGCAGTTGTTGAAGCCGATATCCTGATGCAGTTCCGATGAGGTGACTGCCATCATGACATCGCGGTAGTCGGTCGTTCTGCTGATGCCCCATGATTTTGCCCAGCCCGCATCGCGCTCGACGGTTCGTTTGGTCACGGCCAGCACCTTGCCCACCACCCGGCATTCGGCATGGGCCATGGCCGGGGCGGCCAAAACCGGCTGCGGCAGCGAAATAATCCCTGCCGATAGCAGGATTGCCAGCATTATAGATTGCATCCAAACAGCCCTTTCGCGTAGCTAATGGCGTGCGGTTGAACAGGCCGCGAACCAATCCTGAAATATCGACCAGTTGAGCGTAAAAACATCATGGCTTCATACCAGTATGTATATCACATGTCCGGCGTCACGAAGGCCTATCCGGGCGGCAAGAAGGTGCTGGAGAATATCCACCTGAACTTCCTGCCCGATGCCAAGATCGGTGTGCTGGGGCCGAACGGTGCCGGTAAATCCACGCTGATGCGCCTGATGGCCGGTATCGACAAGGAATATAACGGTGAGGCATGGGCCGCCGAGGGCGCCAAGGTCGGCTACCTGTCACAGGAACCGGAACTGGACGAGAAGAAGACCGTCACCGAAAACGTGCTTGATGGCATGGGTGAACTGGTTGAACTGGTCAAGGAGTTCAATGAAGTCTCGATGAAGTTCGGTGAGGTCACCGATGATGACGAGATGAATGCGCTGATCGAGCGTCAGGCCGAGCTGCAGGAAAAAATTGATGCTGCCGATGCCTGGGACTTGGAGCGCAAGGCCGAGATCGCCATGGATGCCCTGCGTTGCCCGCCCGGTGACTGGCCGGTTACCAAACTCTCCGGTGGTGAGCGCCGCCGGGTAGCGCTCTGCCGTTTGTTGCTGTCCAAGCCTGACATGCTGCTGCTTGATGAGCCGACCAACCACCTTGACGCCGAAACTGTCGCCTGGCTTGAGCGCACGCTGCAGGATTATGAGGGCTGTGTGGTCATGGTTACCCACGACCGTTACTTCCTCGACAATGTTACCGGCTGGATTCTGGAGCTCGATCGCGGTCGCGGCATCCCTTACGAGGGCAATTACTCTGCCTATCTCGAGAAGAAGGCCAAGCGTCTACAGCAGGAAGCGCGCGAGGAAGCTGCCCGCCAGCGCACCCTGTCCAGTGAACTCGAGTGGATCCGCAAGTCGCCCAAGGCTCGTCAGGCCAAATCAAAGGCCCGGATCAGCGCCTATGAGGAACTGATGAATGATTCCAACGAGCAGGCACCGGGCACAGCCCAAATCCTGATCCCGACCCCGGCACGTCTCGGCGACAATGTCATTGAAGCCAAGAACATCCGCAAGGGCTTCGGCAATCACCTGCTGATCGAAGATCTCAGCTTCAACCTGCCGCGCGGCGGCATTGTCGGTATTATCGGCCCGAACGGTGCCGGTAAAACCACCCTGTTCAAGATGATCACCGGTCAGGAGCAGCCAGATAGCGGTGAGCTCAAGGTTGGTGAAACGGTCCAGCTCGGCTATGTCGACCAGAGCCGCGACAGTCTTGATGCCAACAAGACCGTCTGGGAGGAAATCTCGAATGGTTATGACGAGATCGAACTGGGCAAGAAGAGCATGCAGTCCCGTGCCTATGTCGGCACCTTCGGTTTCAAGGGCGGCGACCAGCAGAAGAAAGTTGGCGTGCTGTCAGGCGGTGAGCGCAACCGCGTGCACCTCGCCAAGATGCTGAAGAGCCAGGCCAATGTGTTGCTGCTCGATGAGCCGACCAATGATCTCGACACCGAAACCTTGTCCGCGCTTGAGGATGCCCTGACCCGGTTCCCCGGCTGTGCGGTTATCATCAGCCACGATCGTTTCTTCCTCGACCGGATCGCAACCCATATCCTCGCCTATGAAGGCGACAGTCAGGTTGTCTGGTTTGAAGGCAATTACGAGGATTACGAGGCTGACCGCAAGCGCCGCCTCGGTGCCGATGCCGATCAGCCGACACGCCTCAAGTACAAGCCGCTGCAGCGATAACGCTGCAGCGCGCCTTGAGACTATCTCAGGAACTTTAATGCTGGATTATTGTGCCGGGTCGAGGCTGCTTGTGCCTTGCTCGGCTTTCTGACGGATCACGTCGATCAGGGCGTCGATCGAGCCGCCATTGCGTTGGATTACAGACGCATACTCCGAGCGCTGGCTGGCCAGCAGGCTGACATTGCCAACCACGAAATCGATCACCCGGAAGCTGCCGTCGGATTGTGGGCGCACGCGCCAATCGGCATCGATGTCCTGTCCGCTCTGACCGGAGGTGATACGGGTGGTGACGATAATGTCCTTGCCACCTTCCATCCGGCTGCCGGAAATGCTGAACTCTTCGCCGGAATATTCACGCAGGCGACGGGTATAGACCTTGACCAGTGCGTCCTCGAAGGTCTTGAGAAACTCATCCCGTTGGGCCGGGGTGGCACTGCGCCAATAACGGCCAAGCGTAAACCGGCCCATGGTTTCAATATCGAGGGTATCTGTCAGCATGCCGCGGAACCAGTCATCGGCACTTGCGCCGGTTGCTGTGCCATCCTTCAGGGCGGCGATAACCTTGTCACCGGTTGCTGCAATGAATTCTTCTGCAGCTTTTTTGTCCTGTGCGAGGGCAGAGGGCTGGAGCGGTGCAATCGCGATGGCGGCACCAAGGGCAATAAGTGTCAGAACGTTACGGCGAAGCAGTGACATGCGCTCTCAATCTTTCTGGTATCGGCGTTCCGAAAGGAATTTAGGCTCTTGTGCCTAGTCGACAAGTTCAGCCGGGCGGGCAGACACCAGAATTGATGGATCGAGCTCCTCGGCATTGTCTGCCTGATCGAGTTCTTCATCCGACATTTCACTGAAATCCGGGATATCGACCGAGACGGCACCATCTGCAATCAGATTGGCCCGGCGCTGGTTATAGAGATTGCGCAGGCTGGCGTAGTAATCAACCGAGGAAGACTTGATCTCGCGAATGGCGTCCAGTGACTCCGACCGTGCGGTGAGGGCGGTTGCGGTGCTGCTGGCAATCGCATATTCGCCGCCGACATGCTGGTTGTCGATCAGGATGCCAACCGGGTTGGTGACGATATCGACGACAAAGCCGACCGTATCACGCAGGTTAGAGGGCCCAAGCAGTGGCAGGACCATATACGGGCCTTCACCGACACCCCAGACAGCGAGGGTCTGGCCAAAATCTTCTTCCTCGAACTCGAAACCGTTTTCGCCGGCGGGGTCAAGGAAGCCGCCGAGACCGGCTAGTGTATTGGTGACAAAGCGCACCAGTGCGGTGCCGGCACCTTCCATGTCGCCCTGCAGGACCTGATTGCCGAAAATCAGCGGGGTGCGCAGGTTGCGCAGGATGTTGGCGATGCCGGTGCGAATGGTTTCCGGCAGCGTATCGCGATAAACTTCGGCGGCAGGCTCAAGAGCAACTTCGTCAACCGCATCGTTGAAGGCAAAAATCTGGCGATTTACCGGCTCGATCGGGTCATAGACTTCACCGAATTCAGTGCTGTTCTGGGTGCTGGCGCATGCTGACAGGGTCACGGCGGCCATGAGAACGATGACGAGTTGCCCCAGACGGCTGGCTGTGTGGCGATGCGCAGTCAAGAAGCGCTCTTTGAAAATAGTAACCATGGGTTCAAACTTGTCCTGAGGCGCGATGCTCGTCGTCGAATACTGGAATAAAAATCTTGTCAAAACGGCAGCCAATATAGGATGCGGCTGCCTGCCCGAGTTCCGGCTGATTTAACGTGCAACAAGTATCACCTATAGGTGGGCATAACTATGGCGCTCCGTTCCGGATTGTGCGTCGCGGAACGAGTGTTGCCAATTCGCACCATAGGTGTTGCCGGAATGTCGAATGGCGGCTCTGGCCGCACGCAAACAAATTGCCTGAAATCACTTTAAAAAACCATAAAATCAGGCGCTTTTCTGTTGTCTGGCGATGATCCGTGCTAGGTGTATTTTCGGTTCAGCTTTTTGCCCTAACATGATGATTTCCAAATCCGCGTGATGTCTCTTGCTCCATATGAATGTCAGGTTCTCGCGGCATGGCTCGACTATAACGGCCATATGAATGTCGCCAGCTATCTGAAGGTCTTTGACGTCGCGACCGATCATGTATTTGCGCAACTGGGTATCGGTCCGGAGTATGTGGAGGAGGCAAAATCTTCCCTGTTCGCGGTCGAGCAGCATCTGGTCTATGACCGGGAGCTGCGTGAGGGAGATAAGGTCGCGGTCCGGGCCAGTATGCTTGAGGTTACCGACAAAAAGCTCCATATCATCATGACCATGCATAATCTCGACGGGGCATATCAGGCAGCCAGTTGCGAACATCTTTTTATTCACGTGGACATGGTCACCCGGCGCGCGGTGTCATGGGGCAGCGACGTTCAGACCCGGCTTCGGTCTTATGTTGAGCCGCTTGTCGACAATGCGCTCAAATCTCGTATCAACCGCGCCATTCAGGTGCAGCGATGATCTGTTTTCTTACTGGTTTCCGATATAACATCATGCGTATTCTTGGCATTCTCCTGCTCGCTTGTACCGGTATGACGACGCCTGTGCTGACCGGCGCTGCTCTTGCCGAATGCACCGATTTTGCTGCACCCGGCGTCAACTGGCGTCGCTGCTTTCAGGACGGGCAAAGCCTGCCCGATAGTGATCTGACCGGTGCGCAACTGCGCGATGCCACCTTCAAACGGGCGGATTTGAATAACAGCCTGTTCATCGGTGCCGATATCTATCGCGGCAAGTTTATCAGCGCGAAGCTGGAGAATGCTGACTTCACCGATGCCAATCTGCAGTCGGCTGACTTCACCAAGGCTGAACTGGCCGATGCCAATTTCACCAATGCCGATCTGCGCAATGCCCGGTTTGTCGGGGCCATTCTGCATGGTGCCAATTTCACCAATGCCAGCGTTGAGGGAGCGATCTTCCGCAATGCCGATCTGTCCGGTGCCATCTGGATCGATGGTGTACGTGTCTGCAAGCAGGGGTCTGTCGGTACATGTCGGTGACCGAAGAAGCCGACACATCCCCGGACCCTGACAGGTCACAGGAAAAGTCAAAAAAAACCAAGCATCACAGGCGGTTCAGGGCTGGAGCGTACAGACGACTGATGCTGACCGGCTTGTGGCGTACCATTGTGCGCCGCCCGGCCTTCTGGTTGTCGGTTCTGGCGGTGCTGATTGGGTTTGCCAGCGGCGGTGCAGCAGTGCTGTTCCGACTTGCCGTGGATGAGGTGCAGCATCTGCTCTACGGGGCCGATGAACGGCTGTTATACAGCGCCATGAGCGCCTTGCCGTGGTGGCATTTGCTGCTTGCACCGATCATTGGCGGGTTGCTGATCGGCATTCTGCGCCGCTTGCTGCTGCCCGAGCGCCGCATTCTCGGCATCGCCGACATTATTCAGGCAAGCTCGCTGCACGGTGCTCGGATTTCCCTGCGCAATGGTCTCGGCTCCGCGCTCAACAGCGTGGTGGCACTCGGTGCCGGTGGCTCGACCGGACGCGAGGGGCCGACGGTGCACCTTGCTGCCGCCATGTCGTCATGGCTGGCGCGCAAGCTCCATGTAACCGAAACCATGACCCGAACCCTTGTCGGGTGCGGCGTTGCTGCCGGTGTTGCGGCATCCTTCAATGCGCCGATTGCGGGCGTGTTCTTCGCGCTTGAGGTGGTGATCGGCCATTATGCCCTCTCGGCCTTCGCTCCGATTGTGATTGCTGGAGTGGTTGGCACCGTGCTCTCGCGCGTTGTTATCGGTGACTATCCTGCCTTTATCTTGCCGGAACTGACCACGCCAGCCCCGATCGACTACCCGTTATTTGTTGTACTCGGGCTGATCTGTGCGCTGGTTTCATTGGCGCAACTGGTGGCCATCAAGCGCTGTAACAACATTTTCAACGGCCTCGATGTGCCGCATCTCGTCAAACCGGCGATTGCCGGGGTTGCGCTCGGTCTGATCGCCATTGTCCTGCCGGAGGTCAGCGGCATCGGGTATGAGGCGACGGATCTGGCGCTGAGGGGCGATGTGTTCCCGCTCGCCCTGCTTGTGATCATGGTCTTCGGCAAGGTTTTGGCGACGGCACTGACGCTGGGCAGTGGCTATGCCGCCGGTATTTTTGCACCCGCCCTGTTTGTCGGGGCGATGATCGGTACCGCCTTCGGCGCGGGGCTCAATGCCCTGTCGGTATCACTGGCCTCGGATATCGGACTTTACGGTGTGGTCGGCATGGGGGCGGTGGCGGCACCAATTCTTGGGGCACCGATCTCGACCATCCTGATTATCTTCGAGATGACCGGCGATTATTCTGTGACTACCGCCGTCATGATCGGCGTTGCGGTTTCCTGTCTCGTCGCCCAGTCCGGTTTCAGCCGTGAGTTTGCCAATGGCTTCTTCGCCTGGCAGTTGCGCCAGCGTGGGGTCAATATCAATGCCGGGCGTGAAGACGGCATCATCCGCAACACAAATGTCGGTCGGGTAATGCGCCGGGAGTTCTCAACCATCGGACCCGAGGCCAGCTACAGCGAAGTCATGGACAAACTGCGTGAAGCCGTCTGGGGTGAGCTGTTCGTGGTGGATAACCAGCGCCGCCTGATCGGGGTAATCACCATTCCAGACCTGAATGCGGCGGCACTCGCCACCTCGGCGGATGTAAATACACTGGTGGCTGGGGAGCTGTGTCGACGCTCGCCCGCCACGCTGGCCGCCAATGATCCGCTCGATCTGGCGATGGAGACCATGGAAAGCGCGCGCGAAAGCCATCTACCGGTGGTTGACAGCATGGAGCACCATGTGGTCGTCGGCTTCCTGCATGAGCATGATGTCATGACCGCCTATTATCAGGCCCTGCTGCAGGCGCGGGCGGAGGAGCGTGGCCAGCGCTACGAGCATTCCGGCCATACTCATGTCTAGGCCCGTAACAGAGCCGCTGATTCGCGGGTTTTGCAGTTTTGATTGCGGGTGAAACCGGTTTTTGCCTGCAAAATCAGCAAAACGACGCTGGCCGAGCGCTAAAACCACGGTTTTCATGACGGTATCATGACAAAATGCCCGGAAATCTGCCCCTCACATTGTTTTAACGGGCAAAATCACTTACTTAATTGGCAATCTTGCTGCTGGTCATAACGGTGTGCAGGTGCGCAGGTGGACATGACCGGCGATGGATGGAGGTGCTCCGTGCAAACCATGCCTAACGGCTGTCCGGCGCTTGTACTCAATGCCGATTTCCGGCCATTGAGCTATTTTCCCCTGTCACTCTGGTCATGGCAGGATGCGGTCAAGGCTGTGTTCCTCGACCGGGTGAATATCGTCAGCCGCTACGATACGACAGTGAGCTCGCCGAGCTTCGAGATGCAGCTGCCGAGCGTTATTTCCCTGAAAGACTACATTGTCACCAATCGCAAGCCGGCCTTCACGCGCTTCAACGTGTTCTTACGTGACCGCTTCATGTGCCAGTATTGCGGTGGCAAGTTCCCGACGCCGGAACTGACCTTTGACCACGTCATTCCACGGTCAAGGGGCGGACGGACGAGTTGGGATAACGTCGTCACATCCTGTGGTTGCTGTAACCTGCGCAAGGGCAACATGATGCCGGCCCATTGCGACATGCACCCGATGAATACGCCGATTGAGCCCAACAGCTTCCAGCTGCAGGAAAATGGCCGGTCCTATCCACCCAACTTCCTGCATGAGAGCTGGCGTGACTTCCTGTACTGGGATGCCGAGCTTGAGGATAACTGATCCCGGTTATTCCACTGACGGGGCGAAATTCCATCATTCCGCTATTGCTGATCGGTATGCTTCTTGCGAGGGTCAGGGTGTATTCTGCTGAACCCGATCCGTTTCCCATGTCCGTGGCGCTGCTCATATGTCCCTGATGCTGTCCAAAGAGTTTCGCATTACCGCAAGCGATGGTACGCCGCTGGCGGCGACACTCTATGAACCGACCGCAAAAACCGGGCTTGAGGCGCCGTTATGCCTCGTTGTCATCAATGGCGATGCCGGTGTGCCGCGCCGGTTCTATGCGTCGTTTGCCGAGCATCTGGCCGGGCGCGGGGCAGCGGTACTGACCTATGATTACCGGGGAATCGGTGGGTCATTAACCGGCGATGTGAAGGATGCGCGGGTCACGGTCTCCCAATGGGGCAGGCTCGATGCCACCGGTGCCTTGCAATGGGCGCAGCAATATATCGCCAAGCTGCCGGTTTTTGTGATCGCCCACGGCATTGGCGGTCAACTCGCCGGGCTGACCGATAATCCCGATCAGGCGAATGAGTATCTGTTTATTGGTGCCAGCCTCGATCACTGGCAGTACTGGCCAAAATCCGAGCGGATGCGTCGCAGCTGGCGTCACTCCGGCAAGGTGCCAATGCTGGTCCGTACCTTCGGCTGTCTGCCACGGGGCACCCTTGGCAACAAGGTGGAGATACCCGGCCCGGCGGCACTGCGCTGGGTCCGTTGGGCCCGGCATGAACTGGGGGCAGCCGGGGTCGAGAAGGCTGCTGGCTTCAGCGCCATGACGGCACCGATTACTGCCTACAGCTTTGCCGATGACGAGTGGTCCTCGATGATCGGTGCGCAGGCGCTGCTCGATTGTTTTCCCAATTCACGCTCGGTTCATATTCCCCTGACGCCGCACAAGGCCGGGTTGGAAGAGATAGGCCATCACGGCTTCTTTGAGCCCATGGGCGAGGACCAGCTCTGGCCACGTGCGACAGAGTGGCTGCGGCGGGAAATTCCACTGGTGATGGCACAGCGCGCGGAGGAGGCAGCGGCGAAGCGTGCTGCCGCCGGGTTGCCGCCGAAGCCGACCAAACAGGCGGTTGAGCGTGCTGCGAAACTGCGCGCCATGGCCGGGGTTGAAACTGCCCGCAAGGCCGCCGAGGCCGCCGCACAGGCGGAGCTTGAGGCAGCGAAACAGGCGGAGGAAGAAGCGAACCGGCAGGCAGGACGTCGCCGGGGGCGTCGTCGATCAGCCGCTGCTGGCGGTGCCGAGGCCGGTGCCCGCATGTCGGCACAGGAACGCCGCGCGCAACGGGCTAGCCGCAGGCAGGAGCGGGAAGAGCAAACCGCAACGCCAGCGACCCCTGCAGCCTTGCCGGATCAGAGAGGCAATGACCGCGAGGTGGCCAGAACCGCTGCCGGTGATATTCGCGAAGGCCTGAAAACCGGTGCGCTCAGTGCATTGTCGGCGGCTCTCGGTGGCAAGAAGAAACCGGAAGTGCCTGCAGCCCCTGAGGCACAAGCGACGGAACCGTCCGCACAGGAGCGGGCGGAGGCTGCGGCCAACCGTGCTGCAATGGCAAGGCGTCGCAGCGCCGATACCGGCGGTGCTCCTGTGGATGCAGCAGAGGCGCGTCGCCAGGCTGCTGCTATTGCTCGCATGGCCAAGGCTGGCGAAGCTGCCGGTGACAAGAGTATCGACGAGAGCAGTCGCATTGCCGGGGATGGGGTTGCGCGGGATCGGTTCCGGCGGGTGCCGTCGCGTAAAGATGATCGCGGCGTCAAGGATACGGATGTCGAGTAACGATCAGGCCGCCGATAGCGACCTATTCGGCGTCGGCAGGTTCACGCTGTACGAACCACGCCTGAACAATCAGTGCCAGACCGCCGGCCAGTGACAGCAGGGCGTTATATCCCGCCATCGAAATGCCGAACAGGCTCCACGCTACATCGCCACAGGAGACGGTGGGGGCGGCCAGCAGGTGTGCGCGCAATTCCTCGATCGAAGCACCGGTAGGCAGCGCCGGGCTGCAGGAGGCGAGACCCGCCCACCATGCCTGCTCCACGCCAACATGGAAGAAGGCAATACCGCTATTGGTGAGCAGGGTAATGCCGGTTGCCAGTATCAGGATCGACTGAATGAACTTGTTCCGTACCAGTGTCACTACAATCAGGCTTAGTCCGATGGCAACGATCCACGGCCAGCGCTGGGCGATACAGAGTTCACAGGGCTGCAGGCCATAAACGAACTGACCGATGAGGGCGCTGCCGAGGGCGATTGTACTCAGCAGGATGGCTCCAACACAGGTCATGCGACCGGTGATGCGCGGGCCGGTTTTGAACTCCACAGGATTGCGACCGGACAGGCCATGAAGGTCAGTACCGCCGATACCGGAAGCGCTCAACTGCTGCCCTAATCCCATGTTTCGATGTCCATTTCTGCCCGTGTTGCGACCATCATGGCCGCTTGCCCGATGTCGGCTGATTATATAGGCGATTTTCAGTCTAACTCAAATCACGTGTCCGATAACGACAAATCCGGCAACCAGCAGCAGGAAGGCCAGAAGGGCCAGCCAGGGCAGATACTTCTCGATAAAGCTCTTGATCGGCGGCCCGAACCAGTAGAGCAGGGTGGCAATCAGGAAGAACCGCGCGCCGCGTGAGGCAAAGGATGCAGCGATAAAGACCAGCGGGTTCAGGCTTGCGACACCAGATGCGATGGTGATGACCTTATAGGGGATCGGCGTAAATCCACCGGCCACCACGATCCAGATACCCCATTGCCGATACAGGTCGGTGAAGTGCTCGAATTTATCGCCGTATCCGTAAAAACTCAGCACCGGTTCGGCAATAAGGTCAAAGAACAGGGCGCCGATGGCATAACCGGCAATGCCGCCCACAACCGATGCCAGTGTACAGATCAGCGCATGACGGAATGCCTTGGCCCGGTCGGCTATCACCATCGGGATCAGCATGATGTCCGGCGGCACCGGGAAAAACGAGCTTTCGGCGAAGGAAACCCCGGCCAGATACCATTGGGCATGGCGATGGGCGGCAAGGCCGAGGCTCCAGTCATAGAGGCGGCGGATCGGCTGGGCGATAAAGGCAATCATGTGCGGTATCTGAAACGGATCATGGGAAAATGCCGTGGGACAGGGCATCGGGCATTGTGCTAGACGGGTGATGCCTGAGATTGAGTACCTATCGCAAGACAAACATTCATAACTGTTTGAATATCATGACTGGTCCATCCACCCTACCAGTGCTGCATCCAATCCGGTCGCTGGCGACGATGGCGTACCGCTCAGGATCGGTTACATGTCGGCCAATCTGGGCCAACTGGCGGGCCGGTGGGGCGCTTGTGAAAATCAACGTAATGGAGTGATCGGGCATGGCTGATACTGTCACATCACAATCGGTGATCTACAGCGCTGATTTTCTAGAAATCCAGCAATGCCGACGGGGCGTTTTCGGGTTCTACAAGACCGATACGGTGCAGGGGCGGTCACTGGCGACCTATGGTGAGCTATATGATCCACAGGTATCGCTGCTGCTGGAACTGATCGAGCCGGATGATCTTGTGATCGATGTGGGGGCGGGGATCGGTGCCTATACCATCCCGCTGGCGCGCAAGCTGTTGCGTCAGGGCGGGGTGGTTTATGCCTTTGAACCGGCGCGGCTCAACCAGCAGTTGTTGAGCATGAATGTAGCGCTGAACCGTCTCGTCAATGTTTTCGATTATCGCCACGCTGTTGGCAAAACTGTAGGCAGTGCGCGAACCCCGTTGATGAATCCGCTGAAAAAGCAGGATTTTTCCAAGCTGCCAAATGTGGCCGGGCAGGGTGATCCGGTACAGGTTGTGACGCTCGACCAGCTGGAATTTGCCCGGTGCAGGCTGATCAAGATCGATGTGAACGGCAGCGAGGAAATGGTGCTGAGCGGTGCGGCCCAGCTTATCGAACGGCTGCAGCCGGTACTGTTTCTGGCATATCCCGGACAGGGGCGTCTGGCCGGGGTGCTGAAACTGCTCGAGAGTTTCGGCTATGAGGCATGGTGGCACTTTGCCGATCTGTTCCAGCCCAACAACTTCCGACGCGCTGATAAGAACCTGTTCGACGGGCAGGTGCCGGACATCAATATTCTGGCATTACCGAAACAGGCCGGTGCCCGGTTCCCGAACATGGTGCCGGTCGAGGGCGTCGAGGATGACTGGGAACCGGCGCTTGCGCGCGGTCGTGCCCGATCAGGCTGACCGGTTCCGTTGATGCTTAACCAAGCGCGGCCAGCGCTTCCTTTGCGTCATCGTAATCTTCATCGAGGCTGATTGCCTGCTCATAGGCAGCCTTGGCAGCAGGTTTGTCGCCCCGTGCCTCGGCGAGCTTGCCTTTGTTATAGAAGGCGTCGGGAAATTCCGGTGCGAGATCCAGGGCTTTCTGAACCGCCGCTTCCGCCTCGTCGAGGCGCCCCAGCTCAATTAGCAGGTTGCCGAGATTGTTATGGGCGTCGACATAGGACGGGTCGATGGAAATCGCCTTGCGATAGGCGGTTTCAGCAGATGTGGGGTCACCCTTGGCCTGATAGCTGGTGCCGAGGTTGAGCCATGCTTCCTCATAATTCGCATCGACCTCGAGGGCCCGCTGATAGGCGGCGATGGCCAGATCGACCTCGTCATTCTCGCGGTGCAGGTTGCCAAGGTTGAAGGCGGCAGCGGTAAACTCGGGATTGAGTGCCAGTGCATTTTCATAGGCAACGGCAGCCTCTTCGTGGCGCTCCAATTCCTTCAGCGCATTACCGAGATTGGTCCAGTAGCCAGCATTCTGTTCGTCGATCTGCAGGGCGCGGGTGATTTTGTCGGCGGCATCCTGATAGCGGCCCTCGGTGTAATCAATCGCACCCAGCATGTGATGGGCATCGGCATGTTCGGGATCAATCGCCAGCACCTTGTTATACAACTCGGCTGCAATCTCATGTTCCTCGAACTGCTGGTGCGCGAAGCCCTTCTCCAGCATGACCTGCGGGTTTTTCAAATCGCGATCAGTGAGGGTTCTCTGGCGCAGTTTTTCGAGGCGGCGGCGTTCTTGACGGTTCATTGGGCTGAGACTTTTCGTAATGCCGGACGGCAGAAATGAAGTGCTGACAGCCAATTTGTAGCGCCGCTGGTGAAATTATCCAACAGCAAGCGTGCAAATCAGGTCAGCTTGTGATTGACCGTGACTTCGCAATGCCTAAGATGCGGTTTTGTGCCCCGGTGGTGGAATTGGTAGACGCGTCGGACTCAAAATCCGATGCCCTTGCGGGCGTGTCAGTTCGAGTCTGACCCGGGGCACCATACTTATCTCGTTTTTTGTTATAATATATTGATTTAAAAGCTGGTTCTTCTGGCTTAAGGCAAAGCACAAGAAGGTGCACAGCCTGTTTCGCAAGCCGACCAGTGATAGCTTGGTGAAGCATAATGGGTGCAAAGAGTAGTTGGTGCACTACTGATAAACGCTAGCTTGCTTTAGCATTCATTCTTTGCAGGAGGAGGTCTGTGAATTCAGACTTTGGGGCAACATGGGGAAGCGCCAGAAGATCAGTCAATTTTTTTATTGATTCTGACCATTTGTCAAAAAGCCCCAAAATTGTAATCTCGCCATTTGCAGTACTGGTGATTGTGTTCTTCAAAACATCTATTGCATTGGCGTCTAGGCTATCCAGATCTATAATTAAAAGCGTTTTTGGGTTGTCGGCTATTAGGTCTAAATAGCCGGTCTTAGATGCTCTTTCAACATCGGTAAGGGCTACAAGTTGTACCAAGCCTAAAGTTTCAACCAGTTTTGCTAGCTTTTGTAGGAACTGACTTTGAGTGTCGATCATGACGATACGATTATAATTTATATCCACTTCAAGCCTCATGATTCTTATTTTAGGTAGAGGTTACCACATTCAAGGGCGTTCTCTGTACTCAAATTCATAGATGTATGTGGTGTCTATTGCCATTTCTTGACCTAATCTCAAGGCATCGCAAGGTTCTGGCACTTCCAATATCCAGCATGTTGATTAACCGGGTAATCAAGCCTTGTTTCTATGCGCTTTGGGCCATGGCTGCCTCTTGCAACAGGTTGGCCAGATCCTCCTCTGACGCATCGCTCAGGCCATGGGCGAAGTCGCGCATGATCTCCAGAAACTCATAGACATCGCAATCTACCTTGCCAAAACCGCCAAAGCGGAACTGCCAGAATGAAACGGCATGACGCATCGCGCCGAGAGAGGCGCCGAGGGACTGGAACAGTCGGGGCGAATTGCCAAGGAAGTCAGAAAACCGCTTGGGATCACCCTCACGAATGAGGCCGTCGAAATAGGCTTCTTCATAGTTTTTCAGGTGGCGGGTAACCGTTCTCAACTCACGTCTGAGGCCGGTCAGGGTCGCATCCTGAAGGCGGGTTACAACACTTGCAATCGGGCACTCGCCGAGGCCGGTTATATTCGCTTTTTCAATAGCCTCGGTCAGTTTCATGAAGTCTTTGCCGAAACTGCCCATGAGGGATTTGTAATACACAAAGCCTTTCCAGGCGAAGATCGTTTCGGGAAAGTCCTCTTCCGAAACCTGCATGGTTTTCAACAAAGGCACCATTTCCTTGGCATCCTCTGCATCCCACAGCTTTCTGACAAACGCGCTTAACTGTCCGCCCAGCTTCATACCGGCAAAGGCTTGTGCAATCAGAGGGGCAAAGTCAGCCTCAATCTTGTCGCGCAGGATGGTGAATTCCCGCTCAGAGAGTTCGAAATAATACGCGTGAGGCTCATAACCATGCATGCGCAGTCTTTCGCGCAGAATGAACGGATCAAGCGATGGCAGGGCATCAATGATATTCAGTAACTGGATATCGAGGGCATCTTCTTCCGAGTGCTTGGCGTGCGATTGACCGGCGACGCCGAAATTAGCGTGAAATATCTGGCCGGAATCCCGCTCATTGATAAAGACGTATTTGCCACCCTGACGGAGATCATTCACATCAAATGGTATGAAGACTTTTGTCCCGACGGTAACCAATCCGCCAAGTATCTCGCGCTCCTGTGGCCGTAACCGGTGCTTCAGGATAAAACTGCGATTCAATGTATAATTGGAGAAAAAGTAGCCGTCGCCGGGATCGCGATCCCTCTCTTCATCGGCCTCGATTTTCTGGGTTGGATCCAGAAGATTCAGGATGCGGGCGGAGTTACCAGCTCTGCGTATGTCAGCAAAGCTGCGATATGTTCGCGAAAGTCGAGACATGCAGTCTTTCAATATGTCATGGGATGAGACTGCGTCAGTATATTAGTGTTTTCTAAGTCAAGTCGAGATAAAATGCTTTTTAAATCATATATTTATGGCGAGTATCCCATTTAGTTAGGCGCGGTTGCTGGTGAGAATGCGGCACAACTCTAGGTTGATGTGTCTAACGGCGGCACCCGCATGGCAAGGGGCTTGCTTGCCGTATGGGCCAGAGAGCCGGACCGTTACTTTTGGTCTTCGCCCTTGCCCTTTTTGGACACATCATTGCTTGGCTGCGGCAGATGGGCAGCCTGTCCTGATGGGGTGGCTTTATCTGTTTCCGCGCCGATCGGCAGGTCCAGCCAGTCCCGGTGCGCCCAGCCGCGGACACCCGGACCAAGCTCAACCTCGACCCATCTCTGGGAAATGCCGACCACGACCATGCGGGTTGCCGGAACGGCGGTGGCCACAACCCGGCCCTCCTCACTCGCGGTATTGCGCAGATTGGCATAACGCATGCTCGGTTTGATCTGTACTTCCATGGACAGCAGCTTGCCTGCGGCCTTGCGGCGAGCCTCTTCCCCCGCGAGGTCAGGGCTGCCGGACACTTCTGCGTTCTTTTCCGCTTCAATCTGGGCATTGCGCAGTATGCGAGCGATGGTTTCCGCGCCATCGCGCAGTGCAAGGCCGATTGGGGTCAGGCCATACTCATTAACAATACCAACATCGGCACCGGCAGACAGCAAGGGGGCCAGAACCTGATCGCTGCCATGCATAACAGCGATATGCAGGATAGTCCGACCGGTATCATCCACCATGTTTACGTCATCAAGCCGATAGGCCAGTTCAGCCACTGCCGTCGCGTCATCCAGCAGGATTGCCCGGACCATGCTGACATATGTGCTGTGCTGTATTTCAGTTGGCATAAATCACTGTTTGTTAGCGGGTCAGAAAATTTGGTGTGTTTGCTGCCTGCTTATGTAGGCATATTAGTGACATCTAAAGCGAATAAGGTATGCCAAACACTTCCATAGTCTATTCATACAGAAGCCTTACACCGATTTCAAACCGCAAACACGCCTGATCTACCCTGCTGCTATAATACTGTTTGATAGCCTGCATCAGATTGATGCGCAGATTGCTGCAATCTTGTTCAGAATGTATCATCCGGGAAGCACCTCCTATGAGCGGATGCTGTATTCTGGTATGTCAAAACCATTTCCGATGTCTTTTTAAGTATTTGATTTTTCAATAAATTGTTGCTCGTTCGCGTTCGCAAGAGTGATTGCGACAATCAGTTTTCGACATGCGAAATGCGCAAGGTCCAGCTATCGCTGCGCCGGGACATAAACAGCATGATATGACAATACCGATCTGTTACCCATACTTGTCCCGGGGCGCCAATCTGCTGCTTTCGAGCCGACTCAGGGGTATGGCTGACCGTTGCCGCATTTGATGACTGTGTTGGCCTGAACCCAGTGGTTACGATTATCTGGCTGCCGGACACTCGGTAACTGGACGGATTCGACCGCAAGTATGATACTGTCAGGATTGTGGTATGGCTGACCGCATGCCATCGCCAGAATTGCGAGGCTGACACACGAAGGATGTTGGGGAAGCATCATGTCGATTTTCAACAGCGTGACATCACGGGTTTCCGTTCCTACCAGTGATCCGTTTGATCAGAGCTATGTGGTTTCGCCGGGTGGGGCGACCGATGCCGTGGTCGGTGTCTATAACGCAACCAATCGGGGTTCCGGAACGCTGCTCGGCGATGGGCAATGGGTTTTGACCGCTGCCCATGTGATTTTCAATGAACCTGCCGCGAATATGCAGATCGCCATCGATCTGCCGACCGGACGCGTCTATCTCGATGTGGACGAGACCTTCGTTCATGAAGGCTATGACGGATCATCTGGCTTCAACCCGGCCAATGACATTGCCCTGATCCGTCTGGCAGAGCGCGCACCGATTGCAGGTTACGATATCTATCGTGGCAATGCCGAGATCGGCTCAGCCTTTACACTTGTCGGCTATGGTATTGCAGGTACCGGACTCAACGGCCAATTAAGCCTGTCTGAGGATCCGGGCAGCGGTGACGTCAAGCGTACCGGCCAGAATGTCTATGAGGGGCTGGATGGGGCGGCTCCGGAACTTGATGATATCTTTGGTGAGCCAATACCTGATGGCTCACTGCTGTTTTATGATTTCGACAGCGGCGACCCAGCGAACGATGCATCGCCATTGCTGAATGGCCTGTCCGACCTCGGTCTTGGGGAGACGGAGGTCAATTCAACCAGCGGTGACAGCGGTGGCCCTAACTTCATCAATGGCCAGATTGCCGGCGTCGTTTCAGGTGGTACGACTACCAGCGATGCAGGAACCACTGACATTGACGGTGGTATTCTGAACTCGTCATTCGGTGAGATTTCCTTTGATACGCGGGTGTCGTTCTATCAGAACTGGATCGATAATATTGTCGGTGACATCTTCAATGACGGCATGAACCCCGGCGATCCCATTCTCGGCGGCCCCGGCGATCCGACTGATCCAACAGATCCAACCGATCCCGATCCGGGTGAGCCGGATATTCCCGATGTTACATTCCCGCTGCCATTGCCCGGTATCGTGATTGACATGCCCACATCCGGGCCGATTACGACGCCGCCATCTGACTTGCCGTTTGACGAAACGGTCTTCCGTTTCTTCAACCCGACCACGGGGGCCCATTTCTACACCGCGAGCGAGGCAGAGCGGGACAATATTATGGCGACCCAGCCGGAGTTCATCTTCGAGGCGCCGGTATTTGAGGCAGGCGAACCGTTTTTCCCCGGTTCGGTTGAGGTTTATCGCTATTTCAATAGCCAGAACGGCGGCCACCTCTACACCTGGCGGCCAGAGGAAATGGCGTCAATCGAAGCCAACCTGCCCCAGTATCAGAAAGAGGGCGCGGTGTTCCGCGTCAGCCAGTTCGAAGCCGGTGGCATGGAGCCGGTCTATCGCTTCTTCAATACGGTGAGCGGTACGCACCTCTACACCATCAACGAGGCCGAGCGTGACCTGATCGAGGCGACTGATCCGAACCTGTCTCTCGATGGCATTGCCTGGTACGCAATCCCGATCTGATCCGTTAAGCCGGGGTGCTCTCATCCGTGTCTAATACCTCGAACCTGAAGCGGATGATTGATGGCGGCCGCATTCATGACGCTTTGGCGCTTTGTGAAAATAAGGGCAGTGCACCTTCTGCGGATTTCCTGATCCTCCATGCTCGTGCGGCCCGTCTGGCCGGGCATTATGATCGAACGCTTGAGTTGCTGGCGGAGTTGACCGGGTACAGCGATCTCGATGCCGAGCATATCTGGCAACGGGATTTCGAGCAGGCATGCCTGCTGGCACAGCGAGGTGACTTTACCCGGGCCAGAGCACTTTACACTGACCTTCTCGCACGCAAACCGGCGCATCCGCGCTGCCTTGCCAATCTGTACCGGATTGCCTTGCATGTCTGTGATCTGGAAACACAGGCATCATTGCGGTCGGCATTGCAGGCGCAGTCTGGTGATCTTACCCGCCCGGAAGACCTCGCCGCGGCCGAAGCCGTCTATACATTCGAGCAATGCGATGATGCGGCGAAGAATCTGGCGGTTAACCGCTTGCGTGCGCAAAGGCTGGATGCGGTGACCGTAACGATCTCGCCATCCCGACGGCCATCACGGCGGCCTGACCGTGACAAAATCCGCATCGGTTATCTGGGCGAACCGTTCCGCAACCATGCCCGTGCCCATCTGCTGACCGGCGTTTTGGAGCATCATGACCGCGACTATTTTGAGGTCATGGCCTATTGCACCGGCCGTAATGACAGGAGCGCTGTGCGGCAACGTCTTGAAGCGGCTGTTGATCAGTTCCATGATCTTGAGGGCATTACCGATCAGGCACTGGCGGACCGGCTGCATGGCGATGCGCTGGATATTCTTATTGCCACCGATGGCTGGAACCATATGAACCGTATGGCCGCACTGGCGGGTAGGCCTGCCTCGGTACAGATCAGCTATCTGGGCCATCCATCAAGCTGTGGTGCGGATTTTATCGACTATATGATTGTTGATGGGGTGATTGCCCCGGTTGGTGACGAGGCGCAATTCAGTGAGCAACTGATCAGACTGCCTGATACCTATCAGGCTACGGATGCCCGCCAGCCACAACCGGCATCGGCTGACCGTGCCGATCTGCGCCAACGTAATGGGTTACCGGTTGATAAACTGGTTTTCGCCAGTCTCAACCAGCCATACAAGCTGAACCGGCAAACCCTGTCTCTGTGGTTCGAGATTTTACAGGCGGTACCTGACAGCGTTCTCTGGTTGTTGGATGGGCATCCGGCAGCCCGGCAGAATCTGATGCGTTATGCATCGGCAGGGGGGGTTAATCCCGAGCGTTTGGTTTTTGCGTCCTTTGCCGCAAAGCCTGAGCATATAACCCGGCTAACGGCGGCTGATATTGCGCTTGATCCACTGATCTACAATGGGCACACGACGACCATGGATGCGCTCTGGGCTGGTGTGCCGGTTATCTCCTTTTACGGCAGCCACATGGCGAGCCGTGTTGCCGCCAGTTTGTTGCGGGCAGCGGACATGCCAGAACTGGTTACGAGTTTTACCGGAGATTACCGCGATCTGGCGATTGATCTGGCGCGTGATCCGGCGCAACGGCAGGCGCTGAGAGAGCGGTTGATATCGGGCCGCGACCGTAACAGCCTGTTTGATACGGCAGGTCGTACCAGGGCGCTTGAAGCTGCTTATAAAAATCTCGTGAAGTAACCTGACCGGCGGTATTGTTTGCTTGCCTGTTCAGGCAATCGGCCTAACCTGCTGTAGGTACACCAAGTTTTCTCACCGGATATCGCATTATATGGCTGATGACATAACTGTCGATCAGATCCCTGATATGGAGATCGCAGAAGAGGGCCGTGTCGGCGAGGATGAGGCGGGTCGGGATAAAAGCCTGCCGCCGCCGCGCCGCGCCTGGATTGCTGTTCTGATTGCCCTGTTGTCACCGATTGCTGGTGTGCTCTATGCCGGTGCGCCGCGTCTGGTCTGGCCGTTTCTGGCGCTGCAGCTCCTGATGGCAGTCTGGCTGGTTACCGGCTGGGCGGCGAGTTTTGTCGGTTTCTTTGCCTATCTGGTGTTGATGATCGGACAGGGGCTGCTCGGTATGGTGGTTGCCGGTATCGTGGCTCATACAGCGCCTCAACCAATGAAGTTGGCCCGGTATCAGCGATACTGGATTTATCTTGCGATCATCATTGCTTTCGGCGCCGGGCAGCGGCTGGCGGCATCGATCAACGGTCCGGCGGTGGTCGGTGTCGACTCCAGTTCCATGTTTCCGACGCTGTGGAGTTCCGATCTGGCGCTCGCGACCGGTGGACGCTTCACAACATATGAGCCGCGCCGCGGTGATATTGTCGTCTACTGGCATCCGAAGAGCGATGGCGAGCGCTGGATCAAGCGGATTGTCGCCTTGCCCGGTGACCATCTGGACATGAAGGATGGCCAACTCGTCATCAATGGCCATGCCGTCGAGCGCACGCCGATGGAGCCCTATACATGGGAGCCGCGACCCGGTCTGGTGCTGAATTTCAACCATATGCGGGAGCACTGGCCGAAAGAGCTGGATAGCGAGGAACGGAGCATCGATACCGTCAATATCGCCGCCCTCGTGGGTAACTATAACAACCGGACTGACTATGTCGTGCCGGATGGGCATGTGTTTGTCATGGGTGATTATCGTGATAACTCATTAGACAGCAGAACGCGTTTGCACGGCCCCTTACCGATTGACAACATTACCCATCGTGTGGTGGGTATTCTCTGGTCACCGCGCAGGAAGCTCAGTCTGGCGCCTGTTTATGACCAGAATTTCGATGACAATTAGTCGCCTGCAGCCCTGAGTTTTGGGCATTGCTCGTGTGTTAAATATAAAGAACCCCAGTTTCGTGGGGCTGTGTTACTACTTGTTGATGGCCGATAAAACCCTCCTTATGAAACCTGAACCGGGCTCCCTGCCTAGGTTTGTGCGTGCAGTTTGGGACCAGCCTGATGTGCTGGCCTCGACAAACTGTTATGCCTTTGCGGCCAATTCACCGGATGGACACCCCGGCACCTACGGCCCGCAGCCGGGTGATCGCCATTTCTCCTATTTACGTGAAATCACCGTCCGGGAAGTGGCCGAGAAGGCCATGACTGACGGTTTTATCGCGACCGAGGGGTGCACCAAGCCCAAGCCCGGCCATTATGTTGTTGCCCTCGCCGTGGCACCGAACAATGACTATCACTGGTATCGGCAGATGGAGGATGGCACCTGGTGGCATAAACCGGCCCCCGGCAAGGCGGTCACCAACCTTGATTACGATGGCAATGTCATCACCGACCCGCGCACCGCCAACCGGCGCAACAAGCGCTATGAGTACACCCAGTTCGGCGGCTTTTTCTATGCGCCGAATGAGGGGCTGAAGGTCGGCATTACGCCAGACCGTGAAGTACTGCGCGAATATGAGCTGCAGGAAGTTGTGGAGCTGGTTCAGCGCCAGAAGCAGCAGCGCAAGGCCAGTGCCCGCAAGCCGGTTAAGGCCGATAATGACGAGTTCCGGCGCGAACGGGCGCGGATCAACAAGCAACGTCCGCGCAACCGGCTCCATGCTTTTGCGCGTCGGGTCTGGCATCGGGCCGAGGATATGCTCGCCAAAATTCAGGGCAAGCCATTGCCCCAGCGTGCCGATCCTGATGCCCAGCTTGAGGCGCTTAGCGAAAGAATGGCGGAGCGAGCCCGTGCGGCTGATCGTCATCGTCGCAGTGCCGAGTTGAAGGAAATCAAGGAGTTGATTACCTTTCAGGAACAGCGTGCAGCAGAGGGCTTCCGCCCAACCGAAGCCGATCTCAAGGTCAAGTTGAGCCGCCAGAAAGGCCAGCGTCACTCGCACTCGGTTGCTGCCGATGTGCAGAATGGTTATCTGCGCTGGACGCCGGTAAGTCGTACCGCCCCGGCGGATAAACCACAGCCAGCTGCACCAACCGGCGAGGTCAAGCGTAAGCCAACCCCCGATGGCGGCGATATCGTGGTGCCGGTGACGGAGAAAAATACCCCCCGACCATAACAGGCCATGGCCTGATGATGTCTGAAGCCGGTGCTTGTGATTAGATGCTTATGATCAGATGCTTATGATCAGCGCAGGCCTGGAATAATCAGCTTTGGCCCGTCAGCGGCAGGGGCCGGTGTGGCCGGTTTCGGCAGGGTAATCCCCATGGCAGCGAAATCCGGTTTGCGCAGATTGATGGCTAGCGCCTGATCCAGCTTGGCGGCCGTATCGGGGAAACGCTCGATCAGCGCCGTTACTGTCTGTTTGTCTTCAAGGGCCGTAACGGTCTGCTGCCTGAGGCCCTGATATTGGGCATCGCCGAGATCGCCGCGGGTGGCAAAATCCGCAATATTGCTGGTTGACTGTGCCTTGGCAGAAATCTCGATATCCATGGCGATTTGCGCCACCGGGTCCTGCCAGTCGCGGCTCCCGCGATAACCGCTGCCTAGCGCCTTGCCATAAATGCTGTGGACCAGCTCGCTCTGATCGGCGGGTTTGCTGGCGGCGATGATCATGGCCGCATTCTTGTCCCCGGTGGGCTGGCCCTCAAGCCAGTTAGCAACCGTATCGCGGGCTACCACCAGTTGTTTCAGTTCGGCATGGTCAGTGAGGTCAACCCGTGGCTGGCCATCATCCGTAACATTGACAGTAAGTGAGCCGTCAGGCGTATCGCCATTGGCGAACAATGCCTTGATATCGCTTTTCAGCTTCCGGTGCTGGTCGGCAAACCGGGCAATATTGTCGGCCAGATGCGGATCGGTGAGAACCTTCTGCAGGCTGGTGACCGCTTCCAGTTCGGCATTGATGTTGGTGGTGATGAGCACACCGGCGGCAGCGGCGGCGGCACCCTGTGCCGTACCGGGCAGGATGATCTGGCCCTTGTCGCTCATCCCCGGCTGGGCGATATCGGTTGCGCCATCTGGTTGCATCAGGGCGGTAACGGCCTGCCGCGCCAATTGCTGCCGCGCCTCCGGCTCTTTCACCTTGTTGATCTGGTTGCCGATATCGGCCAGTGGCCATGTGTCCTTCAGTACCGCCAGCGCCTGATTGAGGCCCGGACGGATGGTGTTCTCAAGCGCCAGATGATGGGCGAGGCTGTCCAGTGGTGCGGTGCCATCGGCCTTTGGCTTGGCGGTGACTGTATCGCGGGCTGTCTCTACCGTGCGGGTCAGGGGCGCGAAGAAGCCATCGACACTTTGCCGGTTGAGATCGGTGAGCAGGCTCTTGAGGCTGCTGGTCTCGTGCTCCATCTGGCCAGTGGTGAGGCTGGGGGCGGCGCTACGCAAGCCATCAATCGCCTTGGTCAGGGCATCGAGCTTAGGTGCATCCTTGAACAGCAGCGGATTGGGCATGACCAGCAGCTTCTGGTCACGACGGGCAAATCGCCCGGCAGAAGACAGCAACTCATCAACTGCTTTCTGGGCGGTGGGGCCATCGGCGATCAGCGCCGTATACTGGTTGGTCGGCTCCGGTTGCCGGAGGTCGCCGAGCAGCCATTGCTGAACCGTTTTGGCGCTCTCCATGATCGCATATTCATGGTCCTGATTGAGGCGCATCTCGTCGGTGTCGCCGCGCAGGGTATCAATCGCCCGGCTGAGTTCGGTCAGCGCCTGATCCAGTTTGCGCATGCCGGAATCCGTGCCCTTATAAGCATCGGCGACGTTATAGCGGCTATCCGTGGGGCTGGACGCCGTTGTATCAGTGAAGGATGTGCGGGCGGCGGCGGTTGGCTGCGGGGAGAGGGCCATGCTGATATTCTTCTGGTTTCGTGTTTTCTGTCATGCGGTAATCTGATGACAGCTATGTTAATCTAGTGGCCTTCGATGAAAGTCTGAACGCGACCATGATTTGTTTGATGAGGATGTGATTGCCGAACAGATCAAAACAGTCCGATGACCTTGCCCTGTTGAAACGCTGTATCAACGAGGGGCGGCTGTTCGCGCGGCATCAGCGCATGGCCCAGATTGGTGCGCTGGCGGAAGACGGCATCGACCGGGCGGCGTTCTCGGTCGAGGATCTGGCCAGCCGCTCGATGATCGTGAACTGGGCGGAGGATCGCGGCTTCGAGGTCTATCTCGACGAGATCGCCAATCTCTCGATCCGCCGACCGGGTCGGGATCGTGAGGCCCCGCCCATCGTTATCGGCGGCTATATCGACACCTCGACCGATGGTCATGCCTATGAGGGATTGGTCGGTGCCCTGATCGGGTTGGAGGTTCTGGAGGCGCTGGAGGAAGCCGATCTCACAACCGAACGATCGGTGGAAATGACGGTCTGGAGCAATACTCAGGGTGAACGCTTCGGCCCACCCCTGATGGGTGCGCAGATCAAGGCCGGGACATTATCACTCGAGGCCTGTCGCGGGCTGGTCGATGATCGTGGCATCCGCCTCGATGATACCCTTGAGCGGATGTTCGAGACCTTTGGCTCGGCCCTGCCACGGTCACGCCTGACGCCGATGGCGAGCTATATCGAGCCGGCGCTGGATGCCGGGCCAGATCTTGCAGAAATGGATATGACCGTCGGGCTGGTGCGCGGGGCCGAGGCGGTCGGGGTGGTAAAGCTGCGCCTGTCCGGCAGAACCAGTCCGATTGCCAATACCAGCCGCGACCATCGGCGTGATCCCCTGACTGATGTGATCTATCTGGTGAACCAGCTTGAGGAACATATCGGCGAGATGCCGCCTTCCATGGGGCTGCGCTCGGGCATTGCTGCACTGGAGCATGATCCGTTCAAGCCCGGTACCCTGCCGGAGCGGGTGTCGCTCGACTGGGTGCTCTACTCACCGGATGATGATGTGCTGATCTCGCTGTTGGAAGAGGCGGAATCGCTGGTGCTTGGTGCCGATATTGCCAGCGTACTGAATTGCGATGCTGTGGTTTCCCGCACGGCGCGCGATTTTGATGACGGCTTGCTGGAACAGGTGAGCAAGCTGGCGCGGCAGGACAGCCTGCGCTTCAGGACCATGACCATCGGGCGGCCCTGCAATGCCTCTGTGCTCAGCGGTGCCGGTATTCCGACCGCCATGATACTGGTGCCCAACCGGCGGTTTCTCGGCGTTGATGCCCTGCGCTCTGTTGCCAAGCCGGACATTGGCCATGCCGCAAGGCTGATTGCGGCGCTGGCCTATCAGCAGGCGACGGAATAACTGTCAGGCAGGTATGTTGCTTAGCGACCGGCAGCGATTGATTGCTGCTGGATAACAGCGGCAGGTGCATTCGCGACCACTGGCATCTGATCCTCGATCAGGCAGTCCAGACGCTCGCGGGTGATCTTGGACAACTCGGCCAGAGCAGTAATCCGCTCGAGCTGTGACGGGTTGTCCAGACGGCGGTTCATGCTGGCCAGCGTTTCGGTAGCGCTGCTGGTTTTGCAGAAGCACAGGAACGGATAACCGAACTTGTCTTTGTAACCTTCATTCACGCTGCGCGCAGCTTCCTGCTGCTCCGGTGAGAAGCGGCGGAAATACAGGCCACCCTTGCGGTGCTCAAGGTCCGGCTGGCGGGCGAGCAGTTCAAGCTGGTCCTGTTTGCAGGCACGGTCAATGACCGCGATCATGGCGCGATGCAGGGATTCAATGTCCCGGAACGGAGCAGCAGCCCAAGCGCGCTCGGCAATCCATGGATCATCAAGTTCCTCAAAAACCGGAGCGATTGCCGCGATGAAATCATCCTTTGGCATCCGGTTCAGTTTCGCGATTGATAATGTAGACACCATAGGGTGCTGCATTTTTAATCTCCAGGTTAGGCAATAAGCCGCTTCAAGATCCGTGCCAGCATGTTCCTGACGAACCGGATCACATCCAAGTCCACCAAGGAATTCGTTTTCAGGCAATCGAGATCAGGCAAACTTCGTCAATTTATCGGCGCATTGGTGTTTCGAATATTCGAAACCTTACAATGGCTTGGCCTGAACCGCCGTGTTGTTCCCAACACAATGAGCAATTATGCCAATGGTTTGTTAACAGGCCGTTAATCAGTTTGCGAAAAGGAAAGTACGCATCTGATTCGGAAGCATCAAGGGAAATGACCAAGCAAAATTTGCAGGGCTGATAGGACAATAGTCGCAATCCCCATCACAGCCGCGGCAAACAACAGGTTGGGGCTGATCATCAGTCGCCAGGCTGGTACACGGAACAGCCCTGCGCAGACCACAACGCTCATCGAGGAAACCGAGCACATGGTGCCGACCGACCAGCCGGTCAGGGCAACGCCCATCAGGATGACATCATGGAGTGGTTGCGGTCCGCCGGTAAGGGCTGCCAGCAGAATTGCGGTCGGGATCATCGGATGAATGCCGATCATCGAGGGCAGGAAGCTGGTCAGGATCAGTGCCAGAATGGCGAGCGGTGCCGGAATGCTGCTGACCACGTCGCGGATAACATCGGCGGTGACCTCAATATGCCCGGCCAGTGTCGCCAGCGTAATGGCGGCCACGACAATCAGCAGGTCATCATAGCTGGTGGCCATGCGTCCGGTCGCGGTTTGCCAGATACGCTTGACCGCCGACCGTTCAAACCGGCAGAGCGCAAGGCACAGCGGCGGGACAATAAGAATGATCGTCTCCAGCGATGACAGCGGGGTACTGACCGCGATCAGCACGACGGTCAGCCCCAATATGGCGAGGCCGGGGGCGATTGGTGCCAGTGCGTGAACCCCGGCGACCCAGCCGGGCTGATTGCCTGTGCCACGCTGTTTGGAGCCGCCGAAAAACAGGATGCTGACCACCAGCGATGCCATAGCGGTAATCAGCCCGACCGGCATGATCTGGATCAGGCTGACCGAGGGCAGATAGGCGCTGGCCAGTGCCATGGCGACAAAGAACGGTGACCAGAGCGGGGCCAGATTCATGCCGCGCAGGGCCGAGAGTGCGAAGCGGCGGCGCTCTGCCTCATCCGCCTTGTCATTCAGTACGGCTGCCATGACCGGAAAACTGCCGGTATTGAGTACCGCACCGAAGGCATGCGCGCCGAGCGTGATGCCATCGCTGCGGCTGCCGGCGGGCAGGCGGGCAAATTTGCGCTGGCTCAGCCGGACCCGCGGCTGTGACTGGGCCGAGGCCCGCAATATATGCAGGGTCGGCAGGAAGGCGGCGAACAGCATGGAGCGTACCAGCCCGGTCTCCATATCCGTCCAATGCGCTGTGCCGGTCGCCATAATGATAATGCCGAGAATGACCGCGATCGAGGCCACGGCCAGACTGGCGCGGCGCACCAGTGGCACGCTGACCAGCATCAGAAGCAGCAGGCCGATGGCGCCAATCGGCCTGATCAGCTCGACCAGCGCCGGGGCGGGGCGCAGGATGATCAGGCAAACCTCCAGAAACCAGAGGGCAAAGAACAGGGTTTTTGCAGTCAGTCTGAAGGCTTGTTTCACATTGGCGCCACTGGTTCAGGCATAGATTTCCCGGTACAGGTCGACGATTTCCGAGGCGGTCGGGACGCGGGGATTATTGTTCGGGCTGCCACTGGCGAGTGCCTGCTGGGCCATGGTTTCCATCAGGCCCTGATAACGCTCTTCATCAATGCCGTAATCGGCGGGTGTCGGCACTTCCAGATCCTTGTTGAGAGTACGCAGACCCTCCAGCAGCTTTGAGCCAGCAACCTGATCGGCATCGCCGGTCTCAGCCCAACCCATGGCCCGGGCACAATCGGCATAGCGTGGCAGGGCAGCGTTGAGCGAGAAGCTGGTGACGGCGGGCAGCAGCATGGCGTTGGACAACCCATGCGGCACATGGAAATGGGCTCCGATCGGGCGGCTCATGCCATGGACGAGTGCTACGGATGCGTTGGAGAAGGCCATCCCGGCGAGATTGGCGGCGAGCATCATACCTTCACGCCCTGTGGGGTTTTCCGGCTCGAAACAGGCGGTGCGCAGATTGTCGGCCACCAGTCGCATGGCCTGCAGCGCCAGCATGTCGGTATAGGCGCTGGCCTTGCGGCTGACATAGGCCTCGATGGCGTGGGTCAGGGTATCGACACCGGTATCAGCGGTCAGGCGGAACGGCTTCTTGAAGGTGAGGGTATAGTCGACGATCGCGGCGGTCGGTACTGCGGCCAGCCCCATGATCAGCATCTTCTCATCAGTATCCGTATCGGTGATGACGGTGAACTTGGTCACTTCGGAGCCAGTACCGGCGGTGGTCGGGATGCAGATTACCGGCAGGGCCGCCATATCCGCGCTGTTCGGCACCTTCCAGTCGCGCATGATGCCGCTGCCACCGGCTGATCGTGCGGCGTGCAGGATTGTCATCGCCTTGGCAGTATCCATCGGGCTGCCGCCGCCGAAACCGATCAGACAGTCGAAATCATTAGCCATCATCAGATCAACCCCGGCATAGACCACATCGGTGGTCGGATCGGGCACCGTATCCTTGAAAATGGTGACACTGATACCTGCCTCACCGAGCGGGCCGGTCACGCGTTCCATCAACGGGCTGTCGGCCATAAAGGGATCGGAGACGATCAGCGGGCGGCTGACGCCCAGCCGCTTCAGCACTGTCGGCAGTTCGGCGGTGGTATTCGCACCGATCAGCAGTTGCTGCGGGCCAAGGATGGTGACTGACATTGGGCTATCTCCTTCAAACCTATTTATAATTCTTTGGGCGTGAAATTAAGCGGTGGCGCATGGCTTGCATAGTATTTTGATGATGTGAGGCAATAAGCCGTCATATCCTGTTCGGTGAATCTGGAAAGTTGCTGGTATAGTGGGTGGACCATGACCTTTACGCTGATTGCCATTGACCGGGAAACAGGAGAACTGGGTATTACCAGTGCCAGTTGCTGGCCTGCGCTTGGCGGTCTCGTGCCGCGGTTCCGGCCCGGCGTCGGTGTGGTGGCAACCCAGAATTTCTCGAATCTGATGATGGCGGAAACCATGCTTGATGAGCTGGCACGGTTGCCCGCCGGGGATCATCCGGGGCATCTGGGTGCCAGTATCTCCAGCTTCAAGCCTGCGGTCAGGCAATATGGGTATGCAACGTTCCGTGGGCACCTGTTCGGCTGGACCGGCGATGAGTGTACCGGCATCAAGGGCCATCTGGCAGATGACCAATGTGTTGCCATCGGCAATACCCTCGCCAGTGAGGATGTCCTCTCTGCTATGGTTGAGCGCTTTACTTCGACCCGTGGGCCGCTTGCTGACCGGTTGCTCAGTGCCCTGATGGCCGGGCAGGCAATGGGCGGTGATGCGCGTGGGCCGATGGCGGCTTGCCTGAATGTCTGGTCGCCGAATTATCCTGATGGGGATGAGTGCCCGATTGATTTCCGGGTCGATCTGCATGATGCGCCGGTACAGGCGTTGACCGAAATCATGACCGAATACCGGGCCCAGCCGCGTCCGATGGTCTGGCGGCCTGATCCGATCACCATTGATGATAAGAAATGCCCGCGCATCAAGCCGGTTTCCGAGTAGGGAAGGGACGGCATGACACGCGGGCGCTTTATTCTATGCGCTGTGCGCGGATAGCTTACTTCATCGTTGGCATGACGAACTCAGCACCCGAACGGATTCCGGTCGGCCAGCGTGAGGTGATGGCTTTCTGACGGGTATAGAAGCGTACGCCTTCCGGCCCGTGCATGTGGTGATCGCCGAACAGTGACCGTTTCCAGCCGCCGAAGCTGTGGAAGGCCATCGGGACAGGGATCGGCACATTGACGCCGACCATGCCGATATTGCAGCGGCGGGTATATTCGCGCGCCGCATCACCGTCACGGGTAAAGATCGCGGTGCCGTTGCCATATTCGTGGTCGTTGACCAGCTTCAGCGCCTGTTCGAAATCATCGGCGCGAACCACCGACAGCACCGGGCCGAAGATCTCTTCCTTATAGATGGTCATGTCCGGGGTGACGTTGTCGAACAGACAGCCGCCGAGGAAATGGCCTTTCTCATAGCCCTGCATGGTGAAGTCACGGCCATCGACGATCAGGTCGGCACCTTCCTCGACGCCCTTGTTGACGTAACCGAGGACTTTTTCGCGGTGTTCGCGGGTCACCAGCGGGCCCATTTCGACCTCTTCATCCATGCCGGGACCGATTTTCAGGTTGCGAACCTGTGGTGCCAGTTTCTCGACCAGCCGGTCGCCCGCATCGCCGACGGTGACGGCAACCGAGATCGCCATGCAGCGCTCACCGGCCGAGCCATAGCCCGCACCCATGAGGGCATCGACCGCCTGATCAATATCGGCATCAGGCATGACGACCATGTGGTTCTTGGCACCGCCGAGGGCCTGTACGCGCTTACCGGTCGAAGTGCCGGTGGTGTAGATATATTCGGCAATCGGAGTAGAGCCGACGAAGCTGACTGCCTGTACGGTCTCGTTATGCAGTAGCGCATCGACCGCTTCCTTGTCGCCATTGACGACATTGAAGACACCGTCCGGCAGGCCGGCTTCCTTGAGCAGTTCGGCAAGACGGATGGCGACGCTCGGATCGCGCTCGGATGGCTTGAGGACAAAGCTGTTGCCGGTGGCAAGCGCCATCGGGAACATCCACATCGGCACCATGGCCGGGAAGTTGAACGGGGTGATGCCGGCAACCACGCCAAGCGGTTCACGGGTGGTCCAGGCATCGACGCCGCCGCCGACCTGCTCGGTATATTGGCCTTTGAGCAATTCCGGGATGCCGCAGGCATATTCAACGACCTCAAGGCCGCGAACAACCTCGCCCATGGCGTCAGAGACGGTTTTGCCGTGCTCGATGGTGATCATCTCGGCGAGCTGGCGGTGATTGGCTTCGACCAGTTCCCGGAACTTGAACATGACGCGGGCCCGGCGCAGCGGGGTTACCTCACGCCATTCCAGATAGGCGTGATGGGCGATCTCAACCGCCTTATCGACCTCGGCTTTGGTGGCCAGATCAACCTTTGCGACCGGTTCGCCGATGGCCGGATTGAACACATCCTTCTGGCGGCCGGATGTTCCGGCAATCACTTTGCCATCAATCCAGTGACTTACTGTGCGTGACATTCATTCCTCCGTGTAAAGATTCGCTTATTATTGTTTTTGCTGTTGGTTCAGATGGGCAGCATTAGTCAATGTTGCGACAGACGGGTCAATATATTTGTGCACAAACTGTTGTCGCAGCCAGTCTCTCAAAAAGGCCGGCTTTTGCTCTGCGAAGCCAGTCTTTCCTTGGTTTTTGACCTTCCCTTCCCAATGGTTTCAGCGGCATTTGAGCACATCTTGAGCCGTCATTCGAAAAAAAATCCGTGCTGCGCTGCACCATGTTCAATGCTTGATGATGCTCGAAAATTCGGGTAGTGACCGAAACCAAGAAATTGTTTTTGTACAAAGTGTCTCGTACGTAACCAAAGAAGACACAAGGGACAGAAGCAATCACAAAAACAGAGGTTTATAGCCGGTAATGCCGGTTAAAAATCCTGTCGGCCAGTGACGGTCCGGTTGCTGGTATGTCGACCAAAGAGCAGGGAGGTCTTTATAGCTCATGGTTAATTTCCGTAAATTGATTGGCGGCGTTGCAGCTGCTGCACTCATCGGTGCAATGGCAATGACTGTTGCACCACAAGAAGCTCAAGCGAAGAAAGTTCGCTGGGCTGTCCCGATTTCATTCGCGTCTACCCTAACCGCTCTTGGCGATACCCTTCCCTGGGTTGCCGAGCGCATCAACGAAGTTTCCGGTGGCGACATCACCTTTGAAGTCTTTGAACCAAACAAGCTGGTTCCGGCTCTCGGCATTTATGATGCTGTTTCTGAAGGTAAAATTGACGCGGGCTACTCATGGATGGGTTATGAGCAGGGCAAACTGCCTGCTTCTGCACTGTTCGGTGCTACCCCGTTCGGTCTCGAAACCGATCAGTTCGCTGCCTGGATGTACTTCCATGGTGGTGACGATCTGCTGAAAGAGCTGTTTGCCCCACACAATGTTCGTCCGATCCTGTGCGGTTCCATCAGCCCAGAAGCTGCCGGTTGGTTCAAGTTCCCGGTTGAGAGTGTAGACCAGTTCAAAGGTCTGAAATTCCGCGCTGCCGGTCTCGGTGGCAAGATCATGCAGGAAATGGGCGCTTCTGTGACCGTTCTTCCTGGTGGTGAGCTTTATCAGGCCCTTGAAAAAGGCGTTCTTGATGGCACCGAATTCTCGCTGCCAACTGTTGATAAGCAACTGGGCTTCAGCCAGGTCGCGAAATTCTATCACCTGCCAGGTTGGCACCAGCCTTCAACCAACCAGTTCCTCTATGTGAACACCAACAGTTGGGACAAGCTGGACGATACCCAGAAAGCACAGATCGAGACCACCTGCATGGCCGGTACCATGTATGCAATCTCACGGGCTGAAGCTCTGCAAGGCGCTGTCCTGAAAGAGTTCCAGGATGACGGCGTGACTGCGGTTCAACTGCCGAAAGATGTTCTGAGCGCTCTGCAGGAAGCAACCAATGTTGTACTTGATCGGGAATCTGAAAAAGATCCGATGTTCAAGAAGATCATCGACAGCATGCGTGCTTTCCAGGAAGAGAACCGCGATTGGAAAAATCTCGGCTATCTGCCACGTGACTTCGGTACTGAATAAGTAAGTATTCCGGTTCAACCTTAGTAAGAAGGATTGCTTCAGTGGCCGCTGATATTTCTGCTGAGCTACCCACTGGTCAATCGCAAGATAACAACCCGGCCGCCAATGAAGCGGCCGGGTTTGTTCTGCCAACGACCATGATTTCCCGGTTTCTTGACGGCATTCTCGACAAAATTGGCCATATTGCGTCGTGGATATGGATAGTCTTGGTCGGCGTGATCCTCTTTCAGGTCATACTGCGCTATGTCTTCAATCAGGGCTCGATCATGCTTGAGGAAGTGCAGTGGCACATGTACGCCGTCGGTTTCATGATCGGCCTGTCATATGCGATCGTGCATGATCGACATGTCCGCATTGATCTGCTTTATGAAAAATTTCCCCCCGGACTGAAGGCATGGATCGATGCTCTCGGTATTTTGCTGCTGCTGATGCCATTTCTCGTCTTTGTCATGTGGCATGCAGTTCCGTTTGTTGTCGATTCCTATGAATCCAACGAAGTGTCGGTTGCCCCTGATGGGCTGCCATATCGCTTCGCAATCAAGAGCTTCATCATCATCGGTTTTGCAATGATGATCCTTGCCGCATTCTCACGTCTGACCCGGGTTTGCGCATACATCATCGGCTGGCGTGCGACGCCCGAGGAAATACAGGCCGCCATGGCTGGTATTACAAAAGTCGAGATGCCGGAAGACCCGATAAATCACGACAAGGATGGAGCGTTCGGCTGACCGATCGGCTTTGTCTTTTATTTAAACCGCATGTGTGGGCATGACTGCCTGCCTTGTTATTCAGCATTGTTACAGGCGTTACGCCTTCGGAATTCGATCTCATGGAACAGTATGAAATTATCGTCGTCGTGATGCTTACGACGTTTATTCTGACGCTGTTTACCGGTTTCCCGGTGGCCTGGCTGCTCGGTGGACTGTCGTTCATTTTTGCCGGTATCGGTGTCTATGGCGCAGAGTTCTATGACCTTGATACCTACTTCATGAATGACTGGTCGCGGTTTGCGAACATAGTCCAGCGTGTCTGGTCCCAGATGGAAAACTGGGTGCTGGTTGCCCTGCCCATGTTCATCTTTATGGGATTGATGCTGGAGCGCTCCGGCATTGCGGAAAACCTGATGCAGAAGTTCATTCAGGTATTCGGTCGCTTCCGTGGTGGTCTGGCGCTGGCGGTTGTGGTGATCGGCATCCTGCTGGCTGCCTCAACCGGTATTGTCGGTGCGTCGGTTGTCCTGCTGGCAGTTCTGTCCATGCCGATCATGCTGCAGCAGAACTATTCCAAATCATTTGCCTCGGGTGTCTGTGCCTCCGCCGGTACGCTGGGCATTCTGATCCCGCCATCAATCATGCTGGTGATCATGGCCGATCAGCTCTCGCTGTCGGTTGGTAACCTGTTCATGGGGGCGCTGATCCCCGGTGTTCTGCTCGGTCTGCTCTATATCGCCTATATCCTCATCGCAGCGAACGTCAAACCTGATCTGGCTCCGGCACCAAAGGATTTGCCGCCGATAAGCGGTAAACTGATCGGCGAAACCCTACTTGCTGTTGTTCCGCCGATTGTCCTTATTCTGGCTGTTCTGGGCTCAATTTTTGCCGGTATCGCGACGCCGACGGAAGCGTCTGGTATCGGTGCGTTCGGTGCCACCATACTGGCGCTTGCCAACAAGAAATTAAGCTGGAAGGTACTGGACGAGGTCGGGCGTCAAACCATGCTGACCACCGCCTTTATCTTTGGTATTTTCCTTGGCGCCAGTGCCTTTGCGCTGTCCATGCGCTGGCTCGGCGGCGACTCCTTTATTGAGCACTTGCTGACCAGTCTGCCGCTGCCGGATATTGGTATTGTCGTGTTCATCCTGTTCCTTGCCTTCCTTGCTGGCTTCTTCCTCGACTGGCTGGAAATCACCCTGATCTTCCTGCCGCTGATGGCACCGGTTATTTCGGGCCTTGACTTGGAGATTCTCAATCTGACCGGGGAAGACCAGCTCTACTGGTTCGTGGTGTTGTTTGCGGTCAGTCTGCAGACCTCGTTCCTGACCCCGCCGGTCGGTTTCTCGCTGTTCTATCTCAAGGGCGTCGTGCCACCGGGTGTGACCACGGTCGACATCTACAAGGGCATCATCCCGTTCGTCTTGTTGCAGCTTCTGGCGATCACGCTGGTGTTCTTCTTCCCGAAACTCGTGCTGTGGTTGCCCGAATTGGCATATGGCTAACGTCTTTGACGTTGAACCTGCCGCCCGGCCTGACTAAAACCTGATTTGGGCATCAACCTGGCGACAGGTTGTCCCCTTCACATGGGCGACTTTTCCCGTCACCATATTCTGACCTGCTGTTTAGAAAGCCATCTCCCCAATGACGCTTATCGCTGGATTGCCTGACCGCCAACAAATCGCCGAACTGAGCGCGCGCACGCTGCTCGAGATCGAGGCGGTACTGTTTAACGCTGACGAGCCGTTCACCTTCACCTCCGGCAAGAAAAGCCCGGTCTATATCGACTGCCGCAAGATTATTGCCTTCCCGCGTGCCCGGCGCCTGCTGATGGATTTCGCGCTGGCCAATCTGGTGCGCGAGATCGGTGTCGAGAGCATTGATTGCATCGCCGGTGGCGAGACCGCGGGTATCCCGTTTGCCGCCTGGCTGGCTGATCGCCTCGACCTGCCCATGTGCTATGTGCGCAAGGAGCCGAAGGGCTTTGGCCGCATGGCGCAGATCGAGGGTGATCTGGCCGAAGGTGCCCGTACTCTGCTGGTTGAGGATCTGACCACCGATGGCGGTTCCAAGGTCCGGTTTGTCGAGGCGCTGCGCAAGGCCGGTGCCGAGGTGAATGATACCTTTGTCATCTTCCATTACGGCATTTTCGATGCCAGCCTCGATACCATGGCCGAGCTGCAGCTGCGCCTGCATTCGCTGACCACATGGTGGGATGTGCTCAAGGTTGCGCGCGATGACAAATGGCTGCCGAGCAAAACCGTTCAGGTGGTCGAGGATTACCTCAAAAATCCGGTTGGCTGGTCCGATGCCCATGGCGGCAAGAAGGACTGATTGATTATCTGACGTGACTATCTGACCGGCGATAGCCGTCAGGCATTTAGCGGCTTGGGCTGGTGATTTCCGGCTCAAGCCGCATTTTCATGGACAGCAGCTGCAGCAGGTCGCGCATGGAGACCAGGCCGACAAACTCCTGCTCCTGCATGACGATCAGATTGGCCTCGCCGGATTGGCGCATCCGCTCAATGGCATCGGCAGCATCGGTCTGCGGGTCGATAATCACGTCCGGCGTGATCGGCGTGAGATAGTCGCTGACCGTCTTCCACGGCCATTGCCGCCGGTCGGTACCGTGAATTGAATCCACCGAAATCTGCCCGACCAGATGATTGTCCTTCAGCACCGGAAAGGTCTTCAGATAGTGCTGGTAGACATAGCTGTCGACAAATTCCTCGATCGTGGTGTCGGGCGAGACGGTGACCACATTATTGCGCATATAACGGCTGACCGGATGGCCGGTGAACAGGTAATAGGTGGTGGCGTCCCGGACGCTGGAGCCTGCAGCATTGGTAATAAACACCGCGATCAGAAAGGCCCATAAGCCGCCGAGCACATGGCCGTGCATGACCTGAACCGTGGCGAATATCCCGATACCGAAGGCCAGCAGCGATCCGGCATGGCTGGCCATGCGGGTGGCCCAGAGGCGGTCGTGCCGCCAATACCAGAGCAGGGCGCGCAGCACCCGACCGCCATCGAGCGGAAAAGCCGGGATCATATTAAACAGGGCAAGGGCGATGTTCACGACCATCAAATAGGCAACCAGTGTGCTGAACACGGTCTGTTGCTCATAGCCGCCGATGACATCAAAACTGATGAAGAAGACGAAGGCCAATATAACTGACATTGCCGGACCGGCGAGTGCCATCAGCAACTCATGCTTGGGCACGCTGCGTTCTTCCTGCATGTCCGCGACACCGCCGAAGATCCATAGCGTGATATCGCCAATCTGCATCTGGAAATACTTGGCAACAAGGGCGTGGCCGATCTCGTGCATGATGATGGAGAAGCAGAGGCCCAGCAGGCCGAGGACGCCCATCTGCCAGTACAGCTGGTTGTCGAGGCCGGGATAGGCGGAAGGGAAGTAATTAACCGCCAGTGTCCACATGATGAGGATCGACAGGATGAACCAGCTCACATCCACATGAACGTAAAAACCGTACAGGCGGAAGATCGTGATCCGGTATCCGAGCATACTGTCGCCATCCCATAATGTGGTCCGGGCGTCAGTATGTCCTGCAATGAGCGAATCCGAAAGTGCCATCTGGCCAGAATGCCGGTGGCTGCTTAAGAAAATCTGAATATGGGGTCAGAGCGGTAAGATAACGGTTACCTGCAAGCCGCCATGTTCGCTATCGCCGAGCAGTACGTCACCGCCATGCCGCCTGACAATGTCGCGGGTAATGGTCAGGCCGAGGCCGACACCACCGGTTTCCACATTCCGGGACGGATCGAGCCGGAAGAACGGCTTGAACACTTCCTCATGCTTGTCTTCGGGGATACCGGGGCCGTCATCGTCAACCGTGATGATCACCCGGTGATCGCCTTCCTGCATGGCGACCCAGCACTGTTTGCTGTAGCGCCCGGCATTGGTGATCAGATTGGTCAGGGCCCGGCGCATGGCAACCGGGCGTACGGGCAGGATAATGCCGGACTGCAGATCGGCGGTGATGCTTGCGCCCTCCCGGCGGCAGTCGCTGATGATTGTGCCGAGCAGCACTGACAGGTCGGTCGGCTGTGTTTCCTCACCAGCCTCGCCACGGGCGAAGGCAAGATAGCCCTCAAGCATGGTTTCCATTTCGGCCAGATCGGTCTGCAGGTCTGTGGTCTCCTCATCGCTCTCCATCATGGCAAGCTGCAGCTTCATCCGGGTCAGCGGCGTGCGCAAATCATGGGAGACACCGGCCAGCATGGCGGTGCGCTGTTCGATCTGGCGGGTCAGGCGGTCACGCATGACCAGAAAGGCAAGGCCAGCCTGTCGAACCTCATCGGCGCCTTCCGGCTTGAACGGCTGTTCCTGATCACGGCCTTTGCCGAACGCTTCTGCTGCCGAGGCAAGGCGGCGGATCGGGCGTATCTGGTTGCGCATGAACACAATGGCGATCGAGAACAGCAGGATTGACGAGCCGATCATCCAGATCATGAAGACGTAAATCGTCGAGCTGAAAAAGCGCCGGAGCGGGGCGATGACACGCAGCACACCATTATCCAGCTGGATGCCGATCTCGACCCAATCCTTGGCAAACCATGGATCAACCCGGAACGGATGCGGGATGCGTTCGGACAGGGAACGGGTAAGCCAGCGCCGGAGATAGGGGTCCCACCACTCCCGTGGTCGGGTCGGGTCGAGGGTTGCCCCTTCCTCAAAGGAAATCAGCAGGGCAGTCGTATCCGCCGTCAGGTCGAACAGTCGGGCACGGTTCTCCGGGCTGTTGTCCCGCTCCAACTCACCGAGCACGAGAGCAATTTCCCCGGCCACGGCCTTGGACAGTCGTTCGGAAATCGTGTCCCAATGACGATTGTAGAAAACCACGGTGGCGATTAGCTGGACCAGCACAACCGGTGTTACGATGATCATCAGGGAGCGCCCGAACAATGTGCGCGGCAACAGCTTTTTGATCAGACTGCGTGAGCGACGACGTGCGCTGATAGCATGCTCATAATAGCTGTAGTCGCGTTGCTGCTCCGTTTGACCGGTTACGCCTGAAGCAGACGCAGGTCGGCTCGGGCTCTTACTCTTTTGCGCTGTAGGATCGTTAGTCGCCTGGGCGGAGGACATAGCCTTCTCCCCTCACGGTCATCAGATGGCGCGGGTTGCGCGGGTCGATCTCGACCTTACGGCGCAGGCGGTTCATCTGAACATCAATGGTGCGGGTATTGCCGGCCAGATCGCTGCCATCGGTCAGATCATCGCGGGTGACAATCTCCCCCGGCGTTCTGGCCAGTGCCTTCAGCAATCTGGTTTCGGCCTGGGTCAGGCGGACCGTCTCGGTATCGCCGATCAGTTCCTCCCGCTCCGGGTTGAACACCCACGGGCCGATCTTCAGTGGTCCTTCCACGGCCTGCTTGACCTCGATGACCGGTGCTGCGCGGCGCAGGATCGAGTGGATGCGCAGCAGCAGTTCCTTCGGCTCAAACGGCTTGGGCAGGTAATCATCGGCACCGGCCTCGAGGCCATCGATCCGGTCTTCCGGTTCGGCACGTGCGGTCAACAGCAGGATCGGCAAATCCTGATGCGCCGGGGACAGGTCTTTCGCCTGTCGGATCGAACGGGTCAGTTCGGTACCATCCTCGCCGGGCATCATCACATCCAGCACCGCGAGGTCAAAGCTCAGCCCCTCGAATTTTCGCCGTGCCTGTTCGGCGCTCTCTGCCGTAGTGACGCGAAAGCCGTTCTCGCCCAGATAGCGACTCAGCAGCTTGCGCAGGCGGGTATCGTCATCGACAACGAGGATATGGGGGATGTCAGCAATATCGGTCACGGCGCGTTCCATCCGCACATCTTATCAGCGATTACCCGCTGCGGTCCGGGTTTTGTCCAGCATCTCTGCCGGGGCACGCTCCTCATCGAAGCGCATCCGGTCATCATCGGCAATGATGCCGAGCAGAACCTTGCGGAAACCCTCGACCGCATCGGCACCAGCAGCGCTGAAGGCCTCGGCAAACCGTTGCTTCTGCACAGCGGTCAACCGTCGCTCCAGATCCCTGCCTTTGTCGGTCAGGTGCAGCAGTCGCAACCGCCGGTCATGAATCCCGGTTTTTTGTTCAACGAAATCCTGACGCACCAGCTCCGACAGCACCCGTGACAGGGATTGCTTAGTTATGCGTAGAATCGATAGCAGCTCTGTCACATTGATGCCGGGATTCCGGCCGATAAAATAGAGTGCCCGGTGATGCGCGCGACCCAAACCAATTTCCGCAAGAATTTCATCGGGTTTACCGGTAAAGTCACGGTAGGCGAAGAACATCATCTCGATGCCACGACGCAGATTTTCCTCACGGAGGAAGAGGGGATCGGCTGGGGAAGATATGTCAGTCATGTTGACAGTTTTCTAGGTGAATGTTACTCGATTAGACCATAAGAGAGACATAAAATAACAAACTGGAAACAAAAACCATGTCATTAGTTTCATTTGACGATCGGGACGGCCATATCTGGATGAACGGCCAGATGGTGCCATGGCGCGATACCAAAGTGCATGTGCTCTCACATGCGCTCCATTATGGCAGTTCCGTCTTCGAAGGCGAACGCGTTTATAGCGGTGAAATCTTCAAATTGACCGAACACAGTGAGCGTCTGGTCAAATCGGCTGAGATTATGGACATGAAAATTCCGTATTCAGTCGCTGAAATCGATGCTGCCTGTAAGGAAGTCATCGCCAAGGCCGGGATCGTTGACGGCTATGTGCGGCCGGTGGCCTGGCGCGGTTCGGAAATGATGGGTGTGTCAGCCCAGAAGAACACCATCCACCTCGCGATTGCCGCGTGGGAATGGCCGAGCTATTTCGACCCTGCTGCCCGCATGCAGGGCATCAAGCTGAAGACCAGCCCATGGCACCGCCCGGCACCGGATTGTGCCCCGGTAAATGCCAAGGCGGCTGGCCTGTACATGATCTGCACCCTGTCCAAACATGCGGCAGAGCGTGAAGGCTTCCATGATGCGCTGATGCTCGACTATCGCGGTCAGGTATCAGAGGCAACCGGTGCCAATATCTTCTTCGTCATGCCTGACGGCAAGCTGCATACGCCAAAGCCCGATTGCTTCCTCGACGGCATTACGCGCCGCACGGTGATCGATATTGCGAAATATCGTGGTCTTGAGGTGGTCGAGCGCGCGATCATGCCGGACGAGATTGCCCAGGCATCTGAAATCTTCCTGACCGGTACCGCAGCCGAGGTTACCCCGGTGGGCGTGATCGACACCATGACCTTTACTCCCGGTGCGGTCTGCCAGATGCTGATCGATGATTATGCCAATCTGGTCAATCGCTCACCACTAGGTGACGTCAGCACCCTTGGTGCCGTCGAGCATCCGGCAGTGGCGACCGCCTGAGCGCGCTATAAGACCTGATCTGATTTTGAGCCGGGTGGCATGGTTTCGCCCGGCTCTTTTTTATGCGGTTTTGGCAGGCGTGTCGTAGATCGCCTCGTCATGCCATGTGGTGCGGTATGGGCGCCCGCCATGGGCGGCTGCAGCACGGGTGAAGGCGAGAAGTTTGTCATGGAGCTGGTCGGCCAGCGCCCGTTGGCTCTTATGCACCATGGCGACCAATTCCAGCGAGGTGGTGAATGGCTCGTCATTATGGTTGGGCCAATGCGGGCGGCTCCGATCCAGAGGCGCTGATTTCACCACATCGATATTCTGGTAGTAATCGAGATCATGCGCTGCCATGAACCCGGCGGCATCCTGTGCCAGCTCAATGATCCGGGCTAGGTTCCTGCGTCCGGCATAGACCACGCAGGGGATCATGAAGAAGTCGTCCCGCCCGTAATATTCCACATCATCCTGCGCCCGGAAATTCGGCACCTTGCGGTCGAGCGGGATAATATCCGTGCCGATCAGGATATTCTGCCGCTCGGCCTTGGGTTGGTTTGAGTTGTAGATAAGATGAATATTCTCAATCTGTTGCGCGGTCTTGTCGAGACGCACGATGCAGCCTTCCGGCAGGTTGTCGTCACGCTTCAGGAAGAAGTCGAGTATGCCGTCGAGCCGATCCAGCGGCAGCGGCTCCGTATTGCGGAAAATCGCATGGGTGGCCGGTTTCGGCTCAATCGCAATGTCCACATCCCAGATCAGCCCGGCCTGCCCGGCGCCACAGAGCGTGCGGTAGAACTGTTCGCTGTCCTGATCCGCGCTGCATGACATTTGCTCGCCGTTTTCGGTGATGACAGTCATGCGCTTCACAAACTGTGCGAGGATGCCTTTCGAGGCGGATTCCGCACTGATGCCACCCACCGACAAAACCCCGCCCAGGCTTGAACCGCGCAGGGTCGGGGCGATCCGCAGGTGCCAGACCCGCATGGAGGCCGCCTCCAATGTGCCGAGCATGGTCGTGATCCGATCCCGGTATTCCGGTCGGGCGAGATCGGTGAGCAACCCGGTCAGTTCCTGCGGCTGAATGCCGTCATCCTTGAAATAGTAGATACGGGTCTGGGTGGTATCGGTGTGGAAATCGGGCAGCAACCCCACGGCATAGAATCCGACATCATTGAAGCGCCGGTCAAGATCGTGGAACCGCTGACACTCCGTGTCACTGACGCCGGATATCTCAGGATAGCGCAGGGTGTCCGCCAGCCAAACCGTATCAAAGCCACTGTAATCCACGAGGTAGATTTTGATCTCTGACTCGCCGTCATAGACATTGATCCCAAACGCGTCGCATTTGCTGTGCTGCTCAAGGGACTGCAGCAGGCTGCCGGTCGGTTTGCTGAACGGCGTGCCATCGGTTCCAGCGATCACCGCTGCCAGCTTGTCGAATGCGCCGGTCGCGTCATTCGGTGTGACGGTGAAATAGCTTTTATAGAAGACCGGCCCATCGAACCGCTTCTGACCGAAGGCGAGATAGGAATCAAAGGCCAGCCCGTCGATCCCGTTGAGTGCCTTGTTCACGCTATTGAATACCGGCAGCGCGCCGCAACGTTCAGCAGCCCGTCCTTGGGTGATCCGTACCAGTCGCGGATCGGATTGCGCCGGGTAGAAATTATAGGTGATGCCATCGACCAGCCCGTTGGGATTGAAGCTCAACCCGCCGCTGTTGATATGGGTGTTTTCGCTAGCAAAATCGGTATGTGCGGCAAGGGCGGGCGACATGAGGTCGAGCGACACCAGTTCCTTGCCGATATCCTGCATCCAGCCGCTGATATGAGTATTGGTCAGCAGACCATTTCCCATATGGGCATCAGAAAAGCAAAGCCGCGCCATTATATCTCCTGCACCGGTGGCATCCGTTGATCATACAGCCTCTCGCCGGTGATGAACATAGCGACACCGTTGATATTGAAGATGAAACAGCAGGCATGAAAAAGCCGGTTCGGGAGTGTCGCCCGGACCGGCTGGTTCAGTTTTATCGTAATGAATAGCCTTCAGCCTTATGCGGCGACCGTGATCTTGCTGTCGATGGTCAGGCCAGCCTGCAGGGTCTGGAGCACCACGCAATAGCGCTCGGTCAGTTTCAGCAGGGTCGCGATCTGCTCATCATCGGCGGTGGTGTCGAGTTCAAAGGTCAGGCGAATATCGCGGAAACCAACCGGGGCTTCCTTGTCCACGCCGAGGGTACCGCGGAAGTCGAGGTCACCTTCAGCCTTCACCTTGCCGCCCTTGACCGGCAGGTCGAGCGCGGTGGCAACGGCCTTCAGGGTCACACCGGCACAGGCGACGAGCGCTTCGAGCAGCATATCGCCGGAGCAGGCGCTGAGGCCATTACCGCCGGTTGCCGGGTGCAGGCCGGCTTCCACCAGTGCCTTGCCGGTGTCGATCTTGCAGACGATCTTGTCGCTGTCGAGCTCGCCATCGGCTTTCAGGGTGATGACCGCGCTGTCGGGATCATCCTTGTATTGTGATTTCAGCGGAGCCTGTAGCTCACGCAACGCGTCGGACTGCATCTTTATCTCCTGATGTTGCCGTATCGGTCTGGCTGTTCCGGGCACTGCCCTGGGCCAGCATGTCGAGAATGGTGCGACGAAGCTGTTGCTGCCCCGGTGCACTCGGGTTGCGGGGACGGCGCTGGCTGACCATAACCTCGCCAACGATCCGACCCGGATTGGCGCCCATTACCACGATCCGGTCGGCAAGGGCCAGTGCCTCGTCGATATCATGGGTCACCATGATGGTGGTGAATTCATGCTCCTTCCACAGGCCGAGCAGCAATTCATGCAGATCGGCGCGGGTCAGGGCGTCAACGGCAGAAAACGGCTCGTCGAGCAGCAGCAGTTCCGGTGCCTGTACCAGCGCGCGGGCGATGGCGGCACGCTGGGCCTGACCACCGGACAGCTGGCGTGGCCATGACTTGCCCTTGTCGCCGAGGCCGACCTCATCGAGGATCGCCTGAATGCGGGTCGAGCGGGTTTCCTTGTCCACGCCCTTGAGGCCGAAGCCGACATTCTCGGTCACCCGCCGCCATGGCAGCAGGCGCGGTTCCTGAAACACGATGCCGACCTCGTCCCGTGGCCGGTTGATGGCGGTGCCGTCGAGGCTGAGATTGCCGGTGGTCGGCTGGTCGAGGCCAGCGATCAGGCGGAGCAGGGTGCTCTTGCCGCAACCGCTGCCGCCGAGCAGGCAGATAAATTCGCCTGGTGCCACGGCAAGGTCGATGCCCTTGAGGGCCTGTACCGTGCGGCCTTTATCGAGGTTGAACTGGCGGCTGACGCCGGAGATGAGGAGGCTCATTTTTCTGGTCCTTCACGAAGTAAATCTGTTCAGCGCCCTTTGGCGGACTGGAAATCATCCTGCCACGACAATAGGGGGCGGCTGAGGCCGGCAAGCAGCCAATCCGAGGCCTTTCCAAGGCAGGCGAAGAGGAAGATGGCGGCAATGATGGTCTGGGCACGACCGGTCATCTGACCGTCAATCAGCAGGAAGCCGAGGCCCTCGCTGGCCCCCATGAATTCGGCGGCAACCACGAACATCCAGCCGAGGGCAAGGCCGTTGCGCAGGCCGGTGATATAGGATGGCAGTGCGCTCGGCAGCAGGATGCGCCAGATCATGGCAAATGCAGACAGGCGGTAAACCCGGCCAACCTCAACCAGCTTCCGGTCAGCACCATGAATGGCGGTGGACAGACCGAGATAGACCGGGAAGAACGCACCGACGGCAATCAGCAGGACTTTCGGCGCTTCAAAGATACCGAACCACAGGATGAACAGCGGTACCCAAGCGATTGACGGGATCGACCGCAGGGCCTGAATGGTCGGGTCGATGGCATTGAAGGCACGCGGCGCATAGCCGGTGATGGCGCCCAGAACCGTGGCGGCCACGGCACCGGCGGCAAAGCCGACCGCAACCCGCCAGACGGTTGCCAGTACATGCATGTCGAGGTCCTGATTCTCCCAGAGATAGGCAATCTCGTCGGCAACCGCACTTGGCGGTGGCAGCAGCAGGGCATCGATCCAGCCCCAATTTGCCGCCCCTTCCCAGAGTGCCGCGATCAGTACCGGCAGCAGCAGCGGTTCAATCCAGCGGAAGGACGGGATGCGAAAGCCGGTCTTCTTGCGGGTTTCAGCGCCGGTCAGCGCATTGTCAGCAGCAATCGAACTCATCTTCCTGTTACCTTTCAAGCCTTTGCTCAAGCCTTTTACTTTCTGTTCCGGATGCTTGGCCTGTCATTCCAGGTAAAGCTGAAGCTGCGAGTTTGCGCCGGTTCCAGCCTTCTCTGCAATGACTTGCTGTGGTCTTTGATCTGCTCCGGTGGATGGAAAGCCGACCGCGCCCGTGGTGGAGGTCGTGATGGGGAGGGCGCGGCCGGTTCCGGTTCGGTTGCTTAGTTTGACGCGGCCTTGTCGACGAAAGGCTTCACAAACTGACGGTCGATCAGGGCGTTCACATTGGCCGCAACATCGACACCTTCTTCAATGATGCCTGCGTTTTGCAGGGCAACACCGGCAGCGGTGATGTGTTGCGCGTGAATGTCGCCGATGAACGGATTGCTCAGATCGGTGCGCTCAATCTGACGCTCGGCAACTTCCGGCTCGAGGCGGGCAGCCTTCGCCAGGGTGTCACGCAGAACGGTCGGGTTATCGAGCGCGTATTGACGGGCTTCTTCATAGATTTTCAGCACGCGGTTGACGATGTCTGGATGAGCCTCGGCAAAGGCGGTTCGGGTGTTGAGGAAGCCATAGGTGTTGAGGTCCGGGTCGCGGAAGAACAGGCGAACGCCATCCTTCAGCTCTTGGGCAGCCATCATCGGGTCAAGACCGGCCCAGGCATCAACCTGTCCACGTTTGAGCGCATTGCCGCCATCGGCATGCTGCAGCAGGACCGGTTTGATGTCGCTCTCGCTCAGACCATGATTGGCGAGCGCGCGCAGCAGGAAGATGTAAGGATCGGTACCGCGGGTGACAGCAACGCTCTTGCCCTTCAGGTCCTCGACCGTCTGGATATCGCTGTCCTTGTTGGTGACGAGCGCGGTCCATTCGGGCTTGGAATAGACATAGATCGCGTTGATCGGGCTGCCGTTGATCTTGGCCAACAGGGCGGCGGAACCGGCGGGGGAGGCAAAATCGGCACTGCGTGAGTTCAGGAACTCGATCGCCTTGTTCGAGCCATGGCTTTGGACCCAGCGGATGCTGATGCCATCATCGGCGAACTCTTTCTCGAGCAGTTTCTGGTCCTTGAGGATCAGGCTGACCGGGTTGTAATAGGCCCAGTCGACGGTGATCTGCTTGAGGTCCGCTGCATGGGCGTTATGACCACCGATGGCGGGCAGCAGGGTAGCGGCACCTAGCAGGCCAAGGGCCGCGCGGCGTGAAAAGGTGGTTGCTTTGGTAAGAAGTGACATTGGATGTGGCTCCGTCTCTGATGCGTTTCAAAATTGAGACGGCGGGCCTTTATGCTTTCGACGACTATCCCTCATTCACACTGGCCAATGTTACCAGTTTCAATCGGGAAGCCGTGGTGGGCATAAAAAAACCCGCCACAGCTTAAACCGGGGCGGGATCATCCTCACCCACGCTTTAGCTGCATTTGTTAAGCGCCCAGCAAGCTGTAGCTCAAATCGGCGCTGAAGAAACGTTGGCCCATTTTGATGCGGTGCGTCAAGCGGAAATCGAAAAGATTTTTGTGAAGGATTTGTGACGTTGATACAAACGGCAGTTCCAAAAGGCTTTTCATGTTTTATGGGCAAGCAGGCAGGGCCGTGATAGACTTTACCCATGGTCACCAGAAGCAGTGAAAGCGTGTATGCAACCCGCTCAACATGGAAAAGATCAAAACGGCAGCCGGTTAAGCAACAAGGTTGAGCTGGCCCTTCACCTTGAGGCGCTGACCCGCTGTGGCGGCAACTGCGAGGGCTGTACGCTGACTGCGATCGAGCGCCGGTCCGGCGAGTTGTGGTCTGATGAATATTTCGCGCGTGTTGGCCGTTTCGTACATCGCTACATTGCCGAGCAATATCAACTGCATGACGGTGCCATCGATGAATTGAGTCTGGTGTTCGGCCAAGGCGATTATTTCTCCATCGGTGATGACCGGATTGATCCGTTTATCGCCTGGATGCAGCAGGCCGGGCATGGCCGTGCGGTGACCACCATGACCGCATCGGCCATCGGCAATCATGACCGCCTGAGAAAATCCGTCGATCACTTCTATGATGCAACGCAGAAGTACAACCAGATCCTCGGTGTCAGTCTGGTGTTTGATCCGAAGAAGGTAAAAATCGCCCATTTCGAAGACACATACGGGCGGAATATTGCCTATATCAACTCGGCTTTCGGCGGCATCGATCTGAACCTGAATATCGGCTACGACACGGTGCAGAACATTGCGCCGGACAGCCTCCATGACTTTGCGGCCCGCAATAATATCCGCATGGTCACCATCAACCTGACACCGACCGTGACCTCGATCTTCTCGTTCTACAAGCATTGGGATGAGATCATCGACTGGATCGGTGCCTTCTGCATGGGCTGGCAGGCAAACCGGAATTACCAGATCCACACCACGCCATCGCTCGCCCGTGCAATCGAGGCGGCACCCGACGATTTCGGGGACGTAACGGCGGTCAGGCATCTGATCTCCAGCGTTAGCCAGAAGCTGACCCGTGATGTGCATATCAATGGCGAGGGCGAGATCGGCCATGTGCAGGTGGCAATCGGCGACATGCAGTTGAATGCCCGTACCGGCATCACCCCGACAGCCCATATCGATCTGGCCGACCAGCCGGAACCGCTCCTGCCGCAGATTGACGCCGCCTGTCAGGCTCTGGCGACAACCATGGTGCGCAAACGCCTGATGGATCGGGCCTGTCAGGGCTGTCGCTGGGCTGCGGTTTGTCCGCAGATCGGGGTGCATTCCCTTGAGGCGACAATGAAGGCGCGCAAACTCGATTTCGGTGAGCCCGGCGGTTGTCCGGTTCGGATCAAGGGGATGCTGGATCGTGTCGGGGCATTTATCGAGAGCGACCGCGACCTGATGGCCGATTGCTACGGCAACACACCGCCCCGGGTACAGCTCGGCATGGTGCCGAAGCATTACAAGGACTTCGACCCACTCGATTACGCTGAATCAGAGATCGTGTTCTAACGTTTGCCGGTTTCTGGCTGTTTCCGCCCATAAGTTCGTCCTGTTCGTCCAAAAGGCCGGTTTTCTGCCCCGTCTTATCCTGAGGCGTTCGGTCGCACCCTGTGATGTTTTCCCCAGATCACACCGCAAAAAACCGGGAGAAATCAGCGGTTTTGCCAAAAGCTGCGTTGTCGTTGTGGAAAAAGCGAGCCTGCCATAGAGTGCGTGTCGAAACAGGTGGCATGACTGGCATGGGCCGGTGTGTCGCTGACAAATAACGACGCCGAATGGCTTTGATTTTTTGCGAAGGAAACCCGCCGATGAGCAACGCTCTGACCCTCCATGATGTCCGTGTCTACCCATCCAAGGCCAAGCTGGCGCGGGAGGATCAACTGGCGTGGAAGATGGCCGAGGTTGCTGCTGATCCGGTGGCTCTTGACGACGATGTTATCGACATGATCATCAACCGGATCATCGACAATGCCTCGGTGGCGATTGCCTCGGCCAACCGGCACCCGATCATCTCCGCCCGCGCTCAGGCCGTGGCACACAAGCGCGAGGGCGGTGGGGCGACCCTGTTCGGCGCACCGGCTGACCTGACCGTCCATGCGGAATGGGCGGCATGGGCCAATGGCACGGCGGTTCGTGAGCTGGATTACCACGATACCTTCCTCGCTGCCGATTACTCGCATCCCGGCGACAACATCCCCGGCGTGCTCGCGGTGGCGCAGCAGATGGGCAAGGACGGTAAGGCGCTGTGCCGTGGTATCGCCACCGCCTATGAGCTGCAGGTAGCACTGGTGAAGGGCATCTGCCTGCACAAGCACAAGATCGACCATATCGCCCATATCGGTCCGGCCTGTGCCGCCGGTATCGGCACGCTGCTCGACCTGCCGACCGAGACCATCTATCAGGCGATCCAGCAGGGGCTGCATGTCACCGTCACCACCCGCCAGTCGCGCAAGGGCGAGATTTCAAGCTGGAAGGCATTTGCCCCGGCCCATGCCACCAAGCTGGCGATCGAAGCAGTCGACCGCGTGATGCGCGGTGAGGGCGCACCATCCCCGATCTATGAGGGTGAGGACAGTGTCATTGCCTATGTGCTCGACGGCCCGGATGCGCATTATCAGGTGCCGCTGCCGGCCAAGGGGCAGTCGAAGCGCCAGATTCTCGATACCTATACCAAGGAGCACTCGGCTGAGTATCAGAGCCAGGCGCTAATCGACCTTGCCTTCCGTATGGGCGAGAAGATCGACGATTTCTCCAAGGTCAAGGACGTGCTGCTGCACACCTCGCACCACACCCATTATGTGATCGGCACCGGTGCCAATGATCCGCAGAAGATGGACCCGAAAGCGAGTCGGGAAACCCTTGATCACTCGATCATGTATATCTTCGCGGTCGCCCTGCAGGATGGCAAATGGCACCATGTGGACAGCTATGCACCGGAGCGGGCCAATCGCCCGGATACGGTCGAGCTGTGGCACAAGGTCCGGACCACCGAGGACCCTGAATGGACCCGTCGCTATCACAGCCATGATCCGAACGAAAAAGCCTTCGGTGCCAAGGTCGAGATCACCTTCGAGGATGGCTCGAAGCTGGTTGACGAACTTGGTGTCGCCAATGCCCATCCGTTCGGTGCCCGCCCGTTCAAGCGCGCGCAGTATATCGAGAAGTTCAAGACCCTGACCGACGGCATCATTACACCGGCGGAGAGCGAGCGTTTCCTTGAACTGGTCCAGCGCCTGCCCAATCTGTCAGTAGAGGAAGTACGCCAGCTCAATGTGGTGATGCCTGATGGCGCGCTGCAGGAACCTGCTGCCAATGAAAAGGGCATTTTCTAAGCCGATAAGAGCGAGAGAAGGGAGGGCAGCCATGCTGCACATCAACACAACCCCGGAGCAGCGACGCAAAGCGTTTCGCGACGGGCTGAACAGCGGCAAATTGCTGCGCTTTCCGGGTGCCATCATGCCGGTGGTGGCCATGCAGATCGAACAGATCGGTTTTGACGGGGTCTATATTTCCGGCGGGGGGATGGCGAATGAGCTCGGCTTCCCCGATCTCGGCATCACCACCCTGACCGAAGTGTCGATGAAGGGCTATGCCGTTGCCCGGGCCACCAACCTGCCGACCATCATCGACATCGATACCGGCTTCGGTGAGCCGATGAGCGTGGCCCGCACGATTGTCGAGCTGACCCAGCTCGGCCTCGCCGGTTGCCATATGGAAGACCAGTACATGCCGAAGCGCTGCGGCCATCTGGATAACAAGGAGGTCGTGCCGACCGCCGATATGGTGCGCAAGATCAAGGCCGGTGTGGATGCCAAATCCGATCCGAACTTTGTGCTGATTGCCCGCACCGATGCCCGTGCGGTCGAGGGGCTGGACAAGACCATCGACCGGATCAAGGCCTATGTCGATGCCGGGGCCGATATGATCTTTCCGGAAGCGATGCAGAACGAAAGCGAGTTTGAGGCGATCCGTGAGGCGGTTGATGTGCCGCTGCTGGCCAATATGACCGAGTTCGGCAAGACCAAGCTGCTGAACACCCAGCAACTGACCGATCTCGGTTACAACCTCGTGATCTATCCGGTGACCACACTGCGCCTTGCCATGAAGGCGATCGAGGATGGCCTGACCCAGATCTACAATGAGGGCACGCAGGAGAATGTCGTCCCGATGATGCAGCCGCGCTCACGCCTCTATGAGGTGATCCATTACGAGGATTATAACGAGTTCGACACCGGGATTTTCAACTTCGACCTCGCCAATAATACCGAGGGTAACTGAGGGACGGAAGGGAACGTCAGCGGGTACCCGGTGGTTTTATCAAGATGAAACCGGAACCAGGAGAGCCCGAAATGACTGAAGATCATGGCCCGACAATCAAGGATGATGAGGTTTACGAAGCCCTTCGCGATAAAGGCATGTCAAAGGAGAAGTCGGCCCGCATTGCCAATGCGCAGGCCAATGACCACAGCAACCCTGCCAAACATGGCGGTGCGAGCCCGCCTTATGAGGAGTGGACAAAAGACGAGTTGATGGAACGGGCTGCCGAAATCGGTATCGATGGCCGATCCAGCATGAACAAGGACGAATTGATCGACGCGCTGCGCAATCACTAGATGAGATCATCTCCGGCGCTTCGATCTGATAAAGATAAGAAAACAAGAGAAGCCCAAGGAGAGAGTATCAATGAGTGAAGCAGCAGATATCCGTCGTGGTCTGGAAGGCGTTGTCGCCGATGAAACAGCCATTTCCAAGGTTATGGCCGACACCAATTCCCTGACCTATCGCGGTTATGCGGTGCAGGATTTATGCGCCCACTCGAATTTCGAGGAAACCGCCTATCTGTTGCTCAATGGCGAGTTGCCGAACGAGGCGCAACTGGAAGAGTTCCGCAAGGTTGAGCGCAACAACCGCGAAATCTCTGAAGACCTGATTGCCGTTATTGCCCGGTTTCCGAAGGATGCGCATCCGATGGATACCGTCCGTACCGGTGTCAGCTTCCTCGGGATGGAGGACAAGGATTGCTGGAACCATGATCCGGCAGCCCTGCTGGATAAATCGATCAAGCTGATGGCGCGTATCCCGACGATCATCGCCACCGACTATCGCTTCCGCAAGGGGCTGGAGCGAGTGGAGCCGCGTGCCGATCTCGGCTTTGCCGAAAACTTCTTCCATATGTGTTTTGGCAAGGTACCGGATCAGGCGACCCTGAAGTGCTTTGATATCTCCATGATCCTTTATGCCGAGCATAGCTTCAACGCCTCCACCTTCACCGCCCGGACCATCATTTCATCGCTGTCTGAGATTTATGCGGCGATTACCGGGGCCATCGGTTCATTGAAGGGGCCGCTGCATGGCGGTGCGAATGAGGCCGTTATGCACATGCTGCTCGAAGTCGGTGAGCCGGATAATGCGGAAGCCTGGATGCGTGATGCGCTGGCCAACAAGAAAAAGGTCATGGGCTTCGGCCACCGGGTCTACAAGAACGGCGACAGTCGTGTGCCCACCATGCACAACGCCTTTGTCGAAATGGCCAAGCACAAGCGCGAGCTGAAATGGGTCGAGATCGAGGCGATCCTGTCCCGGATCATGATCGAGGAGAAGGGCATCCACCCGAACCTCGATTACCCTGCGGGTCCATCCTATTATCTGATGGGCTTCGATATCGACATGTTCACGCCGATCTTCGTCATGAGCCGGATAACCGGCTGGACCGCGCATGTGATGGAGCAGCTTGCAAGCAACCGCCTCGTACGTCCGCTGTCCGCCTATAACGGCGTGCCACAGCGTGCGGTGAAGCCGATTGCCGAGCGTTAAGGCGCGGCTGTTTCTGCTATTTCGGTCGTTTCTGCAGTCTGCTTTCTGAATGCCGGTATCAACATGGCGAGCCAGCAGGCGGCCAGTGCCGGTACCAGCACAATACCGGGTGAGAAGTAGAGCGGGTTGATCGCCGGTTGTGCGGTCACATGCACATAGGCGAGCAGCACGATGCGCGCATCAATCGCCCCGCCGATGGCAAGGGTGAGGGCCACCAGCCGCCAGTTGAGTCTACGGATGCGCTCCCGCTTCAGCAGGACAAACAGCGTGCCGAGCACGGCGACGATCAGGGCCAGCCCGGTAACCACGCGTTGGGCATTGGTCAGCCAGCGGGCGATGGTGATGCGCAGGTTGTTGAACTCGTCGCTGCGTGGGCGTTTTGCCTCGGCATTGTTCGGGTTGCTCCATGGCTGGATTGCATGGCCGGTCATATCGGCAAACAGCGAGCGGTTGTTCGGATGACCGCTGGCGGGCAGGGAGCCGAAACGGCTGTCGCGCTGTTTCAGGGTCAGGACGGTACCTTCCCATATTGCGGTCATCAACGGACCGAGCAGTTCCGATTTGAACTTCGGGGTCATGGAGTTTTGCTGCGCGCCGCATTCAAGCGTGCCATCGGCGCAGGCGGCATTGATCTCGGCTGCCAGACGCTCGAAATACAGGCTTGCCTCGGTGGCACTGCTGTAGTGACCGGCATCGGCGGCTGCATCACGGATTGCCCATTGGAACCAGCCGCTGAGGATTTCCTCACAGCCCTCAACCGGGCGGGCATCGCAGCCGACCTGCCCCCAGAACTCACCGACCTTACCCGACATATGCGGGGCCATTTCGGCGGCTGCCGGACTGGCATTGTAGATCAGCTCAAGCTTTGATCGGCTGGCCGGCACCAGCGGTTTTGGCTCGGGATCGCTGACCCGGACAATCGCGCCATAGGCTGCGGCGAAGTCGCGGGTCTGGAAATCATTGATGCGGAAGCTGTCATAGACCCGCCAGTTCAGGGCGCCGATACTGGCAACGCCAATCACCGCAACGATCACAAAGACGCCCGCCTGTGCTGCCTGTCGCCTTGCCTGAGCCAGCAGGACAGGTTTGGTGCGGCCTTGCTCGACCCAGCCGATGACAACGCCTGCAATCATCAGCAAGAGCAGGGATGGGATCAGCCAGATACCTTCCTCACGGGTGACCCAGAAGCTCGCGAATAACAGGCCGAACAAGGCCAGTACCAGCCAATTTCGCCAGCCCTTGCGGGCTGTGGTCAGGAAGCAATGGGCGCCGAGGGCGAGGATGGCGAGGGTCTGGGGCATATAGATGCCCTCGCGGATTACCCGTTGCAGTTCCGGGTGCCAAAGCACCGGACAGAAGGCGATAAGGGCAAAGCTGCCCAGCATGGTCACCCGGCACCCGGCCCGATGGCCGACATAGGCGGCGAGGCCGAAACCGGCTGCCAGATAAGCAATATGCTCGGCCAGCTTCAGCGGGATGCTGACAAGGAAGGCCAGCGCGATGAAGATCGAATAGAACGGCGGCTTTGCATGGGTCAGCCGGTCGTAATGGCCCAGCCAGTCGCCCTTGAGGATTGAACTGGCATGGCGCAGGAACAGCTGGTCGTCATGCCCGGCATCGGTGATGGCCCAGATCGGCGTGCCGTCGCGCAGCCACAGGCTGAGGGCCGCAATCAGGGCGGCATAGAGCCAGAACCGGCGGTCGAGGTGACGCGTGATGTGGCAAAGCATAATGGGGGTCCGGGCAGTCGACAGAGTGCTTTCTGTTAGCGATCTGCCATCCGGCAATCAAGCATTGTCGGCTCCAATCCGATCTGCGACTTGATTTTGATGGCTGAAACAGTAATTTTCCGGCCATGAGCAAACAGACCGACCAGACTGAACAGAACAATACGGAAGCCGAGGTGGATGACCGCCCGATGCTGCGTGCGCCGGATGGTGAAACCAACGTCCTGCTGCATTCATGCTGCGCGCCCTGCGCCGTGGATGTGATGAGCGAAATCACCCGCTCCGGCATCGACTATACGGTGCTGTTCTACAACCCGAATATTCATCCGCAGAAGGAGTATGAGCTCCGCAAGGATGAGAACAAGCGCTTTGCCGACAAAATCGGCGTGCCGTTTGTCGATCTCGATTACGACACCGAAAACTGGTTCGAGCGGGTCAAGGGCATGGAATGGGAGCCGGAGCGCGGTATCCGCTGCACCGCCTGTTTCGATATGCGCTTCGAGCGCTCGGCCCTCTGGGCGGTGGAGCACGGGTTCCGCGTCTTTACCTCATCCCTCGGCATTTCCCGCTGGAAGAACATGACCCAGATTAATGGCTGTGGCGAACGGGCGGCGGCGCGCTACGACAATCTGAAGTACTGGACCTTCAATTGGCGCAAGGGCGGTGGAGCCAACCGCATGATCGAGATGTCCAAGGACGAGCGGTTCTATCAGCAGGAATATTGCGGCTGTGTCTATTCACTGCGCGATACCAACAAGCATCGCATGGCCCAGGGCCGCGAGAAAATCAAACTCGGCGTCAAATTCTATGGTGACGACGAGGAAGCGGAAAACGCCTGATCCTGCGTAAGTGGCGGGTGGCCGACAGGCGCTTTAACCGCTTCTTTATCAAGCTCTGATTTAACAGGGGAACTGTTTCACCATCCCCTTCGAGGAGTCAGAGATGCTTGGTAACTTCAGCATTAAATTTCGGCTGCTGGGCATTGTTGCGATCTTTGTGTCGGGTGTCATCGGACTTCTGGTCCTTATGATGCTGGATTACCGGCACTCTCTCTATGATCAACGCGGTGCTGAGCTCAAAAGTCTGGTCGCATCGGTCATTTCACAGGCAGAAGCCGCCGACAGGGCCGTGGCCGCGGGCAAGCTGACCCTTGATGATGCGCAGGATCAGATAAAGCGTGTGCTCAATCTGGCCCGGTATCGTGGTGGCGAATACTTCTTTGTCATTGACCATGATCACAACATGGTGCTGCACCCGATCAAACCGGAGTTGAACGGCCGCAATCTGGCTGATCTGAAAGATGCCAATGGCGTGATGATCTTCCAGAGCATGACCAGCGTTGTTGCCAAAAGCGGCAGCGGCACGGTGTCCTATCTCTGGCCAAAGGCTGGATCAGATCAGCCGGTGGACAAGGTCTCCTATGTTCAGGATTTCAAGCCATGGGGCTGGATTATCGGCACCGGCGTTTATGTCGATGACCTGTCGGCTACTGTCTGGTCAACCTTCCTGCGCAATCTGGTGGCCTGCCTGTTGTGCCTTGCCGTGGTTGTTGCAACCGTGGTGATGGTCATCCGCTCCATCACCCGTCCGGTCAATGCTCTGTCCGAGACCATGTCAGCAGTAGCCGCCGGTGCCGATACCGGTGCGGATTTCAGTACCCGCCGTGACGAGCTTGGCGCGATGGGCGTTGCCCTCAACCAGTTCCGTAGTGTTCTGGCCGAGCGTGAAAAGCTGTCGGCGGAAACCGAGGCGCGGCATCAGGAAGAGCGTGAGAAGCAGAACCGGATTGCCGAGCTTATTGCTGTATTCCGCGAAACCTCGGAAGACGTGCTGGGCAGCGTTACCGAAACGGTGGTGTCATTGCGTGAGAATATGCAGTCGCTGAATGATGCAACGGATGAAACCGCGACCTGTGCCGCCAGTGCATCGGAAATTTCGGTCAATACTTCGTCGAATGTGCAGACCGTTGCCGCGGCGGCGGAAGAACTGACAACCTCGATCCACGATCTGAACCGGAGCGTCTCAAACACCCAGAAGACCGTGTCCGGGGCGACCCGCAAGGCACAGGATACCAGCGAGAAGGTGGTTAATCTGGCGACATTTGCCAAGCGTATCGGGGATGTCGTTAGCATGATCGCGGAAATTGCCGAGCAGACCAACCTGCTTGCACTCAATGCCACCATCGAGGCGGCGCGTGCCGGTGAAGCCGGTCGAGGCTTTGCCATCGTGGCTTCCGAAGTCAAGTCGCTGGCCCGCCAGACTGCCGAGGCGACCGAGCAGATCAGCGAGCAGGTCACCGCGGTTCAGGAGGCAACTGCGGAAGCAGCAGAGGCCATGTCTGATATCTCCAGCGTCATGGGACAGGTCAATGAAGAGACCGCAACCATGGCAGCGGCGATCGAGCAGCAGAGTGCGGCGACCGCCGAGATCAGCCGCAATGCGCAACAGGCCGCTGACGGTACCGGCAAGGTTGTCAGCAACGGTCAAGTGCTCAACGATGTGGTGCTGAATAACCGCAAGACTGTTGGCAGCCTGCTGGAATCCGCCGATGACGTTGCCAGCAAGAGCAACCATCTGCGCGATGAGGTCAGCCGCTTCCTGTCTGAAGTCAGTGCCGCCTGATCAAATTGTGAAATCATCATGGCAAGGGCGGGCATCCAGTGATGTCCGCCCTTTTTTGCCGTTGCCTATTCAAACATGGCGCGGACATCAACGGTCGAGCGCTCGCCGATCGCGTCAAAATTTGTCTCGATCCATGAGAGCGCCGATTTCCGGCCGAGGTCGAACAGGTGTTCGAGAAAATCAAATTCCGCATTCAGCTTGCTTGAGGCGTTGAGGTCGGCAAAGGCTTCCTCATCATAGATGCGGTGGATCAGCATCTTCTCATAATCATCGCTGCGACTCATGCGGCCCGTCTCGATCAGCCGTGCAACGAAGTCGATGGCTCGAAGTTCCCGCTGCAGGCTGGCATTGAAGGTGATCTCATTGGCCCGGTTATTGATTTCAGTGGCGGTTTTCGGGGTCTCATTTCGCTCGATCGGGTTGATCTGGACGATCAGAATGTCATTGCTCTGGCATTCGGAGAAGAAAGGCCAGAGGGACGGATTGCCCATATAGCCGCCATCCCAGTATGGCACGCCGTCGATCTCCACCGCCTGAAACATCTGCGGCAGACAGGTTGACGCCATCACTTGATCAACATCCAGTTCCTCGCGGGTAAAGACGCGGGCGCGACCTGTATGGACATTCGTGGCTGTAATGAACAGGTTAAAGGCCTGACATTTGCGAACCCGGTCGAAATCGATCATTCCGGCGATCAGATCGCGCAGCGGGTTGATGCCTGTTGGGTTGAAATCATAGGGGGAGGCAACCCGGCTCAGCATGTCGAAGGCAAGGAATGCCGGTGACATGTCCAGATTCCACGACCCGAACAGATAGTCGAACGGGGTGCGCTGGATTGGGCTGAATGCCGCCTGCTCACCTACTTGTCGCCAGAAGTCTCGCAGAGCCTTGCGGGCACCATCCACGCCATCACGCTCGAAACCGTCGGCGAGCACGACCGCATTCATGGCACCGGCGCTTGTGCCACTGATGCCCTCAATGGTGATGCGGCCATCCTCGAGGATGGCATCAAGCACGCCCCAGGTGTAGGCGCCATGGGCGCCGCCACCTTGAAGGGCGAGGTTGATCGTCTTCGCGTTGCGTCGACGTGATTTGGCCATCAGTACTGGGTCCAGCCACCGTCAAGGGTGAGGGCATGACCGGTCATGTTTTCAGCGGTATCAGAGCAGAGATAGATAACCGTCTCGCCGATCTGCTCGACCGTGGTGAACTTCTTGGTCGGTTGGGCGGCGAGCAGAACGTCACGTTTGACCTCTTCCTCGGTAATCCCGCGCGCTTTGGCCGTATCGGGGATTTGCGCCTCAACCAGCGGGGTGAGTACATAGCCGGGGCAGATGGAATTGGCGGTGATGCCGTCCTGGGCCAGTTCGACCGCCATGGTGCGGGTCAGGCCGATCATGCCGTGCTTGGCGGCAACATAGGCGACCTTGAACGGTGAGGCGGTAAGGCCGTGGGCGGATACCAGATTGACGATCCGGCCCCAGCCCTGCTTCTTCATATATGGCACCGCAGCCTTAATGGTGTGGAAGCTGGAGGACAGGTTGATGCCGATGATTGCATCCCATTTGGCATCCGGGAAATCCTCGATCGGTGAGACGTGCTGGATGCCCGCATTGTTGACCAGAATGTCGACCGAACCGAGTTGCTTTTCGGTTTCCTGTACCATGTCGTGAATTTCCGCCGGGGCAAGCATATTAGCACCGTGATAGAGCACGGTAACGCCGGTTTCTTTCTCAAGGTCTGCCCGGGTTTTCTCGATCTCGTCGGCGTCGCCGAGGCCGTTCAGCATGACATTCACGCCAGCCTTGGCGAGTGACGTCGCGATGCCGAGGCCAATACCGCTGGTTGAGCCGGTGACAATGGCGTTCTTGCCGGATAATTCGGTCATGGGAGTGCTCCTGGTATCAATTGTGTGGCCGGTCGGATGAACAGGCGGGCCAATAAGGTAAGGTAGGAAAAGAATTGGCCGAGAGGTCAATTGCTACACTTAGCTAGCTAGTTCGGTTTCAGGCTAAATTCAAGTGATCCCCGCCGCATGGGTTGCCAAGCCGTGTGCCATCGCTACTATGCGCCTCAATCCGGTCAGGCACCAGATGGGGCCGAGCGGCTAGGGGTAAAACGAACTTAAAAAAAATAACCGGGGCAGATATGGCTGATTTTCACCAGAACGGCATTGTGGCGACGCTGCATAAACTGGGGGACCGTTCTCTCGAGGACCTTGAGGCGGAACTGACAGGCTATGCCGAGAACAGCCCGATGGCACTTGTACTGCCCGCGCTGTACTCGGAGTTCGAGACCCCCTCGATGGCCAAAATTGTCGAGGAAATCGCCAAAATTCCTTATCTGAACGAGGTTATTCTCGGTCTCGATATGGCCGATGAAGATCAGTTCAAGCGGGTCAAGGAGATCATGAGCGTTCTGCCGATGAAGGTCCGAATTCTCTGGAATGACGGCCCGCGGATGCTTGAGATCGACCGCCAGCTCAAGGAGAGCCAGCTGGCTCCGACCGAGCGCGGCAAGGGCCGGAATGTCTGGTACTGCTTCGGCTATACGCTGGCGGAGGACAGCTCCAAGGCCATTGCCCTGCATGACTGCGACATTGTTACCTACGACCGCTGGCTGCCGGCACGGCTGTTCTATCCGATCGTGCACCCGCGTTTCGATATCAAGTTCGCCAAGGGCTTTTATGCCCGCATTCACAACAATGCCATGGCCGGACGGGTATTCCGCCTGTTCTTTGATCCGATGATCCGCTCTCTGAAGGCGACGATCGGGCCGACCGACTTCCTTAACTACCTCGGTGTGTTCCGTTATGCCCTGTCGGGCGAGTTTGCCATGCGCCGTGATGTGATCTCGGCCCTGCGCATTCCGAGCGACTGGGGGCTTGAGGTCGGTACCCTGTCCGAGATGTACCACATCCTCTCCACCAACCAGATGTGTCAGGTGGATATTTCCGACTGCTATGACCACAAGCATCAGGACCTGTCGGCCAATGACATGACGCAGGGATTGGCGCGGATGAGCTATGACATCGCCAAATCACTCTATCGCAAGCTGGCGACCCAGGGCGAGGTGATCTCCGGTCCGGTGATCCGCACGATCAAGGCAAACTACTACCGTGCCGCCCTCGATGATGTTGAGAAGTACTATTACAACGCTCGCATCAACGGCCTGAACTTCGACCGGCACAAGGAGGAAGCGGCAATCGAGGTCTTCCTCGAAAGCGTGCTCCATGCCGGTGACGATTTCCTCAATACGCCGATGGAAGCACCGTTCATGCCGAACTGGAACCGCGTCTTCAGCGCCCACCCGGAAATGCGTGAGCAACTGCGTGAGGCGGTTGAGGCGGATAACGCCTGATCTTGATTATTCTGCCGGTTCTGCGTTGTCTGTCGGGCTGTTGAGCGGGTCCGGGTGCGGGCAATCGACGAGTGGCACCAGCCAGATCGCCTGATATGGGCGGAAGGTGATTTCCGTTGCCTGAGGGTCCAGCGTCTCGCCAGTGAGGGCATCGGCCCAAGCGCCGACCTTGGATGGCAGGTGCGGGATGCCGATCGACAACGTCTTGGCATAGGGCGTGACATTGTGCAGGGCCAGCAGATAGCGGGTGTTTTCCGTATCTTCCCGCCAAAATCCAAGGAAATCCGGGCCGAGATCAAGTACGCGCTGGGGCACGTCCGGGTGCAGCACCTTCAGCATGCGCCGGATTTGCAGGCGGCGGCGCAGGGCGTCGAAGACCTGTGATGAGGCATTGGCCGGATTGCGCAGCAGGAAATTCAACTCACCCATATCCCAGCGCCGCCGGTTGATGGCGCGGGTCGTCATGGTCTGCTCTACGCCCACATGGTCGTTCGGTGTGGCGGTGAAAGAGTGGATATAGAAGGCCGGGATGCCCTGCAGTGTCATCGGGATGGTCTGTGACAGCAGAAAGCGCGAGACCTGAAGCGGGTCATTCTCCGACGCCTTGAAGGCATCGAAATAGGTGATGTTCAGCTCATACGGGCTTTCGCTGCCATCGGCATTACGCTTGGTGGTGACATAGGCACCGCGATTGCGCATCTCGTCCAGCATGGTGGCGCGCTCATCCTCGGGAATGATCCCTTCCAGTGGGCGCATGCCGATACCGTCATGGCTGGCGGTAAAATTGAGGAAGGTACAGCCATAGGGCGGTGGTTCCAGCTCTGACAGCCACTCATGCAGATAGCGGGTCGAGCCGGTATGGATGGCATGCAGGATCAGCGGCGGCAGGCTGAACTGATAGATCATCTGCGCTTCGTCACCATTCCCGAAATAGCTGATGTTCTCGTGGTGCGGTACGTTGGTTTCGGTCAGCAGGATGGTCTCGGGTGCCGCGATTTCCAGAATATCGCGGAACAGCTTGATCACTTCATGGGTCTGCTCCAGATGGATGCAGGTGGTGCCGAAGACTTTCCAGAGATAGGCAACGGCATCGAGGCGAATGATGCGCGAGCCCTGATCCACATAGGTCAGCAGGATATCGACGAACTGCATCAGGACTTCCGGATTGCGGAAATCCAGATCAATCTGGTCGTGGCCAAAGGTGGCCCAGACGTTGCGGTAACCGCGCTTGGTATAGACCTCGAAGGTCAGCGGGGTTCGGCGCGGGCGCACCACGTTGGCGATGTTGTCTTTCTCGCCGACCTCGACGAAATAGCTGTTGCCCGGCGGAATATCAGCGAGATATTCGGCAAACCAGAGCGAGCGGCTGGAGGCATGGTTGAGCACCAGATCGAACATCAGGTCGAAGCGTTCACGCAAGCGGTGAATATCGCTCCAGTCACCCAGATTGCGGCTGACGGCGTAATAATCGATGACCGCAAACCCGCCATCCGATGACGCCGGGTAGAATGGCAGGATATGCACCGTCGAGATGCTGTCGGTGAGGTATTCGGTGCAGAAGCGGTCTAGGGTGCGTAACGGTGCCTCACCGGGGTAGTTCAGGCTGTCGCCATAGGCGATCAGCATCGTGTCTGTCTCATCCCACTGGCCATGATGCTTGGGCTTCTCACCCATCGCCAGATCTTCCGGAGCGCCCGGATGACGGCAGATACGGTCAATGATCTTCTGGGTCAGTCGCTCGGCAATCTCGTCGCCATAGAGCCCCTGCAGGCGACCGGTGATCCGTTTGCGAATGCCGGGCAGGCGCTCGGGATCGAGCCGGTGCAACGGCGCTTCCTGCACCGGTTCAGTGGTTGGCTGTTCGGTTTCTTGAGTGTCGCTGGCGGCCATGGATAATGATTTCTGATGCGGCTGAACGGCTTAACAAACCTCTAGTTTGCCAAGGCTGGGACAATGCGCCATCAAAAATTGCAAGTGCGCGTATGTATTTTGTCAGGCGGTGCCTATTGGGCAATCTCCGAACCAATCGGACGATAACCGGATGCGGTCATCAGCTTGTGCACTTCGGCATGCAGGGTCTCGGCATCCATATCGACAAAGCGCTGACCGCCGAGGCGGGCAATCTCTGCCTTGATCCGGGCAACGAATTTCGGCAGGCGGCGGTGACGGAGCTGCTTCAGGTCACAGCCGAACCGGTCACCCCAGCCCTCTACCAGCCGCCGGGTTTTGGCGCGGCGGCGGCGGTCCAGAATGAAACCTATGACAAAGCCGCAGAGTATGCCGAGCGAGCCTTCGAGTGGCACCTTTGACCAATCGAACTCCTTGATGCCGCTGATGATTGCCGTACCGATGGTGCTGACGAGCAGGATACCGCCAAGGATCAGGCAGATATTCATGATCCGGTCAAAACGCCGTGCATCATACATGCGTGCGACATTGTTATCGATGTCCACGAGACCGCTGTAGAATTCCAGCAGGGGCAACAGGCTCAGTTCTTCCCGGCTGATCGTATCGCCGGAAGGCGCATAGGGTTTGTCGAGCAAGGCAAAGTCGAGATCGCGCCATTCCTGAATGGTGATCTCGTCGAGGCCGGGGCGGCTGTAGGGATCGGCGATGGGCACCAGCCGATGGGTCAGAGGGCTGTCTTCCTGCTCCCCGGCGACGGCCTTGCGGAGCAGGTCAAGCGCATTGGCAGAGGCAGCGGCCCAGTCAGACTCGGTTATCTGCCAGCCGATATCACTGCTGTAGGTCGGGTCGTCCTGAGTGCGGATTTCAATGGCAAGACGGTTGATTGTGGTTCGGTAAAGAGCAGCGGCGCTGCTCAGCACCGGCATATTGCTGTCGGTTATGATGTTTGATCCATCGGGCAATATCATCGTCCCCCAGACGCTGCCGATCCGAAATCCCAACCTCTATTAATCTAACATTTAGGTTCTTCAGGCAAGGTTGCAGCATGACGCCGACGGGCAGAACGCCCGGGCGAGGATCAAGTGCAAGAAAAGCGAGAAGGCAATGTCCGGCGACCATAGAGAAGAAAACTCACCAGCCTTGCAGCATGTGGACATGGTGACGAGGCAGATTGAAATGTCGGCGAAAGAGCTGATCGGTTATGTTGCGCGGCTCGACCGCCTTGAGCGCAAAATGATGGCGCATTCGACCAAGACCAGCACCCGGCTGGTCGCGATCACCCGTCGTGCCGATGCGGTCATCGACGCACTGGAACAGCGCTCCGGTTCTCTGGGCGCGCTCTGTGATGAGATCGGCCTGCGCAATGCCGAGGCCAGCAGTCCCGATATTGATCCGGTCGGATATGATGATGGCGATGATCTGATCGCCGATATCGATGAGGCAGCTCGTGTACTCAGCGCTCTGGCGGACAGGCTGGCCCTGCTGGGTGGTGCGTCCGATGGCGGTGAGGAAGATCGCGAACTTGGCAATGTGCTCGGCAAATTGCGCTCCGGCATGCAGGCTCTGAATGCGGTAATCGGTGCGGATCGCGCCGCATAACCGGTTTGTGACGCTATGTAAGGGATAAACCCCGGTATCTGTGGTTTTCCTGATAAATCACTGGAAAGGCAGCCTGTTTCAGGGCTGCCTTTTGCTTTACAGTCCTGTCGGCAGACGGTTAGGTTTATTGATTGCTTGACGACAGGGGGCTTGGGGAAACACATTCCGCGTTTATTCGACCAATCGATAACTGTGAGCCATCCTGCGGCATGATAGCCAATCGCCCGCGCAAACGTGTCCTGATGTACAGCCATGATACCTTTGGTCTCGGCCATCTGCGCCGGACCAGAGCAATTGCGCATGCCATCGTCGAACGCCGCAAGGATGTGTCGGTCCTGATCATCTCCGGCTCGCCGATCATCGGCAGCTTCGATTTCCGCTCCCGTGTTGACTTTGTCCGCATCCCCGGTGTCATCAAACTGCGCAATGGCGAGTATGTCTCGCTCAACGAACATGTGAATATCGACGAGACTGTCGCCATGCGGTCCTCGATCATCAAGCATACCGCAGAGGTGTTCCGCCCCGACGTGTTCATCGTCGACAAGGAACCGCTCGGCTTGCGCGGAGAGATCGAACCAACTCTGGAGATGCTGCAGGAGATGGGGACGCGCAATGTCCTCGGTCTGCGCGATATTCTCGATGAGCCGCTGCGCGTGCGTGCCGAATGGTTGCGCAAAGGGGCGACCAATGCCCTTGGCAAATACTATGACAATATCTGGGTCTATGGTCTGGAACAGATTTATGATCCGCTCCGTGGCTTGCAGATCGGCGATGATGTGCAGGACAAGATGGCCTATCTCGGCTATCTGCGCCGCCGCGTGCCCAATGGCGTCAACCGCCAGCGCCGCAATGCCTTTGAGGAGCCGTTTGTACTGGTGACTGCCGGTGGTGGTGGTGATGGCGATGTCCTGATCGACTGGGTGCTGCGGGCCTATGAGGCCGATGCCGATATGCCGGTCAAGGCGCATATCGTGACCGGCCCATTCATCAAGACCCGGGTGTGGAACAGCTTTGTCCGCCGGACCGGCAAGCTCGACAAAGTCACCATCGCCCGTTTCGATGCGCATCTGGAGCAACTGATGGCGCAATCGGTCGGGGTGGTCTGCATGGGTGGTTACAACACCTTCTGCGAGGTGCTGTCGCTGGACAAGCCATCGGTGATCGTGCCGCGCGAAGTGCCGCGGCTGGAACAGACCCTGCGTGCTAATCGGGCCGATGAACTCAAACTCGCCCGTGTATTGCCGGGCAATGGCAACCGTCGGGAACCCGCCGTGATGGTCGAGGCCCTGCGCGATCTGCTGGATCAGCCGCCGCCATCGCATTTTGCGGTTGCCGGGATGATGGACGGGCTGGCTCGTATGGGCGATGTGCTCGACAACTGGTTTGATGGCGCGGAAAGCAGCCTCAAATCAGCTTCCGGCTGACGCGGCAACTTATTAATCGGTGATACGTGCCTCGTGACGATACAGACCATAAGGCTGCCCCTGCGGATGGCCATGCTTCAGGCCCGTTGACGGGGCTGAAATTGGCTATCGTGCTCAAGGGCTATCCGCGCCTGTCCGAAACCTTCATCGCACAGGAGATCGAGGGGCTGGAACATGCCGGTGCCGATGTGCGGCTGGTTTCCCTCCGTCACCCTACCGACAGCCACCGCCACCCGGTTCATGATCGGGTACAGGCCGAGGTTTTGTATCTGCCGGAATATCTCTATCAGGAGCCGTGGCGCGTGCTGACGGCGCTGCTCGCCATGCTGCGCAATCCGCGCTTGCGGTCAGTGCTGGGCCTGTGGTGGCGCGATTTCAAACGTGACCGCAGTGCCAATCGTATCCGCAGGCTGGGACAGGCGCTGGTATTGGCGCATGAACTGCCGGGCACGGCTGATCTGCTCTATGCCCACTTCATCCATACGCCCTGCTCGGTCACCCGCTATGCGGCCAGACTGCTGGATCTGCCCTTCGCGATTTCGGCCCATGCCAAGGATATCTATACCAGCGAGGATTGGGAACTGGTGGAGAAGCTCGATGATGCGCTCTGGACTGTGACCTGTACCGCCGGAAATTGCGCTCATTTGCGCCCGCTGACCAAGCGACCGGAAGCGGTGCATCTCGTCTATCACGGCCTCGATACGACCGATCTGGTGATTGCGGAGCAGGAAGCCGCCAAGCCTGTTGGGAACAGCGGACTGCGCTTGCTGACCGTGGGCCGGGCGGTGCGCAAGAAGGGGCTGGACACCATTCTGCAGGCATTGGCGCAGCTGCCGGACCAGCTTGACTGGCATTGGCATCATGCCGGTGGTGGCGAGTTGCTCGCCGATCTGAAGGCAGAGGCCGCCCGCCTCGGTATTGCCGGTCGTATCACATGGCACGGCTCGCAGCCGCGTGATGTTATTCGTGACCTGTATAATCAGGCCGATCTGTTCCTGATCGCCAGTCGGGTAACCGGCAATGGTGACCGTGATGGCCTGCCCAATGTGCTGATGGAGGCTGCCAGCTTTGCCGTCCCTGCCATTGGTACGCGGGTCGGGGCCTTGCCGGAATTCATCGAGCATGATGTTTCCGGCTGGCTGATCGAGCCGGATGATGTCCCGGCCATGGCCGCGGCGATTGCCGGGCTGGCGGCAGATCGGACGCGGCTCGAGCGGTATGGTCGCGCTGCGGCACTCCGGTTGCAAACTGGGTTCGCTTTCAACCATTGTCTTGATCCGCTGGTCAATCTGCTGCAAGCCGTTAGGGAAACCAAGGCCGATACCGGCTCCACAACCATCGCGGATCTGCCGTCGAAATGAGAGTTGCGTTCTACGCCCCGATGAAAGCCCCGGACGATCCGACACCGTCCGGTGACCGCATGATGGCGCGGCTGTTGATACAGGCGCTCGAATATGCCGGTCATACGGTTCAGGTGGCGTCGAAGTTCAGCAGCCGGGAAGGGGCGGGTGACTATACGCGCCAGTTGCGGTTGCGCGATGTCGGGGTGACGACCGCAACCCGGCTGATCCAACGTGCCGAGACCTTGCGCCCCGAGCTGCGCCCGGCGGTCTGGTTCACCTATCACCTGTATCACAAGGCACCGGACTGGATCGGGCCCGGCTTCTGTCAGGCCATGGGCATTCCCTATATCGTCGCCGAGGCTTCCTATGCGCCGAAGCAGGCAGGCGGACAATGGGATATGGGCCATAACGCCGTGAGAGAAGCGCTGGAACAGGCGAGTAAGGTGATCAGCATCAATTCTGCCGATACGCCCTGTGTGTTGCCGCTGCTTGATAATCCGGAGATGTTGGTCGAGATCAAGCCGTTCCTCGATCCCGCCGATTATGCCCTGGCGCGCAGTCGGCACGAAAGCGCCCGCAAGGTGCTCGCCCGGCGCTTCAATATCGAGGACAATGTGCCATGGCTGGTTGTGGTCGGCATGATGCGGCGGGGCGATAAATACGCGTCCTACCGGCAGTTGAGTGAGGCGCTCGCCATGCTGCAGGGCGTTGATTTCCGCCTGATCATTGCCGGTGACGGTGAGGCCCGGTCAGAGGTGATGACCGCCATGCGACCACTCGGTGCCAAGGTGATACCACTCGGACAGGTGGCGCCGGAAACCATACCTGTCCTTTATGGCGCCAGCGATCTTTGCGTCTGGCCAGCGGTGAACGAAGCCTATGGCATGTCACTGCTCGAGGCGCAGGCTGCCGGCCTGCCGGTGGTTTCCGCGAAGGTTGGCGGGGTACCGGATATCGTTGAGAATGGTGTCACCGGTATTCTGGTCGAGCCGGGTGACATGCGGGCCTTTGCCCAAGGCGTTTTCGATCTGATCGCCGACCCGCCACGGCGGCAGGCGATGGGCTCTGCAGCCCTGACCAAGGTTGCCGAGCAGCACAATATTGGGCATGTTGCCAAACGGCTCGACGACATATTGCTCGGGCTCACCATGATCGACGGTGGCATGAGCCTGTAGTCATCGCCGCATTAACGGTTTAAACAGCCAGCCACCCGATACCTTCTTTTCGTAACCGCAAGCATCCATATCTCATGACTTCTGTTGTCTTCTACATCCAGCACCTGCTGGGCATGGGCCATGTTCACCGCACCGCAGCGCTGGCCGAGGCTGTGGCGCAGGCGGGCAAGCGGCTGGATGTCGAAGTGGTGGTCATCAATGGCGGTACCAATGACATGACCACGATGGTGCCGAACTGTCGGGTCGAGCAGTTGCCGCCGATCGGTATCCATGAGCGCGACTTCAACGATCACCGTGATGCCGATGGCAATCCGGTCACCGATGAATACCGTCATGCCCGTACCCGTCGCCTGATTGCGCTGGTCAAGACGATCAAACCGGCGGCCCTTGTGCTTGAGCTTTATCCCTTCGGGCGTCGCGGCTTCAAATTCGAGCTGGAGCCGCTGCTGACGGAAATTGCCGATTGGGATGACCGACCGATCACCATCAGCTCGGTGCGCGATGTTCTGGTGCCGCCATCCAAGGAAAAGCGTCTGCCATGGATCGCCGACCAGCTGAGCCAGCATATCGATCATATTCTGGTGCATGGTGACCCGAAATTCATGCGTCTGGAAGACAGCTTCCCGGTCGATCCGAGCTATGCCAACCGCCTGACCTATACCGGCTTTGTTGTAGATCAGCGCAGCGCTCGTCCGGTTATCTCTGCGTTTCAGGAGCCGGGTTAGGAAGTTGTCGTTTCCGCCGGTGGTGGTGCTGTCGGCTATGACCTGCTCGCCTGTGCCATGTCGGCGAAGTCCCATACGATACTGGCAGACCGGCGCTGGCACCTGATCTGTGGCCCGTCCATGCCGGGTGAGGATATTGCCCGGCTGATGAACCATGCCCCCGAAGGCGTGGTGATCGAGAAGGCCCGACCCGATATGGCGGTACTGCACAGCACGGCAGCCCTCAGCATCGGACAGGCCGGATATAATACCGTGATGGAATGGCTGCTCGCCGGTCGTCGCGGTCTGGCTGTGCCCTATGATGAAGGGCAGGAAACCGAACAGCGCGTGCGGGCCGACCGCCTGATGCAGCATGGCCTCGTCCATGTGGAACCGGCCGAGGGGCTGACGCCCGAGCGCCTTGCCGCTGCGGTTAACCGGCTGTGGGAGGAGGGAACGGTCCTCGATCCCCGTCCAGAAATCTCCCTTGATGGCGCGGGCAAGACCGCAGCCTTCATTCTGGAGCATATCGATCGTTGACCCTAGACCTGCTGCACGCCGAACTGGATCAATGGGCCGCTGAGGACAAGGCGGCACCGATCTGGTGGCGTGACGATGATGCGGTTGCCGATACACCTCAGCTGCAGCAGTTGCTGGCACTTGCCGAGCGTTATGCCATTCCGATGACGCTGGCGGTCATTCCCGAACCGGTTGAGCAGAGCCTCGCCGACCGCCTCGCCGATAACCCGCTGATGACCGTGGCCCAGCATGGCTGGAGCCACCACAATAACGGTGCACCCGATGCCAAGACCATCGAGCTTGGCGGGCTGGTGGATCGGCAGGCATTGCGCCGTGACCTCGCCACCGGTCGCGAGCGGTTACAGTACCTGTTTGACCAGCCGGTCGCCATGATGGTGCCACCCTGGAACCGGATCGAACGGGATGTGCTGGCCATGCTGCCGGAACTGGGTTTCTCCGTTGTCTCATCCTGCAACCGGCGTCCGGCCATGTCGTTGTTTCCAACGGGACTCGCACGCTGCAATACCCATGCTGATCCAATCGCCTGGCGTGACGGGCGTGATTTTGCGGGGGAGGAGGCCACGCTGGAACCGCTCGTCAGCCATTTGCGTTGGCTAAGAACCGAGGCGGACAGCGATGAACGCGCCGGGATGATGACACATCATCTGGTGCATACGGACAGGGTGTGGCAATTTACTGAAAAATTCGCTGGCCTTGTGAGCAGCCATCCGGGGGCTCGCTGGGTAACCGGCGATACATAAGGGCAGGGCATAAGTGCAGGAACACAGCTGACATTCAGATGGGCAACATTGTTGAAATTCATAACCTGTCAGTTGCGTTCAGAACCCTGCGGGGGCCTGTGCAGGCCGTTGACGATGTTTCGCTGGCCATTCCGGCGGGCAAGGTAACGGCGCTTGTCGGCGAGAGCGGTTCCGGCAAATCGGTGATCGCCAATTCGATCATGCGCCTGCTGCCCGACAGCGCCCAGATACAGCAGGGCAAGATTCTGTTTTTCGATACGCAAGCGCAAGGTGATGGGGAGCCGTCGCCGATTGATCTCGCCGCCCTGTCGCCGAAGGACAAAAAGCTGCGTGCCTTGCGCGGTGATCGTCTCGGCATGATCTTTCAGGAACCGATGACCTCGCTGTCGCCACTGCATCGGATCGGTGATCAGATCGGCGAGGTGCTGACCATCCATCGTGGCTATGACAAGGCCAAGGCGCTGGCGAAGGCTGAGGAAATGCTCGATCGGGTCGGTTTCCCCGATCCGTCACGGGCTGTACACCAATATCCGTTCGAGCTGTCCGGCGGGCTGCGCCAACGGGCCATGATCGCCATGGCGCTGATTTGCCAGCCAGCGCTGCTGATTGCCGATGAGCCGACCACGGCGCTCGATGTTACCATTCAGGCGCAGATACTGACGCTGATCCGGGATTTGCAGCGTGATTTCGGCATGTCGGTCTTGATGATTACCCATGATCTCGGCGTGGTCGCCAATATGGCCGATTACGTAACCGTCGCCTATCGTGGCAAGATCATGGAGAGCGGCCCGGTTGAGCGGGTCTTCGATCATGCCACCCACCCCTATCTGAAGGCGCTGTTCAAGGCAGTGCCGGTGATCGGTGTCAACCGTGATGAACGTTTGCAGCCGCTGCGTCCGATCGAGGTCAGTCGCGCGCTCAGCGGTCAGCAACCGGCACAGGCAAAGGCTCCCGAAACTGAGAGCCGTGAGATCGCCATCGGTCAGCCGCTGTTGGAACTGCAGGACATCACCAAAACCTATCACCTGAAATCGAAAAAGAGCCTCGGCGGTGGTGTCCGCACGATCCGGGCGCTGGACGGTATCAATCTGACGGTGAACAAGGGTGAATGCTTGGGTCTGGTGGGGGAGAGCGGTTGCGGCAAGACCACGCTCAGCAAGATTATCGTCGGAGCCCTGCGCCCCGATACCGGTGCTGCCCGGTATCATCTGGATCAGGACACATCGCTCGACCTGACCACGCTCAATGACCAGCAATGGCGCGAGCACGGGCTGCGCAAGCGGCTGCAGTTTGTGTTTCAGGACCCCTATGGCTCACTCAATCCGCGTATGCCGGTCTCGGAGATACTGACCGAACCCTTCGTGGTGCAGAATGTCGGCAACCGCAACTGGCGACGGGAGCGGGCGATTGAGCTGATGCATCTGGTTGGGCTGGACCCGCGTAAGCTGTCAGCCTTCCCGCACAGCTTTTCCGGTGGCCAGCGCCAGCGTATCGGCGTTGCCCGCGCCCTTGCCCTGCACCCGGAACTGCTGATCTGTGACGAGCCGGTATCGGCCCTCGATGTTTCGGTGCAGGCGCAGATATTGAACCTGCTCAAGGATCTGCAGTCGGTGCTCGGCCTTACCTATCTGTTCATCTCGCACAATCTGGCGGTGATTGATTACATCGCCGACCGTATCGCCGTGATGTGCAAGGGCGTGCTGGTCGAGGTCGCAAGCCGCGAGCAGCTGTTTAACAATCCGACCCACCCCTATACCAAGGCCCTGCTGGCCGCGGTGCCCGAGCCACGGCTCGACCGTAAGCTCGATTTTGACCTGATCCGTCAGGGCGGTCACAATGATCCGAGCAACTGGCCTGCGCCCTTTACGGTGGATGAGAATTTCCAACCGGGGCTGGTCAGCGTCTCGGGCGATCATCTGGTAAGAGCACAGGCATGACAGAACAGCACCTGATTTCCCGGACACGCATTGCGGCCGTTATTGGCGGTGCCTTCATGCTGCTGACAGGGCATGTGGCGCTGGCAGGTGACTTGCCTGCCTATATAAATCCACCAAGCCTTGATGAGGCGGTGGCGCAAGGTGAATTGCCGCCGGTATCTGAACGATTGCCGCTGACACCGCGTGTCACTGATCCGACCGAGACTGGCCGTGATTTCGGTCGCTCCGGCGGTCGGCTGTCGATGCTGATGTCCCGTGACAAAGATGTGCGCCAGATGGTCGTCTACGGCTATGCCCGGCTGGTTGCCTATGACGAGGATTTCAATATCCGGCCTGATATTCTGGAGAGCGTCGAGGTCAAGGACGAGCGGGTCTTTACCCTGCATCTGCGCCCCGGTCATCGCTGGTCCGACGGGGAGCCGTTCACGGCTGAGGATTTCCGCTTCTACTGGGAAGATATTGCGCTCAACGAGCTGGTCAGCCCGAGCGGCCCGCCAACGGTCATGCGCATCAATGACAAGCTGCCGGTGTTCGAGGTGATCGATGACTATACCGTGCGCTACTGCTGGGATGATCCGAACCCGGCCTTTCTCGGTGAACTGGCGGCGGCGGCCCCGCTCTATATCTACATGCCGGCCCATTACCTGAAGCAGTTCCACGGCGATTATGCCGATGCCGGTGAGCTGCAGGCGAAGGTGGAAGAAGGCGGTAAACGCAGCTGGGCCTCGCTGATGAATGACGTGAACAAGGCCTATAAGAATACCAATCCCGACCTGCCGGTCCTGCAGCCATGGGTGCTCGACAAGGCGGGTATCGGCACGCGGAAAATCTTTGTCCGCAATCCCTATTTCCACCGCGTCGACAGCCATGGGGTACAACTGCCCTATCTCGACGAGGTGGTCATGACCATCGCCGATGCCAAGCTGATCCCGGCTAAAACCGCAACCGGCGAGAGTGATCTGCAGGCGCGCTATCTGCGGTTTGAGGATTACACGCTGCTCAAGCGCAGCTCACATGATACCGGATATCAGGTCGCCCTCTGGGCCAATGGCCGGGGATCGCAACTGGCGCTGTTCCCGAACCTGAACGCCAGCAACCCGGTATGGCGTGAGGCGTTTCAGGATGTGCGTGTACGCCGCGCCCTGTCGCTCGCCATTGATCGGGAAGAGATCAATCAGGTGGTGTTCTATGGCCTCGGCACGGCAGCGGCCAATGCACTGGTCAGCGAGAGCCCGCTCTATGATGAGGCGGCGGCCAATGCCTATGCCGAATATGATCTGAAACAGGCGGCGGCTCTGCTCGATGCCGCCGGGATCAAGCGTCAGGGTGGCTCCGGCTCACGGCTGCTGCCTAATGGCCAGCCGTTCGAGATCATTGTCGAGAGTTCGGGTGAATCAACCCTCGAGAGCGATATTCTGCTGCTGATCCGTGACAGCTATGCCCGTATCGGTGTCAACCTGATTACCCGCCCCAGCCAGCGCGAGCTGTTCCGCAACCGCATCTATGCCGGTGATGCCATCATGTCGGTCTGGACCGGTCTCGATAACGGTATCGCCACGGCAGACATGCCGCCGACCGAGTTTGCCCCGGTGAAGCAGGATTACCTGCAATGGCCGAAATGGGGCCAGTACCATGAAACCGGCGGTGCATCCGGTGAGGAGCCGAACTTGCAGCCGGTCATGGAACTGTATGATCTCTACCGTGAGTGGTTTCTCGCCGAAGATACTGCCGAGCGTGCCGATATCTGGGCGCGGATGCAGCACATCTATACCGACAATGTGTTCACCATCGGTACGGTTTCCCATGTGCCACAACCGGTCGTGATTGCCGATGTGCTGAAGAATGTACCGGAGAAGGCGGTTTATAACTGGGACTCCGGCGGTTATTTCGGCATTTATCGCATGGATTTGTTTTTCCGCAGCGATGCGGTTGAGGTAGGTACTGAAGAACTGCCCTTTGAACAGTTCCGCAGGGATAACTGATTGATCGGCCAGTTCATGACTTACCGGGTACCCAAATGCTGAATTTCCTGATCCGCCGTCTGGCCGTGATGATCCCGACCCTGATCGCGATAAGCATACTGGTGTTTACTCTGATCCAGTTGCCACCCGGCGATTACCTGACATCACAACTGTACGAATTGCAGGCACAGGGCGAGGCGACCGCTGCCCAGCAGATCGAGTTCCTGCGCGCCGAGTACGGGCTCGATAAACCTATGTATGTGCAGTACTGGAACTGGGTAACCGGGTTGCTGCAGGGTGATCTCGGCCAGAGCTTTGAATTCAACCGACCGGTATCCGAGGTGCTTGGCGACCGGCTTCTGATGACCTTTATCCTGAATTTCTCGACCATCCTGTTCATCTGGGTCGTGTCGTTCCCGATTGCGGTCTATTCGGCGACGCACCAGTACAGCATTGGCGATTACGGCCTGACCTTTCTCGGCTTTCTCGGCCTTGCCACGCCGAACTTCCTGCTGGCGCTGGTGTTGCTCTATCTCGCCAATGTCTGGTTCGGCACCACCATCGGCGGGATGATGGACCCGCAATATCTCGACGAGCCATGGAGTTTGGGCAAGGCCATGTCGGTATTCGCCCATCTCTGGGTGCCGGTAATCGTGATCGGTACCGCAGGTACCGCCGCAATGATCCGCCGGTTGCGGGCCAATCTGCTCGATGAATTGCGCAAGCATTATGTGACCACGGCACGGGCCAAGGGCATGGGCGAACAGCGCCTGCTGATCAAGTATCCGCTGCGTATGGCGCTCAATCCCTTCGTCGCCGATATCGGCAATCTGTTGCCGCAAGTGGTTTCCGGTGCGGCCATCGTCTCGGTGGTGATGTCATTGCCGACGACCGGGCCGCTGCTGGTCCGGGCGCTGCAGAGTCAGGATATGTTCCTCGCTGGCTCATTCCTGATGTTTCTCGCGGTGCTGACCGTGGTTGGGGTGTTTATCTCGGATATCCTGCTGGCGCTGCTCGATCCGCGTATCCGTGTCGGCGGTGGAACGGTGGCCTGATTTCCATGTCTGATACGCATTTGCCAACTCCGATCGATCCGGAACAGCATTTTGTCTCCGATGCGCCGTTTGACCCCGGTACATCCGAGCCGGATGCGGTTACCAGCGATAAGCTCGCCTTCGCCAGCCAGTGGCAACTGGTTTGGATCAAGCTGCGCCAGCACCGTCTGGCCATTATCTCCGGTATCGTGCTGATCCTGCTCTATCTGCTCGCATTGCTGGCCGAGCCGATTGCGCCCTACAACCAGACAACCCGCAACAGCCGTCATATTCTGGCGCCACCCCAGGCGATCCACCTGTTCCATGAGGGATCATTTGTTGGTCCCTTCACCTATGGCTTTAGCCAGAAGCTGGATATGGAGACACTGCAACGCATCTATACCGAGAATACCGACAAGGTTCAGCCGATCCGGTTTTTCTGTCGCGGTGACGAATACAGCTTCTGGGGCCTGTTCAATGCCGAGTGGCACCTTGTCTGTCCTGCGGAACAGGGGACGCTGTTCATGCTCGGTACCGACCGGCTCGGTCGTGATGTGCTCTCGCGGATCATCTATGGCGCGCGAATTTCACTAACCGTCGGCCTGATCGGCATTGCGGTCAGCATGTTCCTCGGCATCCTGATCGGCGGTATTGCGGGGTATTTCGGCGGCTGGGTCGATAATGTGGTGCAGCGGGTGATCGAGACGATCCGCAGCCTGCCGGAACTGCCGCTCTGGATGGCGCTGTCAGCGGCGGTGCCGGTGACATGGAGCCCGATCCTCGTTTTCTTCGCCATCACCATCATTCTGGGCCTGATCGACTGGACCGGTCTGGCCCGTGCCGTGCGCTCGAAACTGCTGGCACTGCGCGAGGAGGATTTTGCCAGTGCTGCCCGCCTGCTGGGGGCACGCCCGCGCCGGATTATCTTCAAGCATCTGGTGCCCAATTTCTCCAGCCACATTATCGCTTCGGCAACGCTGGCGATCCCGAGCATGATCCTCGGTGAAACCGCGCTCAGCTATCTCGGCCTCGGTCTGCGTCCGCCGATCAACAGCTGGGGCGTGCTGCTGACCGAGGCGCAGGACATGAATATCGTCGTGCTCTATCCATGGCTGATGGCGCCGGTGGTGCCGGTCATCATCGCGATCCTCGCCTTCAACTTCCTCGGCGATGGGCTGCGTGATGCGGCGGACCCTTATCACTAATCCCCTGCCAGCTAGTCCTTGGACAGCATCGCCTCGACCTTCTTGTTCAGCGTGACCTGATCGATCTTGCCGGTGCCGAGCAGTGGCATTTCGTCGAGTACCAGCTGTTCGCGTGGCACCATCAGTTCCGGCTTGCCCTGCTGTTTGGCAATGTCGCGGATCTTGCCCATATCCAGCTTCTCGCCGGTGATACACAGGATGATCTTCTCGCCCTTGCTGTCATCGGCGGCAGAGACGACGGCGGTTTCACGCTCGGGATAGGCTTCCTCCACCAGCGCCTCGACCGAGGCGAGTGAGACCATCTCCCCGGCGATTTTGGCGAAACGCTTGGCCCGGCCACGGATGGTGACATAGCCCTCATCATCGACCGTGACGATGTCGCCGGTATCGTGCCAGCGTGTGCCCGGTGTCGGGCCTTCCTCTGCCGGTTGCAGCACGCCGGGTTCCTCGATTTTCAGGTAACCGAGCATCACATTCGGGCCGGAGACCATCAGGCGGCCGCCTTCATCGACGCCGGGCATGTCCTCCAGCTTGTGGGTCATGGCGGGCAGCAGGCGACCGACGGTGCCGCGCTTGTTGTGCATCGGGGTATTCACCGCCAGCACCGGCGCGGTTTCGGTCGTGCCATAGCCCTCGAGGATACGCACGCCGAACTGATCCATCCACGCGCGGCGGGTTTCCGGGCGCAGGCGCTCCGCTCCGGCAAAGACATAGCGCATGGCATAGAAGTCATAGGAATGCGCCATACGGGCATAGCCGGAGAGGAAGGTGTCGGTGCCGAACATGATGGTGGCGTTGAAGCTGTAGGCCAGCTCCGGCACGATCCGGTAATGCAGCGGCGACGGGTAGAGGAAGCTCGGCACGCCGGAGACGAGCGGCAGCAGCGTACCGCCGGTCATGCCGAAGCTGTGGAACAGCGGCAGCGCGTTCAGCACCTTGTCGCGTTGGGTAAAATCGACCCGTGAGGCGATCTGATGGCAGTTGCCGAGCAGGTTCATATGGCTCAGCACCACCCCCTTGGGCGCGCCCTCGGAGCCGGAGGTGAACAGCACCAGTGCCGGTGCATCGGGATCGATCCCCCGGCGCTTGTGCTTGCGGCGGATGTTATAGGTGCTGGCCAGCGCTTTCAGGCGGTCCAGCGTGCCGATGCTGGCGCGGATATCCTCGAGATAGATCAGCTCCAGTTTCTCGCCCAGCTTCTCGGCCAGGGTTTCCAGCTTGGCCTGCTTGATGAACCGGCGTGAGGTCAGCACACGCTTGATCGTGGCGGTTTCGGTTGCCTTCAGCACGCCATCGGCCCCGGCGGTGAAGTTGAGCATGGCGGGTACGCGGCCATGGGCCTGCAGTGCCAGAAAGGTAACGGCAGCCCCGATGCTGCTCGGCAGCATCACGCCGATGCGTTCGTCGCGGTCGGCATAGGCGGTGAGTTTTGCCCCCAGCGCTTCCGCCCCGGCAATCACCTTGCGATAATTGATCGATGGCGTTTCCACATCGCCCAGTGCCTCGCTGTCCATGCCGAAGCGATGGGCGGCACCAAGCACGGCCTGATAAATGTCCTGCGGCTTGTTGGCGGTCTTGAAGCTGAGGTCCGAGAGCACGTCATAGAGTGCCAGACTGACCCGTGTGCGGCGGTCGCGACCGGTCAGGTCGTCCGGTATGTCGAGCTTGATCGGTGCCTCGGCGGTGACCCGTACCTGCGGGAACCAGCCCTGTGGCATCCGGCCTTTCAGGCGTGAGAACTTGCTGTATTGCGGGCCGTCGATGCGCAGGGGTACCAGCGGCACGCCGCCTTTCTCGGCAATCATGCCCGGTCCCTCATAGACCTTCATCAGCGTGCCGGTTTCGGTGATCCGGCCTTCCGGGAAGATGACCACCGAGCGTCCCTTCTTGACCTCGGAGATCAGGGTCTTGAGCGCCAGCGGATTAGTCGGGTCGAGGGCGCGGAAATCCACCAGCGCCAGAAACGGTCGGGCCCACCATTTGTTGGCCACATGGGTGTGGACCGCAAAGACCGGCGTGCCCGGCAGGCTGGCGGCCAGAATGATGCCGTCGATATAGGAGACGTGGTTGGCGACATAGACAACCGGTCCCTTCACACTCTTCAACTGCTCGAAACCATCATTTTCAAGGCGGAACAGCAGTTTCAGCAGGGTGCGGAAGATGCCGCGGATTACCAGTGTCGGCACCAGCTTGATGGCATAGAGGGCGGCCAGAATATTGGTGACGGCAAGCACGCCGATGATCGAGCGGGCACTGACACCGATCTGGAGCAGGGCAGCGGCAACCGCACTGCCGATCACGATGAAGATGGCATTGACCACATTGCTGGAGGCGATGATCCGGGCGCGTTCCTCATCCTTTGCCGTGTGCTGGAGGAGGGCATAGAGCGGCACCACAAAGATCGCACCACCAACAGCAACCCCGATCAGGTCGATCAGCAGCCGCCAGGTTCGGGGCGTGCCCAGAATGGTGGCGAAGATATTGCTGTCACCAATCCCGGCGAGCAGTTGCGGCGGGTAATCGGCGATCAGTGCCAGATCAGCCATGAACACCGAGACGACAATCAGACCGATCGGCGCAAGCTGACCGGTAATCTCGCCTTTCAGCAGCCGGGCGGTCAGGATCGCGCCGCCGCCGATACCCACGGTAAAGGCCACGAACAGCAGCGTGGTCATGGTTTCCGATGCGCCGAGCTGGTTCTTGGCGAACAGCGGCAGTTGTGCCAGCAGCACCCCGCCCAGCAGGTTGAACCATGAAATGCCCAGAATGGTGTTGAAGATCACCGGCTGATCGGCGGCATGTTTCAGTTGTTGCCAGATGGCGGTGGGCTTCCAGCCGTCGAGCGCCGGGCTGGTGCCGCTATGGGGTGGTGCCTTGGGGATGAACAGGCTGGCAACCAGACCGATCAGCCCAATGCTGATGGTGGCAACCCCGATGGCGGCTGTCGGGTTCGGGGTCAGCAGGATCAGGCCACCGCCGATCAGCCCGGCGATGATGGCGAAAAAGGCACCGGATTCCAGCATGGCATTGCCGCTCAGCAGCTCATTGTCATGCAGATGCTGCGGCATCATCGAGTATTTCGACGGGCTGAACAGGGCCGACTGCATACCGAACAGAAACAAGGAGACGAGCAGGATCGGCACATTGGTGGTGATGAGACCAACCAGCCCGACCAGTGCCGCGCCGATCTCGGTTACCTTCAGGATCTGGGTGATCCGCGACTTGTCGTATTTGTCGGCGAGCTGCCCTGCCAGTATCGAGAACAGGATATAGGGCAGAATGAACAGCGCCGTGCCCGCCACGACAAACAGACCGCCTGCCGCATCACTGAGCGCAAGGCGGTAGAGCACCAGCAGGGTAATCGCCTGTTTGAACAGGTTATCGTTTACCGCGCCTAGAAACTGGGTGGCAAACAATGGCCAGAAGCGCCGGGTTTTCAGGATTTCAAGCATTCCAACGGTCCGGGCGTCCTGTGTGGGCGCATCATGTGCAGGCGTATCGTGTGACATGGGGTGTATCGCTTTACTGGAGTGTTGTTACTTGCCGCCGAGGGCCTGATAGGCGGCCTGGGTGATGGCCGGGACCCGGTCGATCATGGGACCGGTCAGGCGGCCATAGATGTTGAAGGTGGTGGGCTGCATGACCGAGCCGAGCACAAAGGCCGTGCCGAGGTCCACATCCTGTTTCGGTATCTCGTCGTTGCCGATTGCTTCGACAATCAGATCACGGATCGCCAGAACCGGGGTGCGTGTGCCCTGCTTCAGCCGGTGCAGGTTGCGGTGCTGGACTAGCAACAGAAAGCGGTACAGCGCCGGGTCATTGTCGAACAGCTCACAGAAATGGCGGATCACCACCAGCAGCTTGTATTTCAGCCCGGTGTGTTCGGCAGCGAGTTCATCAAGCTTGGCAGCAAAGCCGACATAGTTGGTCGAGAACAGGTCCCAGACCAGATCATCCTTGCTGACATAGTGGCGATAGATTGTGCCCTCGGCGATACCGGCGGTACGGGCAATATCCTTAGTGGTGGTTGCCTCGACGCCTTTTTCGGCAAACAGGTCGAGGGCGGCCTTGTTGATCTTGTTCCGGGTTTCGTAAGCGTCAGACATGGCGTTCCGGCTCCTGAAAGTATGTGAGTGAGTAATTACTCACAAGCAATGAACGCAGAGTGGCCGATCCCGGTTTCAAGCGCAAATATTCTGATGAGAGTGCCACTCACAGCCTATTTTCGGCGCAGCCACAGGCTGGATTCATGAGCGCCCTTTGGTGCCGTGGCGATCCGGTCGATGGCCTCGAGCCTGTTGGGATGATGCGCCCGGCAATAGGCACTGCCGAACACGATCTCGAAACTGCCGGTGCCGATCAGGGCGGCCACCAGCGGCTGTTCGTTATAGCCGCGCCAGCGCCATGCGGCCGGGTAGGGGGCGGGCAGGAAAATATCGTGGATATGGATCAGTACGCCGGGCGGCAGGCTTGGCAGACATTCGGTAAACAGGTGATCCACATCGCTGCCGGGCATCATGATGTGGCTGCTGTCGATGAACAGGATATCGCCTGCCGCCAGCACCGGGCGCTGGTCTGCGGGCAGGTTCTCCACGGTTGTCCGGCGGCAGGTGACAATATCGGCCAGTTCCTCGGTAATGGCCGCACGCGGGGCAGGGTCGATGGCAATGATCTGGGTGTTGAGGCCCCCATCACGAATGGCCTGTGCTGCGAACCGGGTCGAGTGGCCGCTGCCGATCTCGACAATCTGTGCCGGTTTCGTGGTTCGGATCAGGCTGTAATAGGCGGCGGCATCGAGGCCGGGAAACCAGTCCTGTCCCCAGCGCGGTTGCGGGGCCGGGGCATCATGGCCGATCCGTGCCAGATCATTTGCATGGGCATTGATGCTCTCGATAACCGACAGGCACTGCCCGTCAGCCGCGGTAAAGGCGTCAACAATCGGTCCGGCGATCGGTGCTTTCGGGTCCACGCCGTCGGCATAGCGATAGGGAATGAAAAAGCCGCCGCCACGCCCGCACAGCTGCGTCAGCATCAGGCGCAGATAACGCAGACGTTTGCCGGTCGGCACATCCTTGAGGCTCATTCAGCGCTGGCCGGTGCCGTGACCGGCTTCTCCTGTTTGGACAAACCTTCCCGTGGATAGATCATGGCCGCGATGGCCGGCAGCACGAGAATGGCGCCCAGCATATTGACCAGGAACATAAACGCAAGCAGCAGGCCCATATCTGCTTGGAACTGCAGGGCGGACAGAACCCATGTGGTCACACCGAGTGCCAGCGTGACACCGGTGAAGACCACGGCGCTGCCGGTTTCCCGCAGCGTGTATTCATAGGCTTCGCGCAGCGGTTCGCCATTGCGCATGTAATGCAGCAGACGGGTGAAGATATAGATGCCGTAATCCACCCCGATCCCGACGCCGAGGGCGGCAACCGGCAGGGTCGAGACCTTCAGCCCGATCCCGAGTTGCGCCATCAGGGTATAGCAGAGTACGGAAACCAGCGTCAGCGGCAACACGGTGCAGAGCGTCGCCCGGAGTGAGCGGAACAGCACCAGACACAGTGCAATGATCGCGATATAGACATAGAGCAGGATCGGCCCCTGTGCCGCTTCGACCACGTCATTGGTTGCGGCCATGATGCCGACATTGCCGGTGGCGAGGCGATAGGTCAGGGGGTCGTCGCTGTGTTCATCGACATAGGTGTTGATGCTGTCGATGATGCGGTTGATCGTGGTCGCCTTGTGATCCTCGGTAAAGATCAGCACCGGCATGACCGAGCATTGGGCATTGAGCAGCCCGGTTGAGGTCTCCACTGGCCGCACGGCCCGGACCAGCACCTGACTGTTGCGTGACAGGGTCTGCCATGCCGGGTGGCCTTCATTCCATCCGGCATTGACCACCTTCATGACGCTGGCGAGCGAAATGGTCGACTGCACGCCATCCACATTGCGCATGGCCCATTCAAACCGGTCGAGCGCGCTCATCACGCCATAGTCGATACAGCCGTCCGCCGGTGCCTCGACGATGACCTGCAGCAGGTCGACGCCGATTGTATAGCGCTCGATGATTTCATCGGTGTCGATGTTGTAGCGGCTGTCGGGCCGCAGTTCCGGCACACCGGCCTGCAGGTCACCGATCTGCAGCGACTGGCTGCCCTGCCAGCCGATGGCAAAGAGCAGGGCGGCGATGACCAGAACGATGCCACCGATTTTCGGGGTCGCGACATAGGACAGCTTGTGCCAGATCGGCCGTTTCCACATGGCGGCCCGCACGATCCGATCCCGGTAACCGGGGCCGGGTGTCACATAGGACATCAGCAGCGGCAGGATCAGCAGGTTGGTAATGATGATAACCGCAACACCGATACTGGCGGCAATCGCCAGCTCCTTGATCATCGGAATATCGATCAGCAGGATGGTCAGAAACCCGATGGTATCGCTGAGCAGGGCAACCGAGCCGGGCACCAGCAGGCGGCGGAAGGAACTCTCTGCCGCTTCCCGTGTGGTGGCACCGTTCATCATGGCGGCACCGACGGCATTGATCATCTGCATACCGTGGCTGACAGCGATGGCGAAAACCAGAAACGGCACCAGAATGGACAGCGGATCGATGCCATAGCCGAGCATGGTCAACAGGCCGAGCTGCCAGACCACCGCCGCCACCGAACAGATCAGCAGCATCGAGGTCGCGCGGATGCATTTGCTGTAGAGATAGACCAGCAGGGCAGAGATGGCGAAGGCCAGCAGGAAGAACAGGGCAACCCCGGCAGCGCCATCGGCAACATCGGCGACCACCTTGGCATAACCGATGATGTCGATATTGATATCATCGGTCTGATATTTGTCGCGCAGCGCGCGTTCCAGTTCCTGACCAACGGCGATATAGTCGATCGGCTCACCGGTCTGCGGATCGCGGTCGACCAGATTGGCGCTGACCACGGCAGCGCTGAAATCGGTGGCGACGAGGCGTCCAACCTGTCCGGATTTCAGGATGTTCTCCCGAACGATGTTGAGAAACTCAGGCGTTGGCTTGAAATCGGCCGGAATGACGTTGCCACCGGCAAAGCCATCCTCGACGATCTCGATAAACCGTACATTGGGCGTGAAGATCGAGGTCACCCGCGCCGGGTCGACGCCGGGGATATTGAAAACCTCGTCGGTTACCTGCTGCAGGGTGGTGAAGAATGCCGGCGTGAACATATCGCCATCGACCGCACGCACCGACACCAGAATGCGGTTGGCACCACCGAACTCGTCCCGATACTCCCGGAAGGTTTCCATATAGGGGTGGGAGATCGGCAATCGCTTGTCGAACCCGGCATCGACCTTCAACAGGCTGGCGGCAAAGCCCATGACCAGTGTGATCAGCGCAAACAGGATCAGGAACACGGCGCGGTTGTTGAAGATGAAGCCCTGAACCCGGTCACCGAAAGCTGGTTTGGTATCGCTCATGATGCGCTGTCCAGATCAAGAATGGTCAGGCCGGTCTCGCCATAGATCAGGTAGCGGCCATCATCGAGCTTCAACCCGCCTGCCAGCGGCTTGCGGGCCGGGCGTATAACGCTCTGCCAGTCAAAACCGGGGCCGGTATCCCGGTCGATCAGGATCACCCCGCCATGGCCGAGCAGGATCGGGGCCGTGCCATCGCTCCAGATAGCGTTGTAGAGGCCGTTCTCGACGCCGGTATCAACCGCGGCCCAGCTTGCGCCATAATCGGTGCTGGCAAAAACATGGCCTTGCAACCCATAGACGAGGGTTGGTTGCTCCGCGCCCTCATCAGCGGGCGGTACGGTGAGACCGAAGAAGGTGCCGCCATAGGGGCTGTCCAGTTCAGCCCATGTCGCGCCCTCATCCTCGCTGCGCAGCAAGGTGCCGAACTCACCGGCAATCAGCAAGCTGCCATCGCGCAAACGGGCGCTGGCATAGAGGTGGCTGTCGCCGTCATAGATGCTGCGCTCGGTCCAGCTCATGCCGCCATCATCGGTTTCGAGATAGAGGCCATAGGCACCGATGGCAAAACCATGGGTGGCCGAAATCATGTGCAGATCGAGGATCGGCTGCTCCCATTCGGGCTCGCGGTGCACGATCTCCCAGCTCGCCCCCTCATCGGTCGAGCGCAGGATCACGGCATCATGCCCGGCGGCAAGCAGGGTGCCGTCCGCAGCTGCATCAATTGTGGTGAGCAGGATCGAGACGGGGGCCGGGCTTTGCTGCCAGCTGGCCCCTTCATCGGTCGAGCGGAGAATATGGCCGCGATCACCGACGGCGATAATCATGCCATCGCCCAGTTGCAGGGCATCGAGAACCGTTGCCTCGGCGGCCAGCGGCGCGATCATGGCTGCGACCGGTGGCGGCATATCCTGTGCGCCCGCATTGGTGGGCAGTAAAGCGACCAATGGCCAGCCCAGGATGCCCAGGCTGGCCATTGTCAGTGTTCGCATTGCGGAGTTATGACGCATCGGCGTCCCTTAACAATGAAACCAGACAGTTTGCTTATCGGCGACCCGCACGACGAAGACGGTCAGGGGTGAAATCCGAGGCGGAGAAGTCCTGCCCGAATTTGATCATGTCTTCGTTGTTCTTGAAGCCGATGGCGGTATAGCGACCGGATTGCAGATCATAAACCGCATCGACGGTATTGTAGTAAACCGGCACGTCATAATAGTTGATGCCATGGCTTTCAGCCAGACGCCAGTAGTCGCCGCGGCTGTCATACATGTCGATGGCAACGATGTTCCAGCTGTCCTCGTCGATATAGAAGACGCGCTTGGAATAGATGTTCGAGATGCCTTCCTTCAGGGTGGCCTCGACCACATAGACCCGGTGCTTCTCATAGCGCAGGTAGTCGGCATTCAGGTGACCCGGCTTGATGATGTCGTCATAGGCAACGCCCTTGGCATGCAGCGCATAGGCATTGTACGGGACGAGCATTTCCTTGCGGCCCTTGAGTTCCCAGTTGTACCGGTCCGGTGCGCCACTGAACATGTCGAAGTTGTCGGTGGTACGCAGGCCGTCCGATGCGGTGCCCGGATTGTCATAGGCGACGTTCGGCGCGCGACGGACGCGGCGCTGGCCGGGGTTATAGGTCCATGCCTGACGCGGTCCCTCGACCTGATCGATGGTTTCGTGCACCAGCAGGATCTCACCGGCGAGACGGGCCGGGGCGACAACTTCCTGCAGGAAGTAGGCGAGTTCATTGCTGCCGCCATTACCGCCGGGCTGGCTGTAGGGCAGGTAGGTTTTCTCGTCGATGAAGATCATCGTGTAGTCACCGCCCGAGGTCGGGTTGGCCTGACCCACACGCCGTTCGAAGGCAACACCGCGGAAGCGCAGCAGATGGTTCCAGATCGCTTCGAGGCCATTCTCGGCAACCGGGAATGGATACCCCTCTTTCGCACCATCAACGCCGTTACCGGTATCGCTCAGGCTGGCGCGGCTGGCATTGGCAAGTGTCTCATCATAAATGCGCTGTGGGGCCGAGAAGGTGCGATGGGTCGGGTAGACCGCCATTTTGTAGGACGGATACTGCTTGAGCATCTTGTAATGCCCTTCGGACAGCATGTCCTTGTACTCATCGGCATTGTCGGCCGTGATAGTGAACAGCGGCTGGTCGGCTGCAAATGGGGCAATGTGGTGATCGCCGGGGCTGTAGCCTGCTGGTGGCGTGGTGACACCGCCGGTCCATGCCGGGATCGAGCCATCGGCATTGCCGGCGCGGATGGCTCCGGTTGGCGTCAGTGCGTCGCCGAGATCGGCTTCGGTGTAGTTGGTGTCAGCCGCATTGGCGGGATGGACGGTCAATCCGGACAGTCCGAGCCCAAGGCTCAACGCAACAGCAGCAGTTAGTAGGCCACGCCTGTACATGCAAATTCCTCCCTCTGGTCCCTATGGTCGGTTTTTCACCGATATATAAAACAGGCGGGGCGTTATACCGCCCCTGCCAGTCGTCTGAAATTCAATCCAGACAATTAGATAGTTCTATTTACGTAATGTCTATCAGAACGAGTAGCTAATGGAAATCGATGCAAAATCACGATCCCGCAGCAGGTTGTAATCACCGCCATCGAAGAAGTTCGTGTACTGCATGTTCATGGAAATCTGGTTCTGATAGGTCGCGGTAAGACCGATGCTGATGGCCTTGCGACCTTCAACGAAGTTGCCGAGCGGCGATGGTGTCGTACCGTTGACGTTGTGCGAGAACGCGATGCTTGGTGACAGGTTGATGGCACCGATGGCGTTCAGGTAGTCGGCCCGTGCTGCCAGCACATAACCCCATGAGAAGCGATCACCGAAACCGTCGGTGGTGAAGCCTTCGGGGCCGGCGAGAACCGGGTTGCCACCGATATAGGTGCCGGGGCCTTCAAGGCGCTCGCCGCTGTCCATGCCGTGAATATAGGTGAAGCCTGCTTCACCGAGCACAACAACCTGGTTGGCACCGAGGTTCGGGCCGAACAGCTGGGTTGCGGTCATCTGGAACTGGGAGACGTCAAACTCTTTATAGCCCTCAATCTCACGACCGAAGAAGCTGTTGAGGTTGCCGAGATTGATCCCGCCTTCCTTCTGGATCACCTGATTGGTGTTGAAGGCGGCGATGGTGCCCTGACAGGCAGCAGAGGTTGGAGCAGCAGAGCATGAGCCTGCGATTGCACCCGGTGCGACAACAGCCTGCAGCAGCTCCACATCATCGATCTGGAGTGGTTGATCTAGTTTGTAGGAGTATTCGCCCTGCAGGGACATGCCGCGCAGGCCGATGGCATCAAGCGTGGTGTTGAAGCTGGCACCCAGCAGCTGGATGTCTTCCGGGTACTCAAGGAAATAGCGTGAACCGGCCGCGTAGTTGGCGCTGGTAATACCCGCCAGATCGGTCGGGGTACCGGTCACACCGCTGATAACCGGCAGACGGCTGTGATAGTTGATGAAATAGGCACCGAATTCGGTGTCATTCAGCTCGGGCGAGAAGTAACGCGCCGCGAAACCGAACTGGCCCTGATCGTCCGGCTCGTCATCGGCAGCGCGTGGAGCGCGCGAGCCGAGCGGGGTAACCGGGGTGGTGACAGAAACCGCAGCGTCAGGCACCAGCGGATGGCCGAAGCCGAGGAACACCTGATTGGCACCGGGCGACGCAATATCGCTGGTGCTGAAGAAGGTACCGGCAGCTTCCGGCTCGGTCTTGTCCCACATGAACTGATAGAAGGCTTCAACGCTCAGATTGTCGGTAATACCGAGATTGGCGTCGAGAATCGGCACCGGGGTCAGGGCGTCACGGATCTGCGAACCGGGAACGCGGAAGCGGCTTGCCTCCAGCGGGTTGATGACGTTGATGCCGTTCTGGATAAAAGTGCTCTCACCCCAGCTCAGAACCTGATTACCGACCCGGAAATCGAGTGGCATTTCATTCTCGCCAACCTCATAGGAGGCGGTGACATAGGCATCGAACAGATCGAAGCGGCGACCGACGCGGTTGACCGCATCATCGCTCAGGTCACGAAATTCGGTATTGTCCTTGTTGGCATTCAGGAAGTCATAGAGATAGCCGAAGCGGACAAAGGCACCGTAGTTTTCATATTGCAGGTCGAGTTCGTGGTTGGCACTGAACGCGAGCGAGACGATGCCGGTGTCATAGTTCAGGTTGCCGTCATCGCCATTGACCGATTGGGCACTGCCGCCGTTTGAGATACCGACATTGCTGCTGTCGCGGTCCTGCGTACGGAAGGTCGCGCCTGCGGTCAGGGTGGTGTCAAACTGTGCCTGGATGCCCCAGAACTCGAAATCGGCGGCATCGGCTTTCGATGGTGCCGTTGCAACCATACCGGCAATCGCCGCAATGCCGAGAATGCCCGCGAGTGGCTTCAATGCCGTGCTGGACAGCAGTGTGTTGTTGTTGATCATTGGCTTCCTTGCCTCCCCGAAAGTTTGCTCCGTTTTTTGGAGCCGCCGACCCACATGCTGCGGTTGCCGGTGTTTGTCTTTGTTCTTTTTTGTCGGTGATAAACACCGAAAGCCAACAGTTCCACGCATGTCAGGCGTGTGTGAAAAGCGCTGTGATTGTTTCGCTACAGCAGCTTTTCCCGCGCTGGCCGAAACTCTCGTGGAGAATGCGGCAGAACCATCGACTAGGCGCAGGATTTATAGGCTTTTCCGGGGTTGATCAAGAAAGCTGGAGGGTAAGTGACGTATAAGTCAACTTGCCTTCGAGAGTGGGGACTTTGAGCAACATTGGCGCACAAACAAGTTTTTGCTGCGCAAAAAAAGGCCGACGCGTCGGATGGCGTCGGCCTCTTGATTTCAGTGCCGTATGGCAGTTCTTTGACGGCGTTATTGTGCGTCAGCAGCAACCTGCAACTGGACGATCTGGTCCGGGTCTGCGGGTGGCTCGCCACGGGTGATGGCATCCACATGGTCCATGCCGTCAACGACCTGACCCCAGACGGTGTATTTGCCGTTCAGGAAGCTGCAGTCATCGAAGCAGATGAACCACTGGCTGTCGCCGCTGTTCGGGTCATTGGTACGGGCCATGCCGATGGTGCCGCGCCCGAAATTGGTCGGGGTAAACTCTGCTGGCAGCTTGACGCCAGTGCCACCGGCACCGGTGCCGGTCGGATCACCGGTCTGGGCCATGAAGCCGTCAATGACGCGGTGGAAAACGATGCCGTTATAGAAGCCTTCGCGGGTCAGTTCCTTGATGCGGTCCACATGGCGTGGTGCCAGATCGGGACGCATTTCAATGGTGACGCGGCCATCTTTCAGGTCGAGATAGAGCGTATTTTCGAGATCGGCCGCAACGGCCTCGCCGGTTTCGGTCATAAGGATAAACAAGCCCCCAAGTAGAATGAGAAAGCGCGTGATGATGTGCCGGTAAGTCATGGCAACAAGCTCGCTGTTTGTTGGATGAATGATGCAGACGGGAGGTGCGGGACCAATGTTTCTCAGATGGTTTGATGCGACCTCTCTGGTCAAAGCGGCTGTAACGTTCCATAACCTGTGCGTTCTGTCCAGATGCGAAGGGCTGTTTTTACCGTGAATATTCATGCCGCCTCACCGGTCTCTCTGGATAACCGTCTGGCCCGGCTACCCGGCTACCTTTGCCGTTGCTGGTCTGCCGATAATGTTGCTCTGAATACGGCCAACCGCCTCAGTGGTGGTGCCATTCAGGAGAATATCGCCCTCGATATCACGGTTACCGGCGGTCCGATGGCCGGGGAGCATGCGCTGGTGCTCAGAACCGATGCGCCATCCTCGGTTTCCGTCAGCCTTGACCGGTTACAGGAATTCAGGGTTCTGCAGGCTGCGTACAGCATCGGCGTTATAGTGCCGGAACCGGTTCTGGCCTGTGATGACGATGCGGTGCTGGGCCAGCCATTTGTCCTAATGCGCCGGATTGACGGCATGGCCGTCGGGCGCAAGCTGGTCCGTGATTCGGCGCTGGCCGGGCAGGCGGGGGATGATCTGGCGGCGGCACTCGGGCAGCAACTGGCCTGCCTGCATCAACTGCACCCGGCGCATGAACTGGCGGCTGATCTCGGCTTTCTAGGCTCACCACCGGCCAATCCCATGGCGGCGCGGATAGCGCTGTACCGGCGCTATCTCGACGAACTCCCATCGGCTGACAGCGCCGGGCGGTTGGCGCTGGAATATGGTCTGCGCTGGCTCGAACGGCGAATGGACGAGTGCGAACCGGCAAGCACTGTGCTGATCCATGCGGATTTCCGTACGGGCAACTACATGGTGGCCGATGGGCAGTTGACCGGCATTCTCGACTGGGAATTTGCCGCCTGGTCCGATCCGATGGAGGATCTGGGCTGGTTTCTGGCCCGCTGCTGGCGCTTCGGCCAGATGACGCGGGAAGCGGGCGGTATCGGTAGTCGTGAAGCGTTCTATCAGGGCTATGACCAACAGGCTGAAACGCTCGCCCTGCCGCATCGGGTTGATCATGAGCGTGTGCTGCTTTGGGAGGTGATGGCGCTGATCCGCTGGGGCATCATTGCCCTGCAGCAGGGCGACAGGGTCACCAGTGGCGGCGAGCAGAGTCTTGAACTGGCGCTGACCGGCCCGATTGCCCTTGAATGTGCAGCCCATATGCTGACCCAGATCACCGAACTGGAAGGAGGGCGCGCATGACCGGCATCACCCCCGAATTGCTGATCCGGTTGGCGCGCACGACCTTGACCGAGGACGTGCTCGGTCAGGAGGCTGATGCGGTCAAATATCCAGTGCTGATGATCGCCAATGCGCTGGCCATCGCCGAGCGCCAGATGACCATGCAAGACGCTGTCGATGAGCAGCTCGCGGCACAGATGCAGGCATGGCTTGCTGGACATGGCGCGGGTGACGGCCATGATGCCGGTGAGGCTCTTCGGCTGCTGGCCGATCGGATCAGGGCAGGAGCCTTTGATCATGACCGTGATTTCGCAGAGCAGCTCATGGCTTTGCTGCAAGCGGAACTGGCTATCTTCAACCCGAAATTCTCACCTCAAGCATGAGTGATCATGGCGTTGTGGCGCCCGGCCCGGCAATCGATTAAGAGTTGCTGCATATAGTGGTCATGCTTGAGGTCAGATAATGCTTACCCCTTCGCCCAATCCGGTTACCGGCGGCACCATCCTTGTTGAACAACTGCTGATTCAGGGGGTCGATACGATCTTCGGCGTACCGGGGGAATCCTATCTCGGCGTGCTCGATGCCATGTATCCGGTGCGTGACCGGATCAAGTTCGTCATTACCCGGGTCGAGAACGGTGCCGCCAATATGGCGGAGACCTATGGCAAGCTGACCGGCAAGCCGGGTGTCTGCATGGTGACCCGTGGACCGGGTGCCACCCATGCCAGTATCGGCATCCATACCGCCATGCAGGACAGCACCCCGATGGTGGTGCTGATCGGTCAGGTCGGCCGCGCGATGAAGGACCGTGAGGCGTTTCAGGAAGTGGATTACCGCGCCATGTTTGGCCCGCTCGCCAAATGGGTGGCGGAGATCGACCGGGCCGAGCGTATCCCGGAATATATCGCCCGTGCCTTCCATATGGCGCAATCCGGTCGGCCCGGCCCGGTTGTCCTGTCACTGCCTGAGGACCTGACCAGCGAGACCTTTGATCTGCCACCGGGTGGCCTGACCGCCCGTCCGGTCGAGCCTGCCGCAACAACCCTTGCCGCGCCGCAGCCGGGCCAGATCAAGCAGGCTATGGCCATGTTGGCGAAGGCCGAGAAGCCGTTCGTCTTGCTCGGCGGTCCAAGCTGGAGTGATGAGGGCATTACCGCCATCACCCGTTTTGCCGAGGCCAACAACCTGCCGGTCGGCTGCAGCTTCCGCGCGCAGGACCGGTTCGACAATCGTCATCGCAATTATGCCGGTGATGTGGGGATCGGTATCAACCCGGCGCTGAACAAGGCGGTGATGGAGAGCGACCTGCTGTTGGTGATCGGCCCGCGTCTGGGCGAGATGACCACGGGCGGTTATACCCGGATCAAACCGCCGCGCACCCATCAGACCCTGATCCATATCCATCCGAGCGATCTTGAGCTTGGCAGTGTCTATCAGCCTGATCTGGCAATCCAGAGCGGTACCGCACTGGCGGCACAGGCGCTGGCGGCGGAGCCGCCGGTCGCGAGCCGGGGCTGGGATGACTGGACCGCGCAACGTCATGCCGATTACCTGGAGAATATCCAGCCGAAACCGGCACCGGGTGAGATGAACATGTCCGAGGTGGTGGCGCATCTGAACGAGGTGCTGCCTGCAGATGCGCTGGTCTGTAACGGCGCTGGCAACTCAACCGCCTGGCTGCACCGGCATTTCCAGTATCGTGGTTTCCGCACACAGGCGGCCCCGACCAGCGGGGCCATGGGCTATGGCGTACCGGCGGCGATTGCTGCCTCGATCATCTATCCCGAGCGTGATGTTGTGGCCGTGGTTGGCGATGGCTGCTTCCAGATGGCGCTGCCGGAGATGGGTACGGCTGCCCAGTATGGCGCGACCCCGGTGCTGATCGTGGTCAATAACAGCATGTACGGCACCATCCGTATGCATCAGGAGCGGGAATATCCGGATCGCGTGATCGGTACCGAGCTGGTGAACCCCGATTTTGTCGCGCTGGCGCATTCCTATGGCTGGCACAGCGAGCGCCTGACCAAAACCGCTGAATTTGCCGATGCCTATGCCCGGGCGAAGGCGAGCGGCAAGGCAGCGCTGCTCGAGCTGATCATTGATCCGGAAGCGATTACCACGCGCCAGACCATGTCGGAAATTCGCGGTACCTCGACGCGCCGATAGGCCGCCCGGACCGTGTCACGATAATTTGCCCACAGGGCGAGTGACAAGGCCGGGAAAATGGATCACTATGCTGTCGGGAAGTGTGCTGATCCATCGGCGGGCCTCTTTTTCCCTGTCCCGGTTCAGCATTTGGCGAGCGAATATGCCGCCATCGACACGGGTGGATGATGGCGACATGGGATACAAGGGTGTTCCAGTGTCTTTTGCGAATTTGAAGATCACCAATGCGTGTGATGTACTCCTGTCCGGCCAGGTCAATGGCATCGGACGGGTGCTGATCGACCTCAACCGTTCCGGTGTGGCACCGGTCACCATTGAGGAACTGGACGCGCAATCCGCCCGTCTCGCCGGATGGCTGCGTCAGCGCGGTATTGGCTCCGGTGATCCGGTACTGGTCATGCAACCGATGTCGGTCCGGCTCTATGTCGCCCTGCTGGCGGTGCTGCGGGTCGGCGCGACTGCTGTATTTATCGACCCTTCCAACCTGAAATCCAATCTCCGTGCCGCCTGTCGTGATCTGAAGCCGCTCGGCATTATCGGGCCGTCCCGGATGCTGTCGCTCAGCCTCGGTGAACCGGCGATCCGGCGTATCCCGGCTCGGCTGCGTACCAGTGGCTGGTCGTGGAGCTCGACCTCATGGGCGCGGGCCATGGCCTCGGAGCCGGTGGAGACGGTCAATCTGCCGCTGACCGAGGCGGCCATTATCACGTTTACCGCCGGACCATCCGGTTATCCGCTGGGTATCGTCCGCACCCATGCCCAGATACTCGAACAGCATGCGGCCATGTCCGCCGTGCTGGCACCGTTGGCAACTTCGGTGACGGCAACGAATATTCCGACCGTGGCACTCAGCAACCTCGCACTCGGCGTGCCGACCGTGCTGCTCAGTCAGGCTGACAAGCGCAGCGTCAATCGTCTGCTGAACGCCGAGATATTGCTGACCGAGGGCGAGCAACCGGCGATGGTCTCACGGCTCGTTATTTCACCGGCCATGGCGGCCAAGCTGGTCGACAGCCTCGGCAATGACAGCCTGCCGATGGATGATGTGATCGTCACCGGTCCGATTTACCCGGATATCGCGCAAAAGCTGGACAAGGCGCTGGAGCATGGCTCGCTGCGTATTGTCTATGGCCACCCCGAGGTAGACCCGATTGCTGAGCAGTCCTTCGCCGACATGATTTCCGCCGATCGTCTCGCGACTTCGGTCGGGCGTGGCGTCTTGGTGGGCAAGCCGGTACCGGAGGTAGAGCTTGCCATCCTGCCGGATGATTACGGTATGCCGATCGGCCCGTTCACCCGTTCCGAGTTCAAGCAGTATTGTCTCGAGCCCGGTGAGGTTGGTGAGGTGGTGATAGCTGCCGATCATATGGTGACAACCTATGTGAACGGGCGCAGCGAGATCGAGACCAAGTTCACCGTCGGCGGCCAGATATGGCACCGCACCGGCGATGCCGGGACCATCGACGGGCAGGGGCGTCTCTGGCTCATGGGCCGGTGTCTTGCCCGGATGGAGGATGAGCTTGGCACCACCTATCCACTCGCGGTGGAGGCAGCGGCCCGTTGCCAGCTTGGCCTGCGGCGGCTTGCCTGTGTCGATCACGAGGGCCGCAGCCTGCTGGTGATCGAGAGCAGCGCCAGCCTTGAACTGGAGGCGATGCAGGAGATTATCGGCATGACCGGCATTTCCGGCATTGTTGTGGTTGATCGTCTGCCTATGGACCGGAACCATGATGCCAAGGTTGATTATCGACGGCTGGTACAGATGCTGTCCACCCGCCGTGATCTGGTGCGTATGGATTTCGACGACGCCGGAACTGGCTGATCCAGCCAATCAGCTCAGACAACTGTCCAGCGTCACCATTTCAAGACAGCTTGCCGCTGCTCAAATCCCGTTTTCTATTTCTGGCTTGACCCGGATAGCAGGGGTAGGGAACCTTGCCGTCAGTTTCGTTCCGGACATTTTAACAGGTACTGGTCAAGCAAATGAATACGCCACTGGGGCGCGGTCTGATCATTTTCGGCTTTGTTGCGTTTGCGGCATTGATGGCGAATTTCCTGGTGCCGTCTATTCCAACGCCCGAATATGATTTGTCGCAAGTCGACAGAAAACCGCTTGAGGTGCGTGCCTGGTTACGCCGGATCATTGTTCAGGACCTGACGTTGAAATCCGCGGATTTCGACCAGAAACTGCAAGCTGCGGAACGCTATTTCACGCCTGAGGGCTATCGTGGGTTTATTGCTTTGCTGCAGCAGACCCGCAGCATCGATTATCTGCGACAGAGCAATGTCACTGTGGCGATCGATCCGGAAGAAATACCCGAGGTGACAACCGAGGGGCCGGTGGGCGGCACTTATATCTGGATATTGGAGGGTGATAGCAACCTGACAATATCTTTTGAAACCAATGAGTTGTCCTATCCTGTTCGGCTGCAATATATCATTGCCAGAACCGAGGATGAGAATGCCTTTCTGGGATTGAAAGTGCAGTCGATGACAATCGTGAACCGGAATACGCAAACGAACTGAGAACATTGATCAGGTTCCGTATTCAATTTCTGGTATAATCCACTCTGGTAATTGGTTTTTGCAAAACCTGTGAAGGTAGGTCGCTATGGATGATCCTTTGGATGAAAAGAACAGCGATGGCCGATTTTATGTCAGCCTGATTGCGTTCATCATCGTGGTGGTTGTCGGCGTCAGTGCCATGGTGATCCATCAGCGTGGTGGCATCGGTGGTCCGCCACCGCCGAATGTCGAGGATTTGCGCCGTGATCGCCTCGCGGCACCGGGGCTGACCGATCAGCAGGTGCTGGAATATTCAACCGAGGTGTTGGCTAAGGCCGTGACCTTTGATGCCCGTGAATTTTATAACCAGCTGGCGGAGTTGCGGCCCTATTTCACCAATGACGGCTGGACGCTGTTTGAGCGTACGCTTGAGCGAATCGATGTGGTGAACATGATGCAAAGCGGTCGGTTCGTGGTGACACCGGAACTGGCGGGCGAACCGAAGCTGGTTTCAAGTGGTGTGGACGCGGCGATTTACCAATGGCGGGTTGCCGTGCCGCTGAAGATCACGTTGCAATCAGCCGATAGAAGTCTGGAGCGTGTGATGATCGCCCATGCACGGATCATCCGCCAGTCTATTGATGCCTTTCCCGAAGGAATTGCCATCGACAGTGTCAATTTTCTGCCGGAAGGTGGGGCCGGCGGTTAGGCCAGCCCCATACCTGTACCTTGCTTAGCCTGCTGCCTTCATGGCAACGGCGGTGTCGGGCATGCGGTTGGAGAAGCCCCACTCATTGTCATACCAGGACATGACCCGTACGAAGGTGCCTTCCATGACCTTGGTCTCGTTCAGCGCGAAAACTGAAGAGTGCGGGTCGTGGTTGAAGTCGATGGAAACCAGTGGCTCGTCATAGGTGCCGAGAATGCCTTTGAGCGAACCCTCGGCAGCAGCAGCCTTGATCGCCTCGTTGACTTCCTCAACCGTGGTTGAGCGCGCAGCCTGGAATTTGAAGTCGACCAGAGACACGTTCGGGGTCGGAACACGGATCGAGACACCGTCCAGCTTGCCATTCAGTTCCGGCAGCACCTTGCCGACCGCCTTGGCCGCACCGGTGGTGGTCGGGATCATGGAAACCGCCGCCGCACGGGCACGGTGCAGGTCGCTGTGCATGGTGTCGACCGTGCGCTGGTCACCGGTATAGCTGTGAATCGTGGTCATCAGACCGTGATTGATGCCAATCGCCTTGTTCAGCACATAGGCGACAGGGGCGAGGCAGTTGGTGGTGCAGGATGCGTTGGAGACGATCTTGTGATCGGCGGTCAGCTGGTCGTGGTTCACGCCATAGACAACGGTGAGGTCCTCTTCCTTGGCAGGAGCCGAGATCAGCACCTTCTTGGCACCGGCGGTCAGGTGTTTTTCAGCACCGTTGCGGTCGGTGAAGATGCCGGTACATTCCAGCGCCACATCGATGTCCATATCGGCCCAAGGCAGGTTTGCCGGGTCGCGTTCCTGAACCACGGTGATTTCCTGGCCATTGACGACCATGGCGTTGTTCTTGCCGGTAACGGTGCCGGGGAAACGACCGTGCACGCTGTCATATTTCAGCAGGTGAACATTGGTATCGACCGGTGCCAGATCGTTGATCGCGACAACTTCGATATCGTTGCGGCCGCTTTCGAAGATACCGCGCAGAACCAGACGGCCGATACGGCCAAAACCATTGATGGCGACGCGTGTCGTCATGATGAGTGCTCCCGAGTTAGTGTTGTTTGTTCGTGTTTGGTTGGGTCAGGGTTATTTGACAAGGTCGCGGACTGCCTGTGCGGCTGCTTCCGCGGTGATGCCAAAGTGTTGGTAGAGTTCCTTGTACGGACCGGATGCGCCGAAGCCGGACATGCCGATGAACTTGCCATCGGTGCCGATATAACGCTCCCAGCCGAAGCCGATCGCCGCCTCGATCGCCACACGGGCGATGTCGGTGCCGAGAACCGATTTTTTATACTCATCAGATTGTAAGTCAAACAGGTCAAGGCAAGGGGCGGAGACGACGCGGGTTGGAATACCCTCGGCATTCAGAGCCTCAGCCGCCTCAACCGCCAGATGGGTCTCAGAACCGGAAGCCATGATCAGCGCCTTCGGTGCCTCGGCAGGTTCGCGCAGGATATAGGCACCCTTGGCGACCAGGTTTTCCTCTGTGTGCTCGACACGCAGGGTCGGCAGACCCTGACGGGTCAGGGCCAGAACCGATGGTGACTTGGTGGCTTCAAGGGCGGCCTGCCAGGTCTCTGCAGTCTCGACCAGATCGCATGGGCGGAACATCAGCAGGTTTGGAATGGCACGCAGGGCAGCCAGATGCTCAACCGGCTGGTGGGTCGGGCCATCCTCGCCGAGGCCGATGCTGTCATGGGTCATGACGTGGATGACACGCTGTTCCATGAGGGCTGCGAGGCGTAGTGCCGGACGGTTGTAGTCGGAGAAGGCAAGGAAGGTGCCGGAATAGGGAATAGCGCCGCCATGCAGGGCCATACCGTTCATCGCAGCGGCCATGCCGTGCTCGCGGATACCGTAATGGATATAGCGACCGGCATAGTTGTCACGGTCGAGGATGCCACCGGTTTTGGTCTTGGTGTTATTTGAGCCGGTAAGGTCAGCAGAGCCGCCGATCATTTCCGGGACAACCGGCAGGATTTCTTCCAGAACCATGCCGGACGCCGCGCGGGTTGCCGGTGATGGCTTGTCGGCGCTGGCGGATTTTTTCAACTCATTGATGGTGCTGGCGAGCGCTGCCGGCACATCGGTCGAGATGGCGGCATCGAAGGCCGGGCGCTGGGCATTGGTAGCATAGCGTGACTGCCAGCTGTCATGATCAGCCTTGTTGCGGGTGCCAGCCTGTTCCCAAGCCGCCTTGACTGCGGCGGGGACAACGAATGGCTCATGTGACCAGCCGAGTGCCTCGCGGGTTGCTGCGATCTCATCCTTGCCCAGTGGTGAGCCGTGCGCGCCGGAGGTATTGGCCTTGTTAGGTGCACCGAAACCGATCTGGGTCTTGCAGCGGATAATCGACGGGGTGTCGGTGGTTTTTGCCTTGGCGATGGCGGCTTCGATCTCTGCCGGGTTGTGGCCATCGATTTCCTGCACATCCCAGTTATAGCTCTCGAACCGCTTGGTGATGTCGTCGGAGAAGCTGAGCGAGGTCGGGCCGTCGATGCAGATGCCGTTATCGTCGAACAGCACGATCAGACGGGACAGGCCGAGGTGACCGGCGAGTGAGCAGGCCTCGTGGCTGATGCCTTCCATCAGGTCGCCGTCGCTGGCGATGACATAGGTGTAGTGGTCAACCAGATCGTCACCGAAACGTGCATTCATGGTGCGCTCGGCAAGGGCGAAGCCGACGGCGGTGGAGATACCCTGACCGAGTGGCCCGGTGGTGGTCTCGATGCCAGCATGTTGCTCGACTTCCGGGTGACCGGCGGTGATCGAGCCGATCTGGCGGAAGTTCTTCAGCGATTCCAGTGGGAATGCCTTGTAACCGGTGAGGTGCAGCAGGCCGTAAAGCAGCATGGAGCCATGACCGGCAGACAGGATGAAGCGGTCGCGGTCGGGCCATTCCGGGGCTGCCGGATCGAATTTCAGGAACTTGCGATAGAGGACAGTGGCGACATCGGCCATGCCCATCGGCATGCCGGGGTGACCGGAATTGGCCTGTTCCACCGCGTCAATGGCGAGAAAACGCAAGGCATTGGCAAGATCGTTATGGGGAACGGCATCGGTCATGGGCAGGGTTTCGGCACTGGCTTGAGACATGGTCTGGGTCGTTCTCTGTCGCTGTTTAAATGATCGGGTTCAGGCAGCTTCTTCTGGCCCACCACCGTCGGGATCGCATCGGGATAGCACAGCCCTGTCGGTAATGGTGTCTGATTCTGGCGCGAACATGCCGTTCTGACAGCAAAGCGTCAACAACCACGGTGTCTTTCCTTGCTCAGATCAGCTATACGCGACGTGAAGCCGGGGTTAATTTTGCCTTCCTGTGCAAAACAACGCTGGTTGGGCTGGACCTTTGCGCCATGCTTGCCCTAGTTTTTGTAAAAATCTTCAGAACAACCCCACCGCATATGGTGATGCCCCGTGTCGGATAAACTCAGAACAGCACTTCAGGCGCTGGATCGCGAACTGGACCGCTTGCAACGCAACGCGACCCAGCAGGCGACGCGCCATCAGCAGGCGATGGAAGAAGCGGCCAAGAACGCTGCGCCTGCATCATCGGATAACGGGTCCGCAACGGACCCGCAGGTGGAATTGAAGCTGGTTGCCATGCGCGACCGGGTCGACAGTTCGATCGACCGTCTGGAAACCCTGTTGAAGGAGAGTGCCGGTGGCGCGGGTTGAGATTACGATCAATCACCGGAAATATCCGGTTGTCTGTGATGACGGTCAGGAAGGCCGGGTACAGGAACTGGCGAATTTCGTCGATAACCGGGCTCAGCAGATTTCCAATGCGGCGCCGGGCAGCAGCGATGCCATTGTTATGGCGCTCACCACGCTGATGGTGGCCGATGAGCTGTTCGAGCAAAAGCGTCAGGCAAGCGCCAAAAACGGCGATGCCACGCCGACAGCGGCGAATGACGACCTCACCGATCAGGCGGTCGAAGCGGTGGAATATTTGACCCGTCGCGTCGCAGCGATTGCAGACAGCATGGAAGCACCCTAGATTAAAGGGGTGAGAGGTGACTGCGATATGCGTGTGGTCATACTATATCCCAGGGGCGATAATTATTATCTCGGGAGCTGTCACTGATAGGGCCGTGGCCCTGTTATTAACGGCGCCCACCTAGTGGTTTGGCCGCTAGTGGATAAGACAGACAGTACGGTACTTGTGGTGCCTCTCACGCTTTTGCCCTGCTGATGATTACGGGGCTGACTGAACAGGGCCGGTTTCATGGCCGACACCATTCCTACAATCGAAACCCGGAAAGACCGCTTGCGGCAGACCATGCTGGCGGCCCGTAAGGCCGTGTCCGATCCGGCGCTTGATGCCGGTATAGCGCAACATGCCATCGCCTTGCTGACAGAACTGCTCGGTGACTGGCCACAGGATGCGCCGCCGCCGGTGATCGCCGGTTACTGGCCGATCAAGGGCGAGGCCGATCCCGGATCGATCATGACCGCCCTCAATGCTACGGGACAGCGGGTTGCCCTGCCGGTGGTGCTGAGCCTCGACGTGCCGCTGGTGTTTCGCCAATGGACGCCGGATATGGTGCTGGAAACCGGTCGCCTCAACATACTGGTGCCGCCCGAAACTGCGCCGCAGCTGGAGCCGGATATATTACTGGTGCCGCTGGTTGCCTTTGACCCGCGCGGCTATCGCCTCGGCATGGGTGGTGGTTTTTACGATCGCACCATTGCCGCGCTCAAAGCCTCGAAAAGCATTGTAACCATTGGGCTTGCCTATACGGCACAGGCGGTGGACGAGTTGCCGGTGGATCAATTCGATCAATGCTTGGACTGGATCATTACCGAGCAAGAGGCTATGTCGATGCCAACCCGGTACGCGGTGCCGTCCGTTTGAGATGAGACAAGTCTGGTAGTGACGTGAAGATATTATTCCTCGGTGATCTGGTTGGCCGTTCCGGTCGGGATGCGGTTATCAACGCGGTACCCGACCTGCGTGAACGCTATGGTCTCGACTTCGTGGTCGTGAATGGCGAGAACGCGGCGCATGGTTTCGGGATCACGCCCGAGATTTGCAACAGCCTCTATGCAGCCGGTGTCGATTGCATCACCACGGGCAATCATATCTGGGACCAGCGCCAGATCATCAACCATATCGGTGGCGATGGCCGGTTGTTGCGACCGTTGAACTTCATCAAGGGCACGCCGGGCAACGGCTTCGGTGTCTACAAGCTCGATGACGACCGGCAGGTGCTGGTCATCAACGCTATGGCCCGGTTGTTCATGGAACTGAATGACAGCCCGTTCGATGCCATCGAAAAGCTGCTCGACCGCTATCGCCTCGGCGACAATGTGCAGGCGGTCATTCTCGATTTCCACGGCGAGGCAACTTCCGAAAAGATGGCCATGGGCCATTATCTCGATGGTCGGGCATCGCTGGTGGTGGGCACCCATACCCATGTGCCGACCGCCGATCTGCATATCCTTGCCGGTGGGACGGCCTATCAGACCGATGCGGGTATGTGCGGCGACTATGACAGTGTGATCGGCATGGAAAAGACGGTTTCACTCGCCAAGTTCACCCAGCGCCTGCCGACCGAGCGGATGAGCCCGGCGACAGGTGAGGCGACAATCTCCGGTCTGCTGCTGGAAACCGATGATGCGACCGGTCTCGCAAAGCGGGTAACGCCGCTCCGCATGGGTGGTGCCCTGCAACCGGCAACGCCGGATGCAAGCTGGGTCGTTGCTTCAACGCTCTCGGTTTAACGAAACAGTTTCAGGGGGCTTAGTTGTCGCCCTTGATGTCGCCTTTAATGTCATCGGCGGTGGAGCGGCGCTCATTGCCGAGATAGCCGCTGCCGCGACGGCGACGGTCGGGACCGAAATAATTGCGCGAGCGGATGAAGGTACGCGGGTTGCTGAATACCGCCTCGATCCGCTGGTGCAGGATTTTTGGCGAGATCGGCTTGCTCAGGATTTCGGTCATACCGGCGTCGCGCGCCTCGGCGATCCGGTCCATATCCGCATGGCCGGTCAGCATCAGCACCGGCACATAGGGGTTCGGGCTTTCCGGGCTGTTACGCAGCAGGCGGACAAACTCGATGCCATTGGTCGGCTTCATGTTCCAGTCAACAATGGCGAGATCGGCCCATTCATCCTTGAACATGTCAAAGGCCTGATTGCCATCATGGGCCATCATGACCCGGCGGACACCGAAGCCGTCGAGGCTGGATTTCAGCAACTGCCGCATGGTCGGGCTGTCGTCTGCCACGAGAACCGAGATTTGATCAAAACGCAGGCGCATGTATCGGGAAATTCCGTTCAACCGCTAACTGGAATGGTGATGCCTTATAAAGCATCCCACAAACAAGCCAAGAAACCACTAATCATTTTCCACATTCTTAACGTTGGCAGGTGCTTTCCGGTGCGCTACACAATGCCTACCATCAATATTTGATCCGATTTACGACTGGACGGAGAGTTTTCCCGCCATGGCTGGCCATTCCAAATTCAAAAACATCATGCACCGCAAGGGCGCGCAGGATGCCAAGCGCGCACGCCTGTTCACCAAGATCGCCCGTGAGATCACGGTGGCAACCAAAAGCGGTATGCCTGACCCTGACATGAACCCACGCCTGCGCGCTGCGATTGCGGCGGCGAAACAGGCCAATATGCCGAACGAACGCATCGAGCGTGCGATCAAGAGCGGCAGCGGCGAGGGCGACGCCGAGAACTATGACGAGATGCGCTATGAGGGTTATGGCCCCGGCGGCGTTGCCGTCATCATCGAGGCACTGACCGATAACCGTAACCGGACTGCGGCTGAAATCCGCTCTGCCTTTACCAAGCATGGCGGCACGATGGGTGAGACCAATTCGGTCAGCTTCATGTTCGACCGGGTTGGCCAGATCGTCTATCCGGCCAGTGCCGGTGATGCCGATACCATGTTTGAAGTGGCCGCCGAGGCGGGCGCTGAAAACGTCGAATCGAACGAGGAAAGCCACGAAATTACCACCCCGGTAGAGGATTTCGCCGCGGTTCGCGATGCGCTGGCGGAAAAACTTGGCGACCCGGAACGCGCGACTTTGGCGTGGGTGCCGCAGAATACCATCCCGGTGAACGAGGATCAGGCGGCAACCCTGTTGAAGCTGCTCGATGTCCTGGACGACAATGACGACGTACAAACGGTGTCGGCTAATTTCGATATTGCCGACGAGGTTATGGAACGGCTGGCGTCTTGATCCAGACAACCCCAGGTGATTTGCGCATTCTCGGTCTCGACCCCGGATTACGGCGGACCGGCTGGGGGGTTATTGCGGTCAATGGCAGCCGGATGCAGTTTGTTGCCGCCGGTTGTATCCAGCCGAAGGCGGATGCTCCGCTCGCCGAGCGTCTGAATACGCTGTTTACCGGTGTGCGCGGACTGGTTGAGCTGCATCAGGTCGCCGAGGCCGCGATAGAAGAGACATTCGTGAACCAGAATCCGAAATCCACACTGAAACTGGGACAGGCACGCGGCGTCGTCATGGTGGCACCTGCCAGTTGCGGTCTGACCGTTGGTGAGTATTCGGCCAATCTGATCAAGAAATCCCTGACCGGCTTCGGCCATGCGGCCAAGGACCAGATGCAGCATATGGTCAAGGCATTGCTGCCTACAGCGGAACTCGGCACCGGGCCGGGGGCGGAAGATGCGGCAGACGCGCTCGCCGTTGCTATCTGTCATGCCCATCATCGCGGTGCGGCCCAACGGGCGGCCCGTATTGCCGCTGCGGCAGGTGCCTCATGATAGCCAGTCTGAACGGGCAGGTTGCCGCCATCTTTGCCGATAGCGCGGTGATCGAGGTCGGTGGTGTCGGCTTTACGGTGCAGGCATCGAGCCGCACCCTCGGTCTGCTCGGCGGTGTCGGCAATGCCGTGCGCATCCTGACCCATATGCAGGTCCGGGAAGATGCCATCACCCTGTTCGGTTTCGCGACCGCTGAGGAACAGCAGGCATTCAAACTGTTGACCAATGTGCAGGGCGTTGGCGGACGTGTGGCGCTGGCAATCCTGTCGGTCATGAGCGCCAATGATCTGGCGACCGCCATTGCGTCCGAGGACAAACGTGCGGTGACCCGCGCCGATGGTGTCGGCCCGAAACTGGCCCAGCGCATCGTCTCGGAAATGAAGGATAAGATTCCACAGCTGGTTGGCTCTGCCACCACGCCGGTTGCCGTTGCTGCCGTCAATGGCAGTGCCAAGCCAGCTGCTGCTCCCGCCCCGGTTGCCCCGGCCAATGCCGGTGGCAATGCGCTGGTGCCGGATGTGGTCTCTGCGCTCGCCAATCTCGGCTATGACCGTTCCGATGCCCATCGCGCGGCACTGAAGGCAGCGCAGGAACTGGGTGAGGATGCGAGCATTGATGCCCTGATCCGTGGCGGGCTGAAAGAGCTGGCGCCATCATGAGTGATTTTGCCCCCGACAGACTGGTGACGGGTGAACCGACCGCCGATGATATTGATGATGGCCGCGCGGCAGATGGTGCCCTGCGCCCCGAACGCCTTGCCGATTTCGTCGGCCAGGCCAAGCTGCGCGACAATCTCTCGGTGTTTGTCGGTGCCGCCGCCCAGCGCGGTGAGGCGCTCGACCATGCCCTGTTTCATGGACCGCCGGGGCTGGGCAAGACCACGCTGGCGCAGATTGTTTCTCGCGAGCTGGGCGTCGGATTCCGGGCTACATCCGGGCCGATGTTGACCAAGGCCGGTGATCTGGCTGCTATCCTGACCAATCTCGAGCCGCGCGATGTTCTGTTCATCGACGAGATCCACCGCCTCAACGCCTCGGTTGAGGAAGTGCTCTATCCGGCAATGGAGGATTTCCAGCTCGATCTGATTATCGGTGAGGGGCCTGCCGCACGCTCGGTGCGGATTGACCTGCCGCCTTTCACGCTGGTTGGGGCGACAACCCGTGCCGGACTGCTGACCAACCCGCTGCGGGATCGCTTCGGCATTCTGCTGCGGCTGGAATTTTACGAGCATGACGAGTTGGCAACCATTGTCGGGCGCAATGCGGTCAAGCTCGGTATTGCCATGAATGATGCCGGGGCGCTGGAGATTGCCCGCCGGGCCCGCGGTACGCCACGTATCGCCGGGCGGTTGCTGAAACGGGTGCGGGATTTTGCCGTGGTCGATGGTTCCGCGCTGGTGGACAAGGCGGTCGCCGATCGTGCCTTGCAGCGCCTTGAGGTAGATGCCCATGGCCTCGATGCCATGGATCGCCGCTATCTCGCCTGTCTCGCCGAGAAATATGGCGGTGGCCCGGTCGGGGCGGAGACCCTCGCGGCGGCATTGGCAGACCAGCGCGACGTGATCGAGGAAGTGATCGAGCCGTACCTGCTGCAACAGGGGCTGATCCAGCGCACCCCGCGCGGTCGTTGCCTGAGCGCCAGCGGTTATCGCTATCTGGGCCTGCCCGCACCGGCGGATATTGAGCAACGGGCCGCCGCTGACCTGTTCAACCCGGATGGCAGTGGCACGTGATGCAGCAATCTATACGCCCCAGCACCGGCCGGATTACTGACGGACAGCACGTCCTGCCGGTTCGTGTCTATTACGAGGACACGGATTTTGGCGGCATCGTTTATCACGCCAATTACCTGAAATTCGCCGAGCGTGGCCGGACCGAGTTCCTGCGCTGTCTCGGTATCGATCAGACGGCGATGAAGGCCGATACCGGCGTGGTCTTTGCCGCGCGCAGCCTGACCATCGATTTCGATGCCCCGGCAGTGATGGATGATTGTCTGACCGTCAACACCTGGGTGGAATCGATCAGCGGTGCGAGGCTGGTTTTGGCGCAACAGATCGACCGGAATAATGATCATGGACCGGAACTGCCATCTGACGGCCATGCTTCCGACAAAAATATCCCCACAAGATTGGCGACACTGACGGTCACGCTGGCCTGTATTGACGACCGTGGCAGGCCGGTCCGGTTACCGACAGACATACGTGACAGTTTCATGAGCCAACATTTAGCTGTGACAGGGGCTTGAGCAATCCCCTGAAGCAGCAATATAGGAATAGCGCATATCCAGCCAGCCGGGCCCCCGCGCTGGTCAACACCAGTAACCAGTAGGAAAAATATGGAAACCGAAGTCATCACTGCGGCCCAAGGCGTTGGTCTCGCCCATGGCGGCGATCTGACCATGATTGGCCTGTTCTTGCGCGCCGATCTGATTGTGAAGTCGGTGATGCTGCTGCTGCTTTTCGTATCCGTCTGGTGCTGGGGGATCATGTTCTCCAAGGCTTTTCAGCTGAAGCGCCTCGGCGTTGCCGCCGGCAAGTTCGAGCGTGACTTCTGGGGCAGCAGTTCGATTGATGCGCTGTTCGAGCGCATCGGCGACAAGCCGCGCGATCCGATGAGCGCGGTATTTGCCGCTGCCATGCGTGAATGGCGCAATGCCCCGCCACCCGAGGGCAAGAAGGGCAGCAGCCTCGCCGCCAGCGTGCAACAGCGGATCGAGCGGGTGATGGCCGTTACCATCGGTCGTGAGATGGAGCGGGTCGAGAAGGGCCTGCAGGTGCTGGCCAGTGTCGGTTCGACCGCGCCGTTTATCGGTCTGTTCGGTACTGTCTGGGGCATCATGAATTCCTTCACCGCAATCGCCAATGAGCAGAGCACGAACCTCGCGGTTGTCGCGCCGGGGATTGCCGAGGCGCTGTTTGCCACCGCCCTTGGCCTCGTCGCCGCGATCCCGGCGGTTATCGGTTACAATATCCTGTCCACCCGTCTGACCCGCTATGCCGACCGGCTCGAGGCATTCTCGGTCGAGTTCAGCGCCATCCTGTCCAGAACGCTGGAAGAGGAGCTGTAAGCATCATGGGTGTTTCCCTGAAACAATCCGGTTCCCGGCGCGGTGGACGGCGTGCCTATACCCCGATGGCGGAAATCAATGTGACGCCATTCGTTGACGTTATGCTGGTGCTGCTGATCGTGTTCATGGTCTCGGCTCCGCTGCTGACCGTCGGTGTGCCGGTGGAACTGCCGCAAAGTCAGGCCAGCGCGCTCAATGATCCGGAAGAGCCGGTGGTTGTAACCGTTGATGCCGAGGGGCAGATTTTTGTGCAGGAAACCGTGGTCGAGCTTGACCGCGTGACCCCGCTGCTGCGTGCGGTGACCCAGAACAACCCTGATATCCGCATCTTTGTCCGTGGTGACCGGCAACTGGCCTATGGCGATATCATGCAGGTCATGGGTGTCATCAACAGCGCCGGGTTCCGGCGGGTTGCCCTTATCACTGAAACACCCAAGTAACTGATTATGGCAGGACGATCCAGACAGGCGAAAGTTCATGCCCGATCTTCTGTCACCTCGGACAGAAATCTGGATCGGCGCGGGCTGACGCTGTCTTTTCTGCTGCATGGTGCGATCTTCGCGGCGATCATCATCGGGCCGCCACAGTTGGGTCGTGATCTCGGCCCGATTGCCCCGCCGGTACCGATCGAGGTTATCGACTTCGACACATTCACCCGGCTGACCAACAACGACCCGACCGAGACCCTCGCCGAGGAACCGCAACTGTCGGTGGCCGAGCCGGAGCCGCAGCCTGAGCCAACACCGGTCGAACAGGCACCACCTCAGCCCGCCCCGCAACCGACACCTGCGCCGGAACCAGCCCCGGTTGCCGATGAGCCGCCACCGGCACCAGAACCTATCCCGGACCCTGTGCCAGCTCCGGAACCGCCTGCGCCTGATCCAATCGTGGAGCCAGCACCAGAGCCTCAACCGGCACCGGAGCCGATCCCCGAACCAACCCCGGCACCGGAACCAGAGCCAACGCCCGAGGCAACAGCCCCGGCGGCCCCGGTCCCGACCGCAAAGCCGACCCCACCGCCGCCACGGCCACAACCGGCACAGCAGGCAGAGACGCCGAAAGAGCCGTCACGTACCGATTTTCTGGCTTCGGTCCTGCGCAATCTGGATGATACCCAACCGGCACCGCGTACCGATGAGGCGATTGCCGAGCAGTTGCAACGCAACCGTGCCGAGGCAACAGCGTCATCCATTTCGGTTGTGACCCGTGGTACCTCCGACCGCCTGACCGCCAGCCAGGCCGATGCCCTGCGCCGTCATGTGGGCCAGTTCTGGAACATCGATGCCGGTGCCCAGGGCATCGCCGATATGATTGCTGTTGTGGAAATCACACTCAATGCCCAGCGTGAGGTTGTGAGTGTGAAACTGGTCGAGGATACCCGGCGTTATAACAACGACGGCTTCTATCGTTCCTTTGTCGAACGGGCCATGCGAGCCGTGAAACAGGCTAGCCCGCTGACACCTTTACCTTTAGATGGTTATCAGTCGTGGAAAACGACGATCATGACTTTCAGCCCCCGGGATATGTTCTGATGCGCATACTGATTACGGTTTTCTCTGCTCTGGTTATCTTGAGCGCCGGTATCCGTCCGGCACAGGCCCAGCTTGAGATCGACATCACACAGGGTGTGGTGGAGCCGTTACCGGTTGCCATTACCGAATTTGTCGGCACCACCCCGAATGACAAGCGGGTAGGGCAGGAACTGGCCGGGGTAATCGCCAATAACCTGCAGCGCTCAGGGCTGTTCCGACCCATCAGCAGCGATGCCTTTATCCAGACGGCGGAATCCCTGCAGGTCGGCCCACGCTATGCCGACTGGCGGATCATTGATGCTCAGGCCCTGATCGGTGGTGCCATTGAAACCCTGCCGGATGGTCGCTTGCGGGTTGAGTTCCGCCTCTGGGATGTTTTCGCCGAGCGGGAAATTGCCGGTCTTGCCTATACCACCGTGCCGGAGAACTGGCGTCGGGTCGGGCACATCGTCTCCGATGCGATCTACAAGCGGATTACAGGTGAGGACGGCTATTTCGACACCCGTATCGTCTATATCTCCGAGGAGGGCGAGGCGACCCATCGGATCAAACGTCTCGCGATCATGGATCAGGACGGCTTCAACCACCGCTATCTGACCGACCGCAGTACGCTGGTGTTGACCCCGCGCTTCTCGCCGACGGCACAGGAAATCACCTATCTCGCTTATGTGAACAACCAGCCACGGGTCTATCTGCTGAATATCGACACCGGCCGGATCGAGGTGCTGGGATCATTTCCCGGCATGACCTTCGCCCCGCGCTTCTCACCCGATGGCAACCGGGTGATCATGAGCCAAGCGCTGAACGGCAATACCGATATCTATTCCATGGATCTGCGCACCCGGCAGGTGGCACGACTGACCGAGAGCCCGGCGATTGATACCTCGCCATCCTATTCACCCGATGGTCGCCGTATCGTATTCGAGAGCGATCGTGGCGGTGCCCAACAGCTTTATGTCATGAATGCCGACAGCCGCTCGGCCCAGCGGATCAGCTTTGGTGAAGGGCGTTATGCCAGCCCGGTCTGGTCACCACGCGGTGATCTGATCGCCTTTACCAAGATACACAAGGGCCGGTTCTATATCGGTGTCATGCGCCCCGATGGTGGCGGTGAACGGCTGCTGACCGAGGCTTTCCATGTGGAGGGACCGACCTGGGCGCCGAATGGCCGGGTATTGATGTACTTCAAAGAAGAAACCCGTAACGGCCAGCGCCGTGCCCGCCTCTATACTATCGATCTGACCGGTCAGAATGAACAGATGGTGCGCACTCCGGTGGATGGTTCCGACCCGGCGTGGTCATCCCTGATCCCATAATTGTTATCAACAAAGTGAACCATATGAGTTAAATTGCGTTTACGATACGCAAACACTTCACTCGCGCGACAATTTCCTTTACAACCCCATTTCACGAAGCCGGCTGCCAATAGTGACAGCTGTGGCCACATGAACAACAAACTAACTTCTCGACATAAGGAAGCCTTGAATATGGGTACCCGCCTGCTTTCTCTCTTTGCTGCCATGCTGCTCGTCGCGGCCTGTGCGACCAATGATCCAACTATCGACGGCACCGGTACTGGCGACGGCGACAGTAATACCGCAACAGATACCCGTCCTCGCGGGCCGGGCCCGGTTGCCGGTTCTGAAGAGCAGTTCGTCGTCACCGTCGGTGATCGCGTTTTCTTCGATACCGACCAAAGCAGCCTGTCTGCCGAAGCACGCAACTCCCTGGACAATCAGGCTGCGTGGCTGAACCAGTACACCACCTACAGCGTCGTTGTTGAAGGTCATGCCGATGAGCGCGGCACCCGTGAATACAACCTCGCCCTCGGTGAGCGTCGTGCCAATGCCGTTCGCAGCTACCTGATCGCCAATGGCGTTGCTGCAAACCGCATCACCACCATCTCTTATGGTAAAGAGCGTCCGGAAGTTGTCGGCTCCAACCCATCTGCATGGGCACAGAATCGCCGCGGCGTTACCGTTCTCCGTTAATCCGGTTTCGGTTTGAAAAATGCACTAACGGGCTGCCAGCCACATGCTGGCGGCCCGTTTTGCCATGTTTGCTTGATACTGCCGCGTAAATGCTGAAATCTGGCCGCATTCATGCGCTAAACTGCGCGAAAATTCCTCTTTGAGTACGTTGTTTCATGATTAGCAAAAATCACATGCCCCGCCTGTTTGCCGCCGCTGCCCTGTTTTGCGTGGTGGGTGTTGCCCCGGCTGTTGCCCAGCAATATGGCTCGCAGGATGTCGGCAATCGGCTTGAGCGCATCGAGCGGGAAATGCAGACCCTGAGCCGTCAGGTCTATCGCGGTGGTGCATCGGGCGGTGCCTCTGCCGGAGCTGTTCGTGATCTGCCAGCCGGATACGCGGCGGAGTTTGAAACCCGACTGCAGGGGCTGGAAGGTGCCATGCGCAACCTGACCGGACAGGTCGAGCGTCTGCGCCATGATATGAACCAGCTCAATGGCCGCCTCGACCGGGCGCTGGGTGATATCGAATATCGGCTTGAAAACAGCGATGGCGCGAGTGTGTCACCTCAGTCAGCGCCGGGTGCGCCACTGACCCAGCAACCACGTATTGTGCGGCCCAATGCCATAAATAATGTGAACAACAATCCGGTGGCATCCGCACCGCCTGCCAGCACCACAACCGGCAACGTCTCGGATATTGATCCTGATACCGGCACGGTGCGTACCCTTGGTGTCTTGCCTGCCGATGGCGGCAGTGCCGGTGCCCTGCCTGCGGATAATGCCTCGGGCAGCCTGCCCGGTGGTGCGATTGAGCCGGGCAGCAATGCCAGTCAGCCACTGGAAACGGCAACCACCGGTGCCGCAAATACCGGTGGTGTGATGGCCAACCAGACGGCTTCCGCCACGCCGGTTGCCGTAACCCTGCCTGATGGCGATGCCCAGACCCAGTATGATTACGCTTTCGGTCTGCTGAAACGCTACCAGTTCGATGCGGCGGCAGATGCCCTTGGCCAGTTCCTCGCCCTGCATCCCAATGACCCACTGGCGGCCAATGCCCAGTTCTGGCTTGGAGAAACCCATTTCGTGAACGGCGACTACCGTGAGGCGGCAGTTGCCTTCGCCACAGGCTACGAGAAGTTCCCCGGCACCGAAAAAGGCCCGGAGAACCTGCTTAAGCTCGGCATGTCCCTTGGCCGCCTTGGCCAGAAGCAGGAAGCCTGCATGACCCTGACCCGGCTGTCCGCGGAATACCCACAGGCAACCAGCTCGGTTAAACAACAGGCGCTGGCCGAGCGCCGCGATCTGGAATGTGGTGACAGCTAAACTGCTCCATACCGAGGCTGTTGGCAGCGCCGATCCGATCGGTGCGACCGAATTTGCCGCGATCATGGAACGGCTCGGCCCGTTTGAGGCGCGCCCGAGGCTGGCGGTCGCCGTTTCCGGTGGCCGTGACAGCATGGCGCTTGCCTGGTTGCTCCAGCGCTGGATTGCCGACCGGGGCGGCAAGCTTGTTATCCTGACCGTTGACCACAATCTGCGCCCTGAAGCTGCTCATGAAGCGCAACGAACGGCGGCGTTTTGGCAAAACCGTGGCGTTGCTGCGCATATCCTGACCGTCACCGACCGCGCGCCGGTCAGTCGGATCGAGGAGACCGCGCGCAACAATCGCTGGCAGCTGCTGAATGACTGGTGCGCGCGCCATGGGGTGCTGCACCTGTTTACGGGCCATCATCTCAACGATCAGGCGGAAACCGTGCTGATGCGGCTCGCCAAATCCAGCGGCCCGGATGGGCTGGCGGCAATGCGGGAGGTTTCCTATCGCAAAGGCATGCGTGTCTTGCGCCCCCTGCTTGGCATTGGCCGTGAGCGTCTGAGTGCGACCTGCGCGGTGGCAAACCTGCCGGTGATTGATGATCCGACCAATGATGATCCACGCTTCCTCAGGACCGAATTACGGCGTCAGGCAGCGACATTCAGCAATCTGGGACTGACACCGGAACGGTTGCAGGCAAGTGCCGTGGAGCAGGCTGCGATTGCCGATACGATCAACCGCGATGTGGCGGCCCATGCAGTCCGTTCTGCCGCTATTGATGCCATGGGGCAGGGGGGCATTGACTGGCCGGCCTTTGTCCGGGTGCCAGCCCGCCACCGCTCTGCAATCCTCGCCCGGATGATTGAAACGGTGGGTGGACGGCGATACCCGCTCGGCCGTGAGGCGCTGTCACGGCTTGATGTTTGGCTGGATGCTGATTTTGAGGGGTTGAAGGGCATGACGCTGGGCGGTTGCCAGATGACGCCGACCACACAGGCTGGTGTGTCTCGCATTATCGTCACGCGCGAAGTGGCGGCGATTGATGTACGTCCAATGATATTGGCCGCAGGACAGGCAGTGCTCTGGGACAGCCGTTTTTTGATTACGGCAGCAGATTCTGACTACGGCAAGCAGTGGCATGTTGTCCCGGCTGACAATGCGATCTGGCGCGCCTTGAAACCTGACCTGCCATGTGACCTTGTCGATATGGCCGCACGGCTCCGCTGGTCATTGCCTGCTGTTGTTGAGGACGGGCAGGCGATTGGCATTCTGGCTCCCGGGTTTATGGCGGCGCAGGAAATGCTGTCGGGCTGGAAGACGGTTTTTTTACCCCGTAAACCATGGTTACGCATCGCTTGATGCTTGTTTGATGGTTAAAGGGGATTATCTCTTAACAAAGACTTGTATTAGGGGTGTATGGTGTGCACCTGTTATATCGACTGCCTGAACCGGAATCGGTCGGATAGCTGCAGCATTATCGATAAGGCGAAAACGTGAATAATATCGGCAAAAACATTGCGCTCTGGGTCATCATCGGGGTGCTGTTGATTACCCTTTTCAATCTGTTCCAGACCTCTGGCGAACGCCAGCAGCAGAATACCATGGCCTATTCCGACTTCCTTGGTCAGGTTGATCAGGGACAGGTTCGTGAAGTCAATATGCGCGGCCAGAACCTGCGTGTCGTGTTCACCGATGGCGAGATCTACAACGTCTTCATGCCACTGCAGGCCAACCCGGTCGAGAAGCTGACCGAGCGCGGGGTCAAGGTTGTCGCCGAGCCGATTGAGCGCGATGTGCCATCGCTGGTGAATATCCTGATCTCATGGTTCCCGATGCTGCTGCTGATCGGTGTCTGGCTGTTCGTCATGCGTCAGATGCAGTCCGGCGGCGGCAAGGCCATGGGCTTCGGCAAGTCCAAGGCCAAGATGCTGACCGAGAAATCGGGCCGGGTGACCTTTGACGATGTGGCCGGGATTGATGAGGCCAAGAGCGAGTTGCAGGAGATTGTCGAGTTCCTGAAAGACCCGCAGAAATTCCAGCGCCTTGGCGGCAAAATTCCGAAGGGCGTATTGCTCGTCGGTCCGCCCGGTACCGGTAAGACCCTGACCGCTCGTGCGGTTGCTGGTGAGGCGAATGTACCGTTCTTCACCATCTCCGGTTCCGATTTCGTCGAGATGTTCGTCGGTGTCGGTGCCAGCCGTGTCCGCGACATGTTCGAACAGGGCAAGAAGAACGCCCCCTGTATCATCTTCATTGACGAGATTGATGCGGTCGGTCGTCATCGTGGTGCCGGTCTCGGCGGCGGCAATGACGAGCGCGAGCAGACCCTCAACCAGCTGCTGGTCGAGATGGATGGTTTCGAGGCGAATGAAGGCGTGATCCTGATTGCCGCTACCAACCGTCCAGACGTACTCGACCCGGCGCTGCTCCGTCCCGGTCGTTTCGACCGTCAGGTTGTGGTGCCGAACCCTGATGTCACCGGTCGTGAGAAGATCCTCAAGGTCCATATGCGCAAGGTGCCGCTCGCCGCTGACGTGGTGCCACGGACCATTGCTCGCGGTACGCCCGGCTTCTCCGGTGCCGATCTCGCCAATTTGGTGAACGAGGCCGCACTGCTCGCCGCCCGCCGCAGCAAGCGTGTCGTCGGTATGGCCGAGTTCGAGGACGCCAAGGACAAGGTCATGATGGGTTCCGAGCGGAAATCCATGGTCATGACCGATGATGAGAAGAAGCTGACCGCCTATCACGAGGGCGGCCATGCGATCGTTGCGATCAACTGCCCGGCCTCCGATCCGGTGCACAAGGCGACGATCATCCCGCGCGGTCGTGCCCTCGGTATGGTCATGCGCCTGCCGGAAGGGGACCGTATCTCCCTGTCCCGTGAGAAGCTTGAGGCTGACCTTGCGGTCGCTATGGGTGGCCGGGTCGCCGAGGAACTGATCTTCGGTCATGAGAAGGTCACCACCGGTGCCTCATCCGATATCCAGATGGCGACCTCGATGGCCCGCCGGATGGTCACCGAATGGGGGCTTTCCGACAAGCTCGGCCCGCTGAAATATTCCGAAGACCAGCAGGAAGTGTTTCTCGGTCATTCGGTGGCGCAGTCCAAGAACATGTCGGATGCTACGGCCCAGTTGGTTGACAGCGAGATCCGCAGCATCGTTGATACTGCTTATGATGAGGCCAAGCAAATCCTGACCGACAAGATGGATGATCTGGTCAAAGTCTCCGAGGCACTGCTCGAATATGAAACCCTGAGCGGTGAGGATATTCGCAGGCTGCTGGCCAATGAGCCGCTGAAACGAGATGACGAAGAAGATGATGTCGACGCCAGCAAGCCGCGCGCGACCTCGGTGCCGACCAGTTCGACCCGTCGTGAGCCGCCTGCTGCCGGGATCGGACCTGACCCGGAGCCTCAGAGCACCTGATCTTTCGGGATATTGCTCGAGTTCCTATTGATTACAGCAAACGCCGTCGGCCATAACCGGCGGCGTCTGCACGTCAGTAATGTCATGGAATTGTGCCGCCGATGAACCGCACCGACCAGTTTCTCGCCCATATCCAGTCCGGTCAGCCGATGGTTATGGGAATTGTGAATGTCACCCCCGACAGCTTTTCCGATGGCGGGCAGTTCGCCACCACCGACACCGCGATTGCCCATGGCCGCCGGTTGCTGGAAGAGGGCGCGCATATCCTCGATATTGGCGGAGAGTCCACCCGTCCTGGTGCAGACACGGTCAGTGTTGAAGATGAAAAGGCGCGGGTGGTGCCGGTGATCGAGGGGTTGCGTGATGCCGCTGCCAAGGCCGGTGCCTATCTCTCGGTCGATACCCGCAATGCCGCCACCATGGCGGCGGTGATCGAGGCCGGTGCCGATATCATCAATGACATCACAGCACTCGAGGGCGATCCGGCGAGCATGGATGTGGTCGCCCGTTCCGGCCTGCCGGTTATCCTCATGCACATGCAGGGCGAGCCGCAGCAGATGCAGGACAACCCGCAATATGATGATGTGGTGACCGAGGTGCGGGAATATCTCGATGCGCGGATCGAGGCCTGTGTCGCAGCAGGCATCGACCGCTCCCTTATCATCCTCGACCCCGGTATCGGTTTCGGCAAAACCGTTGAGCACAATCTCAGCCTGATGAAGCATCTCGATGACTATGCCGAAAGTGGTTTGCCCTTGCTGCTCGGTGTCTCCCGCAAGAGCTTCATCGGTTTCCTTGATGACAATGCACCGGCAACAGACCGGCTCGGCGGTTCGCTTGCTGCCGCTCTGGCCGGATACAGCCGGGGTGCTGCAATCCTCCGGATACATGATGTGGCGGCGACCCGGCAGGCGCTGATGATCTGGCGGGCCATTGAGGATGCGGCCTGATTGGCGCCATAAAATGACCATTGGCCTGTGACACCGACTTTGTGCCATGAAGAACGACAAGAACAAGACGCTGACTGAGCGAGCAATGGATTTCAATGTCTGATACCCGCCACTATTTCGGTACCGATGGCATTCGCGGTACTGCCAATCTCGAACCCATGACGCCGGAAACGGCCCTGCGTGTCGCCATGGCCGCCGGGGCCGTGCTGAACCGTGGCGGCCATCGTCACCGTGCCCTGATCGGCAAGGATACCCGTCTGTCCGGCTACCTGATCGAACCGGCACTGACCGCCGGTTTTATCGCCATGGGCATTGATGTGATCCTGGTCGGCCCGATGCCGACCCCGGCGGTGGCCATGCTGACCCGCTCCCTGCGCGCCGATCTCGGCGTGGTGATCTCCGCGAGCCACAATCCTTATCAGGACAATGGCATCAAGCTGTTCGGTGCTGATGGCTTCAAGCTGTCCGATGCGGTGGAGATGGAGATTGAGGCCAAGCTGCATGACGGTTTCGATCACGACCGCGCTGGTCCTGCCGATCTCGGCAAGGCCAGCCGTCTCGAGGATGCTGCCGGGCGCTATATCGAATATGTGAAGAATACCCTCTCCGACGGTCGCCGTCTGGAGGGCTTGAAGGTGGTGATTGATTGCGCCCATGGTGCGGCCTATCGCGTCGCTCCCCAAATCCTCTGGGAACTCGGAGCAGAAGTGATTGAGGTCGGCACCGATCCCGATGGCTTCAATATCAACAAGGATGTTGGCGCGACAGCTCCGGCACTGCTCGGCAAGACGGTGGTGGAACACGGCGCTGATATCGGTATCGCCCTTGATGGTGATGCCGACCGGCTGATCATTACCGATCAGCATGGCACGGTTATCGATGGCGATCAGATCATGGCGCTGCTCGCCAGCCATTGGGCCGGGCGCAACAGTCTGCGCGGTGATGGGGTGGTGGCCACGGTCATGTCCAACCTTGGCCTCGAACGCTATCTCGCCGCCAAGGGGCTGAAACTGATCCGCACCAAGGTCGGTGACCGCTATGTGGTTGAGCATATGCGCGCCCATGGCTTCAACCTCGGTGGCGAGCAATCGGGTCATCTGGTGATGAGCGATTACAGCACCACCGGTGACGGTCTGCTGGCGGCCTTGCAGATACTCGATATCATGGTGGCCGAAAAACAGGACGCAGCCTCACTGCTGACGGTGTTTGAACCGGTGCCGCAGGTGCTGAAAAACATCCGCTTTGCCGGTGCCAATCCGCTTGAGACCGAGGCGGTAAAATCGGCGATCCATAATGGTGAGGCAGCACTGGACAAGACCGGTCGGGTGCTGGTGCGCAAATCCGGTACCGAGCCAAAAATCCGGGTGATGGCCGAGGGCGACGATCCGGAACTGGTCGAGCGTGTGGTTGATGATATCATTGCCGCCATCGCAACCGAGAGCGGCAAGCAACAAACCGCTGCGGAATAAGCGCTAACGAGAACATAAACAACAGGGCAGGGAACAATGGCGACAGGTCGGTATTTCGAGGATTTTCAGGTCGGCGATGTGATCGAAACCGCCGGTATGACCATTACCGAAAGCCAGATACTCGACTTCGCCTCAACCTACGATCCCCAGCCATTCCATGTGGATGCCGTTGCGGCGGCGGCATCACCGTTTGGCGGGATCATCGCCAGCGGTTTCCAGACCCTCAGCCTCAGCTTCCGGCTGGTATGCGATACCGGAATGCTGAACGGTACCGGCCTCGGCAGCGGTGGCGGTGAGAACCTGCGCTGGATGCAGCCGGTACGTCCCGGTGATACCCTGTATGTACGCCTGGAAGTACTGGAGACCAGAGCGTCAAAATCCAGTTCAGATCGGGGCAATGTGCGCATCCGCTATGTCACCAGCAACCAGAAGGGAACGCCGGTGATGGAGATAACCTTCCATCATCTGGTCAAGCGCCGCAGCCCGGAAACAGTCGCGGTATAGATTTTATTTCACGAAACCCTGCTGCTGCGTCATGATTGCCTGAAAAGGTACTCGATTAAGGACCGGCCAGCGATGCCAAGGCCCGCACAGCACACGACCCAATCGACGGATGATGTTTATTACCAGACCCATCGTCTGGTGGATGGCATCTGGCTGATTGAGGAAGATCACATTGATCGCCGTGCACTCGGACCGATACTGGACCGGGTCGATGACGATGTTCTCGAAAACGGTGAGGCCCTGCGTGTCGTGCGCTTTGTCGTCGACAGGCGTGGCGCCCTGCGGGACCAGACGATAGTGCATTTTTGGCCCGATGCTGACGACACCATTGACCGGGTCATGCCCGCGGTCGCCAAGCCAGCGGATGTGCTCTGGCTGAACCCTGACGACATTTACAGCGATCTCGCGCGCTATCAGATGGCGCGGGGCTATGCCACCTTCCTGAAAAGCCGTCACCTCTGTGTTGAGGAGTTGCTGCATCATCCGGCGGGTGGGCTGGAGCTGGTCAATGCCTGGCAGGCGATGCAGGCCGGCCTGCAGCCGATTGCCCTGATGCAGGCCCATGTCATGGAGCTTTCCGGCCCGGAGCGGGTGCGTGAGCTGACCAAAATGCTGGAAGAACTGTTTCAGACACTGGCGCTGGAGCAGAAGAACAATCCACCGGAAATGGTCACCGTCGAGACCTATGTTGATGTCTTTGACCGAGTGAGCAAAGCCAATCCGTTGCGCGCCCGTTATGCCATGGCCCGGGTGCTGGCAACCCGGCTGGCCGGGTTTGAGTCCTTTGCCGAGAAATTGCGGGTACTGGTCGAACTCGCCGATGTGGTGGAAACAAGGGCACAGGCCGAGCCGCTCGATCACATGCTGGCCAGCATTATCGGTGCTCATGGCTTCATGGCCGATCTGGCCAAGGGCCGCCCGCCGATCCTCTGGCTCAGCATGCTGGCGGATATGCTCATGGGCCAGTTTGATGAGGATCGGGAAACCGGCATCGACTGCCAGCCGTTCAATGATCTGATGCTGGCCGGTTTTCTGCCCCGTACACGCGCTGCAATCCGTCGTCGGATCATTGTCGAGGCCCGGTCGATTGGCGGTTCCGCGACCGGCACTGACCTTATTGCCGAATTGAGTGAGGTTGACCGTACCGTGGCGCAGCTGGAGCAACGGGCACCAACGCTGGTTGGTGATCCCGAACTGGCTGCTGTCTGGCAACAGCGGATCAACCGGGCACTGACCGCTGACAACCTGCAACGGGTTCTGCTCCAGAACCGTCAGCCGACCCAGCGGTTGAGCGTTGCCAGCTCGTTGTTCCCGATGATGCGAAGCCTTGGCAACCGCAACGAGCTGGGACGTCTGTTGGCGGCACAGCTGTCGATCCGGGAAATTGGTCGCGAGCTGGTCGGAGCATCGGAAAAGCCGTCCGGATCAATCCCGCCGCTCTTGAAATTCCACCAGCGTATTGCCGGTTACCTGTTTGATGAGAATGCGCAGGATAGTCTCCTCGGCGCGGTGGATGACCACGTTCTCGATGTGGTTCAGAGCATGCTTGACCCCAAACAGGGCGGGGACGATCTCGACCGGATTATCATGGTGCTGAAAACATGGCTGCCGGCACCGATGGATCGGGGACGCACCAGTGCCCTGATCCGTGACAAGCTGGCCGATGCGATCCAGAAGCCGGAGTTTTTCAACCGGTTCTGGAACAGTTTCCGCAGTTCAAAGGTACGCCAGCAGGCCAATGAAGCGCTGGAATTGCTGCTGCACGAATACGGTTTGAAGGCCAACAAGATTGCCCTCGCCATGGAAGACGAACCATCAAATTGATGCATGGCTGATCTCTCAGCATGGTTATTGACCGCGACCGTCGATATCTCTAGTTTCGCCAGTGGGTCACGCTCCCCCAACGGAGTGCTACTATTCTGGAAGGAATAGCGATATGCAGTCATCGCACAAGCCGACAACGGCTCCACGCAGCCCCTATTTTTCATCAGGGCCCTGCGCCAAACGTCCAGGTTGGACGCTCGATACGCTCAAAGACGCGTGCCTCGCACGCTCCCACAGATCAAAACAGGGTAAGGCCAAGCTGGCACAGGTCATCGACATGACCCGTGACATCCTCGGTGTGCCTGACGATTACCGTATCGGTATCGTCCCGGCATCCGATACCGGCGCCGTCGAAATGGCCCTGTGGTCCATGCTCGGTGCCCGTGGCGTCGATATGCTGGCATGGGAAAGCTTCTCATCAGACTGGGTCACCGATGTGGTGAAACAGCTGAAAATCGATGCCAATGTCATCGAAGCCGGTTACGGCGACCTGCCTGACCTGACCAAGGTCAATCCGGCCAATGATTGCGTCTTTGTCTGGAACGGCACCACCTCCGGTGTCCGGGTGCCGAATGGCGACTGGATTGCCGACGACCGCGAAGGGCTCACCTTCTGTGATGCTACCTCGGCGGCATTCGCCATGGACCTGCCATGGTCGAAACTCGATGTGACCACCTATTCCTGGCAGAAAGTGCTCGGCGGTGAGGCACAGCATGGCATGCTCATCCTCAGCCCACGGGCGGTTGAGCGTCTGGAGAGCTTCACCCCGGATCGTCCACTGCCGAAAATCTTCCGCATGACCAAGGGCGGCAAGCTCAATGAAGGCATCTTCAAGGGCGAAACCATCAATACCCCGTCCATGCTGGCGGTTGAGGATCAACTCGATGCTCTCAACTGGGCCAAATCGGTTGGTGGTCTGAAAGGTCTGATCGATCGTTCCGAACAGAACCTGAAGATCGTGGCCGACTGGGTTGCCCAAAGCGAAGGCTTTGACTTCCTCGCAACCGATGAGGCCAGCCGATCCTGTACCTCGATCTGCCTGAAAATCACCGATCCGTGGTTTGCCGCTCTGTCTGATGATGATCAGGCAGCCGTGGCCAAGCAGATTGCAACCACGCTGGAAGCGGAAGGCGTTGCCTTTGACATTGCGGGCTATCGCTCGGCCCCTCCGGGCCTGCGTCTGTGGGGTGGTGCAACCGTCGAGGCATCTGACATGCAGGCTCTCCTGCCATGGCTCGACTGGGCACTGTCCAGCATCCGCGAAACTCGCGCCGCCGCCTGATCCACATTCTTCACCCCTGTGCTGTCATTTCTGCACCAGCAGGAATCTCGTGACTGATGCTCCGAGACCCCGGCTTTCGCCGGGTGACGGCAAAGGGAGATGCTTTACCCTTCAAGGAATCCCAAATGCCAGTTAAGGTTCTTATCGCTGATGAACTCAGCCCAGCCGCTGTCGAGATTTTCAAAAAACGCGGTATCGAGGTCGATGTCAAAACCGGCCTGTCCCATGATGAACTGAAAGCCATTATCGGCAATTACGACGGTCTTGCCGTTCGGTCAGCGACCAAGCCGAATGCCGAGATCATCGAAGCGGCCCATAACCTCAAGGTTATCGGTCGTGCCGGTATCGGCGTCGACAATATCGACCAGGTCGCAGCCACCGCGCGCGGTGTTGTGGTCATGAACACGCCGTTCGGCAACTCGGTCACCACCGCCGAACACGCCCTTGCCATGATGTTCTCTCTGGCCCGCCAGATCCCGCAGGCCAATGCCTCGACCCATGCCGGGAAGTGGGAAAAATCCAAGTTCATGGGCGTCGAGCTGACCGCCAAGACCCTCGGCGTGATCGGTTGCGGTAATATCGGCTCTATCGTGGCCGACCGTGCCATCGGCCTGAACATGAAGGTCATCGCCTTCGATCCGTTCCTGTCTGCCGAACGTGCCATCGACCTCGGTGTCGAGAAGGTCGAGCTGGATGACCTGCTGAAGCGCTCTGATTTCATCACTCTGCATGTGCCGGTTACCGATCAGACCCGCAACATCATCGACGCCAAAGCGCTCGACAAGATGAAGCCGGGTGTCCGCATCATCAACTGCGCCCGTGGTGGTTTGATTGATGAGGTGGCCTTGAAAGCTGCTCTTGAGGCCGGTCATGTGGCCGGTGCCGCGCTTGATGTGTTCCTGCAGGAACCGGCGAAGGAAAACCCGCTGTTCGGTATGGAAAATGTGGTCTGTACACCGCACCTTGGCGCGTCCACCGACGAGGCACAGGAAAATGTGGCGCTGCAGGTTGCCGAGCAGATTTCCGACTACCTGCTCGACGGTGCGATTGTGAATGCGCTCAACATGCCATCGGTCTCCGCCGAGGATGCAAAACGCCTTGGGCCATATATGCAGCTTGCGGAAGAGCTCGGCAGCTTCGCCGGTCAGATCACCGAATCCGGTCTGAAATCTGTCCGTATCACCTATGCTGGTGCTGCCGCAGAGGTCAATGTGAAGCCGCTGACCCAGATTATTCTGAAATCACTGCTCCAGCCTCTGCTCGCCAGCGTCAACATGGTCAATGCGCCGGTTCTGGCTAAGGAACGGGATATCGCCGTCACCGAAAGCCGCACCGAAACCGTTGAGGATTACCAGACCCTCGTTACCATCGAGGTCGAAACCGACCGCCGCAAGCGCAGCATTTCCGGCAGCCTTATGGCCGGTGATCGTCCGCGTATTGTCGAGATCGAGGGCGTTTCCATCGAGACCTCTGTGACGCCTAACATGCTGTTTGTTCGTAACAACGACAAGCCGGGCTTCATCGGCAATCTGGGTCGGACCCTTGGTGATGCGAATATCAATATTGCCAGCTTTGACCTCGGTCGCCGCGATGCCGGTGATGAGGCGATCTGCGTGGTTTCCGTTGACCAGCGTATCGATGAAGGCTTGCTGAAGCGTATCGTCGAATTGCCGAACGTGGTGCAGGCACGGGTTCTGGCGTTCTGATCGACGCGGTTTAATCCACAGATATGACAGGGCGTGAGCCCTAGACAATGAACGGCGCGGGGCTAGACTGCACAACAGTCTTGTCCCGCGTTTTTCGTTTGATCCGTCATGCCATTACACATGCTGCTCCGCATCCTGCCCGCTCTCGCGATTATCCTGTCGCTGACCTCTGTGACGCCGTTCCCGGCACAGGCCCAGAAGGCAATCATTCCGGGCACCCAGAATGAGCAGATGAATGACCCGCAACCGCTGACCCGCTCCGGCCCGAATGGCGAGCCGATGCTGGTGGCGCGTGGACGCTCGGTACTGATCCGGCCGGGTCTGGCCGGGCTGTATATTACCGATGAGGGGCAGCCGCGGGTTATTGCCGATACCCGGCAGGAGTTCATTCTGGAGCGCGGTTATAACAGCCTGCGCATCCGACCCCTGTCGCGCGATGAACAGATCATGCTGCCAGCCCGCGATGTGATCCCCGATGGCCGGGCCGGGAAGGGCAAGCGCACGATTGCCGAGGCCTGGCTTATTCAGCCGACCAACCGCTATGACCATGGAGCGCTCGGTGACGATATCGAGGCAGGCGCGCTCCGGATCATTACCAAAGCCAACAAGTTTGCCATTGCCCGGCTGAATGACGGGTCGGTATTCGAGGGCACCCAGCCGCTGGTCGGTGATGTGGATGGCGATGGTACCGAGGAAGTGCTGGTCATCAATTCCAATGCCCAGGGCGGCAGTGCAATCCATATTTACAAGGTGGTACCCGCGGCCAGCCCCAATATTGCGCTGGAACAGATGGCTGTCGGCCCCCGCATGGGGCGCAAAAACCTGTGGATCAACCCGGTCGGGATCGGTGATTTTGACCTCGATGGCCGTCCGGAAATTCTGGTGGTGAACACACCGCACGAAAACGGTGTGCTGGTTGCCTATCAGTACCGCAATGGCCAACTGGTGGAAGTGGATCGCTATGGCGGCATTTCAAACCATGCTGTCGGCTCTCCACAAACCGATATGCAGCTGATTCAGGACATAACCGGCGATAATCGCCCGGATATCATTATTCCTTCGGCTGATAGGGAGACGTTGCGCATTCTGACCATGGATGCCGGGAAGATTAAGGAAATCGGGGTGTTGCAGCTGCCTTCACCGGTCAAGACCAACATCCTGTGGGTAGATAATGCCCTTACTTTGGGGCTTGAGGACAACTCGGTACTATCGCTTTCGGTTTTTATTCAGTAGAACCCTGTCGTAACGCTTGTTCGCGCTACACCTTCACATCGTCTTTTGACTGACCTGACCGTAGCCAGAGCGAGTAACTCCCGTGTCTACAGACAGCCACCGCGCCAGCCATCCAGCATTATTGCCAAATGGCCTGACCGATCTTGTGCCGCCCGTTGCGGCACGCGAATGGCAGGCGGTGCATCAGCTCATCGATACCTATACCGGTTTCGGCTATATGCTGGTCAAACCACCCCTGATGGAGTTCGAGGCCGGTCTGCTCGTCGGTCCCGGTGCCGCGCTTGGTGCCCAGACGTTCCGGCTGATGGACCCGATCTCCCGTCAGATGCTCGGCCTGCGTGCCGATATTACCGCCCAGATCGCCCGGATTGCCGGATCACGGCTGCAGAAATCGGCGCGTCCGCTGCGTCTTGCCTATGCCGGTGATGTGGTCCGGGTGTCCGGTACCCAGCTGCGGCCCGAGCGGCAGTTCTGTCAGGTGGGGGCGGAACTGATCGGTGCCATGATGCCCTCTGCCGATGCCGAGATCATGGTCATGGCCGTGACCGCGCTGCAGTCGCTTGATATTGCGAATATTTCCCTCGATCTCTGCCTGCCGACGCTGTTGCCGTACTTCCTGCGCGAAAGCGGGCTTGAGGGCGCGGCACTCGATGACCTTGAGGATGCGGTCCGTCGCCGTGACCGTGAGGCGGTACAGCAATCCGCCGCCGCCCACAAAGAAACCATCGCTGCCCTGATCGCGGCCTCCGGTCCGATTGATGAGGCACTGGCGGCACTGAAATCCATTGATATGCCCGCCGGGTTGCGTGGTGATCTTGAGCGCCTCTATGCGGTGGTCGAGGTGCTGCATCGTGATCTGCCGACCTTGAAAATTACCCTCGATCCGCTTGAGCATCGCGGGTTTGAGTACCAGACCGGGCTGAGCTTTACCCTGTTCGCCAAAGGCGTGCGTGGGGAGCTGGGCCGGGGCGGGCGCTATCGCTCCGCTGCCGCAACGCTGAAAGATGACAGCGGCAATGGCCGGATTGGCGAGCCTGCGGTTGGCTTCACCCTGTTCATGGACAGCATCATGCGCGGCCTGCCCCATGACGAGGTCGAGCAGCGGGTTCTGGTCCCCGCCGAACTGCCGCTGGCCGAACGGCTGGCGCTGATGGGTGAGGGCTGGGTGGTTGTCCGTGCGCTTGAGGGCGGCTTGAATGACGCTGCCCTGATCGCGGCGGCTGGTGAACAACATTGTGATTACCGGCTGCGCGATGGTGCACCGGTCAAAATTCAGTAACGAAGAACAGCAAACAGAGAGACAGGGTTAGTTCTCATGGCAAATGTGGTGGTTGTCGGTTCCCAGTGGGGCGATGAAGGCAAAGGCAAGATCGTTGACTGGCTGTCCAGCCGGGCCGATGTGGTGGTCCGGTTTCAGGGCGGGCACAATGCCGGTCATACGCTGGTCATCGACGGCAAGGTATTCAAATTGAGCCTGCTGCCGTCCGGCATTGTCCGCACCGGCAAACTGTCGATCATCGGCAATGGCGTGGTCGTCGATCCATGGGCGCTGCTGGCGGAAATCGATCGTCTGCGTGAGCAGGGGCTGCAGATCGGCCCTGAAAGCCTGAAGATTGCCGAGAATGCCTGCCTGATCCTGCCGGTACACAGTGCCATTGATGCGTTGAAGGAAAGCCTGCGGGGTGAGCACAAGCTGGGCACCACCGGTCGCGGTATCGGCCCTGCCTATGAGGACAAGATTTCCCGCCGGGCGATCCGGGTCTGTGACCTGTCCGATCCCGAAGTACTGCGCCAGAAGATCGACCTGCTGCTGACCCACCACAATGCGGTGCTCGGTGCCCATGGTGCTGATACCTTCGATGCCGCTGCCATGGTCGAGCAACTGCTCGCCATCGCTGATCAGATACTGCCCTATGCCGATGTTATCTGGCGTCGCCTCGAGAAGCTGCGTGCCGAGGGCAAGCGCATCCTGTTCGAGGGCGCACAGGGCGCGATGCTCGACATCGACCACGGTACCTATCCGTTCGTCACTTCCTCCAACACCATGGCGGCACAGGCGGCGACCGGTGGCAGCATGGGGCCAAGCGCGCTGAACTATATCCTCGGTATCACCAAGGCCTATACCACCCGCGTCGGTTCCGGCCCGTTCCCGACCGAGCAGGATAACGAGGTCGGCCAGCTGCTCGGTGAGCGTGGCCATGAGTTCGGTACGGTTACCGGGCGGAAGCGTCGCTGCGGCTGGTTCGATGCCGTGCTGGTGCGTCAGTCGGTCAAGCTGAACAGCATGACCGGTATTGCCCTGACCAAGCTCGATGTGCTCGACGGCATGGACGAGATCAAGGTCTGTACCGGCTATCGGCTGAATGGTGAGGTGATCGACTATTTGCCCGCAGGCCAGAAGGCGCAGGAAATGGTTGAGCCGATCTATGAGAGCTTTGAAGGCTGGAAGGAAAGCACCCAGGGTGCCCGCAGCTTTGCCGAGCTGCCGGCAACCGCGATCAAGTATATCCGCCGGATTGAAGAGCTGATCGAGGCACCGGTCTCCCTGCTGTCGACCAGCCCGGAACGTGACGACACAATCCTGATGACCGATCCGTTTGCTGTGATCTGATCCGTTGCGCTTTGGTCGATGGCGATAAAATTTTATCGCCCATGCCTCACAATGCTGCTTACGGGCGCGGATTTTGCTAACCTTTTCTATATTTGTCTTCGTACAATATCAGGATTGCAAAACGCAGCGCTGATCGCTTGAGGCACAGTGGATGAGTGAAACGACAACCAGGCCCGCATCGGCACAGGCCGATGCCCAGAACGCTAGGGATGGTGCGGATAATGCTGCGCCGGCCTCGGCGGGTGGACTGGTTTCGATCGGTGGCAATTATCAGGTTGATCCCAAGCGGTCGCTGCCGGTTTACGATATGCCGGGTGCGAAGGCTTATGTCGCCCAGAGCAACTCGGAACCGGGCAAGAAGTATTTCGCGCTTGTCAGCATCGGTCCGATGCCGGTTCGGCTGCCGATCCTGCAGGCTCTGGTCGGCCTGACCAACGCCAATTTTATCAAGCTGGTGCACTCGGGCATTGTTGTGTGGCCCGGTGACAGTGAACAGCGCGTCATCATGATCTTCCGGGAACCCGGCGGCGCCCGGCTGACCGGACCTGATGGGCGCTGCACCGCCTGGTCCTATGATCAGGTCTGCAACCGGTTGATCAGACCAGTTATCGGGGTGTTGCGTGACCTTGAGGCACGGAACATTTTTCACGGTGCCATCCGTACATCCAACATGTTCCTGCCGAGCGATCCTGCAGAGGGTATTGTTCTCGGCGATTGTGCCTCATCACCGGCGGGCTATTACCAACCGGTGCTGAACGAGACCCTGCAGCGCGGACTGGCCGATGCCTCCGGTCGCGGCAAGGGGGGCACATCCGATGACCTCTATGCCCTCGGCGTGGCGATCATTACCCTGATTCAGGGCGAACCACCGCTCTCGGGCCTGTCCGATCCGCAGATCGTTGACCGGAAACTGACCCAGGGCAGTTTCTATGCGCTGGTTCAGAAACAGAAAATGCCAACGCCGTTGCTCGAACCGCTGCGCGGCTTGCTGAATGACGATCCCCATGAACGCTGGGAGTTGGAGGATCTGGAGAGCTGGCTTGGCGGACGTCGTCTCAGCCCACGACCGCCGGAACCGCCCCGCCGGGCCGTGCGCCCATTCGAGTTTGGCGATCATGAGGCCTGGGAAGCTCGTGGTCTTGCCCGCATTCTGAGCACCAATGCCGCAACCGCCTATGATCTCTATCACAAGGGCGAGGTTGAGGCATGGATGCGTCGCGCGCTGGGCGAGAAGAATATTACCGAGATCGTGGTCGGCGAATTGCAGGCCTCTGGCACCGGATCACGGATTCAGCGCGAACCCGCGGTTGTGGTTGCCCGCTGCGGCATTGCCATGGCTCCCGATGGGCCGATCCGGATGAATGGCCGGGCAATCTATCCTTCCGGTTTCGGTACCGCGCTGACCGAGGCTTTTGTCAATAAACGTGATCCGGCCCCGATCGCCCAGATGCTGATCGCCGGATTGCCGGGTAACTGGAACTCGATCCAGAAAAAGCACAAGATCGAGCCATTCTCGCCGCCGATGGATCTGGAGTTCGCGCGCAACCTGCTTGAACGTCGTGGTTTCGGCTTCGGGGTTGAGCGGGTCCTCTATGAACTCGATGACAGCGTTCCCTGTCTGAGCCCGATGCTGGACAAGCATTATGTGCTGACGCCGATGGACCTGTTGCGGGCGCTCGAGCGAATGGCACCGACCAAGAGCCGCCACGGCAAGCCGATTGATGCCCATATCGCCGCCTTCCTGATGGTCCGGTTCCGCAAGCTCGAGGACTGGCTGCTCAAGGCCCTGAATGACGAGATCGATCCGGGTCGCGGCGTTATTGCCATGGCCCAGATACTTGGCTCCATGCAGGAACGCCTCGGTAACAAGAAGCTGCCGGGTATTGCCAAGTGGATTGTGGTCATGGCCGATCCGGCGATTGACCGTCTGCATAACCACAAGACCCGCCAGAAAACCAAGCAGCGGATCGAGGAACTTGCCGAACAGGGCATGATCACCCCGATTGCCCAGGCGCTCGATGATCCGTCTATGATGAATCAGGACGAGCATCAATACGGTAAGGCACAGGCCAAGTTTGCGCGTATTGTTGATGAAATTGCCAAGCTGGAAGACGAAATCGGCGATCCAACCATTCTGGCCAAGGGGTTTGGTCGTGAACTGGCGGCGGTCGTTTCCGGTATTCTCGGCACGTTCGGAATTTCAGCTGTTATCGGCTACTACTTCCTGGGGACCTTCTGATGGCGAAGAAAAAAGCGAAGCAGCAGAAGAAGAAGAAGGGCGGCAAGAAGAAGTCCGGTTGGCTGGGCAAGCTCAGTGCCTCACAGATTGCCTTAATGATCAGTATGGTGGCCGCTGCTGTTGCCTTCTACCCGACCACGATCCTGCTGCTGGCCGGTATGGCACCTACAATCGTTGCCTATTGGAGCGATGACGGCAAAAATGGTCTGGCACCGATCACGGTCGGCGCGCTTAACCTGTGCGGTGTCATGGTGCCGCTTATGGACTTGTGGATCAGTGAAAACAGCTTTGATTATGCGCTTGCGCTAGTTGCTGATCCGCTAAACTGGCTGATCATGTACAGCGCCGCCGCTGCTGGCTGGGGTGTCTGGTATGGTGTGCCGGCACTCTATGCCTCACTGTCCGTATCAACCGCCGAGCGGCGCCTTAAGCAACTGCGTCAGAGCCGTGCCGAACTGATTCAGGAATGGGGTGCCGAACTCAACCGTATCGAGGTTGAGCGCCGGGATGCCCGTGAGGCTCAGGAAGAGGTCAAGCGCAACCGGGAGCAAGCTGAAAACATGGCGGCACAACGAACCGCTGCTGCCTGATCCCGATCCCGGCTATCCTTGATTATTCGGTACCGATCCGCTGATCCACGGCAGCGTTGCGCATGGCTTTCTGCAGCTTCTCGAAGGCACGTACCTCGATCTGGCGGACCCGTTCGCGGCTGATGTCGTATTCCGCGCTAAGTTCTTCCAGCGTTTGCGGATTATCCCGCAGGCGGCGTTCGGTCAGGATATGCTGTTCACGCTCATTCAGCCCCTGCATCGCCAGTTGCAGCATCTCGCGGCGCTGTGTCAGTTCCTGATCATTGGCATAGGCCGTTTCCTGACTGATCTGGCGATCATCAACCAGCCAGTCCTGCCATTCGCCCTCGCTGTCGGCGCGCAGTGGTGCGTTCAGTGAGTTGTCAGGCCCGCTCAGGCGACGGTTCATCATGATGACATCGTCTTCCGAGACATTGAGCTTGGTGGCAATTTCCTCGACCTGCTCCGGGGTCATGTCGCCCTCATCGATGGCCTTCATCTGGCCCTTGAGGCGGCGCAGGTTGAAGAACAGCTTCTTCTGGGCGGCGGTGGTGCCCATTTTGACGAGTGACCATGAGTGCAGGATATATTCCTGTATCGAGGCCCGTATCCACCACATGGCATAGGTGGCAAGGCGGAAACCGCGGTCGGGATCAAAGCGTTTGACCGCCTGCATCATGCCCACATTGCCTTCCGAGATCAGTTCGGCCAGCGGCAGGCCATAGCCGCGATAGCCCATGGCAATCTTGGCCACCAGCCGCAGGTGGCTGGTCACGAGGCGGTGTGCAGCCTCCACATCCTCATGCTCCTGCCAGCGTTTGGCGAGCATGAACTCTTCCTCCGGCTTGAGCATCGGGAATTTGCGGATATCTGCGAGATAGCGGGAAAGGTTACTTTCTGCCGTCAGAACCGGCACATTTACTCTACTCATTTGTCAAAAGCCCCCTACAGGCTGAACTGGTTTGTGCTGGTGGCCATCGCGTGACTGTCATCCAAGTATACGATAGGGCAGCACTACTGCTTAATTGTCAAATGGTCCTCAGAGCGTCGATTAACAAGGATAAATCGTCAGGTAACGCGGATGTGTACTCGTAGGTTTCCTTCGTGAGCGGATGAATGAATTTTATTTTCCACGCATGTAGTGCCTGCCGTTCTGTCGGAATTTTTGACCTGATCTCCTCCGGCAGGCTTTGGCGCAAACGTCTGGATTGTCTTGTTTCTCCGTAGGTTGCGTCCCCTAGAAGAGGGTGTCCGACCGAGGTCATATGTACCCGTATCTGGTGTGTGCGACCGGTTTCCAACCGGCATTCGATGAGGCTCGCGGCAAGACCAAAGCGCTCGATTGTCTCATAATGGGTAACGGCATGTTTCCCGCCGGTATCCACCACGGTCATCTTCTTGCGATCATGAGGATGCCGCCCGATTGCGGCGTCAATCTGGCCCTCGCGCGGCGATATAGCGCCCCAGATCAGCGCAGTATATTGCCGAGACAGGCTGCGGTCGGCGAATTGCGCAGCGAGGCCGTTATGGGCCTGATCGCTCTTGGCGACCACCATCAGGCCGCTGGTTTCCTTATCCAGCCGATGCACGATGCCGGGCCGTTTCACCCCGCCGATACCGGACAGCCGATCCCCGCAATGATAGAGCAGGGCATTGACCAGAGTGCCGCTGTAATTACCTGCGGCCGGGTGTACCACCATACCGGCGGGCTTGTTGATGACCAGCAGGTGCTCATCCTCGAAGACAATGTCGAGCGGTATGTCCTCGGCAACCGGATCGGCTTCGATTGCCTCGGGAATGGTGATGGTCAGAGTGACCGGCTGCTTCAGTTTCTGCGCCGGGTTATCGAATACCGTGCCGGTGCTGTCACTTACCATGCCCTCCTGCAGCAGGCTTTGCAGCCGGGCGCGGGAGAACTGGTCGAGCCGGACCGACAACGCCTTGTCGAGGCGCTGTCCCACATCATCATCTGTCAGGGTAACAGTCACATGCTCAGTCATCATGTGAGCATGGACACCGTCTTGCGGTACAAGGTCAACCGGAAATCTTAACAAACCCGACAAATGCCGTTCAGGGCTTGGCCTGACGCCCCGGTACCGCTATCAAGCGTCGTTCGTTGCTCCAGTCCCGAAGATAGAGTCCGGTTTGCTGCCATGACGCAGGATTATGATAAGAAAACCCGTTACGCCCTGACTGCCATCATTGTCATGGGCGTGCTGATTGTTGTCGGCTTTGTTGTGGTCGGGGTCGAGATTGCGCGCCGGGCAAGCGATGCCGCCGCCGAGTTCACGGCCAATGCCATCACCGGCCATGAGGCTGCGGATGAGACGATAACGGTGATGGCGGCGGAGCCCTTCCTCGCCGAATTGCCGTCCGGCACGCGGATCAGGAGCATTGCACCGGTAAACGGCCTGCTGGCCATCCATACCGACAATGCGCAGGGCTATGACCGTATCTATATCATCAGGCCCGAGACGGGTGAGATTGTCGGCAATATCGGTGTCGCGCCGGATGGAGCCGATTGATGGCACGCCTGTCGCCGCCGCTGGATCGCATCAAACCATGGCGCATCGGAATTTATACCGGCGGCGAGGTGATCGGTGACGGCTTATGGAAGCTGCCCTTCATCCGGGCGCTGCGCAGTGCCTTTCCGAATGCCCATATAATCTGGATCGCGCGCAGCCATACGGTCTATGCCGGGTCTCTCGCCCCCGTGGTTGAGGGGCTGCTTGATACGGTGCTTGATGACAGCGGGGTTATCCGCCGGATCTCCGACCTGTTCAAGCCGCGTCCGGCGATCGGGCCGTTTGACATCATCCTCGATACCCAACGCACGGTCTGGCGCGCTTTCTATCTCCGGCGTCTGCTCAGCCGCCAGCCGCGAGGGTTGATGATTGCTCCGGCCTCGACTTACCTGTTCTCTGACATTAAGCCCGAGCCGGGACAGCAACTGCCGCGCCATCTTGGTCGCCTGTTCGTTCAGTGGATCGAGTGGCTGGTACAGGAACCGGTGCAGCTCGACCGCGGCATTGAGCTGCCTGCCGATATTGTGGCCAAGGCCGGGCAGGCCCTGCCGGATAGTGCCAAGCGCTATGTCGGTTTTGTGCCGGGGGCAGGGGATCGCCGTAAATGCTGGCCATTGGCGCGTTATATCGACCTGGCCGGGCAACTCGTGCTGAACCGGCCTGATGCCGTGCCGGCATTCTTTCTCGGCCCTGATGAGGCTGACTGGCGGGATGAGATCGCCGCCGCCGTGCCATCGGCCCTGTTCCCGGAACAGCGTCAGGATATATGGGGCGAAGGTTTCTCACCCCTGCGTGCCATCGCACTGGGTCAGTGTCTGTCGCTTGCAGTCAGCAATGATTGCGGTACCGGGCATATGCTGGCAGCGGCCGATTGCCCGCTGATCAGCCTGTTCGGCCCGACCGAGGCGGAGAAGTTCAAGCCAATCACCGCGGGCGGCTGTCAGGTAATTCATGCGCTGGATTTCGGCGACAGCGTCGATATGGATGCCATACCGGTCAGGCCGGTGCTCGACGCGGTGCTGCAGAAGCTCTAAAGCATCTTATGCCGGAACTGGAGCCATACCGGGACCACTGGCGGTGCCGGATGGTGCTGACGGGCCGGTCTCGCGCTGGTTGGCAACGGCGGCTGGCTGGGCACCGGCGATGCGCGGACGCTCGGAGAACCGGACCGGCTCACGATTGGCGATCTTCTGGATGAACACATCATTATGTGGCAGCAGCACCGGCAGACGGTGTCTGGACGCCTCATCCTCGAGATAGGCAAGGGCAGCATCGGCGCGGCTCTGGCCGGGTTTGGCGTCGAGCATCGGGTCTTGCGTGAAGAACCGCATTTCGGTTTCGGTCAGGGCGTTGCAGTTGAGGCCAAACGCCGCCAGCCCCTTATCCAGCTTGGCCAACCCGTCGGGGCCGAAGCTGCGACGCATCTCGGAGACGGTCTGTGCGCTCGGGCGGAGGTTATCCGCCTCATAGGCCTGAAACGCGGAAACCGCGAGCAGCTCCTTGCCGTTCTGTGCCGCAAACAGGTGCAGGTCGCGGAAGGCGCGTCCGAAGCGCGAGGTATCATCGACCCCGATCAGGTATTTCGAGCGGCCCGGATCGGCAAAGGTCTCGGTCGCCATGTAGAGGCTCTGATTGCCATATTTCGGATGGCGGCGCGGCGCGGGTGGTGGCGCATTCGGATCCTTGGCCGGGGCCTGATAGACCACATCATAGGCGACCTGCCAGTCGATGTCCGGGGTCATCTGGCTCAGCTTGTCAGCCATATGCTCGCCGAGCGTGATAGCAGCCATATTGCCGTCGAAGACCGCTTTGCGTGGTACGATTATCTCAACCACCGGCTTTGATCCGGGGCCGGTGGTCATCTCTGCCTCGGCAAAGGCGCCACGACGGGACAGGCCCGCCCGGACGGTGCTGGCCATCAGTTGAAGCTTCTGGTCGGCATGGCCCTGATTGGCGAGGAAGCGGTCGAGATAGTCGTCGAGGGTAACGCGCGGCTCATTCTGCATCACCATCTGCCCGGTTTTGGCGGTGGAGAAGAACCGGTCACGATCCGGGAACACATGGCCACCATCGCAATCGCGGTCGCACAACTCGATAATATCCGGAAAATCCATGGGCAGCGCCGGTGCGCTGGCAGGGGTATCAATACGCTGTTCGATCAGTTTGGGTCTCGACGACATCTGTTTCACGTAATCAACTGATAATAAGGTGTTCTTGGGTGCTGAACATGATGTATCAATGGTAACAGAAAGTCGGCGTTACGGTTTTATGAAATACGCGTAACGCTATCTCCGGAACTGCTGTATCGGGCAGAAAAAGGTGGGCGGATGTATACGCTGCTGATTTCGATGGTGATTACCCTGCTCGTGGTGGCGATGATGCCTGGCGACCGCGATGCCTTCGATCCGCTCGATTTCATGAACCCGCGTGCCGCCGCCCGAACCGCCGAGGCCGAGGTTCATGCCCACAGCATGTCAGTATTTGCCGAGGCGGTGATGGCGCGACTGGCGGAGTTTCCCGAGAGCCTGCCCCGCTATCCCGATGCGATCAGGGTTGATCAGCTCGACCGGAACCGGCGTTACGCCCCGGTGCTGCCGCGCGATTATCGCCCGACCATGCCGTGGCAGGCCTATCTCCTGCCGGCGCGGGAACCGGCCGATTCCGATGCCGGGCCGGGTGGGATTGATGGGGTAGGGGCTGTGGTTGCCTTCGTGAATCCGGCCTATCTGCCGCCGGATGTGCGGGCGGTTGATGTTGCCTTCGGGCTGCGCCTGACCGCTGGCGGCGATGTGCCGGTCGGCCTGCTGCGCAATGGCCAGTTGCTGACACAGGATTTCTCAAAGCCAAACGTTATCAACGGCTTTGGTACGATACATGACCTGCCATCCACCCGTGAAAACCAGAACGCCCCGGCCATCGTCGTCTGCCTCGACAATACCTATTGCGGCGGCTGACACGGCCTGAAACCGCCAGACGTGCATCGGAAACCACCCCAGCCACCACGACAATTTTGCCAATCCCGCCACGTTTCTGCCACCTTCTCCCCACACCCTCTACCGGGACCGTTAGCGTTTAGTGTATAAAATTCATTAAATTTTAGTTGTATGATCCATTGTTTTTCTGGGATTATAAGGCTTGGATTTGAGTTAGGCGTCATGGGGGGCGCATTTCAGCATGTATCCAGTTTTGATAATGTTGTTTTTGGCTGCGAGCTTTCTCATTTTGCAAAATGCAGGGGCTTATCAGCAATCAACATTAAAGCCATCATCCTTTGAAAAGCCCTACGAGTCTGCTTCGTACGCTAAGGGTAATGAATTTGGTATGATGATCTCGGGTGTGAGCAGGATGATTGCTCAATACCAAGTTGAGCCTACTTATGCTGCCCGAGGAGAGTTTGTTGCTGAGTTTGACGATGGCAGCAACCCAGCAGCTTCGCAATGGGACTTGGATTGGGTAAGCTTTGGGGATTTTCTGGATACGAGTGCCTATGCGATAGCTGAAGGTTTGACACGAACCTCGTTTTATCCGCCCTTGTTTGTGCCATCAGAAAATTATGGGATTAGATTGCTCGAGAAGATTGATGCTGCTGGTAACACTACAGGGGAAGTCGGTGCCATGATCGCATGGCTTGATATGACCACACTGACGACTACGCAGCTTGATCGGGACTCACTCCGTCAGGGGCTTAGCGATATTTTCCAGGGGTCTGCAAATATTGGTATAAATTCTGGCGGTAGATTTACGACGCGTGGTTATCAGGCAGCTGAACTTGTAATGAATGGTGCAAGTTTTGGTTTGTTGCCGGGTTTTGTGCCGAATGGCTCTGTTGTGTATATTCGGTGCTATGGTGAATTGGATGCTTCCGCTGCAGATGTATGTGACGGTTGAGCGAAGGGTAGGGGAAAATGGATATTTTCAAAAATCATAAGCAATCAGGTATAAGCTTGACCGAAGCGATTCTTGGCGTTGCAACGCTTGGTGTCGGTTTGGGCATAATTGCCGATCTGCAAGTGAAAAATATTGCCCAGGTTCAGGCAGAGACCGCAGCACAACAAATGCAGATAGTGCGCGATGCTGCCAATGCATATGTCCGGGATAAGTATTCAGATATCGTTCTGGGAGATGATCCTGATGAACTGGAGAATACTGGTTGCCAGGCTGCTACTTGTGGTGCGGATCTGGCTAATGATTTGCAGGGGGCGACCGATTGGGTCGAAATCCCGAATAATGCACTAATAAATGAAGACTATATCGATCCTCGTTTGATCGCACCTACAGCGCCACCAAGTATCCGGCTTAACCCATTTGGCCAAAGCTACAGGATTTCGGTCAGGGCGATCGCGCCTGTACCTGGTTCTAATGCTCCACAATTGCGGGTGCAGGTAGTTACGCAAGGTGGTGATGTTATTGAGCCGCGCATTGCGGCACAGATTGCTTCGGCGATTGGTAACGAAGGTGGTTTTCGCCCGGAAGATGATTCAACACCATTATATGCCAATGATGTTGTCCAAGGGGCCTATGGCGCTTGGGAAATGGATGCGGCAGAGATGGGGGATGTAGACAACCTCCCTGGTGAAGGTGGATTGGCTTCGGTTGCTTTCTTTGGAGAAGGTGGTGTCACTGCGGACTTTTTATACCGCAATCCTGTCCCTGGGCAGCCTGATGCCCAACAGATGAATGCCAATATCAATGCCAATGATTTCGGCATTGGTAATGTTCGTCAAATCGGCGGCGGTAATGGTGGCGGAGCGATTGCACCGACAGGTAACCCTGATATGGCTGATACAGGAGTTGCGCCTGATCCTATCACGGCTAATATGCGCCCATACGATGTGGCTGATACAGGTCCTGACCGTATTGATTCATTTGCTGGTGGTGCTGAGCGTGATGTTGTTCGCTTTGGTAATACCGTAAACTCTCGGAATGTAAACGGTGTCGCAACCACTGCATACAATCGTGGTAATGTCAGCATACAGGCACATGATGCTATAGTAAGTTCCATTGATGCTGAATACCGTGTCCGGTCTCTGGAGCGATTGGAGGCGATCAATAGAGAAACCCCCAATGGTCGTCGCGCGATTGTAGACTCTGGTCTGGCAGATGATCCAGGTAATCCTGGCCTGAATGTTCTCGATGCAGTTGCCGTAGCGCCTGCCGCCGCTGGTGTTCTTGTTGATGTTGCTGACTCTACAGATCCCGGTTTTAAGGCATATGATGATGACGGGGATGAGCGTGCACTTCTGACCTTTGACGGGGATAATGATGGTCAGGTGGTTATTGGTAGCGACACAACCTTTGTAGACAATCGCCGCGGTGAGATGAACTACGGTCTCAACGATGTAAATGTTGCAGATGCTACTGCGGGTAACATTGTGCTTCGTGATGAGGGGGCTATTGAGCGCTATCGTCATGCCTATCAGAGTACCCAAGGTTTTACCTTCTTTAATGATGAGGGTGGTAACACACGCTATCGTCAGGAATATGGTACAGATCTTGACAATGCTGCTGGTCTGGATCCCGTGGTGGGGCGAATGACCATGGCTGATAATACTAATACCCCCCGATTTCAGCAGGATTACGGTGTTGTAAGTGCTGCCGCGGCAGCAAATGCCAGTGTTGGTCGTAGCCTTGTCTTTGATAATAATGCTGTTGCGCCTCGGTACCGTCAGGATTATGGCCTCAATGAAGCGGGAACAGCGGTAGCAGCTGGTGGCAATGTTGTCGCCAATGATGAAACCAACGTCATGCGCTACGAAATGCGTTATGCGGCTGCGGATACAGGGCGTCTGACCATCCGTGATCGTGCCTTGCAGGATCCTGATGAAGAGCGTTTTGTTGCATCCTATAATGGCAACAATGGTGCTGTTATTGCGCGTTCCGCTGGTGCTGCTGCCGGTACGGCTGCTGTACGCTATCAGCAGAGCTATAACGGACCCAACCAGGGGCAAATTGCAATCCGGTCTCGTGGCCAACAGGCTGCAGATCAGGAGCGGTTTGTTGCTGCTTATGATGATGCAAATAATGGTCGGGTAATGATCCGGGATGAGGCAGCCAATAACCGGTTTGCCGATGAATATGCAGGTGCTGCCAGTGCGACCACCATTTCCGATAACGTGAACCGTGTCCGTTTCCGGAATGAAGTTACCAACGCCAATAACAGTTTCTCTGTAATACGCGATACCGGCGGGGTTGATCGTATCGAGCATCGTATTGCCGGTGATAATACGCGCAGCTTCATGGTCAACACTGCCGGGGGTAATGCGCAGGCAATCATTCAGGATGCCGGTGGCAATAACCGTATTGTCAGCTTCGTTGATGCTGGCGATACCCGGTTCGAGATTCGGGAGCCTGATAATGATCTTCGTTATCGTTACCAGAGCAGTACGGGCATTCTTGAAACCCGTGATGCTGGTAATGATCGCCGCTTTACTGTCACCGCTCAGGGCAATACGGCTTCAACTGAATTGGCCATGTGGAATGAAGGTGGTGGTCAGGAACGAGTGCGGCTGTTCTCCGGTAACAATGGTGGCAGTTCGGAGCTTCGTCTGATCGATAACAATGCGACCGAGAAAGTACGCATTCTGGGTGGCGGTAATGGCAACCAGGCTCAAATCCAGATGGATGGCCCGAACGGTAACCAGCGTGCCCTGCTTGTAACCGGGGTGAATAACACACCAAGCCAATTCCAGTTGCGCAATCCAAACGGAACGGATGTGGGTGTTGTCATGCGTGGCAATGCCGGCGGCACGGAGAGCCTTTTCGATCTGCGCGACAATTCCAACAACGTCAAAACTCGTATGCTGGGTGGTAATGCCAATAATGACCGTTCACTCTTGCAGATGAGTGATGGTGGCAATGTGAAGTTCCAGGTGAATACTCGGGGCAATGGCAACTCCACCGGTGTGAAGATTGGCAACAATGGTGGTACAGGTACCTTTGGTGGTTCACCACTTGGTCCGGCCAGCAGTGTGCTTGATGTTGATGACATCTTCCTGCGTGGTCGCAATACCTGGCTCAGCAATGCCCTGCAGGTCCATGTGATCGGCAGCCAGGTGGTCCGTGTCGGCAACTCTTTCAACAACGGTGCTGCGGCAACCTGTCCGGGTGGTAACCGTCTCTATGTCGCCACGCCGGCATGGTGGCTGTCGCCGACCATGATCGGGGTTACCGACATTACAACAACGGATGGTGGTCGGGTGTCGAGCTTCGGTACGATCAACCCCGCTACCGGAGCCCTGTTGAGCGGCGGTGCCTATGATAACAATACCGAGGTTCAGGTATTTATGAGCGCTGGTGGCAACCTTAACATGCGTGCCCGCCAGAAGAACGATGCAGGCTGGCGTACCATCAATAACGGTGTTGCTGTTGTGACCGCTTACTGCGAGCCAAGCTAAGGTATCGTGGCGACGGGCCGACGTCATACAGGACGACATATCAAAACGGCCGGATCTGTTTCCGGCCGTTTTTTCATGCGACATCACAAGGCTTTGATCCTGCACATGGTACCAGTTTTCCGAAAACCATGGCGTGCGGCCCCGGTTTCTGTCACACTTTCAGTCAGTTGATAACGCTAGTGTTTATCGACGGAGAAGCACCCGGGGAGTGATGGGCCGGTGATCTCAACGGTCATAGCCAAGCCGACCAAGGTCTGTAATGCCGCCTGCACCTATTGCAGTGCGCCACCTGACGGTGTGCCCAAATGGTCCCTTGATGATTTCAAGCGCTATTTCGATCGCATCGGCCCCTATCTGACCGATCAGGCCTATATCATCTGGCATGGCGGCGAGCCGATGCTGCTCGGTCCCGAGTTCTATGAGCAGGCCTGGGAGTATGCCCGGGCCTCGAACCCGAACCTCAACTTCTCGATCCAGACCAACCTGCTGAGCTATAATCACAAGCGTTGGTATGACGTCTTTAAGGACATCTTCAAGGGCTCGGTCTCCACATCCTTTGATCCGGACGAGACCAACCGCATCTATCGTGGCTCGGCGGCGCTTTATACCCGGCTGTTCTACAACCGTCTGGAAGAAGTCCTCGATGATGGCTTCTACCCGAAGATCATCGGCACCTATACCTCTGAAACCGCCCATATGGCCGATGCCATGTATGAGCGCAGTCTCGCCTATGGTGAGAAGGGGCCGCATTTGCGCTTCAACTATCGCTATCCGGCCGGCCGCGACGAGGGCAATGGCGAGATGATCAGCCCGCGCGAATATGGTGAGATGCTGCTGCGTCTCTATAACCGCTGGATTGTCGATCTGCCGGTCTTCGTCATCACGCCACTGGACGAGATGCTGAAAAAGGTGATTGCGCTTGAGGTTGCGCGCTGTCCCTGGACCCGCTCATGTGGCGGCCATTTCCTAGGGCTGGAGCCGAATGGCGATACCTATAACTGTTCGGAATTTGCCGATCTCGGTGATCCGGAGTTCAAATTCGGCAATCTGAACGACATGACTGTGCCCGAGCTGATGAAGAGCCGCGCTGCCGCCATGATCCGCCGCCGCCGGGTTGACCTGCCGCTGGATTGCCAGAGCTGTCGCCATTTTGGTGAGTGCGAAGGCGGCTGCATGCGTGATGCTGTGCTGTACAATCACGGCCTCGGCGGCAAGTTCCACTACTGCCACTCCTGGATGATGGTATTTGACCGGATCAAGGAGAGCGTGCGCAACGGCGAGGCCGATGGCGCGATTGAGAAATATGGCCTGAACCCTGACGAGGTGCGCCGGACGATGAAACCGGTGCCGGGGGTGGCGGCATGATAGTCGCCTATATGAAGCCGACCAATTACTGCAATGTGGGCTGCACCCATTGCTATCTGCCCGAGGTCGTACGTGCCAACAAGTTCCGCATGTCGCCTGAGACGCTCGAACAGGCGGCAACCCTGATCGGCGAGATGGTCCGCGCCCAGCGTAAGGAGGGTGCCCTGATCCTCTGGCATGGCGGCGAGCCACTGACCGTGCCGGTTGACTGGTATTACGCGGCTGGTGATATCCTCGACCGTGTCCTGCCGAAACACATGCAGGCAATCCAGACCTCGCTGATACCATGGCGCGATGAATATACCGATTGGGTTATCGACCGCTGTGGCCGGGAGGTCGGTTCCTCGCTCGATTTCAGCCAGCGCAAGATCAAGGGCTCGGTCGAGAACTACCACAAGCTCTGGATGCAGAAGGTGGACAAGGTCCGGGGGCACGACATTCGGGTGGTGCCCGGCGTTGTGCCGACCCGCAACGAGGTGGGACGCGAGGATGATCTGATCCAGTGGTTCGTCGACCGTGATTTCGATGTGGTCAATCTCGACCGCTATAATGCCTATCAGGGTTATTTCGACGACCGGCCCAATAACCTCGAGCATTCCTACTTCCTGATCGGACTGTTCGATGCGGTTATGAAGCGGATGGACGAAACCGGTGCTGCGCCGGTGATCGGTGCCGTCATGGCCGGGATCATGGGCGTATTGTTCGAGGCCCCCGGCGATCGCTGGGGCACCACCTGTCAGTCGGATTTCGTGGTGGTGGAGCCTGACGGCTCGCTCAATAACTGCCCGGACAAATCCACGGTCGAGGATAATTACGGCACTGTCGAGGGCGGCTATAAGGGCTTTGCTACCAACGCCTTCCGGCGCAAATGGCTGCGGATGCAGGCCTATGGGCATAAACGCAGCCATTGTCAGGGCTGCGAGAACAGCAGCTGGTGCCATTCCGGCTGCCCGATCACGCCGAACGGTGTACCCGATGGCGAGGTTGAGTGCTCGGGCTATAAGACATTCCTGACCCATATCCGCCAGTTTATTGCCGATCAGGGCGTGGCACCGCTTCATGCCTATCTGGATCACAATCTGGAACTGCAGAAGAAGTACTCGCAGGCGACCAATATCTATGCCGCCGTGCTGGCCGATCAGAACCGGGACGGGGAGGGCGCTGCCGCATGACCGGACGCTTGCCCTATGCCCCTGCCTTTGATCACCTCGTCTATCTCCGCGTCTTCGAGGGCTGTAATCTGCATTGCGAGCATTGCTTCATCCCGTCCAATCCCAAACGGATGACCATGGATGATCTGAAGGCGGTGCCGGAGAAGGTGGCAGGGTTTGCACCGGAGGGTTCGACCATCATGCTGCAATGGCATGGCGGTGAGCCTACCATGTTCGGTGCCCAGTGGCTCGATGATGCGATCCATACGGTTGAGGAGGCTGGACCGCAATTCAAATGGCAGCACGGTATCCAGACCAACCTGATGACCTATGGCGATGACTGGGTACCGGTCTACAAGCGCCATTTCGGCGGCGAGGTCGGGGTGTCATGGGACCCGAAGATACGCCTGATGCGTCGCGGTGATGCGGCATCGAACGATACCTATGAGCGCAAGTTCTGGCCCAATTTCGAACGGCTGCTGGCCGATGGCCTTGACCCCTATATGGTGATCACATTCACCGGCACTTTTGTCCGGCACTTCCGTGATCCGTACCGGTTCTTCCAGATGCTGGAGGAGCATGGGGTCAAGCGGGTACATCTGGAGCGGGTTACCAGAACCGGCTATGCGCGCGAGAACTGGGGCCGGGTTGGCCTCGATAATGCCGAATACTCTGCGGCCATGGGCCGATTCATGCGGGCCTATTGGCGTTATCGGGAGATGCGCCATGTGGTCGAGGCCCATGACCGGCTGCATGTGTCACCGCTGGACGGGCTGTTCCAGAGTGTCGAGCGCCTGCATGCGGGGCAGGCTGGCGGTTATGGCTGCTGGTCCGGCTCTTGCGATACCAAGTTCCATACCATCGATGCCAATGGCTACAAGGCGGGCTGCACCGCAGTTACCTCTGAAGTCGACAACAAGCGGGCAACCGAGATTCTGTCATTTCCCGATTTCACCGCAGCCCGCAAGGAGCGCCAATGGGATTGCCGAACCTGCTCGTTCCGCAAGATATGCTCATCCGGCTGTCTTGCTAGCATGATGGATGACGGCTCGGGCGAATGTTCAGGCGGGCAGCAGCTGTTCCAGCTGGCGTCTGAATTGTTATTATCGAAACAAACGCCACAAACCATTGCGCTCGACCGTCCAGTGGCTGAAGAAACGGTGTGAGCCGGGGATGGCGTAAAAATAGAATTTAATGGGCATGCCGTGCGTTGTGCGGTATACTTGTTTTAGATTTTTGTTATCTGCGTGCTCATGATTTTTGCTCAGGGCAAATGGGCCAGATAGATTGTTGCAAGGGGGTGCAGGGTGCCTGACGATATTAAATATACCGGAAATGGGGCTGGCTCTGACAAGTCGTCCGGGGTCACATCTTCAGCGCTTGGCATTGGCAAGATTGCTGTATCCACATCGATTGCACTGGTTGCCACCAGCGCCATGGCGCAGGCCGCGAGCGAGAACAAGGTCGACCTGAGCGGCGACGATGCTGTCTCTCCTGAACTGGATCAGGCAATCACCAGCGCGCTCGGCAAGCGTACGGTTCGTGAAGCGGTGAGCGCCAGCTTTGATGTCTTCACCTCACGTCTGGCCCGTAACGGTGTCACGCTGTCGGATGAGTATTTTGACGGTCAGCCATTCAGCGAATGGCAGGTAGCTGCAAACCAGGATAGTACAGATGTGAACTCTGGCGCAGCACCGAATGTCTCGGGTGGGGGTGCTTTCACCTGCTACAGCAATTGTCACGGTGCTTGTCATGGTGCATGCCATGGTTCACGTGGCTGGCGCTAAAAATATAACCCGGCAAGGTATTTATGCTCTTAAGTGATGTTGTCGATGGTAAAGCCGGTGATGCCTCATCAACCGCATTTTACGGTGTTGAAGTTGATGTGGAGAGCTTTACGCCGCCAGCCGGGCTCGAAGAAATCTCGCTGATCTACAAGGCCGATGCCGGTGATATTGATGAGACATTGATGGATGTCATCATCTCCTACGGTTTGGCCGGGGTTGAGGTAATTCTTGAGATACCGGCGGAGCAATCTGATATCGATGCGAAGTATCTGGTTTCGGTTGCGGCCAATGCCGGATTTTCTCTCTCGCTCCTGCCGCCACAAGAACATAGCGAACAGGCTGATGGTGCCTATTTTGACCGGTTGCGGGACTTCGCTGCGGTCTATCTGACGCAAGGTAATTTCGGCAAGTTCATCGCGCCGGTGACCAACTATCTCGAATATCTGTTTGTCGAGCTGCTCCGCGGTCAGGAAACCGAGTTTCAGGTCAGTGATCCCTATATCAAGGATCGGTTGATGCTGCTCTCTGATCAGGCTTTCGTTGATGCCTTCAAGGATCGGCTGCGGCAGGATTTCTATACCCTGTTCGGATCACAGGCCGAGTTCGAGAAGTTTGCCCGCCGTATGATGACGCAAATCCATGATTTTACCGGCGAGTGCATCAAGGAACTGGTTGAGCAACAGGCGAACCAGAATACCGGCGATGGTGATCAGGCCGCCGGCTAGCCTTGCGCAGATGGGGCTGCCCTCTCAATGAACCAGATTGCCGACCGGATCATCAAAGCCAGCACGGCCTTGCCCGAAGCCGGTCTCCGGTTTTCCAATCAGTCCAATCCACTGGTCAGCATCGAGCAGGGGTATTTCGTCTTTACCCTGATGCCGAGCCTGTTCTGCAAGCTGCGCTGCCCGCATTGCTATCTGAGCCTTGAGCAACGCAAGGATAAATCCATCATGTCGGTGGAGGATCTGACCCATGCCTGTATCAAGGTCGATCGCTATTATCAGAAACAGCAGATCAGCGAAAAAACCATCGTCTGCTACTGGTACGGCGGTGAGCCCACATCGATGGGCCAGCCCTATTTCAAATCGGCCGCCGACAGCATCAATGGTGTTTTCTGCCCGGAAGAGGGGTATCGGACCAAGCATACGGTCCTGACGGCTCTGGTCGGGGTCAAGGATGACTGGTTTTCCCTGTTCGACAAATATGGCGAAGGCGAGGTTCAGAGTTCCTATGACGGCATGATGCGCGGCAAGACCTATATGAAGCGCTGGGACGAGCGTGCTCGTGCTGTGGTTGCCTCTGGCCTGCGGCTGTCGACCATCAGCGTGGTAAACCGCGAATTGCTAAATCAGGGACCGGAAGCGACCCTCGATTACCTCGCCGATATCGGCGTCGCGGAAACCAGCTGGTTGCCCTTCATGTGGAACGAGCAGAATGATTCCGGCGCTTATAATGAGTTTGCGCCGACGATGCGTGAATATTGCGACTTCATGATCGGCCTGTCCGAGCACTGGCTGAAACGCCGAGGTGAGGGTATTGCCGTTCCCGAGATCGGCCAGTTGCGTTTTATCATGCACCAGTCGGAAAGCCCGCTGCTGGCCAATATCGCCGGGCAAACGCTGTTTCTCCTGCCCAACGGGGATTTTGTGCTGCCTGACTATCATAATGGCTGGCAGGAATTCATGCGGGTATTCGGCAATATCCTCGAGCAGGATTTCGAGCAGGTGCTGACCTCGCCGGAGCGCAGGCGCTATCTCCGCCGACAGGTCATGCGCAATAACAATTCTGAATGTCAGGATTGCGACCACATGGACAAGTGCATCATGGAGTTCTGGAAGGACAACCGGGCGGGTGATGTCTGTTTCGGTGCCCGGGATTATGTGGAATGGGTATTGGCGAACAAAAGCGACATCAAGGCAATAACCGGTGATGCGCCGCCCGTTCTTTATTGAGCCGTGCGGTAACTAGCCTGTATCATTGGCTTGTATGGTAAAATATCTGCAGAACCGTGATCCATGAGTGACCAGCCCCAGAATATCGAACTCTATAAAGTGGTTGAGAAGGCCAGCCAACTGGTGGCCGAGATCCAGCAGGCTTCCAATACCAATCAGGACCGGATGGGCTATGTGACCCGTCGATCCGATCGTCGTCTCGCCAATCCGATGCGATTGGCCAAGATATGGTCGGAAGGCCAGTTGCAGGAAGTCGAGGATGCCTTCGACAAGGCCCGCGATGGCCAGATGACCGAGAAGATGAAGGCGGATATTGCCGATGCCTCGAAGCGTCGGCGTGGCAAGGGCCGTCGCCGGGCGGGTGATCCGATCCATCATTACCGTGAGCAGCTGTTCGGTCTCTGGAATAACATCAGGGGCGATAGTGGCTTCAAGAATGCGACCAAGCGGGTCAAATCCTCGATCAGCCAGGCTGGCAAGGAAGCCAGGCAACTGCAGAAAGAGGGTAAAAAGCTCGACCTGATGCTGAACAAGACGATCGCGGCGGTACGGGATATGAAGCACGCCATGGCGGCCGGCATCCGTCAGGTGCCTTACAATGCCATTCTTGATGCCGGGCCTAATGTATCGCTCGAACACCGTGTGTCAGCGGTTCACGATGTCAGTGTCAAAGCCATGGCCCGGGCCCAGCCGGAAGCGGTCCCAAGTGCAGCACCTTCACCCAATATGGGCGGTGGCGGTGGCGGCGGATCATCGGATCATTGGCAGGAGTAATCCCGCGATATTCGGCCTTGGCTTTGCTGCCAACTGACCGGTATCAGGCTTTTGCCGGTTTCTTCTTTTTCTTGGCCGCAGTGAGCTTGGGCGTTGGGGCCAGATCGAGGCTGTGAATGCTCACAGGCCACCATTCGCGCATGTTGCTGATGAAATATTTCAGTTCGCCAAGGCGTTTCGTCCGGATTTGCCAGGCTCGAAACGCGCTGCGGAATGAGCCGATGGCAAGAACCGAGGCGGGTGCGATCGCCATTATGGCGACAAAGAAGTCTGCCAGGGTTGTCAGCGTCAGCATGAGAAATGCCACATAGAGCAGGGCTGCAATCATGGCTACGAATAACAGGATGGCGGTCAATCGTTGGCGCCGGTATGCCGACAGCAGATCCTTTTCAGTCAGCCCCTGACGGGCGATCGCATCCTCAAAAGTCTCATGACGCGGCGCGCCCTCGTTGCGCGTAATGGCTTCCAACATGCTGTAAGCAAGCGTCGCCGAGGATTTTACGTCATTGATCGGGAAGAAACGGCGCTGGACCCAGCCGCTGAAGTTGCGTTTCTTCTTCTGGTTACCGGAGGAGGCTGAATCGTCGGCTGAAGATGTTTGATCGGACATGTGGACAAGAAACTTTGCGCTGGAAACCCGCAACAGCTGTTGCGGCCTGATAAACCCTGTTTACCAGCAAATTCTACCAGATCAAATTGTCAGATGTAGCATCAGAAGTTTGCTTCGCTGATGCGTCCGGTATTTGTCTCGTAGCGCTGTTGTGATTCTGCAGCCTGGATCGTGGCAATCATGGCGGCATTGTACTGGTGAAGCTCAAAACGCTGCCATTTGATCATCATCCGGGTTGCACGGATGGCAACGATCTGTTTCAGGACAGCTGTCGGATCAGCGATTGTATGGGTGTGGGTCATCCATTTTGGATTGGACAGCCGGTATTTCGAGGCAAAGCCGAGTACCTCAAGGAAGCTGGACCCGGTTGCATCAGGCGACAGGTCGCTCAGATAATCCGGGACACCGCCTTCCTGACCACTGATCAGTTTGCGCATGGTTTCGGCCCATGCGGCAATCTCTCCATCCGAAACCTCTGCCCGGAGTGCTACCAGATGCTGGCAGGTACCGAGGGAAAGGGCCATCCTTGCATCTCTGGTTTCGCGATCCTGATACTTCACGCTTTCTCTGGGTGCCTCGGATGTCGGGTAGTCTACGGTCGGGTTGCTGCCGATCAGTGCCCGGCAGAAATCGATAGCGGCATTGCGAAACTTCTCCGACAACACGCTGTATTCGTAAATCGATTCTGCGCGGGTATGGGCATTCTGAAGCTCTGCATCAACTGCTTCGCACAACCCAAGTTCGGCTTCACGCTCGCCGCAATACAGTTGCTGCTGCCGCTCTATGGTTTTGCGGGCATTGGCGGCGGTTGTATTGGCGGTTGTTTCATCCAGTCCGCGAAGCCATTCGATATTTTGCTCCATAATGGCTTTATTTGTGGAGTAGGTGGTAGCTTCAACACCACCAGCAACGCTGGCAACAGTGGCCTGAAACTTGTCGTCAGGTGATTCCGTATTCGCCAGGCTTTGGGTGAATGACATGCTGCTTCTGTCAGCCTGAGCCTTGACCATCGTTTGATAGCTGTCTGTTTCGACATTGACCTGTGTATTGCCGTTGATCTGGGCATTCAATGCCGAGAAGTTGTTGGCAAGCAGGATATAGGTCCAGGCAATCCAAGTCTCGACATAACCGGTAATGGTCAGACCGGTCAGTTGAACCATGGCAGCACTGGCACCGCAAGGGCAGCCCCAGCTCTTGGCCTGCCGGAAGGCCATGCCTGCCGTGGAGGCAATGCCGAGGCATACGACAATTACCAGAATGGACGGTAGTGCCTTTGATGCTCCAGATATGCGTGCCATGTGCTTGCCTCCTTATCCGAACCCAATAATTTCTGTCTTATTGAGCCCGTTCATAGGCTTCATCGGCTTTCGCCGCGACGATGATGGCAAGATTGCCGGCAATTCGCTGGTCAAGTTCGAAACGCATCCAGTCAGTATAGAGACCGGTTGCTTCCATGATGGTCAGTTCCTTGAGCAGGCCAAGTTCATCAGGCGCGGTAATCATACCTTCCACCCATGTTCCATCCTTGAACCGGTATTCATTCTGCAAGGCCATCAGTTCATAAAGGCTCATCCGGGTAGCGTGCTCGTTGGAGCCGTTGAGCTCGGCATCATCACTACCGGTCAGGTGCTTGCGCAGGTTATCGGCCAGCTCCTTGTCTTCCTCACCAACCTCGGCCTTGAGGCCGATCAGGTATTCCCAAGTCTCCATGCTGGTATCAATCCGCGCATCACGGGTTGTACGCTCGGCCATGCGCATGGCACCGCGCGGGCTGTTATAGACAGAGGCGCTATGGGCGGGCGGGGTAGGGCCCATCAAAGTGTAGGCAAAATCATTGGTTGCCACAGAAAGCTTCTCATCCAGGGTGTCCTGAGTGAATACCAAAGGCTTGATATGGCCATCGCGGAGTTCCGGACGGGAGCCGAGGTCCATATCACTTGCCGCAGGATCACAACGCCCCAAACGCGCAGGCAGTTCTCCACAATACTTTTCTTCCATGTTCTCGGTGCGAGCCCTGGCATTCGCCGTCGCTGATCCTGCCGTATCCGTGGTCATATTGCGGAGCTGCATGTCATTGGCTTCGCTGAGCTGACGACGAATCTGCAATGATCCCAAGCTTTTGGGGCCACTCCGGGTGGTTGCATCATATGAGATGCATGGATCATGGGTGTATGTGAAGCCATTGAGGATTTCATGGCGGGCTTCATATCGTGCCAGTTGGGTATATTCGCTGTTTTGCTGTGTAACGACCTCGGCATTGCTCGATGCCTGCGCGGAAAGGCTGGCATTGAGGGCGCCGAATGACTGGCTGATCATCAGGGTCAGCATACCGAAGCCGGCACCGATGGCACCGGTGGAGGTGGCAACCGTACTGGCATAGGCCGGTGGCAGACATCCGCAGGCCTGTGCGGTGCCGGGCACCATGGTAATGGCAGTGCCGGCAAGAAGCGACGATGCGATAGCGGCTGCGCCAATAGTCCGTTTCATGCTCATATCCCCCAATACTCTTCTATACCTGTTCAATTCCAAGGCTCCGGTGCCATAGCCCGGAACCGTTAAGTTTTATGGTCTGATAATCGGTGTCTGGATGTAGGTCTGGTCAACCGGTGACACCAGTTCCATCGAGATATTGCCACCCGGAACGCCGCTGCCACGTGTGATGCCAACGCTTACGCCGCCGGTAATCCAGTCGCTATATGTATTGCCGAAGATTTCGATCGGGATATCCGGCAACTGGAATTGAGCATTCAACTGCGACAGAATCGCGTCCCATTTCGATTGGATCTGCTGGCACAGCTGATCGATGATCTGGCTAAGCAGGGCACTGAAATCGGGCCAGGTCAGCATCAGGCCAATATTCATGGCAATGTTCATCAACTGATCAAGGCAATCCACAACCTGCTTCACATGCTTCGGATTTGGCAGTGCATCGCGGGCTGATTGCACAAACTGGTCTTTCGCGTGCTCAACCAGACGTTCCACATGGTCGCAAATTTCCGGAATACAGGGGTCGAAATCGGCTGCCCGTGACTGTTGCGGGGCCATGACAATAACGCCGGCAACCAGCGTACAGATGGTTAGGCCCAACAGGCGAATAAACATCTTATTCATTTCAAAGCCCCCAACTTGGATCAATTCCGGTTTCTATCTCATTGATAGGATGACCGGGGCCAACACATGTCGGTCCCGGTCCCAAAAGCTTACGGTATAATGGATGGTCTGGTGTAGCGGGTGGTGCCTACCGGTGTGTTCAGATCAATGCTGATCTCACCGGCCGGTGCACCGCGGACCAGGCCACCACTGATTGATCCGCCGAACAACGTCACATCATTGCCGAAAATATTGGCTGTAATGTTTGGCAACTGGATATTTGCCTGAATCTCGCTGACGATCTTGTCAACAGCGCGGGTTGCCGCCTCGCAAGCCCGATTGATCAGGTCCGAGAGAATGTTTGAGAGCAGGGCAGTCCAGTTCAGACCAAAAATGGCGCTGACACTCAGGCCGACATTGAGCAGGTCAGTGAGGCAGTTCACAATCTGCTTCACATGCTTCGGCTCGACAAACCAGAGCGGGATCATCTCGATATATTTGGACACTGCCGCCTCAATACGGCTTTCCAGCTGTTGGCGCCGGTCTGCAGGGCATGGATCATTGCCGGACGGATAAAGATCCGCGAGACCGAGAGTAAAGTTGCCCTGGAATGACGTATCAAAAGCCTTCGCCTGTGATGGCGCCATGGCTGATAAAACAATCGTTACCATAGCCACTGCTATACCCAGCATCATACTGCGTAACATGATCCTTACCCCCTTTTGATTGCGTCCTGGATCAACGCCAATCGCTCAACTGCAAAAACTTTATACATTAAATCAAGGCGCGCAAGATGTCTTAGCGAGTCCCGAACGACCCGTCCGGCCTGAATCGCGTTATCATCACCGCCATTGGGTGACAGGATATTGGCGGCGAGAGCGGCGCCATCCGTCCGCTCCTCGGCCATCCATGATAACAGGCGCAATCTTGTTGATGCCTTCATATAGGCGAGGGAGACGCGGGCTGAGTCGACGAGCTCCTGGGTCGCGGCCAACTGGGCCAACTCGCCTTCTGGCAGCTCTTCGAGCGTTTCACCAAGTTCACGAACCGCGCTGTTCACGTCTTCGTCATCGGCAACCGGCCATGGCTCGGATTCCTCGAGATGGGACAGTGTGAGGGCCATATTCTCCCCCTTCTGATCCCAATAGTCGCTGATCGCCTGTTGATCGAGTTTTGGCATATTCCGGCAACCCCCCAGTTGCACTGTCGTAGAAACTAACCCCTCAAACCCTGCTATATAGCATAGCTGCATTCATAAACTGGCACATCATGTTTTTTGCGCATGATGTCTTTTTAGCTATGAAAGTGCATCCCTCTTATACACACGGAAAACCAAGCTTTTATCAAATCGTGCTTGCTCCTAAATTGTGTATCGTCTATGTTTATCACAAATTTTAGATAACTTGAAACGGTTTGGTGAAATATAACTTGCCAAGGGGTTTCAAAACCGGGTTAAAATAAAGTGTCGCATAAGTGGATGGGCTTGAAAGTTTATTACATTTTTGTGACACGGGATATTCAGGTGGATTGTTTTCGTGAACTGGCTGGGGGGCCAATAACGTGAGTGCACAAGCAACAGCAGTAAATGACGGCATGGCGCAGTCTCCGGAATTGGGGGCACCGCGTTCCACGCAGGTGGCTGCAATGCACCGTGATGTGAATGCTGCCATTCCGGGCGGGCTTGCACGGTTGCAGGCATCCCTTAAGATCGGGGCGCCTGCCAATACTGCTACCGGACCCAAGTCCGATGCGCCTGCTCCGGGCATGCAGCAACAGCACAAACATGAAGACCCGAATCAGGAGGAAGCAAATGAATTTGCAACCTTCGCGATGATGGCTGGGGGGGCGGCGATCGGCGGCCCGGCTGGTCTTGCCATGAAGGTGGGCGCTGAAGCTGCTCATGCCAAAGAAGCAATGGGTGGCAGCGGCCAGCAACAAAATCCGGGCGAGGGCATGTACCAGACACGCGATGGCCGCATGTCCATGGACCCGTCTGCACAGTTCAAGGCACCGGCGCCAAGTCGGCCTGCACCTGATCGTCAGGAACGGCAGACCATGAGATTTGGAATGAGATGATATGATGCAGACAGAAGCATCAGAGCAATAAAGCGACTACACTGAGCCGAAGGGGGATTTTTGGCTCAGATCGGCCTTTTGGAAGGCTGTTATACGACGGATTTACCCGGCTCATGCAAGTTTTTGAAGAGCCAGAATCGGGAGTGGGGGTTATGGACAAATATGTTCAGTACATGTTGGTAATCGCTTTGGCGATGGTGGCTGTTGCGCTGCCAGAGATCGCCTGGGCGTCCGAAGATCCATGCGCGGGCGTGCTGTTCTGCGTGACAGAGAAGGATATCTCTGCCAACTGGATCAAGGCGGCATTCCCTGATCTGGTAAATCTTGGCGGTACGCCGCCTGAAGATGCCCCGACCGGTCCATCCACCCTGATGGGGGAAGCGCTCAAGGTGCTGAACTCGGGTGCGTTGGCCGTCGGCTCCCTTGTCCTCACCTACAAGCTGTTTGCCGGTATTGTGCAAACCGCGAATGACGGTGAGGTTCTTGGCAAGCGCTGGTCAACCCTCTGGGGTCCGGTCCGTGTTGCCGGTTCTGCCGCTCTGATCGTGCCAACCGCAAGCGGTTATTGTCTGGCACAGGCTTTGGTTGTGAGCATTGCCCTGACTGGTGTTGGGCTTGCCAATACCGTGTGGAACCGCACGGTTGACGGTATGTTGACATCCAGCGGCAGTCTGATTGCCCCGGCAGCATATGGTCATTACGAAAGTATTGCCGAGCAGGTATTTGCCAATAACATGTGTCTCCATATGGCCAATTATTACATCATTGGTCTGGCTGCCGGCGGTAGCGATGATTTCGATCTGGGCGAGCTAGATGCAGATAGCTGGGGCGGTGGTGCGCAAGGTTGGGCCTGGGCTAACGGCGGGACCAATCTGTACAGTGCTTCTGCTGGGGCGACTGAAATCTTCCCTTCCAACCCATTGTTTTATCGTCATGCCGAATGGCTTGATGGCGGTGATGTCGGGCGTGGCAGCCATGAACTCGGATGGACCCCTGTTGGTCGCGGTTCTGCTGGCTTCCTGAACAGGTGGTTTGGTACCGAAATCCGTAAAAATGCTTGCGGTGCCATGGTTATCAACACCGGTCGTTTTGCCGAAACCGGTACCAGCTTCTTCCGTCAGGCATTCAACTGGTTGTCTGGCAACAGCAGCGCCGAGGAGACTGCCGAAGCTACCCTGCAATCAGAGATCCGGGCTTTGGCGAACAATATTGCCGTTCAATACGCCAATCCTCTTCGTGATCTTGCGAAACAATTTGATCCGGTGACAGCCAGAATTTCTGGTGAAATCATCAGTCGCCATGTCATGCCTGCAGATCGTACAACTCTCGATGCATTGCGGAATGATGTGAGCGCACGGCTGAGAACCGAAGGGGTTGCTCTTCTGAATGCAAGCTATACTTATGGCAATGCAATTCGCACCAACGTACAGAATGTCGTTCAATCAACCTTTGGTACCGGTGATACTGAAGGCACAGCGCTTGCGAATGAATTCCGTGCCCTTGCAAAAGATGGCGGCTGGGTCGTTGCTGGCGAATGGTTCCTTCAGTTGATGAAGCTGAACGGCGTTATGCAGAATATGATGTCTCTGCAGCCGGTTGAGCCTACCGATGTCATGGATATCAACGCGATCTGTAAAGCCGTTGGTAACGAACATGTACTGGCATTCTGGAGCAGTGGTTGCGACAGCGATACCGAAGCTGCTTTCCGTGAAGCGATGCAGTATGTGGAAACATACTACAAAAACGCCATCCTCGAGGTTGGCCGTACAGGTGTCTATGACGGCACCACCCAGGCTCAATATCAGGAGCGTCTCGCACGTGTGATGGGTACAAGCAATGAGCTTGAGGCTGCCAATGACACTGCTGAGTATCGTGTCGCCACTATGGTTGTTACGCCATTCACGGGGTTCCTTGGTGGGCTCTTTGGTGGTGCAACCTGGGGTGAGTTGATTGGGTCCGCTTTCGGTACAGCTTCACTCGTTGCTGCAGCTGGTGATGAGGACACGGTTAATGGTGCTATGGCAGCAGGTGGTGAAATACTCCTGCGCGAGAGCGGTCTTATCCTGGACTCCGGTTCAACCAACCCGATATCGGCTGTGATTGGTCTGGGTCGTGCATTGTGGTCAAACGGCATGATTATCATGCTGGCTGCCGACAGTGGTGGTAAGACACTGGGTGATACAGCAGCGGTGTTTGCTGTGGCTGGTGATGATTACATGCGGTCCGCTGCGGTTTCCGGTCTGGTTGAAACCATGCGTCCACTGGGTGAAAACATCCTCGGCATGTTCCGGTCAATTGGCCAGATGATGCTGTTCCCGGGTTTGCTGCTTGGGTACATCTTCCCGTTCCTGCCATGGCTTCTGTGGATTGGCGGTCTTGTGGGCTGGTTCATCCTGGTGATCGAAGCGGTTGTCGCGGCACCACTCTGGGCGCTTGCACATATGCGCATGGATGGTGAAGGCATCATGGGGCCAGCTGGCCAACAGGGCTACATGCTGGCTCTGAGCCTGCTCCTGCGTCCGGCGCTGATGATTATCGGTATGCTGGCGGGCATGATGCTGATCTATATCTTCGTACCATTCCTCGGTATGAGCATCGGATCAACCATGACGCTTGCTCAAAGCTCCGGTGCACCTGCCGACCTGATGAGCACGGTTATTACCACGGCTCTGATGGCATTCGTGACAGTTGTCACCTGCTATAAAGCCTTTGGTCTAATCAATGATCTGCCTGATCGTGTCTTGCGCTGGATTGGTTCCGGTAGCGGCGGTGCCGGTGAGGATGAGTTCAAGTCTGGTGCATTTGCAATCATCCAGACCGGGGCAATCACCTCCGCCGTATCCTCGGCATCCGGTAAGGTTGACAAGCACGAAGGCAGCTAAGCCAGGCAGTCTAATAAAAGAAAAATGGGGCCCGTACGGGCCCCATTTTTTGTGTCATGATACTGGGTATCTAAGGGCTTGCTTGACGATCCGATTGTGTTTTTCATTAACTTCACGCATATCTTGAACAGGTGTTTGGCAACGGAAGTTGAAAATAGATGGTGATTGAAGCGGCAATGGTTGGCGGTGCGACAGCAGCAGTGATTGTGATAATCACTGGTGTTGCTGTATGGCTGCTTCGTCTGTGGCTGCAACGCCAGCGGTATCAGGATGATCTCGGTGGCGGTCATCGCAGCCGTGACGATGCCGTGGTCTATGAACGCTATGCCCGTGGGCGCCGAATCCATTGGGACTGGGATCGCCATAGCGGCAGCAGTTCCAAGGGCTATTCCGAGATCAACAAAGGGCCAGATCGTCCGGCACGTTCACGCATGGCGGGGAAGGTCGGTCTCGCCAACCGTAGCGAGCGTGGCTTCAGTGACTGGAAGACCGATCACATTGTCAGCCGTATTGCCGGTCGCCGTGATGCCCAGAAGGTAAAGACCAAGCCGGTCAGAAAGCCCAAGCCCCGGTAAGCTATGTTGAGCGGGATAGTGGGCTTTCGCTGATACCGTGACAGCCTGATGCAGCGGTTGCCGGATCATTGTTTCTCTGAACCCGTTGATACGCAGGGCGCCACAGCCAGCCGGTGAAATGCAGGCTAGGCCTCCCTCGGGCAACGCTCTAAGAAACTATCTTCTACATGTCTCACACAAGCGCTGTGACGCGCGACTGTAGCTGCTGCTGGTGGCTGGGGTGAGGAGCAGGGCATGTGTCCGGGCGCCTAACAGAAACCCCCTCAGGCATATGCCGTGAGGGGGCTTGCTATTACGGATTGTCACTCAGGCTCAGGCTGATGCCATCTCGGCGGCTTTCTCATCATTCAGGATGCTGATCAGGCCGCGGATTTCATCCGGTATATCATCCCGCTTCGGCAGGACAGGCATGTCGTCATCAGGATAGTCAAGCGCAGCCGTGGCTGCGTCCTCAAGCGCATCGAGGGTCTCCTGAACCGCAATATCATCATCAACCCAGGCGGCTTGAACAGCCCGCAGACCGTCAATGACATCGGCAGCCTCATCACCCCAGATCTTGGCGCACAGGCCCTCGAGATCATCAGCACCGGCTGTCCCCATGCTCGGCATACTCGGCATCTGGGCCACTGGCGCTGTATTCGGCTGGGCCGGCATATAGGCAACCGGCTGATCGCTTCTGCCGCCGCTTTCGCCAGCTTCATCACCGACATCAACCCCGCTGCCACCTTTCGCGGCATCCTCAAAGGAGTAGGCGACAGTACCGATCGCGGCACCGGCTGCGTTGAACAGTGAGCTGTCACTGTTCATGGCGGCCTGCATGGCCTGAACGGCAAGGCTGAGGTTCTCTTCGAGTGGTTGTGCCTCTTGGGCAGCACCGGCGGCGGTCCAGTTCGGATCGCGCAGACGCTCCAGCACCGGTTCCACATTGCCAGCGCCGGTCATGGCCGGATCAGGGAAGCGGATCGGAATGAAGCGGTTATAGCGCAGGCGCTTGGAAGATGGCGGGTTAGCGTAATACATCTTCACCCGCACCATCTTACCACCGAAGAAGGTGTGGCTCTCACCCGATGATTGCAGACGCAGATCGATGAATTCCGACCGGCGACGCTCACGTACCGAGGCGTTGCGGATGTCGTTATAGTTGTTGAAGGTCGAGTTCGGGTCCATGGTGAAGCCGGACACCTCGGCCGCAAAGAACGTACCGGCGGTGGCATCGAACAGCTTGTTGGTGTGCTCTGGGTCCTCGAGCTTCATGAAGCTCTTGATGTTGCAGTTTGCGATGATCGACTCAGCCTCTTTCTCCGAGCGCTTCTTCATCGCGCTCACATCCTGAGCGGCAAATACCATGCTGAAGCCGAGGGAGCGGGCCTGTGCCGCCATGACCGCCATACCGGGCACGGTATAGTAGCCGACCTCATCTAGGATCGAGAGGAATGGAGAAGCGGAGTTGGTTGGCTTGGTCGAGATAACGTTGGACCAGTCACCTTCGAGTTTCGCACCGAGGGTGGCGGACATCATGCCCTTCAGCGAGGCCACGACGATTTTGCCGATATTGGCGAGTTCGTCCTCGGATTTTTCCAGCGCGGGCAGCAGGACCAGCAGGATGCGGCGGTTTACAACGATGTCATAAACATCAATATCGCCCAACTCGTGGTCAAAGATATGGCCATAAGTACCGGACAGCGAGGTCAGGATACGGGTGAACTGCATTTGCAGGTAACCGTGCTGATCGTTCGCGGTCGCCGCCTGTGGGCGCCCGGCGCGGGCTTCGTTCCAGTCGAAGCCTGGCAAGCTGTCGAGATAGTTCTTCAGCTGTGAGCGGATTTTCGGGGGCAGGTCATAGGTGCCGTGCTTGTCGAGATAGAGGTCGACAATCTTCGGCAGGTTGAGGAAGTCGCCAAGCGCTTCAATGTTCAGCAGCAGTTTGCCGTCATCGCGCAGTTTACAGACCGCCATCATGATTGCGGTCAGCAGGGAAATCGCCCGGCCTTTCCACATGTCGCCTTCTTTACCGGGGTCATCCATCAGGGAGACCAGCATCTCGGTCAGCGATCCGGCGGAACCGCGGGCGAACGGGTTGAAGGTGTTACTCTCGCCACCGCCATCGGAGTTACCGGTCATGAAGTTCAGGATCAGAACGTCATCATCGCGACCGAAGCGGCGGGCGAGGGAGTAAATCTTGCCCCAGAGGCTGGTATCACCCTTACCATCGCAATACAGGAAGCCCGAACCCCAGCTCAGCGCGTTGGATGACATGGAGACCAGCGTTTCGGTTTTACCGGAACCGGTTGTCCCGAGGATCAGGAAGTGGGTCCGGGCATCACTGTTGGAGAACCAGAGCTCATCACCCCGATCCAGATCATTGCCAAAATACAGGATGCCATCGGCCTTCTGGGCCTTGCCGGTGCCCGGATTGACGTCGTGTGGATCAGGCAGACCGGTCTGGGCCGGCAGCTTGTACGGCAGCTCGGTCGGCAGCTTGAGCATGAAATAGAGATATCCGCCCCCAGCCAGCAGGGCGATATCGGCAAGGGCGGGGAAGGTGAAGGCGATACCGGTCAGGACGAACATGCCAAGTGCCGCGGTTTGCGGCATCTTGATGGCATCGAAGAACATCTGGCCGAGCGTTCTGGTGTCACGCAGGAACGCAAGCGCACTGTATTCGTGGCGTCTGGAATCAACGTATGGGGTCTTTGCCAAGCGTCTGTCCCCTTGCTGGTACGATGCTTAAAATGCTCAAAAAGCGCTCAAAAGCTGAGCCCAGTGTAACGCGCATCAGGGCTTTACCCAAGCCCTGATGCGTATCTGTTATCAATTATCCAGATTGAAAAGCGGGTTCTGTGCGCCATCGCTTCCCGCTGGTGGGGAACGATCATCAAGCCCGAAGGCGCTCAGCCCACCCGGTTGTTTCGGTAGTTGCACGCCACCTGGATTGGGTGCGGCGATGCCGCTGGTGCTCGGGGTTGCCGCAATGGCGCCCGGCCCCGGTGCTGACGGCAATGCGCCATAGCCACCGCTGACCGGTGGCGCTGCTGCGGCCTGACCGGTGCCGCCACCGAAGCTGGTGGAGGGCAGGGACGAACCGCCAAGCGCACCATAGCTTGCGCCCGGTGAACTGATGGCATCGCCGGCAATCAGATCCTCGGGGTTGGTAATGGCGAAATAGACTTCCATGGAGGCAATGACGCCGAGCAGCATGAAAACCGAGGTCCAGCGGGCATACCACCAGGCATCTTTCGGTTTGTAGCCGCCAAGGATCATGGCCGTGCGTGACAGCGCATCGGTTGCCGCCGCTTCATCCTCATAGATAGCAACGGCGTCGGTTGGCTTTGCCCCATCCAGCCCAACATAGATGCCCCAGCCATCCTCGACCTTGTTCATGGTCATTTCGATGTCTGAATCAGCCGGAAAACTCCGTAAGGCCGGGGTCTTGGAATCCGGAAACCACAAGGAAACACGCCCATCCTTGCCGATTACTTCTGGTTTATCGCGTTTTGCCACCGCGCTTACCCTTCTTAACAAATGTCACAGAGGCAACAGGGAACGGCGCACCGATTGAAAACGGCCCCTGCACATCCGGTTCAGTCAGAACTCATGATCTGACGATGGTGCAGGGTGGGCCCCCATATGAAAAATACCCCCAACTAGTCACAGAACAGTGTAACCGATACTTAGCTATTGCCCAAGCAAGTCATGGTGTTTTCAGCAAAAACAAAACCGTGAACATGGCCTTGGGGGCACTGGTCCGAAAGTATGAGGCGTGAATAGGGTTGGCCTAGCCGGCCAGATATTCCTCGAGCCCGAAGACGGCCTCGTCCACATCCGGCTCAGGCATCGGGCGACGGGTAACAACCTCGGCCCGCCAATGGGCAATGGCACCCGAAGCCTCGATCAGGCAGGTCGGGCGACCAACCGAATTCAGCACGTACCACATTGCCCGGTCATCAAGCTTCAGCCAGAGGAAGTCTGCCGAAGCCAGCACTCCGCCATTGATCCGGGCCCAGTCGAGCAATGCTGCCATGGCGGTTTCGACCCAGCCATGCTGGCGGGCAACCTTGTTCGGCTCGGCCATCAGCTTCGGGTCTTTCAGGGTTTTCATGACCAGCTTGGTCAGGGTCGCATCCCGTTTCAGCGCCCGGTCGCCGGAGCCATGGGCAGATGCGCCGCGCGCCAGACGGGTGAACAGTTCCTCACATTCCTTGCCCTTCTTGTTACCGCGCAGCACGAACCCGGCGACGATTGCCTGCAGATAGGGCGGCAATTCCGACACCTCGGTCCATGGGCGGCGCAGCTGTCGGGTAAGGGCGGCACGGGCCGCCTCGCGGTCCGGCGCGCCATCCTCGATATCGACGCCGTGACGTTCGGCCCATTCGCGCGGGTCGAGAGCCTCAAGCCACTGGCCTTCCTTGTCATTCAGCGGGTCGTTTTTGACGATTGGCGTAATCGAGGGCCATCTGCGGGCCTGATACTTGATCAGGGTGCTCAGGTTGTGTTTCTTGCGCAGGACCGATTTCGGATATTTGAAGATAAAGTAGATGCCGGTTCCACAAAGGGCCAGCATGATCGGCAGTTTGATAAACCCGCCGACATAGGATGAGATCGCGACTACATCAGCCCATTTGTAACTCTTGATCGGCGTCTGCAGCATGTTCTGCCGGTAGTCGAGCAACATCTCGCTCTTCTGTGCCATGGCTGGCGATATCAAGCCGCCAAGCCAGTAGAATTGGCCGGTAAGCCACAGCTCGATCCCCCGCAGCTGCAGGATGACAAAATGGATGCCTTCCTTGTTCGCGGTATAGATCACGTAAATGATGATCCCGATGAAGATCATGCCCAGTGCAATGCCGAAAGTCGGATCCTGCTGATTGCCGCTATTGCCGCCGCCTTGACTCATCTGTTCACCTTAGAAAACCCAGTCTTCATTTTTTCGCGCTACCGGGCTGGCCAGAAGCCAACATGGTTGCTATGACATCAACCCGCGCCAGCCGAGCCTGCCGATCTGATCTGTGTGATCTGCCGGGACCAGCGTGACAGCAGGGCATCTGTTACAATAGCGTCATTTCGCAATACGGAAAATGCCGATTCTGTCATACAGGCGAGCACGACCGTTGCGGGCAAGTCGGGCATATCGGCAACGCGTACACCCATCAAAGCATCGGGATCATAGCTGATCGGTGCTTCCACGGGATTTCCTGATATTGTTTCCCATACGGAGCAGGCATCTAGCATGAAAGCAGGCAGCAGACCGTCGAGCGCGGCGGCCTCATCCGGGGTCAAGTTTTCACCCGCCAGCAAGATTGGCGTTGCCAAAGACGATAGTACATTGGCAAAAACACGTGAGAGCTTGTCTGCTTGATCTGAATTTGGGCCGAAGTCCTGCATAGTATTTTATTTTGAGGTGCCTCGCGGATGTCCCGCACTGCCACTAACCAGCCAGTTGTTGAAGAGTCGATGTTTCTGCGTTGGCTTGCAAACCATGCCGGAAACGGACTGGTAAAGATTGGTCGTGCCGGTGATACCCTTGCGTTGAAAGTGAATATGGTCGTCGCCCGTCGTTTTGCGATCGGTGATATCGATAGTGCGCCATTCCTCGGAATCCAACAACCAGAGCTTGTTGCATTCAATGAAATTGAATGGACCCATATAGAATTATGCCCAAATATCACACCTGCGACCCTGACCCTGTCCTCGGAAGGTCTCAGTGAGGTGGATCGCCCGAGCGATGACCAGTTGCCTGTCAGGATCATCATTCCGGCCAAAACCAAATCAATCAAGCAATTCGGTCTGATCAATAAAGAGTTTCTCGATCTGCGTCGCATCGTCGTCAATGACGAGGGCCGGGTTGACCGGGTTGCCCGTCTTGCGGTCAAGCGCCTGCCGCTCAAGATCGTACGTGCACCGACTCAGGGAGCCGGTGGCAGGCAACCGGGTGAGGCCAGCGGCAAACAGCGGGCAAAACGGCCCATGGGCAAGAAACGCAGCCGATCCGGAGCCTAGGATAAATGCGGCTGTCGCCTGTTAAATCCTTCCAGCTACTTGACATTGATTAATATTTAGGCGGAATTCCTCTGGTTAAAGTCGTTGGCGTAAAAGGTATCCAACGAGCGAGCAGAGAGATTTTCGGGCCTGAACACAGGTCATTCCGCTGAAATACCGGGCTTTATGAGCAGTCAGGCCAATTTACCATTATTCGTGCCCGGTGCTGATCGCAGCGTACCGGGATACGATGAAGCATTCGGTGCCGATGGTCGCCCACGGCCGCACTGGGTCAGCTTTATGGCCCAGTACCAGATGCTTGGTGCCAACGGGCTGCAGGAGCGGGTTGAGCGTGCGCGACAACTCTCTGCCGATACCGGCATTTCACTGGGCTATCATTCCGGCAGCCGGGATGACGAGGAATGGCTGTTCGACGTAATGCCGCTGATCCTCACCGGTGAGGAATGGCGCTATATCGAGGCTGGGATCATCCAGCGGGCACAGGTGCTCGACCGGTTGCTGGCCGATCTCTACGGGCCGCAGGAAACCCTGCGCAAGGGCCTGTTTCCGCCCTATCTGGTCTATGGCAATCCGAACTATCTGCGACCATTGCGCCGCGATGCAACGGATATGGCCGAATACGACCCTGAGCGCCGTCACCTGCAGGTTTATGCGACCGATCTCGTGCGCCGCCCGGATGGTCACTGGACCATCGTTGCGGACCGGACGCAGGTGCCGACCGGTGCCGGTTTTGCGCTGGCCAACCGCCGGACGCTGGCGCGCGCCATGCCGGAGGTGTTCACCAACCAGCAGATTCGCAGCTGTCACCAGTTCTTCAAGACCTGGTCCGATGGGCTGAAGGCCATGGCAACCGGTGCGCAGGGCAGCAACCCGCGTGTTGCGCTGCTGACGCCGGGGCCATTTGCACCGGGCTATTACGAGCATGTCTACCTCGCCCGCGAAATGGATATCGCCCTCGTCGAGGGAGCCGACCTGACCGTGCGTGGCGACAAGCTGTTGCTGAAAGAACTTGGCGGGCTGCAGCCGATTGATGTGCTGTTGCGCCGTCTGGATGGCGATTTCTGTGATCCGCTCGACCTGCGCCCCGGCAGTCTGCTCGGGGTCAGCGGCCTTGCCCATCTGCAGCGGGAAGGGCGATTGCAGATCGCCAATTCCATCGGCAGCGGTGCGATTGAGACGCCAGCCCTGTTCCCGTTCCTGCCCCGCCTGTGTCAGGAGCTGCTTGGCGAAACCCAACTGGCGGTCAGTGCCGAGACATGGTGGTGCGGCCAGCCGGAGATTCTCCGCCGGGTGCTGGATCGCCTCGACGACTATATCATTCTGCCGGCCTTCTATGGTGGTGACGGCTATCCGAACGATCCGACCGCGCTCAGCCCATCGGCCCGGGCCGAACTGATCGACGACATGCGGCGCGAGCCGGAGAAATATGTGGCGCAGGAGCGGTTGGTGCCCAGCCAGGCACCGATGATTTCCGGCCAGATCATGCAGTCGAACCCGGTGGTGCTGCGGGTATTCACGGTTGCCGGGCCAAATGGCTATGAAGTGCTACCAGGCGGTTTTGCCCGCCTGCCGGTCAGTGGCAGTCCATTCAGCGGTATTCTCGCCGATGGCTCGATCACCAAGGATGTCTGGGTGCTGAATGACGAGGCAGCGCCCTCGGTCCAATACCCATTGCCGATCAGTACCAAGAAGATTGATCTGGTCCGCTCGACTGGCGGCTTGCAGAGCCGGGTTGCCGACAACCTGTTCTGGCTCGGTCGCCATATGGCCCGGATCGAGGTGTCGGTGCGCCTGTTACGGGCGGTATTCTATCGCCTTTACAACGCCACCGAGGGATCGGGCGAGTACCGTGAGATCAACTGCCTGACTGGATTCTTCCGGTCCCATGGTCTGGTTGACTGGGAAGAGGATATTACGCCGGAAATCCCGGCCACCATCCCGGAAACCCTGTTGAAGGCAACCGCCAGCGATGGCCCGCTGGCCAATGATTTTACTCAGACCCGTCGCCTGATGATGGGGCTGCGCGATCGCTGCTCCAGCGATATGTGGGAGATACTGAGCGAGTTTACCGGTCCGCTGGCTGACCGTCTGCAACATGCGGCGGGCGATATCGATCTCAGCCTGCATGTCTTTGACGAGGTGCTGCAGCGTTGCGCCAGCTTTGCCGGCATCGTCGCGGAGGGCATGGTTCGTGGTACCGGCTGGAGCTTCCTCGGCTTTGGCAGACGGCTGGAAACCGCATTCTTCGGCCTGCGGCTGGCATCAAGTTGCTGTGGCGCGGTCAATGATCCGGGGCAGATGCAGCTGCGGCTGGCATTGGAGCTTGGTGATACCCTGATCACCTATCGCAACCGCTATCTGAGCCAGTTGCACCCGCGTCCGGTTCTGGATCTGCTCCTGACCGATGAGACCAACCCGAAATCGGTAGTATTCCAGATCAATGCCATGATGAAGCAGGCTGAGGGCTTCCCCTATCGCCGCCACATCAATGCCCATGAAGAACTGCGTGACGTAGCCGATAGTCTCGGTACCATGATTGACCTGTTCAAGGCTCCCGAGGAATTGTCCGCCGATGCCGAGAATGCCGCCAGCCTTGAACTGGATCGTCTGGTATTTGAGGCCGAGAGCATCCTCAATAATCTGTCGGGCCAGATTTATCGCGGCTATTTCCTGCACAGCGAGGATGAGCACGTGTTGCGCGCCGACTGGCGTCCATCCCGGACAAGGGAGGGGCAGGAATAACCATGCCGACGAGTGCTTCCACCCGGCGCTATCATCTGCGCCATGTCACGACCTATGAATACAGCAGCGACGCCACCATGGCGCATCACGATCTGTGCCTGCAGCTGCGTGATCTGCCATATCAGCAGGTTCACAATCCCAGCATCCGGGTCGAGCCGGAGCCTGATACGATCGTTGCCCGCCGGGATACCTTTGGCAACTGGCGGCATTTTCTGGCGATAGAGCAGGTGCATGAGGCGCTGCGTGTGGTGGCCGAGGCGACCATTGACGTCTCCCGCCGCGATGTGCCGGTGCCCTTGTCCACGCTGGCCTGGGAACAGGTGCGCAGTATGGTCAATGGCGACGGCTTTCCGAACAATCTGCTACCGCTTGAATGCTCGCTCGCCTCGCCCGGTGTATCGGTCGAGCCGGAAATCGCCGCCTATGCCCGCCAGTCCTTTGTACCCGGTCGCCCGATACTGGAAGCAGCCCGCGAGCTTAACCAGCGGATATTCGAGGATTTCACCTATGAGCCGGGTGCGACCGGTGTCTCGACCCCGGTGGCCGATGCCTTCGCGGCCAAACGCGGCGTCTGTCAGGACTTTGCCCAGATTGCCATCTCGGGCCTGCGCGGTCTCGGCTTGGCTGCCCGCTATGTCTCCGGCTATATCCGCACCACCGGCGGCAACCAGTCCGCCCCTGACCCGGCGGCCCAGAAGGCGCTGGAAAAGGCGGCAAAATCGGCTGCCGAACTGCCGCCGATTGAAACAAGTCTGCCGGTTGATGAGGCCGCCCTGCGCGGTGCCGATGCCAGTCACGCATGGTTTTCGGTCTGGTGCGGACCGGATGTGGGCTGGGTAGATCTCGACCCGACCAATAACCTGATTGTCGATACTGATCATGTGGTCATCGGCTGGGGGCGGGATTACCTCGATATCAGCCCGGTCAAGGGCGTGATTATGGGCGGCGGATCGCAGGAACTTTCGGTAGCCGTTGACTTGGTGCCCGATACCACGCTTGATTAAGGGCGGTGTGTGTCGTATCGACCCCGATATTGGACGACAGCACAACCATTCACTCGATCAAGCGGCACCCCATGTCAGATATTCAGGGGCTGATGCAAGCCTATCAGCCAGGTACAAGCTTTTGTGAAATGACCGCCCCCGGCCGGGCTTCGGAGCAGGGGTTGCGTGAGGTGCTTGAACGTCTGAAATCCCTCAGCATCGAGGAACTGCAGATCCGCGCCGGGCGCGTGGACCGCGAGTTTTATAATCTCGGCATCACCTTCACCGTCTATTCCGAGGCCGATGCCATCGATCGGGTTCTGCCCTTCGACGTGGTGCCACGGGTGATCACGGCGCAGGAATGGCAGATACTGGAAGCAGGCGTGCAGCAGCGGGTTGCCGCCATCAATGCCTTCCTGACCGATGTCTATGCCGATCAGAAAATTCTCGCCGACGGTATCGTGCCGCGCGAACTGGTGCTCAACAATGCCAATTACCGTGAAGCGGCCCGCGGTGTGCAGGTGGCCAACAACGCCTATGTCAATATCTGTGGCATCGACCTGATCCGGGATCAGCAGGGCATCTTCCGGGTTCTGGAGGACAATGCCCGCACGCCGTCCGGTGTGTCCTATGTCATCGAGAACCGCCACATGATGCTGCGGGTGTTCTCGGACCTCATCGGCGATGCCCAGATCAGGGCGGTGGATGATTACGGCATGCGCCTGCAGCAGGCGATGACCGATATTGCCCAGCCATCGGTGAGTGATCCGACCGTTGTGCTGCTGTCGCCCGGTATTTTCAATTCCGCCTTCTTTGAGCATGTGTTCCTTGCCCGTGAGATGGGCGTGGCGCTGGTCGAGGGGCGTGACCTGTTCGTGGGCGAGGATGATTGCGTCTATATGAACACCATCGGCGGGGCCGAGCGCGTCGATACCATCTATCGCCGGGTCGATGATGATTTCCTCGATCCCGAGGTATTCCGCCCCGACAGCATGCTGGGCGTGCCGGGGCTGGTGCGGTCATGGCGCGCAGGCAAGGTGGCGATCGCCAATGCCATCGGCACCGGTGTCGCCGATGACAAGGCGATCTATGCCTATATGCCGCGTATCATCAAATATTACCTCGATCAGGATGCGATCCTGCCGAATGTCGACACCTATCTGTGCCGGGAGCAGGAGGGGCTGCAATATACCCTCGACAACCTCGCCGATCTGGTGGTCAAGCCGGTGGGCGAGAGCGGTGGCTACGGTATGTTGATCGGGCCGAAATCGACGGCAGAGCAGATTGAGGAGTTCCGCGCCAAACTCATTGCCGATCCGGCAAACTATATCAGCCAGCCGACCATTGACCTGTCGGTTTCCCCGACCGTCACCGATGAGGGCTTGCAGCCGCGCCATGTGGATCTGCGTCCTTTCGCGATCACGGGCAAGGATACATGGGTACTACCGGGCGGATTGACCCGCGTGGCCCTGAAAAAAGGGTCACTGGTCGTCAATTCCAGTCAGGGCGGCGGCTCCAAGGATACATGGGTACTGTCATCATGAGCGGTTCTGCCATCACCACCATTGAAAGCGGTCGTCGCCACGGGCATCTGCTGGCGCGTTATGCTGAGGCTCTGTTCTGGCTCGGTCGTTATATGGAGCGGGCGGAAGCCATGGCGCGTCTGCTCTCGGTGACCCATACCTTCAGTCAGGATGGTGCCAATGCCCTTAGCTGGCAGTCGGTGGTCAGCCTGAACGCTGATGAGGAGCGGTTCAAGGAAGCGCATCCGGTGCTGACGCAGGAAGCGGTGAAGCATTTCTATCTGCTCGACAGCGAGAATGTATCCTCCATCGTTTCCTCGATCCGCAATGCGCGTGAGAATGCCCGGATGTTGCGCCCGGTGCTGTCCTCGGAAATCTGGGCCCAGCTCAACGTGTTCTACAACCGGATGCTGGCGCTGCGACCGCTGGATATTGCCGATAACAACATCGTCAGCGTCTGCAACTTCGTCCGTGAGAGTTGCCAGAACCATACCGGTATCGCCGAGGGCACGTTCCCGCGCGATCAGGGCTGGTCATTCTATCAACTCGGCAAACATACCGAGCGGGCCGACCAGATCACCCGGCTGGTCGACATCAAATATCATATCCTGCTGCCACGGCTTGAGGATGTAGGCTCGCCGCTGGATACCTCGCAGTGGCAGGCGCTGCTCCGTGCCGCTGCCGCGTTCCACGCCTATCGCCGCAGCTATCCGCGCGGACTGGAGCCGACCATGATTGCCGGCTTCCTGTTGCTCAACCAGAGCTTCCCGCGCTCGCTCAGCTATTGCGTGTCGGTCATTGACGTCACCCTGAATGACCTGCGGATGCGCTATGGTTTAAAAGGCGGCGGTACTGCCCTTGAAATCATTGATGAATTGCGTGCGGGTATCAGCTCGCAGGGCATTGATATGATTGTCGCCCATGGGTTGCATGAGTTCATTGACTGGACCCAGGACCGGCTGATTGATATGACCGACAGCCTGTACAGCGACTTCTTCAATATGGCGAACGTGGCCTGATTATTTATGGCTTTTACACGACCAAGTCCGGTCCGGCTGGTCGGTCTGTTTCTGACCGCTATCCTGGTTCTGCTCACCCTGAACTATGTTCGTCCGGCACTGGCGTTGGATTATACCATCCGGATCGACGGGCTTGATGATGTTGATGAGGAACAGGCCGAGGAAATCCGCGGACTGATCCGCGATACCATCTTGCTTGAGCAGTTGCGGCAAGATGGTGCGCCGAGCTTCTTCGCGCTTGAGCGTCGGGCCATTGCCGATATCGACCGCATCAATGACGTCATGCGCTCCCGTGGCTTTTACGCCAGCACAATCATCACTGAGGTAGAACCGGACGGTCCGCCTGTCGAGGATGGCGGCGAGCCGATGCCGGTTGCGGTTATCAGGCTGGCAACAGGCCCGCTTTACACAGTGGGCACCGTGCATGTGGAGCAGCCCGGTGGCGGCTCGGTGCCGGGGCTGGGTGCCGGTGATCTGCCGATCAGCAGCGGCGATCCGGCGCTCTCCGCCGATGTGCTTGAGGCCGAGCCGGTGGGTATTGCCACCCTCCGCAGTGCCGGATATGCGTTGGCCCGATCCGGACAACGGCGGATTACGGTCAATCACGAGACCAGAAAGCTCAACGTCTGGTATCGCTACGTCCCCGGGCCCCTGGTTACTTATGGTGATATTCGGCTGGACGGGCTGGATACCGTTGCCCCGGTGGCGGTCATGCGGCGGCTGCAGTTTGCCAAGGGTGATACCTTCTCGCCGACCGGCATGCGCACGACCCGGTCAAAAATTCTGGAACTGGAGATGTTCTCGAACGTTGCAGTAGAACTGGCCGATATTGAAGACGTGCCGCCCGATGCCGAAACAGTGCAGCTACCCGTGCAGATTACCGTTGAAGAACGCAAATCCCGAACCATTGGCGGCGGCATTACCCTGTCGACCGATCAGGGTTTCGGTATTGAGGGGCGCTGGTCCCATCGCAATATTCTGGGCGAGGCGGAAAAGCTTGATATCGTGACCCATGTGGGCCGGATCGGTGCCCCGGATGCGCAGGGTTTCGATTACGGCGTCGAGGCGGATTTCAGGAAGTTCGACTTCCTCAGAAACGACCAGACCCTGTATTTGAACGCGACTGCCGAGGTGGAAGCGCCGGAAGCCTATGAGCGGCAGGCGCTTGAGGTTTCGGCAGCTCTGGAGCGCCCGCTGTTCGATGACACCAGAGGCCGGACCGGGGTGACGCTCGCGGTTGAGGACATCAAGGATAATGACGATACCGCCAGCAAGCTGTTTGTCACGCTGGCATTTCCCAATAGCTTAAGCCTCGACAAGACCAATGACGTCCTTGATCCGACCGAGGGCTATGCGATTGATCTGTTGCTGGAGCCGGTCCTGACTCTGACCGATGCCAGCCAACCCTACCTGATCAGCCGGGTTGACGGGCGGCATTTCTGGAGCCTGTGGGAAGATGATGTGGCGGTTCTGGCCAGCCGTGCCAGCTTTGGCAGCATTTTTGGTGCGAGTACCGACAATATTCCGGCTAACCGGCGGTTCTTCAGTGGCGGTGATGGCTCGGTTCGTGGCTATGCCCATCAGGCGATCGGGCCCAAGGACAGCAACAACGACCCGAGCGGTGGCCGCTCGCTGGCCGAGCTCAATCTCGAAATGCGCATCCGCATTACCGACACAATCGGTGTGGTACCCTTTGTTGATGCCGGTATTGTGACCGATGAGAGCTTTGTCGATTTCAGTGAAGACCCGCGCCTGGGCGCCGGTCTCGGCTTGCGCTATTACACCGGTTTTGGGCCCCTGCGTGTGGATTTTGGCGTACCGATCAACGCTGATGACGATGATGATGCCTTCCAGATATATTTCAGCCTCGGTCAGGCCTTCTAACCGCAACAATGCGTGATCCCGTGACCGAGAACAGCAACGACATAACCGAACAACCAACAGGCAAACGACGCAGACGCTGGCCTGTCGTGGTTCTGCTGCTGCTCGCCCTTGTCATTGGTGCGCCGCTGGCACTGCTTGCATGGCTCGATACCACGGCGGGCCACCGCTATCTCGGCAAGCTGGCAACCGCTCAGGCGGCTGATGCCGGGTATGAGCTGTCGCTCGGTACGATCGAGGGCAGCCTGTGGTCAGCACTGACAGTTGATGATCTGGTGCTCCATAACAATGGTGTGGAACTGCTCGGCTTCGACCGGTTCGAGTTCTCATGGTCACCCGGTGCCCTGTTGCGGCGGTCGCTGGTGATCAACCGTCTGGCGGTTGAGAACCCACGCGTAACCCTGCCGGAGAGTGAAGCGCCGTCCGAACCTTCTGCCCCGATTGGTGAGCAGATTGATGCCGTCCGGGATCTGGTCGAGGGCTTGCAACTGCCGGTGGACGTGACGGTCAGCGAACTTGCCGTTAACCATCTCGCGATAACTGCGTCTGAACAAGAAGCCGTTGTTGTAAACATAAATGGAAACATTGGCTTACCTCGTAATTCTGATGCACAAAAAAATGTGCTGCTGACGCTTGAGCAAGAGGAAGGAGCGGTTTCCGGTCGGGTGAAGCTGGCGGTTGATCCGCAGGTTGGATCGCTCGATCTTGCTGCCGGGTTTGATGATCCAGCAGGGGCACTCTCTGCGCTCTTCGCTGGTGACCCGATGCCGGTTACCCTGACCCTCGACGGGGCGGGCAATCTCAATGCCTGGGAAGGGCAGTTGGCGCTCACCATGCCCGATCTGGTGCAGGCGACGGTGCCGCTTTCGATCCAGCGGCTGGGCGAGGTCATTACGCTGACGATGCAGCCTGCGGTTACGGTGCTTGACTGGCCCGATGAGCAACTGGCCCGGCTGATGGATGGCCCGATAACCGGTACCGTGATCGCCAGCTTCGGAGCCGAAACGCCAACCCTGCTGCTGGAGAACATGAGTGCCGGTCCAGCGACCCTGTCCGGGCGGGCAGAGATTGATGACAGCGATGTCCTGCAATCCGTCATGGCGCTCAACCTCGTGTTGGCGGGTACCGCTGATGCCTATGGTTACGCTGATGATATCGGTTGGGGCAGCGGCCGGGTTGATCTGGCCTATGCCGGCCTCGACCAGCAAACAACCCTGACGCTCGCCCTTGATGCGATTACAGGACAGGATATCAGGGCCGGATCATTGGTTGCGCAGCTGTCGGCTGAACAACTATCCGGCCTACTTAATAATCAATCGCAACTTTTTGATTATAAAGTCGATTTGTCTGGCATCGAGGTGTCTGAGCAAGCGATGCAACCGCTGCTGGCGGAGATGGGTAACCGGCTGGTTCTGGAGGGCACAGTTACCGTTGATCCGGCGACCAGTGGCCTCGATCTGGTACTCAATCCGGTGACGCTATTGCAGGGGCAGGTTGCCGCGACCGCGAGTGTGGTCGAGGGCGTGCCGGTTAAGGCCGATGTGACGGTCAGCGATATGCCGGTTGCCGATCTCGGACTGCTGTTCGGCCAGCAACTACCGCTGGCTGGTCTGCTCCAGACCGAGTTGACGATTGCCGAAGCCGATCCCGTCGCTGACACAGCACGCAGCCTGACCCTCAATGCGCGACTGGAGCAGGCGACATATAGCGACGAACGGCTTGAGGCATTGCTCGGCGCAACACCCCGGCTGGCGGTTGACTGGCCAGATATGAACACGGAAAACCTCGCCAGTATCACCGGGCTCGAAGCAACGCTGACTGGCAATAGCGCGAGCCTGATGTTGCGTCCAAAGGGATTTAGCAGTGAACGGCAAGTCTCTGATGTAGAAATAAAATTGACCAATGCCGGGCGGATTGATCCGGTGTTGTCCGGTGATCTGGTCATTGCCGGTGAAGTAACCCGGACCGGTCAGGTCATTGCGGTCGCACTGGCGCAGCCGAAGGGCGCGGACCGCTTCGCCATTGCCGGGCACCCGATGCGCCAGACAAAGCTGGAGGCCAGCATTGATCCCGAGGCCGAGCGGTTGGCCAAGTTGCAGCTCTTTACCCTGTTATCCGGCCAATCGATCCTGCTGACCGGGCAGGATGTGTCATGGGGTAATGCGCAGATTGATATTTCCCGGCTGCAGCTTGATGCGCTCGGCGTGACGGCGGATGTGTCGGGACAGGCTCCGCTGGATGAGAGACCGTTAAGTCTCAAGGTTGACGTGAAGGCCCCATCGCTCGATGGCATCGGACAGTTTGCCGGTAATCCTGATCTGAAAGGGCGGTTCAGCAGCAGCGCTAATATAACCGGCACCATGGCCGCACCGGCAATCGCCATGACCATTGCCGATGGTTCAGTCGAGATGCCGGGGTTCGTGCTGGCCGACCTGCGCGGCAAGGTGAATGCCAGCGCAGGGGCCGACATGACGGCAGATGCCGCACTCCGGGCCATGGTGAATGGGGAACCCGCGCGGGTGCAGCTGTCGGTTGGGACGGAAGGCAAGCAGCGATACGTGTTGCGTACTCTTGAGATTGATTATGACGCATTCCCTGTGCGTCTGGTGGCACCAGCGGTGATTGCCTTATCCGCCAATGGTCGGCGGGTGGAACTGCAGCCATCGGCACTGACCCTGTCGGGGCACCGTCTGGACATTGCCGGGACCTATGGCCCGGATCGTGTGTTGGCCAGCATCAAGGCAAGTGATTGGGCGCTGAAGGACTTTGCCGAGATCGCCAATCTGCCGCTGGCAAAGGGACAGGCTGATCTTGATGTTAACCTCAACGCAACCAGACAAACTATTGATGGATCAGTAAATTTCGATCTCTCCAATCTTGGCGCTACCGGTCAGACAGGGCAGGCACTGGCACCCTACCACCTGCAGGGCACCGGTCGCTGGGATGGTCGCAAGCTGAGTATTCAGGCCAGGGGTGCGGATGCCAACGGTGCCGGGCCGCTCGATATCGATCTGGCCATGCCGCTGGTCGCGACGGCCTCTGCCGCAGCACCGATTGCCGGTGTTTCGCTGCCGGAGAATGGTGATATATCGGGCCGGTTCGATGGTAATCTCGACCTTGCCCTGCTGAACCAGATTGTCGAGGCCGAGGGGCATCGCCTTGCCGGTATGGTCGACATGGCCCTCAGCCTGAGTGGGACCATCGGCAATCCGGTCTATGGCGGTGAGGTGGTGCTCCGCGATGCCAGTTATCAGCATCTGGTTCATGGCGTCATGCTCGATAATATCCATGGCCGCATGACCGGTTCGCAAAGCGGGCTTGAACTGACAGAGTTTGAAGCGACCGGGGCCAATGGTGGTACGGTTACCGGTCAGGGCCGTATCGGCTTTGGCGAAGAGACGCCGATCAGTCTCGATTTCGATTTCAACGATGCCCAGATTGTGCAGAGCGATTTGCTAGACCTCGTTCTGGCCGGAGATATCGGCATTGAGGGGCGGTTGTCTGATCACCTCGTGGCCGGTGACCTGACCATCGTGTCGGCAGAGATCAAACTGCCGAAACGCCTGCCTGCCTCTGTCGCACGGCTTGATGTGGTTGATGAGACCCCGAGGCCGGAAGGCGAGCAACCGGTCGAGGAAGAGAAGCCAAGCCCGATCCGCACCGCGCTCGATATTGCCATCAAGGCACCGGGGCGGATTTACATTCGCGGGCTGGGGTTGGATGTGCAGGTCGGCGGCAATGTGGCCGTCAAGGGTACAGCGCAATCACCTGATATTGAAGGCAGTTTCGGTCTTGTTGAAGGGCGGCTCGATGTGGCTGGTCAGACCTGGACCTTTGATCGTGGCGGGCTGGAGTTCGTCGGTCCGGATGATACGCCGGTGCTCGATATTGCCGCGTCACGGACGGCGGGCGATATCACGGCAATCATCAGTGTCGAAGGGCCGGTCTCGACACCGGAAATCAAACTGCAATCCGAGCCGCCGCTGGCACAGGGGGAAATCGCCTCACGCATCCTGTTCGGCAAATCACGTGGCAACCTGTCGGCGGTGCAGGCGGTACAGGCAACCGAACTGCTCGCCACCCTGCAGGGGCGGAGTGGTCGCGGCGTGATCGGTACGGCGCGGGAACAGCTCGGCATTGATGAACTCAGCATCGATCAGACCGAGGGCGGCGGCAGCGTCACCGCCGGGAAGTATATCAGTGAGGGCGTCTTCGTCGGCGTCAACCAAGGCATCGGTGATGTCGGCAGCGAAGTTGAGGTCGAGGTTGAACTGACCGAAATCCTCAAATTCGAGGGCAAGACCGGCACCGATAACAGCAGCAGCGTCGGCCTCAGCGTCGAGTGGGATTACTGACCCGCCTAAAGCTCGTCAAAGCGTGCAAGACAGGTCGAAAACCGATTGATAAACATGGTTTTTATCGTCTCTGCCGGTTCCGGCGTCAGCGTGTAGTGCAATCCCTCCTGCGGTGTGCCGAACAGCTTGCGCGCCTCATCCGGGGCAAAACCCGCGAGCTGGGTTGCCTCCAGATAGGCGGCGATCTGATCGGCCCGTTTCAGGGTGCGTTTGAGTGAGGTTGTCAGAATGGCTGGCAGGCCGAAGCGCAGATGGATCGCTTCGAGCAACCGGGTCTCGAACTGCTTGTAATCAATCCCGACGGCACTCTTGAACGGTGAGATCAGATCCCCGACGACATATTCCGGGGCATCATGGAGCAGGGCGGCGAGACTTTCGCGCGGCCCGGCCGAGGGCAGAATATCCCGCAGGATGTCTTCCACCAACAGGCTGTGCTGGGCGACGCTGAAGCTGTGATCGCCGCTGGTCTGACCATTCCAGCGGGCAACGCGGGATAAACCGTGGGCAATATCCTCGAACTCGATATCCACCGGGGACGGGTTGATGAGGTCAAGGCGACGCCCGCTCAGCATGCGTTGCCAGGCTCGATCTTTGCTCACGATTTATCCTTTGTTTTTAGTTGTTTATTCTTATTAGCTGAACACGCGATCGAAAATCTTGTCGATGTTCTTGGTGTGATAGCTGAGATCGAACAGGGCCTTCAGCGCATCCTCATTGATGGCGGCGGTAACCTCGCCATCCTTGAGCAGGCTGTTCATGAAGGCACCGGTGCGGTCGCCCTCGATTGCCCAGACTGACATGGCATTGCGCTGAACCAGACGATAGGCATCCTCACGGCTGACACCGGCCTGGGTGAGGGCCAACAACACGCGTTGTGAGAAGACGAGGCCGCCGAGGCGGTTCATATTGGCGATCATGGTTTCTGGATAGACCAGCAGTTTCTCGATCACCAGCGCCATGCGGTGCAGGGCGAAATCGAGGGTGACGGTCGCGTCCGGGCCGATCATGCGCTCGACCGATGAGTGTGAGATATCCCGCTCATGCCAGAGGGCGACATTCTCCAGTGCCGGGATCACCATGCCGCGTACCAGACGGGCGAGGCCGGTCAGGTTCTCGGTCAGGACCGGGTTGCGCTTGTGCGGCATGGCCGAGGAACCCTTCTGGCCGGGGCTGAAATACTCCTCTGCCTCACGCACTTCGGTGCGTTGCAGGTGACGGATTTCGGTTGCCAGATTCTCGATTGAGCCAGCGATACCGGCGAGCACGGAGAAGTAATAGGCGTGGCGGTCGCGTGGGATAACCTGGGTTGAGACCGGCTCGATTTTCAGGCCCATCTTGTCGGCCACATGGGCCTCAACCGCCGGATCGATATTGGCAAAGGTGCCAACCGCACCGGAAATCGCACAGGTGGCGATCTCGTCCAGTGCCCGGACCAGACGTTCACGCTGGCGTTCGAGGGCGGCGTAATGGTTGGCGAGTTTCAGGCCAAAGGTGACCGGCTCGGCATGTATGCCGTGGCTGCGACCGATACAGATCGTGTCCTTGTGCTCATAGGCACGGTCCTTCAGCGCCTTGAGCAGACGGTCGAGGCCGACCATCAGCAGCTCGGTTGCCTGTTTCAGCTGCACTGACAGGGTGGTGTCGAGAACGTCGGAAGAGGTCATGCCCTGATGCACGAACCGGGCTTCCGGGCCGACATATTCGGCAAGGTTGGTCAGGAAGGCGATGACGTCGTGCTTGGTCTCGGCTTCGATCGCATCAATACGCGCCACATCGAACTGTCCACGCTCCCAGACCGCCTTGGCAGCTTCCTTCGGGATAACACCGAGTTCGGCCTGTGTATCACAGGCATGGGCTTCAATCTCGAGCCAGATACGGAATTTGTTCTCGGGCTCCCAAATGGCAGCCATTTCGGGACGGGTATAGCGTGGGATCATGGGATTTCATCATCAGGCAACGTAAAGGGAGTTCAGGCCGGAAACCGACCGGTCCTGAAAGTCACCCGATGACTTAGCAGTCTTCTTGCGCGGGGATAAGGTCAATTTGCGTTGTATCGAGAACAACTTTGCCGCGGTGCTCGAAATTGACGGTAATCCGGTGCCCGATCGCGCTCTGGATCTGGCCGAGGCCCCAATCGTCAGCTGCCGGATTGCGCACGAATGAACCCGGAACCAGCAGTCTGTCGCCCATATCGTTGAGATTGCTCACACTAAAATCCTTCTGATTGATTTGTCGTTGAGGGCGAAATTAAGAAATTCGCTCGTTGTTAACACTCTCTTTGCCAGATTGGGTGACACTGTCCTTCATACCGTTTGGACTGGCACTTTATTGTGTGTTCTCAGGCAAGTTTCGACAAGCAATAGATCGTGCGCCGGTTCAGAAAATGTTAAACAGGGATATGGAAGCGATGCCACCGACCTCAAAGCGTAAAGTCGATGACCACCATAATGCAGTTCCGGCGCATGATGCTGCCGAGGATCTGCGGTTGAGCGAGCTTTTGATCTCCAGATTCTGTCATGATCTGGTCAGCCCGATCGGGGCGATTACCAATGGCATCGAGCTGATCAATGAAATCGGTGATGACATCCGCGACGATGCGATTGAGCTGATCGGCGGATCTGCGCTGGTTGCTGCCCGGCGGCTGGCCTATTTCCGTCTGGCCCATGGAGCGGGCAGCCAGCAACGGGCGGTGCCAATCCTCGATGCCCGTCAGGTTGCCTGCGATCTGTTTTCGGTCGGGCGTATCGAACTGGACTGGCCGCGTTATCTCGTCGTGCCGTTCGAGCGTGCCAATAATTCCGTTTCCCGTATGATCCTTTGTGCCCTGCTGCTGGCTGAAGAAGCGCTGCAGCGGGGGACCATCGAACTCGCCTGCCAGGAAGATCGCGGTCGTCTGACCCTGCGGCTCCTCGGGCGCGAACCGGGGCTGTCTGAGCCGAGCCGCACCGCCTTTGACGGGCAGGTGACGCCGGATGAACTCGACCCCCGGACCGTTCATGCCTATGTGACCGGAAAACTGATCCGAAACAACGGGTTCTATCTCACCTTTGATCCGATCAGTGCGGATCGTCTCGATATACATATGGGGCCGGCCTGATGACCGCTGATATACTGGAATATGGTCGCTCAGGCGGCCTGTCTGGCGCTGCCCGCTTGTTGCCGGGCTGCCATAGGCATTGTTTCCATCGCATAAAGCGCGTTGTCGGCGTCGCAGAACGGGTGGAAATGCTTTTTAATCAATTTTTGGCTGCGGTGATTAAGATATCGTTTGTAAAAAATCATCATACTCGCGGGCTAGGCGATGTGGTGACAGTCACCGAAGCGGCAATAAAAAGAACGGGGTACAGCCATGGATGACCTGCTCAGCGAATTTCTGACTGAGACCAATGAGAGCATGGACACGCTCGATGTTGAATTGGTCAATCTCGAGAAAAATCCCAACGACCCTGAACTGTTGGGCAACATCTTCCGTCTGGTGCACACGATCAAGGGTACCTGCGGTTTCCTCGGTCTGCCCCGTCTGGAGGCGGTCGCTCACTCGGGTGAGAATGTCCTTGGCAAGTTCCGTAGCGGTGAAATGACCGTTACCCCGGAGGCGGTCTCCCTGATCCTTGAGAGCCTCGACCAGATCAAGGTTATCCTGTCCACGCTGGAACAGACCGAAGCCGAGCCACCGGGCAACGATGCCGATCTGATTGCGCGTCTGGACGCCTTGGCTGAGAGCGGTTCGGTCCAGTCGGCCCCTGCGACCCCGGCAGATGATATCGCTGACGCTGCCGATGAGGTCAGTGCCATGGCGGCTGAAGAGGCGGCCATGCAGGAAGCCATTCACGAGTTATTCCCGAACAATCCGGATGCCGACGATACCCCGGCTGGTGCCAAGGGGCTGGTCGATGAAGTTGCCCAGCGCCTGAGCGAGGGCGTGGTTGACGAGGCGGATGAGCCAGAGGTGGCCACACCGGCGGCAGCCCCTGAGGCAACCCAAGCTGCTGAGCCCGCGGCAGTTGCCCGCGAGAGCTCACTCGCCAATCAGTCGATCCGCGTCAATGTGGATGTGCTCGAAAATCTGATGACCATGGTTAGCGAGCTGGTGCTGACCCGGAACCAGCTGCTGCAGATCCTGCGGCAGATGAAGGACAGCGAGTTCAACGCACCGCTGCAACGTCTCAATCAGGTCGTATCCGAACTGCAGGACGGGGTGATGAAAACCCGGATGCAGCCGATAGGCAATGCCTGGGCCAAGCTGCCCCGGATCATCCGTGACCTTGGCCATGATCTGGGCAAGAAGATCGAACTGGTGATGAACGGCGCGGAAACCGAGCTTGACCGTCAGGTGCTTGAGCTGATCCGCGACCCACTTACCCATATGATCCGCAACAGCGCTGATCACGGGCTGGAGAAGCCCGAGGATCGCCGCAAGGTCGGCAAACCCGATGTGGGCAAAATTCACCTGAACGCCTATCACGAGGGCGGACACATCATCATCAAGATTGCCGATGATGGCCGTGGTCTGGCGCTCGACAAGATCAAGGCGAAGGCACTGTCAAACGGTCTGGTCAGCGAAAGCGAACTGGACAGCATGACCAAGCAGCAGATCCAGCAGCTTATCTTCCGTCCCGGTTTCTCGACAGCCGAAGCCGTAACCTCGGTTTCCGGTCGCGGTGTCGGCATGGATGTGGTCCGCACCAATATCGAGCGGATCGGCGGTACCATCGACATGGCCTCGGAAGAGGGCAAGGGCTCGACCTTTACCATCAAGATCCCGCTGACCCTTGCGATTGTCTCTGCCCTGATCGTGGAATCCGGCAAGGAACGCTTTGCCATCCCGCAGATCAGCGTGCTGGAACTGGTCCGCACTTCTGCCAACAGCGATCACCGGATCGAGCGGATCAAGGGGACGCCGGTCTTGCGCCTGCGCAACCGTCTGTTGCCACTGGTGCATCTGCGCAAACTGCTCGGTCTGATGAGCAATGCCGAGGCAACCGCAGAGATCGACGAGGGCAGCGACAGCTATATCGTGGTCAGCCAGGTCGGCAACTATTCCTTCGGTATCATTGTCGATCAGGTCTTCGATACCGAGGAGATCGTCGTCAAGCCGGTCTCGCCGATCCTGCGGCATATCGAGATTTATTCCGGCAACACCATCCTTGGTGACGGCAGCGTGATCATGATCCTTGATCCGAACGGTATCGCCAATACCACCGGCGAGATTGCCTCCAGCCAGACTGATGCGGTTGAGGAAGAGAAACAGCGGGCAAGCGCTGCTGATGATCTGGTCTCGTTGCTCATGTTCCGCGCTGGCAACAAAACGCCGAAGGCAGTGCCGCTGGCACTGGTTGCCCGCCTTGAGGATGTGGAGACCAACCGTATCGAATATTCAAGCGGTTCGCCGGTTATCCAGTATCGCGGTCAGCTTATGCCGCTGATCCCGCATAACAGCGAGCATGACTTCTCGGCCAAGGAAAGCCACCCGATACTGGTCTTTGCCGATGGTGACCGCTCGATGGGCCTCGTGGTCGACGAAATCGTCGATATTGTCGAGGACAGCATCAAGGTACAGCTGGCACCAGAACGTGACGGTCTGGTCGGCAGCGCGATCATCGCCGGACAGGCGACCGAGGTTATCGATGTCGGTTTCTTCCTGAGCCAGGCATTTGCCGACTGGTTCTCGGCCAAGCCGCGTCAGGTGGCAACGCCGGGTGTTGAGAAACGCATCCTGCTGGTTGATGACAGCCCGTTCTTCCGCAACCTCATGCGTCCATTGCTGGTGGCAGCCGGGTACTCGGTAACCACCGTGGACAGTGCCGGTGAGGCGCTGGAAATCTGCAGTGCCGGTGAGCCGTTCGACGCCATCGTCAGCGATATCGAAATGCCGGGCATGAGCGGTTTTGAACTGGCGCACAAATTGAAGCAGGACAGCCGCTGGCGTGAAACCCCGCTGGTTGCCCTGTCGGCCCATGCATCGGATCAGGATCTTGACCGTGGCCGCCAAGCTGGATTTACGGACTATGTAGCCAAGTTTGACCGGGAAGGCCTGTTGCAGACGCTGGCTGAAACATTATCAGAGAACAAGGGAGCGGCTTGATCATGACGGTTCTTTCTACAGCCCTCGAGCGGCAATTGAGTGTCAACCATGATGCGCATTGGGATTATGTCACCATGCGTATCGCCAAGCAGCTGTTCGGTATTCCGGTACTGCAGGTGCAGGATGTCCTCGGCCCGCAGCGCATCACCAGAATCCCGCTGGCCCCGCCGGAAGTGGCCGGTTCGCTGAACCTGCGTGGCCGGATCGTCACGGCTATCGATGTGCGTTCACGCCTCGAACTGGAGAGCCGTCCGCAGAATCTGCGGGAGATGAGCATCGTGGTCGAGCACGAGAACGAGCTATACAGCCTGATCGTCGATGAGGTGGGCGAGGTGCTCAATCTGGAGGAAGCCAGCTTCGAGAAGAACCCGGCAACCATGGACCGGCGCTGGCTCGATGTCTCTGCGGGTATCCATCGGCTTGATAGTGAGTTATTAGTTATCCTTGATATCGGACGTTTGCTAAGTTTTGCAGACTCTCAAGCTGCTTAGGGTTAAAGTGAATCCGTAATGTTGATGCCGTTACCTATGTTGCATGCAAAATGAAAACCTGTCTGGTTGTCGACGATAGCCGCATCGTTCGTCGTGTCGCTCGCAAAATTCTGGAAGAACTGGGCTTCGGCTGTGTCGAAGCCGCCGATGGTGAGGAAGCGCTGGCTGCATGCCGCGAGGAAATGCCCGCTGTCATCCTGCTCGATTGGAACATGCCGGTCATGACCGGCATCGAGTTTTTGCGCCAGCTGTCCGATTTTGCCGGCAGCAAAATGCCGAAAGTTGTCTTCTGCACCACCGAAAGCGACATGGAAAATATCCATGAGGCGCTCGCGGCTGGTGCCAGCGAATATATGTTCAAGCCTTTTGACAGCGAAATCTTGCAGGGCAAGTTTCGCCAGATTGGCGTGATTTAACCGGGGTGGGGGAACGGGCAGCGTGTCAAAAACTGCCATGAACCATAGTTTTCTGCGTGAGTTAGCCAGGCTGAGCTGTTGCGACGGTGGCGGGAGCGTCAATGTCTGTGACTGAGCAGGAAAACAATAAGGCCGCAGCGGATAACGCGCAGCAAAAGGTGCCGGTGCCTCTGGCCGTGGAGCCTTGCCGCGTCATGCTCGTTGATGACAGCGCAGTCACCCGCGGACTGATCTCGCGCGTGCTTGAATCCGACACCGAGATAACGGTTTCGGCATCGGTCAATGATGGCCAGATGGCGATCAACTCACTCAAACGGACTCCGGTTGATGTGATTGTTCTCGATGTGGAAATGCCGGTGATGGACGGGATTACCGCCTTGCCGAAGCTGATGGAGATTGATCCGGCGGTGAAGATCATCGTTCTGTCGACCCTGACCGACCGCAATGCCACCACCACCATTCGGGCGCTTGAGATCGGTGCTGCCGAATGTATGCTGAAGCCATCGACCAGCCGTGAGCTGAGCAGCGCCAATGATTTCAAGCTCGAGCTGATCCGCAAGGTCAAGGGGCTGGGCAAGAGTGCCCGCGATCAGGGGGTTCGTCCTTCCGATCCAACCCGTCGCCCGTCCCGCCCGACGCTGCCGCATGAGCGCAAGGTTGCAGCCCCCAAACGCGAGATTGTCACCCGAGCCGCGACGGTACCGATGCCCGATGCCATTGCCATCGGCAGCTCGACCGGCGGCCCGCAGGCCCTGTTCGAGGTGTTGAAGCATTTCAGTTCAGGCATTCGTCAGCCGATCTTCATCACCCAGCACATGCCCGGCACATTTACCAATATTCTGGCCAACCATATCGCCAAGCAATGCGGCGTGAATTGCAGTGAGGCACAGGACGGCGAACCGGTAGCCGATGGCCGTATCTATGTGGCGCCTGGCGGTTATCACATGACGGTACAAAGCGTTGATGGCCAGCAGGTGATCAGCCTCAATCAGGAAGAGCCGGAAAACTTCTGTCGCCCGGCGGTTGATCCGATGCTGCGCAGTCTGGTCAAGATTTATGGTCGGCGTCTGCTGACCGTCATTCTGACCGGCATGGGGCAGGATGGTCTCAAAGGTGCGCAGGAAGTCGTCAATGCCGGCGGAACGGTTATTGCACAGGATGAGGAGACAAGTGTTGTCTGGGGGATGCCGGGGGCGGTTGCCAATGCCGGTATCTGTAACCAGATTTTGCCAATCAAGGAAATTGGGCCGCAGTTGCTGAACTACGCAACGCGGACCAGAGGATGAGATTGCCATGAGAGAAGGTGATTTCGACCTCTTTGCCAAGCTGGTGAAAACCAAGTCGGGTATCCACCTGACCCCGGACAAGGCGTATCTGCTGGAATCCCGACTGATGTCGGTTGCCCGCCAGCAGGGCATGAAGAATATTGATGATCTCGCCGATGCTGTCCGCCGTCAGCAGACACCGGCACTGATCAGTGACATCACCGAGGCGATGACGACCAATGAGTCCTCATTCTTCCGGGATCAGCGTCCATTTGAGCAATTCAGAAATTTCGTGCTGCCGCGACTGTTGCAATCGCGCCGGAGCAGCAGGCTTATCCGTATCTGGTCAGCTGCCTGTTCCAGCGGCCAGGAGCCATATTCCATGGCGATGGTGCTACATGAGGAGCAGGCCAAGCTCGCGGGCTGGAAGATTGAGATTCTGGCGACTGATATTTCACAGGAGATGGTCGATAAGGCGCGCCGCGGTGAGTATAACCAGTTCGAGGTACAGCGCGGGCTGCCAATTCAGATGCTGGTCAAGCATTTCACCCAGGAATCCGACAAGTGGATTGTGAAGGATGAATTGCGCAAGCACATCACCTTCAAGACCTTCAACCTGATGGAAGATGCGGGCACGCTCGGCATTTTCGACGTGATTTTCTGCCGTAACGTCCTGATTTATTTTGACGGGCCGACCAAGACACAGGTTCTGGAGCGTCTCAGCCGCCGGATGCCTGATGACGGGTTGTTATTCCTCGGCGGTGCCGAAACCATTATCGGAGTTACTGACCGGTTCAAGGCAATCCGGGAACAGCGTGGCGTATTTGAAGTGACTGCCAATGGGCCGCCGGGTTCCAACGTCCTCCTCAAACAACATGCTGTTGCTACGGTCTGATCCATAGCAACAGCATTATTATTTCCGTGATTTAAGTTGGTCAGGGGCCGGTTCAGGCGCTGCTGGCGACCGGCAGATCCTCGGCTGACATATCGGGCTGCGGATCACGCAGCACATAGCCACGACCCCAGACAGTCTCGATATAGTTCTCGCCATTGGTAGATTTCGCCAGCTTCTTGCGCAGCTTGCAGACGAACACGTCGATGAACTTCAACTCCGGCTCGTCGATACCGCCATAAAGGTGGTTGAGGAACATTTCCTTGGTCAGGGTCGTGCCCTTGCGCAAGGAGAGCAGCTCCAGAATCGAGTACTCTTTTCCGGTCAGATGTACCGGTTTGCCATTGGCGGAGACGGTCCGGTTGTCGAGATCGACATCAAGAACACCGGTGGTGATGATGTTCTGTGAGTGGCCCTTGCTGCGGCGGACAATCGCCTGAATCCGGGCGATCAGCTCACGTTTGTCGAATGGTTTGGTCAGGTAATCATCGGCACCAACACCAAAGCCGCGGATCTTGGCATCCGGCTCACTCAAGCCGGAAAGCAGCAGGATCGGGGTATCAACACGCGCGGAACGCAACCGTCTGAGGACTTCATAGCCATCGATGTCGGGCAGCATGATGTCGAGAATCATGATGTCGTAATCATAGATTTTGCCGATCTCCAGACCGTCTTCCCCAAGGTCGGTATGGTCAACGATAAAACCCTCGGACCGGAGCATCAGCGAAATGCTGTTGGATGTGCTCAGATCGTCCTCAATCAGCAAAACACGCATATTGGTAGCCCTCTCTCTTTGCTATCTGTTTCCCTCTGAGACACCATAGGATAAAATTATTAACAAAACTTAACACCGCATTCATTTCAGGTTGAATGTTTATGAAGGAAAAAGACAGTTTGTTTTCATAAGCAGGCAAACTGTTGGTTTTCCAAAGAGCGTACATGGCCCCATGGATCCACTGATCGAGACCTTTGACAGTTTGCTCAACGGCGCGGACGCCGTGCGGGAGTATGGCCGCGTCACCGCCATTCAGGGGATGCTGGTCGAGGTCGCGGGTATTCAACACGCCCTTGCCATTGGTGGCCGCTGCGATATCGAGGCCCGTGATGGCCGCGTGGTTCCGGCCGAGGTGGTGGGTTTTCGCGATCGCAAGGCATTGATGCTGGCCTATGGCGCGCTTGAAGGCATCGGCCTTGGCTGTGAGGTAGAGGTCAGCCGCGATGAGGCACGGATTTTTCCCTGCGATGCCTGGCTGGGACGAATTGTTAATGCGCTTGGCCAGCCGATTGACGGTGAGGGCGCCCTGCCGCAGGGCAGTGCCGGTATCCCGTTCAAGAATACTGCCCCGCCAGCACAAAGCCGCCGCCGGATCGGTGACAAGATCGATCTCGGGGTGCGGGGTATCAATACCTTCCTGACCTGCTGCCGTGGTCAGCGGATGGGTATCTTCTCCGGCTCCGGTGTCGGTAAATCTACCCTGTTGTCGATGATGGCGCGCTATACCTCTGCCGATGTCATTGTCATCGGTCTGGTCGGCGAGCGTGGCCGCGAGGTGCAGGAGTTCATCGAAGATGACCTCGGGCCGGAAGGCCTGAAACGGGCGGTTGTGGTTGTTGCCACATCGGATGAACCGGCGGTTATGCGTCGGCAGGCGGCCTATACCACCCTGTCGATCTGTGAATATTTCCGCGATCAGGGGCTGGATGTGCTCTGCCTGATGGACAGTGTCACCCGCTTTGCCATGGCGCAGCGCGAAATCGGCCTCTCCGCCGGGGAGCCACCAACCTCCAAGGGCTATCCACCGACCACCTTCTCGGAACTGGCGAAACTGCTGGAACGTGCCGGACCGGGTGTGGAGCAGGGCAGCATTACCGGTCTGTTCTCGGTTCTGGTTGAGGGCGATGACCATAACGAGCCGATTTCCGACGCGGTGCGCGGCATCATTGACGGCCATATTGTACTCGACCGCCAGATTGCCGAGCGGGGCCGTTATCCGGCGATCAATATTCTGCGCTCGGTTTCCCGGACCATGCCGGACTGCAATACCGCCGAACAGAACCAGTTGGTCAGCAATGCCAAGAAGCTGGTCTCGGCCTATGAGAACATGGCCGAGCTGATCCGGCTCGGTGCCTACCGCAAGGGCAGTGATCCGGAGATTGACCGGGCGATCGAGCTCTATCCGGGGATTGAGAACTTTATCTCGCAGAACAAGGGCGATCCGACCGATCTCGAAACCGGTTACAAGAAGCTCGCCAAGGTATTGGGCACCAGCTATCACCCGGATGCCTATGGCCCGGACGAGGTTGAGGGCGTGCATGAACTATCCATGCCGGATAACACTGAAACCGATGCCGAACCGACCCGGCATTGATCGCTGGTGGACAGGTAACGGATAGAGAATGGCTACAGATTACAAAGCCCTGATCCGTATCCGGCAATGGGACCTCGACGAGCAGCGCCGCCAGCTTGGTCAATTGAATGCCGCCTATACCCGGATTGAGCAGGAAATTGCCAAACTGCAGGCGGATTATGAGCGCGAACAGGCGGCTCTTGCGGAAACCGACTTTATCGCCGCGGGGACATTCGGGAATTATACCGAAGGCATGATCAAGCGCCGGAACAGCTTGCAACAGGCGCTGAAATCCCTCGATCAGCAGATTGCCGAGAAGACCGAGGAAGTGCGCGAGGCATTTCAGGAGGTCAAGAAGTTCGAACTGGCGCAGGAAGAACTGGAAGCGGCAGAGGATGCCCGGCTCCAGCGGCTTGAGAATATCGAGCTTGATGATATTGCCGTCGATGCCCATAGCAGGCGGCAGAAGGCTGGCGATTAGCAAAGATGCTAGAAGACGACCTGTCCGATACGTGACAGCAGATACTGATTATGCCAGCCCGGCTGCCGGTCCTCGACCGTGATCATCACGCCCTGCACATAATCCGACAGATTATCATCGCGTATCTGTACCTGCAGCCAGCGGGGGATCAATTCGTTGTTCAGGTCCTCGAGGATGGCGAGAGCAAGCTCTGACTCTGCTGCCCATTCAGTCGCTTCGACAAACCGCCAGTACTCCCGCATGGCGTTGTTGCGCAGTAAATCACGATCCGGCACATAGCGTAGAAGCAGGCTGAGTTGGCTGCTGCCATAATCCGGCGACAGCTTGATCTTCAGATCAATCAGGTAGTCATGACTGGTGACATTTGCCGGTCTGGTGCGGACCAGACTGCGCCTTGATTGGATCATTTGTGCATTTTCTTGTGTCATATCAACAGTATGCAACTCATTGGTTACTAGGCGGTAAACGGTGAAACCGGCTCGTCCTGTGCCTGTTTCCACTTAGCACGGGTAAGGGTGATCCAGCCTTCGCCATTATGGCGGAAGGTAACGCCACCCTGCATGCCGCGGGCATCGAGAATGTCACGGAACAGCGCCTGCAACTCCTGACGCATATCCAGCGGGAAGCTGGTTTTGGAGCGCAGAATGACATCGACCTGACCGGGCTGGGCAAGACCGTCGATTTGCAGCGGGCCGAGCTGGGACATATCCATATCAATCAGGAAGCGGGTTTCCTTGTTCCCGGACTTGTTCTCGTCACCTTCGCCACCGCTCTGCTGTTCTTCCTCATCATTGACCGGCTTGATGTAGAAATTGATCAGGCCGATCTCTCCCTGATTGGCCAGCGGCATGCTCATCGGACGCCAGTTGCCGGGCAGGGGATCATCGGTCAGTTTCGATATTCGACCGAAATCATCGGTCAGCCGGTCACGCAGATCCTTGTTGCCATAGCGCTCAAGGCTTCTGAGGGTATTCTCACCGATCCAGGCCCGGACATCGCCGAGGCGCAGGGCGGCCATGAAGAACACCATGCTGGTACCCAGATTAGCCGCACCGATCTGCGGAATCGCGCTCATCAGGGTCTGCGCCGTTGTCGGGTTGACCGCTTGCAGGAACTTCGCGGTTTCCTCCAGCGTGCCCCAGCGCCCACCGGTAATCAGCGGATCACTATCGGTCACCGTGGCCTGCGCCAGCTGGGTCGGTAGGCTTAGCTGGACACGGGTGCCGGGTGGGAAATCGCCTTTTGCCTGCAACAGCAGAAGTTGTTCACCGAATTTCAGCAGGGTCGGCCCTTCTGGGCTGCTCTGTACGACGCTGGCGGTAATGACAGCCCCTTGATTGCCGGTAGGGGCCGATGGCACCGGCTGGCCGGGGCGGCTGATCGCCAGAATGCGGATATCGCCGAGATTATTCGCCTGACCAAAGGGGGAAGTGGCGTTGCCGGTTGCTGCCGATGGCACCGATGGTGACGCGGTGGCGGCACTGGACTGTGCTGGTGTAGTTGTCGCAGAGGCAATCCGTGAACCGGCCTCACCGCCAGTAATGGCACGTGCGGTAGCGCTATCAGGATTGGCATTGCTGAGCAGGCTGGCCAGCAAGGTGCTGGAGAAATTCGCCGATACGGCAGGCGGTGCGGCGGCAGGTATGGCCGATGAGCCGGGTGTGGCTGCAGTGGCCGCAGCGGGTTGGCCGCTTGCCGTGGTTGTTGGTGTCGCCGTGGGCAGAAGCTGTGCAGTGGTCGTTTGTCCGACCTGCAGCAGTGGCAGGCTGACCGGCGTGCTCTGGACCACCGGGCCGGTTGCCGGTGTAGCAGGGGGCGGTATGGTGCCTGCTGCTGCTGTCTGACCGGGAGTACCGCTGACCGGTGGTGGTGTCGTCAACAGCACGCCGCCGCGTGGTGGATTGCCCGCTGGTATCTGTAACATGAAGCCGGAGCCGGGCCGTAGATTGAGCGTGGTTCGCAGCAGAATATCACCCGATGAGGTGGTAAGGCGGAACAGGCTGCCTTCACCCTCCGGCAGGGCCCCGGATGCGGTGGTGCCGGTGCCGCCTTCGGTTACCAGCTGTAATTGACCGGTCAGCAACAACTGGCGATTGAGAGATTGCAGATTGGGGGGCAACTGCTCAAGTGCGACGGTGCCAAGCGGGAATGGCTGTCCCGGCAGACCCAACAGATTGCCGCTGCGCGCGCCTGTGGCCGTCAGGGGGATAATCGGTAGAGCATCGGACATAGCGCAACCATCCTTTATCGTGTCGCACTGGCGATCGATAGCTGCTGCCGTGTCCAGGCTCGGGTCAGATCATTTTCTATGACCGTGAGACTCCGCCTTTCGCCGCTAGCAGTTCGGCCAGCGTTTCCGGCTGTGCTTCCTGCAGGCCGGCTGTGACGCTCGTTGACCGTCCCAGATAGGCGAAGTGTAACCTGCCAAGGTCGGCTGCGGCAAGCAAACTGCCAAACCGGGTCGTTGCATCAAGGCGGGTGGCAATCAGATGACGCGCACCCACAGCACGTAAAGTAGTGGCAATGGTCCCGGCTTCAACCGGGTCGGTACCGGCGGCAAGCACGATCATTGGTTCGGCCTTGGCGATGGCGACCATCTCGCCCAGCAGGTCAACCGCCTCCTGATCGAACGGATTGACCGCAGCGGTATCGATCAGCACCTGATGCCGCTCTTCCGGCAGGGATTGCAGCAATTCCTGCAGGCTGGCCGGTTCGTCGGCGGTCTTCAGGTCGATGCCCATGATCCGGGTAAAGGCGGCAAGCTGCTCGATGGCACCGGCACGAACCACGTCTGTGGTAATCACCACCGGTTGCAGGCCGCGCAGGACCGAACGGGCGGCCATCTTGGCCAGCGCCAGTGTCTTGCCGCTGCCATGGGGCCCGACCATGATCAGCGGGCGCTCGGTCCAGAGCTCGGCCGGTGTCTGGAATGAGAAGTGGCGACCGAGCCCATAACTGAGGGCATTCAGGATGCTGGGTTCCGCCTCGTGACGGGCACGGACCCGGGCCAGTTCCTCATCGATCTTGTCACCGATCACTCGGGCCAGACGGCGCGGTGTGCCATGATCGATCAGAAGGGAATAGCAGCTGTCGGCGAGGTGATGGATGAACTCCGGTTCCTCATGGGCGCGGACCCAGTCGGGCAGGGGACGTGGCCGCTGTGGTGCAGTATCATCCGCTTTTGCCTTCGCCTTGGCTTTCGGCTTCTGTTTGGCGGGGGCTGGTTCGGACGCTGGCTGCTGTGGTCGGGCCAGTGATTCCGGGGTCAGCAACATGCCGTCGAGGTCCGGTGGGTCCTCGTCATCCATATCCTCTGGCTCGGGCGCGGTGGCTTCATATTCTGCGGCATCACCGGTATCGCGGAGTGCTGCCGGGTGATCGTCGAGCGCTTCCTCATCCCCGTCATCACCGCCATCATCGAGTGCGGCGGTCACGCGAAACGTACCGGTATCCGGGTTCTCACGGGTCGAGACGATGATTGCATCCTCACCGAGCGCCTGTTTGACCTGTTCCATGGCCTCGCCCATGGAGGCGGCGGTGAAGGATTTAATGCGCATTGAAACCGTGAGTGCAGAAGAGTGATGACATGAAAAGCTGTGTGCAGCCTATAGCCCGTTTAGCATGGCGTGGAAAGACCGGCAGAGCAACCTAACCAGACGGGACGGTTGGCTAGATACGGGATCAGATTTGCCCCAGCGTCTTGATCTTGGCCTTCGGATGTACCTCGTTCTGGGACATCACCATGGTCGATGGACGGAAACGTTCGATGATCGAGCGCACATAGGGGCGGATTTGCGGGCTGGTCAGCAGCACCGGCATTTCGCCCATCATGGCATGGCGCTCATAGGCTTCGCGAACCGCGTTGATGAATTCCTGCAGCTTGGTCGGAGCCATGGAGAGCTGGCGCTCGTCATCGCCGCCGATCAGGCTCTCCTGAAACGCCTGTTCCCATTCCGGTGACAAGGTGAGCAGTGGCAATACGCCCTGACTGTTGGTATTCGCCTCGGAAATCTGCCGGGCGATCCGGCTGCGCACATGCTCGGTGATCATGGTCAGGTTGCGGGTAAAGGCGCTCGCCTCGGCCACGCCCTCAAGGATGCCAGGCATATCCCGGATCGAGATACGCTCACCGATCAGGTTCTGCAGTACCCGCTGCAGGCCACCAATGGTGATCTGGCTTGGCACCACATCGGCCACCAGTTTCTGGTGCTCGCGTGGCATTTCGTCGAGCAGCTTCTGGGTCTCGGCATAGGACAGCAACTCGGCCATGTGATCCTTGACCACCTCGGTGAGGTGGGTGGTGATCACCGTCGATGGATCAACCACGGTATAGCCTTTGAACATCGCTTCCTCGCGATGCTGCTGGTCGATCCACATGGCAGGCAGGCCGAAGGTCGGCTCGGTTGTCTCCTGACCCGGCAGGGCGATCTTGTCACCCTTGGGGTCCATACAGAGCAGCATGTTCGGCAGGATTTCACCTTCGCCTGCCTCGATCTCCTTGATCCGGACCACGTAACCGGTGGCGGGCAGTTGCAGGTTGTCCTGAATTCTGACCGGCGGCAGGACAAAGCCCATTTCGCCGGCAAGCTGTCGGCGCAGGCCGCGTATCTGGTCGGTCAGGCGACTGCCCTCTGCCTGGTTCATCAGGGTCAGCAGGCCATAGCCCAGCTCAAGCCGGATGCTGTCAATCGCCAGTGTTGCCGAGATCGGTTCCTCGGCAATCGGTACGGCCTGTGCCGCTTCCTTGGCTTCCTGTTCGATCTCGATCTCGACTTCGGTTCGCCGTCGCTGGAGCATGAAGGCGGCTCCGCCGGTTACCCCGGCCAGTCCGAGGAAGGGGATCATCGGGATGCCCGGCAGCAGAGCCATGGAGACCATCAGGATCGAGCTTAGGCCGAGGGCGCTCGGATAGGCGCTGAGCTGACCGAAGACCGCTTTGTCGGCAGAACCACTGATACCGGCCTTGGAGACCAGCATACCGGCGGCAACAGAAACGATCAGCGACGGGATCTGGCTGACCAGACCATCACCGACGGTCAGCAGGGTATAGTTGTTAGCTGCTTCGCCGAAGGTCATTTCCTGCTGTGCTACACCAATGATGATACCGCCGATGACGTTGATGAACACGATCAGCAGGCCGGCAATGGCGTCACCACGCACGAACTTTGCGGCACCATCCATGGCACCGAAGAAGGTGCTCTCGTCCTCGAGGTCTTTCCGGCGGGTGCGCGCGGTGTCCTCATCAATCAGACCGGCAGAAAGATCGGCGTCGATTGCCATCTGCTTGCCGGGCATGGCATCAAGGGTAAAGCGGGCGGCCACCTCGGCGATACGTCCGGAACCTTTGGTGATAACGATGAAGTTCACCAGCACCAGAATGCCGAAGACAATAATGCCGATGACAAAATTACCCTGCATGACGAACTGGCCGAATGCCTGAATCACCTGACCGGCGGCATCGGTGCCGTCATGGCCACCGGCAAGGATCAGGCGGGTCGAGGCGAGGTTCAGCGCCAGCCGCAACATGGTGGCGATCAGCAGGATCGATGGGAATGAGCTGAATTCCAGTGGCCGTTCGATGAACAGCACGGTCATCAGGATCAGCACCGAGAAGGTGATCGACAGCGCCAGACTGGCATCAAGCAGCCAGGTCGGCATCGGCAGGATCAGCACCACCAGAATGGCGACCAGACCAAGGGCCAGCGCAATATCACCACGCAGATAGCTGCGCAGCGTTTTGTTCAGCGTACCGAGACTGGGAAGGCCGCCGGTGGTTGGTGCCTGATTGCTCTGATCGGTCATCGGCCTAACTCATCGCCGGATCAGCGTCACCGGGACCCGGGACGTCTGCGCCATCATCGGCATATTGCTTGAGCTTGTTGCGCAGGGTGCGGATGGAAATGCCGAGAATATTGGCGGCATGGGTCCGGTTGCCCAGCGTATGGCTCAGGGTTTCGAGGATCAGGTCGCGTTCGACCTCGGCCACCGTGCGACCAACAAGGCCGGAGGCAGTGATATTGGCGGCGGCGTCATCTGCATCCGCTGCACTTTCTCTCGGCGCATTCTGGGCTGCAACGCGGTCGGCGGCCTGTGCGACCGGGCTGGCGGTCGATTGCGGTTTGGCACCGGTCAGCATGACCGCATTGGTGTCGATCTCATCACCGGTGCATAACAAGACGGCCCGATGCATGGTGTTTTCCAGCTCCCGGACATTGCCGCGCCAGTGGTGGTTCTGAAGCTGCTTTGCCGCCTCGTCGGAAATCGGTTTGCGCGGCAGGCCATTGGCTTCGCTGTATTTGCCAACAAAGTGATTGGCGATAAGCATGATATCCTGTGGCCGCTCACGAAGGGATGGCAGCTCAAGGTTAAGGACATTGAGGCGGAAATACAGATCCTCGCGGAAGGTACCTTCCTGAATCTCCTTTTCCATATTGCGGTTGCTGGTGGCCACGATACGGATATCGACAGGGATTGGCTGCTTGCCGCCGAGGCGGTCAATCTCCCGCTCCTGAATGGCGCGCAGCAGCTTGGCCTGCAGGCGCAAATCCATTTCGCTGATCTCGTCAAGGAACAGCGTGCCGCCATCGGCTTCCTCGAACTTGCCGATCCGCCGGGCAACGGCCCCGGTAAAGGCGCCTTTCTCATGACCGAACAGTTCGGATTCCAGCAGGTTATCCGGGATCGCCGCACAGTTGAGCGAGACGAACGCCTTGTCCTTGCGCTTTGATTTGCGGTGGACGTAGCGGGCCATCAGCTCCTTACCGGTACCGCTTTCACCGGTAATCAGCACGCTGGCATCGGACGGGGCGACCTGATCGGCAACCTTTAACACTGCGGCCATGGCCGGATCGCGGGTAACGATCTCGTGGCTTTCCTCGACCACGGATTCCAGAATGGCTGCAATCAGCTCGGCATTCGGGGGCAGGGGGACATATTCCTTGGCCCCGGCCTGAATCGCGCGCACGGCAGCCTGTGCATCGGTGCCGACACCGCAGGCGACAACGGTGGTGCTGATGCGCTCCTGCTCCAGGCTCTTGATCAGGCGGGAGATTTCGAGGCCGACATCGATCATGACCAGATCGGCGCTCTGCTTGCCGCGCAGGGCCGCGAGCGCCTGATCCACCGTCTCGGTCTGCGAAACCTTGGCGCCGCGCTGCATGGCCAGATGCGCAGCTTCGCTGATGTGACCTTCCAGCTTGGCAACAATCAACAGACGCATTGGTAATTCGGCTCCAGTTAAGGTGTACGGGACAACAGGCCCGGCTTATTCAAAGTAGCTGATCCGCTTTTCTGGCGGCAGGATCGTATTCAGCAGCATTTCCAGTCGGCGCGGGTTTTCCTGCCGGGCAATCGAGGCCGCACCAACCGCAAAGATGCGCTTGGTCAGGTTGTCCTCATTGGCATTCCGCTCGAGCTTGCCGGCGAGCGGGGTCAGCATCATGGTGCCCAGCACCGCACCGTAGAAGGTGGTCAGAAGTGCGACCGCCATCGCGGGGCCAATGGTCGAGGGGTCTTCAAGGTTTGCCAGCATCTGCACCAGACCAACCAGCGTACCGATCAGGCCCATGGCCGGGGCCACCTCTGCCGATCGCTTGATAATCGAAATCGCCCGCTGGGTGCGGCTGTGATCCGCTTCGATCTCGCTGTTCAGGACCTGCTCGATATCATCACCGGGAATGCCGTCGACAATCAGACCGATCGATTTGAACAGGAACGGGTTGCCGCGCAGGTCGCCGAGACGGCTTTCGAGCGACAGTGGGCCGCTTTTGCGTGCCTGCTCGGACAGTTCAATCATCTGGGTGCCAATGACAACCGGATCACTGACCTTCTTGAAAACCGCATTGTTCAACAGCCGTGGCGTCACCTTCAGTTCGCTGCCTGCAAAGGAAACAGCGGTCACGGCCATCGTGCCGAGTATCACGATCAGGACCGATGGCAGGTTGAAGAATGAGCCGATAGAGCCACCGCTCATAATTGCGCCAACAATAAGGGCAAAGGCGAAAATCAGGCCCAATACGGTTGTTAAATCAATAGTTCTGCGTTCGATCATGATCGGCGTTTGCCCCAGATTTGCCGGTGTCGGGTTCTTGTTGCGCCCAACTCGGTTGACATCGGTTTTGCCAGCTTCAATTCATGCCCCCTCAACTGACGTCAAATCGGGCTGGCGGTGCCACCTCTTGTGGCAGATGCGGATAGTTTACGTGGCCCGGTCGGATTTGATGATCTCAGTCATGGTGACGCCGAGACGATCCTCAACCACCACAACCTCACCACGGGCAACCAGACGGTTGTTCACATAGATGTCGATCGGCTCACCGACCTTGCGGTCGAGTTCCACAACAGCGCCACGACCCAGTTTCAGCAACTGGCTGACCTGCATGGAGGATTTGCCGAGTACAGCGGAAATCTGCACCGGGATATCGTAGATCGCATCGAGTTCCTTGGTCTGGCCGGGATTGCTGCTGCCACCGCTGCCCATATTGTCATCGAGTGCTTTGGTTACGGCATCCAGATCCTGGAGGGCCAGATCGTTTTCATCAGACATTATACGGCTCCTTCATCAACCGGCCGATTGGGATCATCGGTTTCCGGTGGTGCACTATCATCTTGTTGGTCATTACCAGATACATCTTCCTGCACCAATTCTGCGTCCTTGTCTGCGTCTGCAGAAGTGGTAGCCGGTTGATGGCCCAATTCACGGGCAATATGTGACGGTTCTTCCGCTATTTTGGCGGCCAACCAGTCGGGTAAGGTGGAAAAATCGGGTTTTTCCGCCGCCGGTGTGTCTTCAACTGCGGTGAAGGCAACGGGTGACGGACCGGGATCGCGAATCAAATCAGCGGCATCCGGGGCCTGATCAGCCTCGTGATGATCGAGGATGCTGTCGGCTGCTGCCGTGGCCAGCGCTTGTTCGGCGGCCTGTTCCACGGCCTTCCAGATACGGTCAACCAGCATGTTGGCCCCGCCATCGGCCCAGCTCGCCCGACAATCGCTTGGCCCCAGCGTCTTGTCCTCGACAATCTTGACCCGCTCGGTCAGACCGCGGGACACCAGCATGTCATTGAGGTCATTGCGGACGGTATTGGCCGTGCCGACCGGGACGGCGATCAGGATTTCCCGCTCATCGGAATGGTCATTCAATACATCGCGGGCGAAGCGGCCCAGCTGTTCGATCTTTCCCTGTTCAACCAGCACGGGAAACAGCCGGCGTGCCACGACCATGGCGCCGTCAATGATCTGGCGTTCGAGATTGCGGCGCTCATTGCTGTCTGTCTGCAGCATGTAGTCAAGCACCCGCGCCATGTGCTGCAGGGCGGCTGAGGTCTGGTCTTGCGCCATGGCCTCAGCGGTCTGCTTGCCAGCGGCGATACCCTGTTCAAAGGCTTCCTCGCGGGCACGGCGCAGCTCATCCAGCGTCACACCCGGCGGGGGTGGCACTTCCGGCTCGGCCTGTTCCGCAGTCTCCTGGTCAGGCTCAAGGTCGTCCTCGATCGGTGGATCGAAGATGGCATTGTCGAACATGAACTTTTTCATATTGCTCACGAGATGCCCGGTCCTGTTCCTGTGCCCATAGCCATATTCATCATCAATACAGCAACTGATCGTCGCCCTTGCCATCGGCAATGACGATTTCGCCCTTGTCCGCCAGTTCCTTGGCGGTATTGACGAGAAGCTGCTGGGCGTCGTCCACATCGCGGACACGTACCGGGCCCATCGCCTGCATGTCCTCGCGCAGGATCTTGGCCGCGCGTTCGGACATGTTCGAGAAGAACAGGTCGCGCAGGGTTTCGCTCGCACCTTTCATCGCCAGTGCCAGTTTGGTCTTGTCGACGGTACGGATAAGCGCCTGGGCACCAGCCGGATCGAGATTGCCAAGATCCTCGAAGGTGAACATGAGCGCCTTGATGCGCTCGGCGCTGTCGCGGTTGCGTTCCTCGAGGGCACCGAGGAAGCGGGCCTCGGAGGCGCGGTCGAGGAAGTTGAAGATATCGGCCATCATCTCGTGGCTGTCACGGCGGGTCGCGCGGGCCAGGTTCGACATGAACTCGTTGCGCAGGGTGCGCTCGACATCGTCGAGAACCTCTTTCTGGACGTTCTCCATGCGCAGCATCCGCATGATGACTTCCATGGCGAAGCTCTCGGGCAGCAGTGCGATAACCCGCGCGGCGTTGTCCGGGCGGATTTTCGAGAGCACGACGGCAACGGTCTGCGGATACTCGTTCTTCAGGTAGTTGGCGAGGACCTGCTCGTTCACGTTGCTCAGCTTGTCCCACATGGTACGACCGGCAGGACCGCGAATTTCCTCCATGATCGAGGAAACCTTGTCCGCGCCCAGTACCTTGGTCAGCAGGCGTTCGGTGCTGTCGATGGTGCCGACGAGAGAACCGGTATCGGAGATTTTCTCGGCAAACTCCATATAGAGTTTCTCGACCTGACTGGCATGGATCGAGCCGAGATTGGCCATCACCTGCGACAGCTCCTTGATCTCCTCATCATCCATATAGGAGAGCAGGGTAGCCGTATGCTCGTCACTCAAGGACAGCGTCAGAACGGCAGCCTTCTCCGGGCCGGACAGTTCCTTGACCTGTTCCTTTGGTGTGCCGTCTTCATTCAGTGCGACTTCGGACATCTCGACGCCTTCATTCAACTTTGGCTGACAACCGATGTGTCAGCCCGATTTTTCTCACATTGCCATCCACTCAGGCTAACCCAGGCGGACGATAATATCCTCAAGATTCCCGTCCCTCGTACAGCCAGTTGCGCAGGATCGCGACGGCTTCCTCAGGGTGTTTCTCGACAATCTCGCCAATCTTGCGCAACGACGAGGCGCGAACACGCCCCTCGACCTGCGAGATATTGATCATCTGTTCAAGCTGGCTCTCGACATCGCCGAGATCGCCATCCTCGCCACCGGGGCCGGTCAGGGCCTGCATATCGCCGGACTGATCGGTCAGCAGGCCGATATCATCCGGTCCGCCAGCGGTTGCCGTGGCCGGGGTCAGCAGGCGATTGACCATCGGGCGGACAATCAGCAACAGCACCAGCACCGCAACCAGCGCCAGGATCAGAATTTCGCTCAGACGACGCAGCTCGACGATCGGAATACCGAACAGCTTGCCGGCATCCGGATCGGGGAACAGCAGCGGATCACGCTCGAATTGCAGGTTCTCAACGACGATGCTGTCGCCACGTTCCTGGCTGAAGCCAACCGCTGCCTGGGCCAGACGGCCAAGGGCATCGAGTTCATCCTGTGTCCGGGGCTGGTAGACCTGATTGCCATCGGCATCGGTGACATAGGTGCCGTCAACCAGTACCGAGATGTTCAGACGGCGTATCTGGCCGACCTGACGGACCACCATGCGTTCGGTGCGTGGCACCTCGCGGTTGGTGGTGACTTCCTCACGGCTCTCACGGGTGAAGGCTGAGGCATTCGGACCGGCAAGCGGATCGGCATTCGGAATATTCTCCTCAACCGTTACCGGCTCCGGGCCTTCAAATTCATTGCTCTCGCGGCTTTCCACCACTTCCTGATCACTGGCAACGAAGATATTCTCGGTGTCGAAAATCACTTCGTTCTCGGTCACCCGGTCAAAATCCATATCAGCCGAGAGCTGGATACGGGCATTGCCGACACCTACCTTCGGGAAGATCACGTCCTCGATCTTGTTGATCAGTTCCCGCTCACGGGCACGGCGGCGATCTTCGGTCTCGCTCATCACACCGGCGAGGCTGTTCTCATCGCTCGGGCTGGCCAGCATCTGGCCCTTGCTGTCGCTGACGGCAACCTGGCCGGGATCGAGATCAGGGATCGAGAAGGCGACAACCTGCTGGATGGCGGAAATGGCTTCGCGGTCAAGCTGGGCGCCCTGTTCCAGTTCGAGGAACACGCTGGCGCGCGGCTGCTGGCGATCGCGTTCGAAGATACGGCGCTGGGGTAGCACCAGATGGACACGGGTGCGGCGCACATCATCCATGGAGGCGATGGTCATTTCCAGCTCACCCTGCAGGGCGCGCACTTCGTTGATGTTCAGAACCTTGGTGGTCACACCGAGGCCGGGTGGATCGTCGAACAGCTGGCTGAAGCCAACGGAACCACCGGTCGGCAGGCCATTCTGGGCCAGCTGCATGCGCAGCCTGCCGACCTGATCATTCGGCACGGAAATCCGGCGACCGTCGACGCTGATCTTGTACGGCACATTGGTGGCATCGAGCTGTTGGGTGATTGCCCCGGCATCTGCGGCCTGCAGGTCATCAAACAGCAGCGAAAACTCCGGCGTGGCGAGACGCGTGGAGATATAGATGAAGAAAATCAGCAATCCGACAGAGATGCCGGTCAGCACCGCGATGCGTGGCAGACCAAGATTGCGTATGGTTTCCAAAAAATTATTCACGTTCGATCCCGCCCTCACACGTATCTGACAAATCTATCTTGCAAACGTTGTGCCGACTTGGGTGCGTTATTGCAGGCAAATGCCCGCAAAATTACAATTCACATAGCATAGGCGGCATTTTTTGCCTAGCGCGGTCAAGTGAAAAGCAAGGGAAATCCTGACTTTGCGCCTGCTGTGCTCTCTGCGTCGCGAAAAACTCGATTCCCTGCGAGTCGAAATTCCAAATGCGACGGGCGTCTGAGCTTCTCGCAATCGGAAGCTCCAGTCAGCTTGATCGACAGGATGCTGAATCCAGCCATGAGTCGCAAGCGTTATGTGTTCCGCCCAACCGACATTGCCGATTGGTTATAATGTTATCGAAAACCGCGGTTTCATTGACGAAACGCCATAGAGATACTATTTTAAAAAGAACAGAAAGTGGAGAGCGTCAATGAGTGATGGTCTGAATATCAGTGCGGCAGCGACTTTTCGCCCGCCGGAGCCAAGCAGCAACCAGAGTCGGCTGTCGACAACGACACAGCAGGTCGACAACACAGTCGTGGATCTGGCCGATGCCACCTATATCAGCCCGGTGGCTGAGCTTGATGTGGATACCAGTCTGGTCCTGTATCGGTTCCGTGACACGGCAACCGGCGATGTGACCCGACAGTTTCCATCTGATGGGCGGATTGCTTCCTATCAGAATGGTACGGCGATTTCGCCAACCGAGCTTTCTAGCTTCTTTGCCAACGTGGCACCATCCGATGGTTCTGCGGCAGCAGAGCAGAATGCCAATGCGGTTGAGCAACTCCAGACAGCGCCGGAACTGGCCCAGATCGCCCCGACTACGGTTGAGGCGGATACAAGCGTTGCCACAGCTGGTCCTGAAGCGCCGACAGCGTCAGATATCAGTGGCCCGTCTGTCGCGACGGATACCACAACAACCAGCGCAGTACCTGAGGCACCTGTGACCCAAACCGTGGTCAGTGGCCAGCCAGCAAACGGGGTCAGCGATGTAACCGATACCGGCACTGACGCCAGTGCGGTCGGTGAGGGCGAGATCAGAACCCTGGCGACCAGCAGCTAGATCAGTCTGAAACAGACAAAGAAAAACGGAGCCGATCGGCTCCGTTTTTTTATGGCTTGTTGCCAGCGTTTATAGATAGCTGCTGAGGCGCAGATTGCGAAGCTGGCCAATAATCGAATAGGAGGCTTCCAGCTGCGCCTGACGCTGGAACAGGTCGGTTGCGACCTTTGCCGGATCGACATCCTCGACCTCAGAGAGAGAAATCTCGGTAAAGGTCTGAATTTCGATATTCCGTTCTTCCTGGCGGGCGACAAAAGCCTGTGTCTCACCAAGTTTCAGAACTTCAGTCTGCAGCTTTTCCTGCCCTTGCTTGAGCAGCGCCAGACCCCGGTTATAGACTTCAATCACATCAGTCTGGTTGGTTTCGTTGATTGCGCCACCTGTTGGTTGCAGGAGAGCAAACAGACTTAGGCCTTTGAGTACATCTTCAAAGCCGCTTGTGGTGGTTGATGCCGGATCAACGATGACCGAATTATAGGTAACGCTGACATTCTCGGATACTTCGGCATTCAGATAAACCGAGCCGGTACCGGAAGCATTGATATCACCATTGTACCATGAGCTGGAATTGGCTGGTACACCGGCATTTGGCGTAGCTGCATCAGCCGCGGCAAGACCGCCCGGCAGACCATCCGGCACCGGGGAACTGCCATCGAAGATATAGTCGAGGCGCTTCATCACCCGATCTGCGCCAGCAACGGCAGGACCAGCACCAGCATCAATGCCAACATTGGTAACGCCGGTAGCCGGATCACTCAGCAGGCTGAAGTAATTATCAACGCCTGCATCAGGCACGGCAGCATCGTCGAAGAAACCGAAAACCGGAGGGCGTTCTTCACCAGCAATGACATTGGCACCGGTGGTGCCCCGACCGCCAAAGATATAGCGTCCGTCATATTGGGTATTCATCAGGCCAATGGCCTCACGAACATACGCTTCGAAGGTATTGTTGATCAGGGCAAAATTCGGATCAGCGCCATTCAATTCCTGCGTCAGGTCAACAATGGCATCGTTCAGGGTATCATCGAGCGCATTCAGCGTATTGACCTGACTTTGCAGGATAAGATTGGTGCGGCTGATTGAGACTTCGTACCGGCTGTAGGTTGTCAGCGTGGAGCGAAACTCAAGAGACTTGCGGGCACTGATCCCGAGACCGGAAAAGCGATCGGTCTTTTTACCGGTTCCTGATTGCCAGACGAGTTGATCGATATCCCGTTGCAGACGCCCGAGATTGGTCTGGAGATTTTTGGTTTGTAGCGAAGTGGACAGGATAGACATCTTCTGATGCTCCTTTATTCAAAATCTACGTTAAACAACGGACAGCAAGTCATCAAACAACTGTCGGATCGTCGTTATAATCTGGCTTGAGGCGGTATAGGCAGCCTCAATCTCAATCAATCGAGCCAGTTCTTGGTCGATATTAACCCCGGTCGTGCCGAGCAGCTCATTTTCTACCTGTTCCTGAATGTAGCTCTCGGAATCCAGTCTCTGATTTATACCATCCAGCTGGTTGGCCTGAAAGGCTACAATCGAGTTTGTGTAACTCTCCACAGAGCTGCGGTTTTCCAGACGGGTAGACAAGCCATCATTGGCACCGACACCTCTGGTACGATAACCGAACTGTGCCGGGCCACCGGCACCAAACAGTGCCGCGTTGGACATGTCAGTGCTGCTGGCCAGAAAGACCTCGTCAATTACCCGCTGGATCAGCGAGCCATCTGAATCAAGAAACTGCGGATCGCCGGTTATCGGGTCCGGGTTGCCTTCACCCGCATCAAGGAAGAATGTGCCCTGACGAACCAGAAACTGGTTGTTGAGGAAGGCGGCATTGACCTGAATACGACCGGCAAGACCAACATCCTGATTGTCGACAAGGGCGGCTGCGGCGAAGTCAAATTCATTGAAGGCCGGCGGCGGCAGGGCATTACCGGCAACCGCAGCATCGGCATAAGCCGTTGCCGAGCCGAGGGGAATACCCAGCGCAGTATCGCCGGGATCGACAAACAGCTCGTAGATCGACCGATCAAGAGGCGCATCGGCGTTCACATCGCGGATAGCGCCGAAACGGACCATCAGGTTGGTTGCCAGCTCATCAAGCTGTGCTTGCGCCTGAGGCAGAATTTCGTCTCGAACTTCAATTAGACCACCAAGCTTGCCACCACTGAAGGATGAGGTGACATCGATATCCGGACCGCCGCCCGGCACGTCGATAATAATGCCGCCGAGCAGACCACTACCGGCACCCGGAGCAGGGATGGCCGGATCATAATAGGATTGCGGTGTGACGTTGCGGCGGGTGAAGGTCAGCTCGAAGGGCTGCTTTTCAAGCAAGGTCTTGCCATCGGTCAGGGAGATAATCATCCGACCGTTGGTTTCCTCATAATAGCTGATGTCGATCTCTTCACTGAGGCTGTTGACCAGCGCATCACGCTTGTCCTTGAGGTCGCTGGAATCCCCGCCACCAGCCTGAACCAGTACGATCTCATCGCTGAGCAGGTGAATATCGGAGACCAGCTCATTGACCGTGTCGACGGTTTCCTCGATCGAGAGCTCGGCCTGACGCCGTTCCTCCTGAATCAGATCGGTCATCTGGTTCAGCTCTTCGGTAAAGCGCTGGGCGGTTTGCAGTACCTGCAGGTGGAGAAGATTATCCTCAGGCTCAAGTGCGGCCTGCCGGAACGCATCCTCAAGCTCGCCAAGCAGCGCGCCGATGGAGTTCTCGTCTGACGGGTTGCCAAAAGCGACCTCTACCCGGGAAAGGCTGACACTTGTCTGCTCAAGCGATGTGGTCACTGAGTTCTGAAAACGGGACTGCCGCAACAGCTCTACCGGCACAAACCGGTCGACACCATTGCCGTAGACGCCACCACCCTGGGTGCCATAGACGATGCTGCTGCGCGAGAGCACCTTCTTGGTATAGCCGGGCGTCTCTACGTTCGCGATGTTGCGCGCAACGACATCGAGATCACGGGAATTTACATACAGCGAGGTATTTGCCGCATAGAGCGCTGTTGTAAGGCCTGCCATTCTTGCTTCTCCAAATCATAGCAAAACACTGATTATGTCACTGCAAGAACCGGGCCATAATTCAAATGGCAGTTTGCCGGGATTTTTTATCTGGAGGCGGATCAGAAGTCGGGAAAGAGCCCGGCAAATTGGACCATGCAGGCAAAAAATGCCGCCAACTCTCTGTCGGGCAAGGGGCGGTTCGTGCGGTCGGGTCTATGCCTGACTGTCAACCGATTGCTGTGGCATGACGGGAGCGCCCTGACTGGCATCGGGCATTGGTGCACTTGCCATGGATCGCGGGCGCAATCCTTCAATGATCTGCTGGTTGATATCAATCAGCGCTTCAAGATCGGCATCGCCATTCATGACCGCCTGTGTCTCACGCTCGACAAACAGGGAGAGGCTGATCAGCTGGGCTTTCAGCTCCTTGGGAAGCTGGTTACCGGCATCAAGCAGGTCAACCCGGAAGACCGACCAGACATTGTTGTTCCAGAGCACAGCATCAACCAGCATTTTCTTATGATCGGCATTGGAGTTTGCCGTTGCGAAATGCTGGTCTGCCTTGACCAGTGCAGCCGTTACCTGGCCCAGCAGGCGGTACTCAATATCCCGGGGATTTTGGGTCGCATTCTGGTTTTGTTGATAGGCTGCATAGTTGCTCATGCCGAGGAGTTCCTCTCTTCCAAGTCGGTTTGGTTCAGACTAAGCAATTCTGATTCCAATTTCATCACAGCCCGACAGGTTTTTAAAGCGCGATAAAATTCATTCTCACCAACATCCACATGAATCAGCGCCAGCGACTTTTTCAACTCGGGCAACGATGTGGTTGTCATCAGGTCCATCATGAAGCCCATATAGCGATCCATGTAGTCTGCTTTGTTCTGTGGATCGAGATACATCAGCATGATCATGAAGTAGACGCGCTTGGCAGGCGTGTTGGCGTCGCTTTCCTGCATGATATCCTTGGCCCTCAGCAGGGCAGCCTTATTGTGCAAAACCAGTGTTGCACCATTTTCGCCAGCAGTGATTACCGCGCCATTAATGACGACTTTTTCGCTGGGCTTCAGGCGGACTTTCAGGGGCATGGGTTACATCGTATGCAAATGGGAAGGGGCAGGCAATTTCAGTTTAGCGCAAAAAAAACAGGCGGGGAAATAATCCCCGCCTGAATTTCTGTGTAATTTGCGTCAGTCTTATTGGAACAGGCTGAGCAGAATGGTTGGCTTCTGGTTCGCAATCGCCAGGGTCTGTACTGACAGCTGCTGTTTGGTTTGCAGAGCCTGCAAGCGAGCAGATTCGCGAGCCAGATCCGCATCGACCAGAGCGCCAAGACCTTCTTCAACCGCATCCGAAATGGAGGTGTTGAAGTCAACCTGGAACTCAATAGACCGGTTATCCGCGCCAAGGTTACCCAGAGCAGCCGCAACTTCCTGCTCGAAGAATGCCAGAGCAGAGTTGAAGACGGTTTCAGTACTGGTTTCAAAGGCGTTCGCGTTGGTATCTGCGGCAAATGCAGTAGCATCACGCAGACCGTTGGAGTCCAGATCGGCAAGTGCAGCCTGTGCGATACGGGCACCGACATAACGACGTGCGACAAGGGCTCCGGTACCTTCGGCATTCGATGCCACACCAGTTGCCGATGCAGTGGAGGTAATGCTGTTGGCACCAAAGTCAGCAGCATCAAGACCATCGTCCTTGTTGATGGCGGCAGTGCTGTTTGTGGTAACGAAGGCAACACGAGCAAGAGCCTGGAAGGCATCAACCGTGTCAGTAGCGGCAGCGCCAGCACCGATCAAAAGGTCATTTGCCCGAATGGTTAACTGCTCACCGTTCACAGAACGGATCACTTGCGCATCAGAAGCGGAGGTAAAGCTACCGAACACGCCGATGTTGCCACCGTTAGCGTAAGTACCGTTGTCACTGCTGATGAGGTTACGCCCATTATACTCAGCACCCTCAAGGAAGCTGCGGAGTTGTTTGAACTGCTCGACCAGATCGCCAGTGTAGATTTCGCGTTGATCCTGAGAGATAGCTTCGTCAGAAAGCTGGGTCAGTTTGCCACGGATATCGGCGAGCAGGTTGGAAACCTGAGTCGCACCACTGATAGCAACACTGGTAAGACCTTTAGCACCTGACAGTGCACCCTTAACGGCTTCATAACCTTTAAGGTCGCCCCGGATACCCTGAGCAACAGAGAATACGGAAGCATCTTCTTGAGCGGAGCTGACACGAAGACCAGTTGAAACGCGATTTTGAACAGCTTCAAGATCACGGTTAACTGAGTTGAGGTTGCGCAGTGCAACCAGAGCACCAACGTTTGTGTTGATGGAGTTTTGTACAGTCATTAGTTGTCTCCCTTCTGGCGACATGTTGAACACGGTTCTACCGATGTGGCTATAAAACCAGAAGGAACGGTTTTTGGCAACTTTTTATCAAGGAATCTGAATCATTCCTTACCTTTTGCCGGTGGTTGTCAGCAGGCAAAAACAAGCGGCCACACCGATGGCATGGCCGCTTGATAGTTGATTTTAAAAAGATTCTGCTAATTAGCCGAACAGGGCCAGCATGGTGGTTGGTTGCTGGTTGGCGATGGCCAGAGACTGGATCGCCAGTTGCTGTTTGGTTTGCAGGGACTGCAGTCGGGCCGACTCACGTGCCAGATCAGCATCCACCAGCTGGCCGAGGCCTACCTTGGTAGCGTCTTCGATGGCTTCGGTGAACTCCACCTGGAATTCGATCGAGCGGTTGTCCGCACCGAGATTGCCAAGAGCCTGGCTGACTTCACGCTCGAACAGGGCGAAGGAGCTGTTGAAGACTGAGTCGCCACCGGTGGTGTCCGTATCAGAGTCGAAGAAGACATCGGTTTGACGAGTGCCATCAGCCTGAACGTCTGCCAGCGCTGCCTGTGCCATACGGGCGTTAACAACACTGCGCGCCGTGAAGCTGTTACCGGTCGTGTCGGCACCATTGGTGGCAACAGTATCATTGCCAACCTGACCGGTGGCACCGCCATTGGTGTTATCGGTCGAGTAGACAATACGGGCAAAAGCAACAAAGCCGGTAGTACCGCTGGTACCGCTTGAGCCAAGCATGAGGTCATTGGAGCGGATGGTCAGGCTGCCGCCATTGATATCCTTAATGGTGCTGACAGACTGGGCAGCGCCGTAGTTGCTGTAGTCGTCACCATTGGTGCCCTGATCGCCAGCCAGAATGTTGCGGCCATTGTATTCAGCGCCCTCAAGGAAGCTGCGGAGCTGATCAACCTGCGCGCGAAGATCCCCGGTGTAGATTTCACGCTGATCGCCGGACAGGCTTTCATCGGCAAGCTGGGACAGCTTGCTGCGAATGTCGCCCATCAGGCTGGAGACCGAAGTCGCTGCTGTCGAGGCAACACTGATGATGCCCTTGGAGCCGGCCAGAGAGCTTTTGACGGCCTCATAGCCTTTCAGTTGACCGCGAATGCCCTGTGCTACGGAAAATGCGGAAGCATCATCCTTGGCGCTGCTGATACGCAGTCCGGTTGAAACACGGTTTTGTACGGAACTGAGGTCACGACCGATGGCGCTGAGATTCTTCAGCGCAACCATCGCGCCGACATTGGTATTGATAGAGTTTTGAAGTGACATGACCGATATCCTTTCTGGGTTGGTCAGTGAAGTACCGGCCCACGGCGTTTTGCCTGTCGGGCCGCAACGCATGTCACGAGTCTCCGGCGTTGCCCTTTCTGGGCTTCCGCATAGCCCCCGTGCGGGCGTTGCCAGATCAGATATCGGCGAATTTGGATAAGAACTGCTTAATGGGACGTGCTAAATTTGCACGACCCGATCCCAAGAAAGCGGGAAACCTTATTAGGCACTGGATTCAATCATCGCTGTGGTAAGGCTTTTCCTGTCCAGTTGAAGTCTTACCGGTATCCAGCGGAGTGAAATTTTGTCCAGCAAGATTGATGAACAGGTTAAGTCGATCCATCAGCGCGCCCTCAAATGTCTGGAGAACGGTCAACCGGCTAAGGCGGTGAAGCTTTTCAGAACAGCCATCAAGCTCAGCCCGCATAATGCTCCGCTGATGTGTAATCTTGGCTACGCGTTACTCAAGAATGAGCAATATCAGGAAGCGCTGAACTGGTTTGATTTTGCGCTCGCTGCCCAACCGGGCTGGAATATCGCGCTCTATAATCGGGGATTGGCGCTCTACAATCTGGAGCGTTTCGACGAAGCCAAGGCAGCCTTCGAGGAAGGGGTCAAGGCCCAGCCTGACCATGTGGATGCCAAGGTCAATCTGGCCGCGATCCACATGGAAGCACATGAGTTTGATGAAGCGCTCGCCGTACTGGATGAGATATTGGCCGACAATCCGGACAATACCAGTGTCCTGATTACCAAGGCGCATGTCTATGGGTTGAAAAAGGAACCGTTAAGAGCGCTCGAAGTAATAAACAGGATTGATGAGAGCGCCGGTATTGATGATCCGAACTATTATATTGTGGCTGCTTCGGCATATTTTGATACCGGGCAGGGATACCGGTCTTATGCCTTGTTGCAGCAGGCGTTCGCGCTCGGGGGCTTGAGCACCACAAACAAGATGACCGCCGCGCAGCTTTTGATGACGTTGCGTAAATCGGCGCAATGCGTCGAGCTATGTGACGAAGTAATCGAAGCTGAGCCAGACAACTATGATGCGTATCGTATCAAGGGGACGGCGCTTACCGGCATGGGGGCAATTGAAGATGCGGTTGATGCGGCCCTCAAATGTCATGAGATGGAACCCGAGTATCTGGCTAATTATGTCAGCCTTATCTTTGGCATGAACTACCTAGATCCCCCGAAACCGGAAGTCATGGGCAGGATTACCAGAGATTATGAGACTTATGCCGGGCGCAAGATGGCCGCGATGCAGGCATACCATTATAGCGGTAGTCTGGATCCGGACAAAAAGCTGCGGGTGGGGTTCGTTTCCCCGGACCTTCGTGAACATTCATGTAGTTTCTTTATTGAAAGCGTTTTTGCCGGACTGGACCGGGACAAGTTTGAAGTTATCGCCATTCCCCGCAGGTTGGGCAAAGATCCACGAGCAACGCTATTGCGTCGTTTGTCCGATGCCTGGGTCCCGCTGCTGACCAATATATGGGAGGACATCACGGATACGCTTCGATCTCTTGAGTTGGATGTTGCCTTCGACCTTGCCGGACACACATCCTACCATTCCATTCCGGCATTTATCAGCCGTGTTGCCCCGGTGCAGATAAATTGGCTCGGCTATCCCAACACGACCGGTATCAGGAATATGGACTATCGGATTGTGGATCATTTTACCGATCCGGTCAGTGCCGATCGTTCGATCTATACCGAGGAGCTCGTCCGCATGGACCGATGCTTCCTGTGTTATTCGCCTCCAGCGGACCATCCTCAAGTTGAGGACAAGGCCGGTCGGGACAAGATTGTTTTTGGATCATTCAATTCGATTTCGAAAGTAAACCCGAGAGTGATGCAACTCTGGGTGCAGATATTGAGACGTGTGCCCGGCTCAACGCTGGTGATCAAGGCATTGCAGTTTGGCGAGGAAAGCATGATTGAGAATGCGCGCCAGCAACTGATCACACACGGGGTTGATCCGGACCGGTTGCAGGTATTTGGGGCCATGCCGAATACTTTTGATCACCTTAACCTATATAATGAGATCGATATTGGTCTTGATCCGTTTCCCTATAACGGCACCACGACAAGCTGTGAGGCAATGTTGATGGGCATACCGGTGGTGAGTATGTGCGGTGAGGTACATTCGGCCCGTGTGGGATTGTCCCTGATGAACGCTGTCGGTCTGGGTGAACTGGTTGCTGGAAGCCCGGATGATTATATCAATCTGGCGACGGAGCTTGCGCTTGATGTACCGCGTTTGCGCAACCTGCAATCAGGCATGCGGGACAGGCTGCTGTCCTCATCTCTGATGGATAGGGATGATTTCAACAGCCATTTTGCGGCATCAGTCCGTTCAATGTGGCGCTCATATTGCGAGACTGGAAAATCAGCAGGTGAGCAGCGCCCTTAGTCGTTGCTATCATGGTGCGAATTTTGCAAGCTGCTTGAGCAGGGCTCCCCGATATGTACATCATGATTCTCATGAACAGGTGTCTTGGCCTTAAGGAATTACAATGATCGACAAGTCAAAAGAAGCGACAGCCGCGCAGTTGGAAAAAAAGAAGGCTGAAGATTTGCCGGATATGCAGGTATCGGGAACGGTTCTGGATGCCTATGTTGAGCATATGGATAACGCGGAACAGGCCATCGGGGAAAAGAACCTGCCTCGGGCTATTATCGAGTTTGAAGCTGCCTCGCTGCTGCGTCCGAATATGTCCCACCCATATCTGATGCTGGGACAGATCATGAAGCAGAATGGCAATATGATGGAGGCTTTGAGGAACTACGAGAAAGCCTACGATCTGCAGCCGAATAACCTTACGGTTTTGAGCAATCTGGCGGAAGTAATGTTCGAGCTTGGCGATAATGAGGCTGCCAAGGGCATTGCCTGTGATGCTATTGCCATTGATGATAGTTTTGTGCCCGCGATCGCCCTGCTGGCGACGGTTCTGGGCATCGAGGGGGATACTGATCAGGCAACTGAACTGTTGAGATGCGCGATTGAGGAACAGCCCGAGGAAGCATCTCTCTGGCATGCTCTGGCTCAGCTGTGCAAACGGCAGGGTGATTTCGAGAATGCTGATATTTTCTTTCAGGAAGCCCTGCGTTTCAACCCTACTTCCAAGAGCATTCAGGCAGGTTACACCGAGATGCGGGAAGGGATGTCCTCCGGTATGCTGAATTAGGTTAGCGCACGGGTTTTGTCTCATGCTAGACAGGCCCGGGTTTTCCTGAATGTCCGTTATCGGGCATTTGCTGTTTCGCATCAGATCGTTTTGTCATGACAAGCATTGCAACCCTCCAGCAGCGGCTGGAGGCGAAATCCGCCACTATCGGGGTAATCGGGCTGGGCTATGTGGGCCTGCCGCTGGTGAAGGCCTTTGCCGAGCAGGGGATCAGGGTTATCGGCTTCGATATCAACCAGTCACTGGTTGATGATCTGAACCGCGGGCACTCGATTATCGACCGGGTTGGCAATGATGCCCTGCAGGGCTTTATCGACGGCAAGCTGTTCCATGCGACCACTGATTTTGCCGAGCTGGTCAATGCTGATGTCATCAATATCTGCGTGCCAACGCCGCTCGACCGTCATCAGCAACCGGATCTGAGTCATGTGGAAGCAACCGGTCAGTCGATTGCCAAACATCTGCGCAAGGGGCAACTGGTTGTGTTTCAATCAACCAGCTATCCGGGTACCACGGCAGAAGTGCTGAAGCCGCTGTTCGATGCAACCGGTCTCGAATGCGGCACCGATTACCTGCTGGCCTTCTCGCCCGAGCGTGAGGACCCCGGCAACCCGACCCATCATTTTGGCAATACGCCCAAGGTGATCGGTGCCGATGACCCGGCCTCACGCGCCGCCGCGGCTGCATTGTTCGAGCCGCTGGTGCCATCGGTCAAGATTGTCTCCAGCACCCGCGCGGCAGAAGCGGTCAAGCTGACCGAGAATATCTTCCGCAGCGTCAATATCGCCCTGATCAATGAGCTGAAGGTGATCTATCAGCGCATGGGGATCGATATCTGGGAAGTGATCGAAGGGGCCAAGACCAAACCGTTCGGGTTCATGCCGTTCTATCCCGGTCCGGGGCTTGGCGGGCACTGTATTCCGATTGATCCGTTCTATCTGACCTACAAGGCAAAGGAATTTGATATGCCGGCCCGGTTCATTGAACTGGCCGGGGAGATCAATACCGCCATGCCATATTACGTGGTCGATCAGTTAGCACGGGCACTGGAGGCGCGTTCGGCCAAGGTGTTGAATGGTGCCAATGTTCTGGTGATCGGCGCATCCTACAAGAAGAATGTCGGCGATACCCGTGAGAGCCCGGCGCTGAAGCTGCTCGACCTGCTGCATCAACGTGGTGCGGTGGCCCAATACCATGATCCCCATGTGCCGATCCTGCGCACCTTCCGCCATTTTCCAGCGCTTGAGGGCATGGAGAGCGGTGATCTGGAGGCACAGCTCGAGGCGGCCGATGCCGTCATCATCTGCACCGATCACGATGCGGTGGATTATGAGCTGGTCGGTCGCAAGGCCGCGGTCATTCTCGATACCCGTGATGCCATGCGCAAAAAGGGTGTCAGTAGCGACGCGCTGTTTCTGGCCTAGTTCTCAAGGCAAACTTCCAAAAGCAAACGCCGCTGACCATGCCTTTCTGGACTGGTCAACGGCGTTTTTACTTTTGACGGTTACGGGACCGTGAGGGGCGAATGCGAGGGGGAAGCGGTCCTGCAAAAACAACAGACTGAAAACAGCATTAGCCAACTGATTTCTGCCATTGAAAAGGCCGCGAAATACTTCCCGGCCTTTTCATGATGTCATACCGTCAAACTGATTACCGGTTATCGGATGTTGAGCAGTTCAGCCAACATCTGGTCGGCGGTGTTGATAACCTTGGTACCGGCAGAATATGCCCGCTGGGTAATGATCAGACGGGAGAACTCATCGGCAAGGTCAACGTTTGACTGTTCAAATGAGCCGCTGAAAACCTGGCCACTACCGTTGACATTGGCCTCCCGGAAGCTGACTTCGCCACTCTCGTTGGTCGAGGTGTAGACGTTCAGGCTCTCGGATTTCAGGCCGTTGTAGTTCGGGAAATCGGCAATGGCGATCTGGTACAGTGGTACGATCTCGTCATTCGAGAACAACACGTTGACCACACCGTTCTCATCGATGCTGTAATCCCGGCGGACACCGAATGATGAGCCGTTCTGGTCGATATCGGTGGTCAGGAACGAAGAATTCAACTGGGTCAGACGATCGATCTGGAACTCGAAATTGCCCGGATCGGAACCGTTGTTGTAGTTGATGCCGTTCAGCGAGATGGCAAGATTGCCATTCGCGTTTGCCGTCGCATTGATCGAGCCGTCAGCATTGAAGTTGATATAACCGATCGAGGCATTGGTGCCGACCTGATCACCGGCGGACAGGGTAACCTGCCACCAACCAAACGGGTTGGCATTGGCGGTGTCGCTGCCCAGCGCCGGGAAGGTGCCATTACCGGAAACGGTATTGTTCGGCGGGTTCGGCGGGCTTGGCAGAACGGTTGCTGCAGTTATGGTACCCGCAGATGGACCTGCGCCAGCAAGGCCGGAGTCAACAGCGGTGAAAAGGGTGGCGCCGCCTGCAGTTTGAATTGGACCAACGGCATCACCTTCGTTGACGGGGACAATAACAAGGGCACCATCTTCACTGAGGCTGGCAGAACCCGCGCCCGCTGCAGGTGCATCGGGCAGGGCTGCGTTGATCCGGTCGATCAATTCACCGACGGTGAGATTGGTAATGCCGGCAGGTAAAGAAACCGTCGTCAATGTTCCGCCGAGGGTAATATCCAAATCCTGTGGTGCACCGGTCGGTGTGCCGCTTGGGTTTAGTTCGGTATCAAGCGTCAGGCCAGTTTGATCGAAGGCAACATTCTCAAGGTTTGGCGGTGCCACCTTGGTCACATCCAAGGTCAGCAGTTGCTCGTTACCAAGACTGTCATAAACCGTGATGATACGGGAGAAGGCTGAACCGCCGGTGCTCAGGTCCGTATCAATCGGGGTTGACGAGTCAAAGTTGATTGCCGGGTCGACAGTGCTGGTCGCATTGTTGAAGCCGGGCAGGAAGTTCAGGTTCACCGGCTCTAGGCTTGAGAGGTTGTCGAAGTTGGTCGGAATATCGCCATTCTCATCAAGGCGCCAGCCATACAGTACGTGACTGCCGATTTCTGATGGCGTCTGGAGATAACCGTCCTCGGTCTCCTCAAAGCGCCCAGCCCGGGTGTAGTAGGGGAACTGGATGCTGTTGGCGACATTCGCCCCAACGACAAACATACCCTCGCCGAGAATACCCATATCCTCTTTGCGACCGGTGGTTTGCAGCAGGCCCTGCTGGTTTACGGTACCAAGGGACGCAGCACGTACACCGCCCGGCTGCAGGATCGAATTGGTATCCGTACCGGTCACCAGATTGGCGAAGGTTGCAATAGACCGTTTGAAACCAGGGGTCTGGTTGTTCGCAATATTGTTCGAAATAATGGTCAGGGATTGGCTCTGCGCATTCAGCGCCGAAACCCCTGTGAATAATGAACCGAAGACGCTCATCGCTACCTCCTAAAAAACAAGCTGCTTTAGCTATTCAAATTACGTGCCAACTTTGTGGCGTTTTAAACCGAGTCGTCAGATTCGCCGTCATCAGCCTCATCACCGGTATCGGTGGCGTCGGTGGACTCGCCATCCCCGATCGTGCCGGTACCAACCTTGCTGTTTGAGTCCGGATATTCGGCAGAAAATACCTGGCTGAGCGGCACAATTGATTCCCCCATGGCCAGATAGGTTTCGCCGTTACGGGTCTCGATCCCGGTCACCCGGCTGCTGACGCCAAGTTCGACCGAAACGGAATCCTTTTGATTGATTGGCACCACATCGAGCAGCAGGGTGTAGTTGCCTGCTGTTACCGTCTCGCCGTTATTATCCTTGCCATCCCACTGCACGACAGTCAGGCCGGGCTGTTCACTGACCTTCTCGGTGTAAACCGTTTCACCCTCGGCATCGACGACACGCATGGTTAGGGTCGCGACCTCGTCGCTGAGGTCATAGACGAAGCGGTTACCGGTGCCGTCACCTGCATTGTAGAACTGCTGGCCTTCATAGCTGACATCAAGGCCGATATAGCCAAGCGCCTGCTGCAATGAGTTGGCCATGGTGGCATTGATCAACTCATCCAGCTTGTCATTGGATTTGATCTGTTGCTCAACCTGGTTGAACATCACCAACTGGTTGGTAAATTCGGTGGTATCGGTTGGATTGAGCGGATCCTGGTTCTGCAACTGGGTGGTCAACAGGGTCAGGAAGTCGTCAAAGTCCTGCGCAAGAGACGCAGAATCGCCGACCTCCTCGGCAAAGATCTGGCCACTTTGCGAGATTGACGATGATGATGTCGTCGTATTCGGCGTCAGTGTAATTGAATCAGACATATCGGTTCTCCATAACGCGGGTGATCAGGGGATCAGACCCGAACGTCGACTTGATCTTCTGTGATAATTTCAATGGAACCGGACAGATCGACGAGTTCTTCCGCGTCGCTGCCGATGCTGCCATCGGCGGTCCCGTTGTTACTGTTATTGGCCTGGTTGCTGTCGCCATGGGCGTTGCCGCCATCACGGAGCGAAAATTCCAGACCACCGCTTTCCAGCTGGATACCTGCATCCTGCAGGGATTTCTCCAGTGTCCGACTGTCATGGCGGAGCATGTCGAGGGTTTCGGGACGGTCGGCAATCAACTTGCCGCGGACCGATCCTTCCTTGTCGAAGGTCAACTCCACATCAACCGAGCCTAGGGTTGACGGCTGCAACTGGATGCGCAGCTGGGTCTGGCCTTGAGTGACCGCATTCCGCAGATGGACATTCACCTGCATGGTTGCCGGGTTCATGGGCGCGCGGGATGGGGTGCTGGCCGCCAGCATGTTCTGGAAGCTGGCCTGTGTATTATTGAGATTGGCCGCGTTCTGAGCGGCATTGGTCAGGCCGTCCTGATTGCTCGGCGGACCGAACGGGCTGTCACCGAAAGCGCCCTGTCCGGATGAGCGGCCACCGGTATTGCCCGAGTGGACATCAGGGCCATTGACGCTGGCAAGCTGCGCCTGTGCATTCAGATTGATCGGCCCGGTGCCGGCCTGACCATTGGTTGTGGTCGGCGTTACCGGCATTGCGGTTGCGGCCACATCCAGCCCGTCACCGTCTTCCGGTTCGGCGCCTTCCTCGGTGGCGGCGATACGGGCATCACGGGCTTGCAAACGGTCGGCAAGGCGCTTGTCAGCTACCTGACGCTCATGGCCCAAAGAATCCGGATCAAGGGTTTCGCCGTCAGCATCAGCAGCCTGTGTCAGGGAACCGGCTGCTGCCGCCTGTGCATCATCGGCATTGTCACCATCTGAAGCCTCGCCATCGGTCAGCGAAATATCAAGTGAGGTATCAAGCTCTTCCCCAGCGCTGTCTTCGGACAGGGCGCTTTGCAGGATCGCCAGCAGTTCTTCCTCGGTCAGCGGCTCACCGTCATTGGTGCTGACGGCTGTTACCAGCTTCTGCAGGGCGGCAAGGTCTTCCGCCAGACGGTCATAATCGATCAGCTTGAGAATGCCCGGATCAATGTCGCCGAGATCAACCGGCTGGTTATTGGCATTGGCAAATATCTGGTTGTAGAGCAGGGACAGCGGGGTGGTTTCATCAGCCGATGTCACCTGCTGACGGAATGACAGACCGGACGACAAATCCGTCTGGGAAAGAATTGCCGGGGACAGAAACTCGCCCAGCAGCACATTGGTGTCGCCGGAAGCGATCTCGCCAGCTTCTTCCAGTTCGGCAAGCTGGGACTGTAGCAGGCCGAGGAAGTCAGACAGGGCGGCAGCGTCACGCTCACCATTCTGTACTGATTGCGACAATGACCGGAGCGATGCCTGATCGGCACTGCCCAGCATATCCAGTAAATTACCCAGTCCTTGCATAGCCAACCTCACGAATGGCGTTATAAGTCATAGCTACTAATGCAAGTGCCGGGCCAGTTGTGGATTGTCGGTGTAATTTATTGTTTTGAAACATGAAAAAAGCCGCTCAAGGGAGCGGCTTTTGTTCGGAAACGGCGGGGTAGTATCAAAGCTCTTCGTCAATGCTGACCGCGCCGGAATTCTTGGGGTTCTTTTCCGGCGGCGTTGCTTCCTCGGTATAGGCATCGCTAGTGGCAACAGCCTTGCGGGCGGCTTCAATGATCGTGTCGATGATCGAGCGGGTACCACGCCGGGCGGTATCAACCTGCCGGTCATTGTCTTCCATGCTGACATCAAGCCGCTGGGCTGCGGCACGCAAAGCCTGCTGCATTTCCTCGGGCAGTTGCTTGATTTCGGTCTGACGCTTTTGCAGGCGACCGACCAGTGACTGGTACTCGGTGGCCAGATCGACCTTGTCTGCCTGCAATTCGGTAAAGCGCTGGAAGTCGTGCTGATGGATCGCGTCGGTTTCCTCGTCCAGCAGGTCGGCAAGGTCTTCCATCAGGATGATGGCATCATCAATGCGCTGCTCGATTGGTACTGACTGGCGACCTGCGGGGCGCTTGCTCTGGTTGTCAGTTTGGCCATCAGGCTGTGTCGTGTCTGTGTCAGTCATTGTTGGACCCCTCCGGTCTCCTGAATTGACAAAAGCTGGCGCTTGACTGCATCGGCGATCCCCAGGCCGCCGTTATCGGCCATCATCCGACCGTATTCCTCAACCAGCATACTGCGATACATTTCTTCCGAGAAGCCGCCACCAAAGGGGCCATCGGTTTTAAGGCCGGCAAACATCGGCTGCAGCATCTGGCTCAGCACCATGGCCTCGAACTTCTTGGAGGCGGCATCGATACCGGCCATCTTTTCCGCATCAACATTGCCGCCGCGGGCGAGCGGCTTGGCACCGTTCAATTCACGCAGTGCGCGGCTGGTATCGGCCTGACCCATGGCGCTGAGTGCGGTTTGCGGGTTCAGCAACTGATCCATCAGATGATCTCCAGATCGGCCTGCAGGGCACCCGCAGCCTTGATCGACTGCAGGATTGTGATGATATCCCGTGGACCAACGCCGAGGGCATTCAAGCCTTCAACCAACTGCTGCAGCGTGACGCCTTCCTCAAGTACGGTCAGGCGCTGATCGGCATCGGTGTCGATCTCAAGCTCGGTACGTGGCACGACCACCGTATCGCCGGTTTCGGAGAACGGGTTGGGCTGCGACACCTGCGGGGTCTCGGTAATGCGGATGGTCAGGTTGCCCTGTGCGATCGCGACCGTGCTGATCCGCACATTGGCACCCATAACGATAACCCCAGAGGTTTCATCAACCACCACGCGGGCGATCTGGTCCGGGCTGACCCGCAGGTTCTCAACATCCGCCATCAGGGAGACGAGGTCACCGGCATATTGTTCGGGCACGGTCAGCACGACGCTGGATGGGTCCTTGGCGAAGGCCGCAGCACTGTTCAGCCGGGCATTGATCACCTGAGCGATACGCAGGGCGGTGGTGAAATCCGGATTGCGCAGGGACAGGGTCATCTGGGTCATTTCATTGAGCTCGAACTCGACCTCGCGCTCGACAATGGCGCCACCCGGCACGCGACCGGAGGTGGGGACGCCACGCACGATGCTGGCGGCATCACCCTGCGCGACAATCGCTGCCGTTGCGACCGGACCTTGCGCTACGGCATAGACCTCGCCATCGGCACCGAGCAGCGGGGTTACGACCAGCGTGCCGCCGAGCAGATCCTCGGCATCGGCGAGGGAGGAGACCTGTACGTCGATTTCATCACCCTGACGAGCAAATGGCGGCAGGGTGGCGGTCACCATGACGGCTGCCACGTTATCGGTGGAAAGATTGATGCCGCGTGTGTTGACGCCGAGGCGCTCCAGCATGCTGACCAGACTTTCCTCGGTGAACGGCGCATTGTTCAGGCTGTCACCGGTACCGTTGAGACCAACCACAAGGCCATAACCGACCAAAAGGTTCTCCCGCACGCCTTCAAAGCGCACGATATCCTTCACCCGGCTTTGCAGCGCCTGTGCGGCGGCCGGCAGCGGCTGGAATGATATGGTGGTCACGGCCATCGCAAGAACGCTGACGCCGACAAATGCAGACCGGATAAGCTGGCTAATCTTCATAGTATTTCGTTCCGATGCGATCATTTCGCATACTCCTTCTCACACCCGGCAGACCATATGCGAGAATTGTGCCAGATTGGCGGCGGCGGGAAACTGCCGATTGCTGGGCTATTGTGGCCACAATCGGAATAATCCCCACAGGGCGGCAGTTTTTGCCCCTTTAATCCTGCCCCGACGCACTCCATACTAATGACATGAGTTTGTCTTGGCGTGGTTGCCATGGCGTGCATCGGGCACCCGCAAAGATCACGCCGGTTGGTAAGGAATATTATGAGCATCGATCGGATCGGCAAGACCGGCTCCACCAGTACCGCACGGTCCAAGAAGACCGAGCGGAAGGGCGATGCTGCGGGTTTTTCCAAACTGCTCGGTGGGGCCGATGAGGTTGAGGCATCCGGCAGTGCCGCCGCAGGCGGTGTCGGATCGGTTACCGGCCTCGATGCCATCCTTGCCCTGCAACAGGTCAATCCCGATGCCAGCGGTCGACAGAAGGCCCGTCAACGCGGCGAGCGTATTCTCGGTGCGTTGGAACGGTTGCGCGATGATATCCTGATCGGGCGTATCTCGGCTGGTACCATGCAGACGCTGAGCGCCGAAGTGGCGCAGGCGCGTGGCCAGGTAAACGATCCCAAGCTGACCGCCGTACTCGATGAAATCGACCTGCGGGCACAGGTCGAACTGGCCAAAATCGAAATGAACCGCCGCGGCTGACGAAAAAGTCGTTCAAAAACAGTAGCCTGCGCAATTGTTACCGGCTGCCTTTGAATCCTTGCGATATGCGGGGAGCGCTCCTATACTCCGCGCGCTTTTCGTACCCCCACATCAAAGCGTGAGATATCAGTACCGATGGTCCAGGCCGATACTAAAGAAGCTGCTAAAAAATCATCCAAGGTTGCCGTCCCTGAAGGGTATGACCCCAGTGAGGACAAGGAGTTCATGAGCCCGGTCATGCTGGCTTATTTCCACCAGAAGCTGCTGGACTGGAAAGCCGAGTTGGTCCGCGAATCCAGTGAGACACTTGTCAGCCTCCAGGATGGTGGCTTGCAAGAGCCGGACATTGCCGATCGTGCCTCCGCTGAAACCGATCGCGCCCTTGAGCTCCGCACCCGTGACCGCGCCCGCAAGCTGATCTCCAAGATCGATGCTGCGATCCGCCGGATCGAGGATGACGAGTTCGGTTATTGCGAAGTGACCGGTGAACCGATCTCCATCAAGCGCCTTGAAGCCCGCCCGATTGCGACCATGACCCTGGAAGCGCAGGAGCAGCACGAGCGCCGCGAACGTACCCAGCGCGACGACTGATCCTGCCGGATAAAGGTCAGGGACATATCAGACAAAGGTAAAGCGGCGATCCGTTCTGGATCGCCGCTTTTTCTATTCCCGTGGGTATGAGAGGGGGCTTGAGGCTGCTTTCAGGTGAGGGGGCAAGAGCCTCAGAACGGGAATAGTATGTCGTAGACCTGCTGGCCGTAACGTGGCTGCTGGACATCAGAGATATGGCCTTTGCCGCCATAAGACAGGCGCGCCTCGGCAATTTTCTCATAGGTAATCTGGTTTGATGAGGTGATGTCTTCCGGACGAATGACACCGGCCACCTGCAGTTCGCGCAGCTCGAAGTTCACACGCACCTGCTGGCGGCCTTCAATCACCAGATTGCCATTGTGCAGAACCTGTGTGATCAGGGCGGCAACCCGGAGCTGGATGCTTTCCTCACGCTCGATTGAGCCTGTCCCGGTGCTGTTGGTGTTGCTGCCGAAGTTGATCAGGTTGTCCGGGGTTACCGCTTCCGGCAACACATCGCCAAGGCTGGCCTGATAACCGAGCAGGCTGCTCAGATTGGCATCCTCGGAGCTTGAGCGCGTCCGGCTTGAGCTGTTGTCGAGGGTGGCTTCGTCCTGAATATCAATCGCAACCGTCAGGATATCACCGACCTGCTTGGCCCGCTGATCCCGGAAAAATGCCCGGGCACCGCTGCGCCAGAGTGAATTGGAATTATATTCCAGCGTCTCGGGCGTTGGCATCGGCAGGGAGACCGGTTGGTAACCTGCAGCCTGATGCGGATTGGTAATCGGTGCCATTTCAGGCTCCTGTCCCACATCGGCGAGGCGGTCCGGAATCCCGCAGGCGGTCATACCGAGCATGGCGAGGCCGAGCAGCAGCGGGGATGTCACCCGTTTGATCTGCAGGCTGCCTGTGCGTCTGACGCTGGTAATCTGTTTTGTCTGCTTCATCATCTTTCTCTTCCCCTCATACATGCGTGTTGCCATGTCCGATGTTGCCGGGTGGTCATCCCCCGATACCGTCGCCGGCACATCTGTTATGGCAGTGCAATCTCCACTGAATTCGGACCGATCGCGATGGCATCGACGACGCGGTTGCTGGAAACATTCATTACCCGCAGCACATCACCGCGTGCGGCATTGTCCATGGCCCGGCCCTTAGCGGTGAGTGCGATGCTGCCATGGTTCAGGCGGATCGTTACCGGTGCACCGCGTTCAACCACAATAGGCTCGTTCACATCGCTGTCGCGAACCGGGGTATTGGCGCTGACCGCCCGGCGCGGTGTCATGCCGACCAGATCAGCTTCATTGATCAGGACATCGGCAGTCATGCGTTCGGCGGGCATCTTGATCATAACGATGTCACGCTCGCTGATGATGTCGCCCTTGCGCATTGGCTCGGCCAGAACCGGAACATTGACGATCGGTATGCTGCGCCCGGTCAGGGTGGTCTCATACACGCTGTCACCATAGGCCGGAGCCACCACGGTTGCGGTGAAGCGACCGGAGATCGGATCATGGTTCAGGCGGGTGACGGCAATGCTCGGCTCGATATCCACCGGCAGGGCAATGTTTGCCGCCCGGTTATCGAGGGTGACGTCCAGATCACCGGCATCGCCAGACATATCGGCGGTAATGGCCTTGACCAGTTCCTGCTCGATCACGGCTGAATCCAGAATATTGGCCGCGCGTTCGATAATTACCCGGTCCAGAGTACTGGCGGGCTGCCAGCTGACCCGATAGGCACGGGCGAGGCGACCGAGGGTCCGATAGTCGAACACGGCGCGACGACCGGGCGCGGGGGCCGGGCTGACCTTTTGTTCCAGCTGTTCGGTTGAAATACCGTCGAACAGGTCGCCCAGGGTAACCTGATCACCTTCGACAACGACACGCTGGCGAATTTCTGCCGCATCGGCTCGTACGGTCATGAACAGAACACCACCGATAACCGCCAATGCGAGCATTGTACGGATGACCAGTCGTCGGATGCGTCGGATGATCATGGGGTGGTGTCCTTTTTCGTTCACGTCATGGTGCGATCAGCGCTTAGCCGACCTGATTGAGCACGTTGAACATTTCATCAACGGTCTGGATGACCTTTGAATTCATCTCATAGGCCCGCTGGGCGGTGATCAGATCGGTGATCTCGTTCACCACATCCACATTCGAGCTTTCGAGTGCGCCCTGTTCGATGGTGCCGAAGCCGACATCACCGGCAAAACCGTCAATCGGATCGCCGGAGGCTTCGGTTACCAGCAGCAGGTTGTCGCCGATGGCTTCCAGACCATTCGGGTTGGCAAATACGGTCATCTGGATCTGTCCGACCTCGACCAGATCTTCCTGGGCATCAAGTTTGACGAAGACCGAGCCGTTCCGGTTGATGTCGATGGCAACGGCATCATCGGGAATGGTAATGCCCGGCTCGACGAGGAAGCCATCAGGGGTAACGATCTCACCCTGATCATTAAGGGCAAAGGCACCGGAGCGGGTATAGCCGGTCTCACCATTCGGCAATTCCACATTGAAATAGCCGTTACCGTCGATCGCAATGTCGAGCGGGTTTTCGGTGAATTGCAGCTGACCCTGCTCAAGGATGCGATAAACCGCACCGGCGCGGACACCGACACCGACCTGAATGCCCGATGGCACCACGGTACCGATATCGGATGAGGTGGCACCCGGACGCCGGACGTTCAGGTATAACAGGTCCTGAAATTCCGCCCGCTGGCGTTTGAAGCCGGTTGTGGTCAGGTTGGCGATGTTGTTCGACATCACCTCCACATTCAACTGCTGGGCTAACATGCCGGTGGCGGCAGTATTGAGCGCTTGCATATCAGTTTCTCCTCTGGGGTTGCGCCTCGGCTGTCCTGTCTCTCGTCCGGATCAGTGGCGCTGGTTCACATCAGTTGCTTAGGTCGTGCCGCTCAGCTTGCGGATCGCACGACCGATGCGGTCATGCTCCTGCGTTGCCAGATTTTGTGCCTGGTTATAGGCGCGGCTGATTTCGATCAGATCGGTCATGCCTTCGATGGCATTCACATTGGAGCTCTCGAGCATCCCCTGCTTGATCTGGGTATCCACATTTTCGAGTGGTGGCTCGTCGGTCATGCGCAGGGTGCCGCCCATCGGGGTCATGAACTGTTCGCGATCGAACTGCACAACCTTGATGCGGCCGAGAATGCCGGTCTCCGATGAAATGGTACCGTCATCGGCAACCCGGATATGGCTGTCACCGTCGGGAATAATGATCTCGTTGTCGTTCTCGTCGAGCACTGTCATACCGCCACTGGTCACCACCCGGCGGTCACGATCGAGCTGGAAGCTGCCATCGCGGGTATAGGCGCGAGCGCCGCCACCGACATCAATGGCGAAGAAGCCGGGACCGTTCAGTGCCAGATCAAGCGGGCCACCGGTCGGCTCAAAGGCACCCTGCCGGAAATCGGTAAAGGTGCCGTAGTCAGAGACCATAGACATGCGCCGCTGGTTTCTGTCGCGGAACTCCTGTCCCTCCAGCTTCTCGATGTATTCAAGAAACAGCGGTTGGTCCGACTTGAAGCCCGGCGTGTTCATATTCGCCAGATTATTCGACAATACATCCATCCGGCGCTGGGTCGCGACCTGACTGGATAAGGCGATATAGCTGGTATTTTCCATGGCTTGATTTCCATCCCTCAAGAACATGGCCGCGACGTATACCGGGACCGATAAACGACATTCTGCCGTTCCGGTCGGGGCACGTGCCACAGCACTCGCCGGGTATGAAGCATAAAGCGTGCCAATTCCAGTCAGCCCCGGTTATCCGGGAAATATATTGATGGTTGTCGGACGCTGCAGATGCCGAAGCTGTACAGCAGGCAATTTTTGTCACGCCGGGAAGGCCGGGCCATGCGAGGGAGTGGGGCACTCAGCATTTTGTTGTGGGGCATGATGGGGTACACTGGCGACAGATGTTCAATGAATATCCGGTCGGGGGCGACCCGGTCTGAAAATGCTCACTAAACAGGAAGTTTCTCAATGTCGGATTTGGCAGTTGATGATGGTGATGAACTGGAAGAATTGTCGCGGACCAAAGTCGGTGGCAAACGGGTTCTGCTGATTGTTGTGGCCCTTCTGGTTCTGCTGCTGGGCGGCGGCGCTGCGGCGTTTTTCACCGGTATGCTCGACCCGCTGCTGGGCGGTTCCGAGGAGATGGCCGAGGATGGTGGTCATGGTGCTGCCGATGGTGAGCATGGCGAGGAAGGCGGGGAAAAACTTGCCGGTATTTTCTACGATATCGACAACATGCTGGTGAACCTGAATACCCCTGGCCGCCAGCCCCGATTCTTGAAAATGAGCATCAGCATCGAGCTTGAGAACCAGTCAGATGTGGCGCGATTGGAACAGTTGCTGCCCAGAGTGAATGACCAGTTCCAGACCTATCTGCGTGAATTGCGGGTCGAGGATCTGCAGGGCTCGGCAGGTATTTACCGGCTGCGGCAGGAATTGCTGGCCCGGGTCAGTCAGGCGATCTATCCGGCCAAGGTTCGTAACGTGTTGTTCCGCGAGATGCTGATCCAGTAACCGGCAATAGTGGTGAGATCAGTTGCAGGCTGTTGGCGAGAGGGGCTGGCAGCGCTGTAAAAGCCGGGGTTTGATAAAAACGGTACGGTTTGTGCATGTGGCAACGAAATTGAGCGATGGGCACCGGCACAGGCCGGTAACGACTTTAAGTAGGGCGAGGTTGATATGAGTGATGTCGATGGAATGAGCGAGGAGGAACGCCTTGCCGCCGAATGGGCTGCTCTTGCCGAGGATGATGACGAATTCGGTGACGGCGAAGCCCCCACGCGGGTCCTCAATCAGGACGAGATCGACAGTCTTCTCGGGTTCGATCAGGACGGCGACGATGATTCCGAAACCTCCGGGGTCAAGGCGCTGGTCAACTCGGCCCTCGTCAACTACGAGCGTCTGCCGATGCTCGAGGTCGTGTTCGACCGGGTCGTCCGGTTGCTCTCGACCAGCCTGCGTAACTTCACCTCGGATAACGTCGAGGTCAGTTTTGACCAGATTACCTCGGTCCGGTTTGGCGATTACCTGAACTCGATCCCGCTGCCGGCCATGTTGGCGGTGTTTCAGGCCGAGGAATGGGACAATTACGGCCTGCTGGTGATCGATAGCGCTCTGATCTATTCGATCGTTGATGTTCTGCTCGGCGGTCGTCGTGGTACCGCGGCGATGCGTATTGAGGGGCGGCCCTATACGACCATCGAACGCAATCTGGTCGAGCGTATGGTGCATGTGGTGCTGGCGGATATTTCCGCTGCTTTCGATCCGCTGTCGCCGGTGACATTCCGTTTCGACCGTCTGGAAACCAACCCGCGCTTTGCCGCGATTGCCCGACCTGCAAACGCCGGTGTGATTGCCAAGTTCCGTATTGATATGGAAGACCGCGGTGGCCGGATGGAGTTGATGCTGCCCTATGCGACGCTGGAGCCGATCCGCGAATTGCTGCTGCAGATGTTCATGGGTGAGAAGTTCGGTCGTGACTCCATCTGGGAGGAACACCTTGCCGGACAGCTTTACCGTACCGATATTGAACTCAGTGCCGTGCTCGGCGAAATGACCGTGCGCCTGAGCGATCTGATCAACTGGACGCCGGGTACGCAGATACTGCTCCCCAATGGGCCGGAGCATCTGATTGATCTGCGCTGCGGTGACCGGACCATGTTCCTTGCCCGTATGGGCCAGAAGAATGGCAAGATCGCCGTCAAGATCGAGCATGATGTTGATGACGACAAGGATGATGAATAACGCCCGGATTTGCTGCTGTGAGAGGGGCAGGGCGATATTCGTTTCGTGACAATGCGGTGTTGATGATTGGCCGCGACTTTAACCAAATCATCAGGAGGGGCGCCTAATGGGCAATATTATCAATCTGGTACTCGACATTGTTATCATCGTGCTGTTGGTGGTGGCGATCATCCAGTGCGTTCGCCTGTGGCGTAAACTCTCTGTCTTCAACGAGAGCCGGAAGGAGATGGATGCCACGATCCGTCAATTCTTCGAGGCCTCCGCAAAAGCCGAACTGGCCATCCGCAATTTCCAGAAATCCGCCGGTGATACCTCGCAGAAGCTGGATGGCGATACCAAGCGCGCCCAGTTGCTCAGCGATGAGCTGAAACTGATGATCGAGAGTGGCAACGGTCTCGCCGAACGGCTGGAGAGCGTTGTGGAGCAGGGGCGCAAGGTGCCGGGTTATGGCACCCAGCCTGCCTTTGTGCCCAATGATGACAATACCGGCGTACTCGATACGACACCGCCGGCACCGGCCCTGTCAAAGCCCGATGCGCCAGCGGACAAACAGTCGCCGGCACCGGGATCAATCGAGGCCGCAGCCGATGCGGAAGGTGATGAGGGCGAACGCGGCAAGAGTGGCGGCGGTCGTCAGGAAGGCCGCAGCCGGGCCGAACAGGAACTGCTGCGCGCGCTGCAGAACATGCGGTAAAATGGAACCATCCTCTTTGAACAACCGCCCGGGGAAGGCGATACAGTCATGATACCTTCAATTCGATTGCTGCCTGCACTCATCATCGTGTGCTTCATTGTCATGGGGCTGCGCGTTGTCAATGTCGTGACCGGCGAGAGCATTTCCCATGACCCGTTCGATTTCAACGCCGAGGTGACCCTGTCCCAGGCCCGTGCTGCGGATGGTGATGAGGTCGCCGATGAGGCCATTGACGGGAATGAGGAAACCATGGGCGAGGGCGGACAGGTTGCCGCCATGGACGCCGGTGATGAAGCGGTTGCCGAGGGGGATGACGAGGACCTCTGGTTCGATCCCGAAAATCGTGAGTTGACCCGTGCCGAGTTGCGGCTGCTGCAGGAACTGTCCGAGCGTCGTCAGGATCTGGCGCGCCGGGAGCAGCAGTTGGACCAGCGCGAGGCATTGCTTGAAGCCGCGGAATCCCGGTTCGAGCAGAAATTTGCCGATCTGGCGGGCTTGCGTGATCAGTTGCAGGTGCTGCTGAAACAGCATGACAGCCAGCAGGAAGCGCAACTCAACAGCCTCGTCAAAATCTATGAGAGCATGAAGCCGAAGGACGCCGCGCGGATTTTCGACACGCTCGATATGGATGTGCTGCTTGACGTTGTCATGCGCATGAAAGAAGCGCGCTCTGCTGCCGTTCTGGCCGAAATGACCCCGGATCGTGCCAAGGAAGTCACCCTGCAACTGGCCGATCAGCGCAACCTGCCTGAGCCGGTTGTGTTGGAATGAGGTCACCCGCTGCGGTTTTAGCGTCAGAAATCATTCGATATTCAAGAATTTTACTCGACTTTAAGGTTTAGCGGGTTAGGCTCTCAGTGTAATAATTTTTCGACTGGGTTTCTGCCCGACATGATCGGTAGTTGTGAGGCGTTACGCTACAGTGCAATCCGAATGATCCGCGGGATCGCTGTTCAACAGGGGATTGCAGGCGTATCGGACCGGTTTTGTTGGTCTCTTGTGTGATGGAGTTTATCAATGGCCGTTGACTTGAATATGCCAATTCTGGTGGTCGACGATTACAAGACAATGTTGCGTATTATTGGCAACCTGCTGAAACAGATCGGTTTTCAGCAGATTGACGAGGCAACCGACGGCGCAACGGCTTTGGCCAAGTTGCGCGACAAGGATTATGGGCTGATCATTTCCGACTGGAACATGGAGCCAATGACCGGTCTGCAGCTGCTGAAAGAAGTGCGCGCCGACAATCGCCTGTCAAAAACGCCGTTCATTATGATTACGGCTGAAAGTAAAACCGAGAACGTTGTCGCCGCAAAAGCTGCAGGCGTAACCAACTATATCGTCAAGCCTTTCAATGCCGAAACGCTGAAACAGAAAATCGGCGCTGTTTTCGGTAGTTTTTAATCGGTCCCAAACTATTGTTATTGGGACACGTGATTTGGTGCCTTGCCTTAAAGAATGCGCAGTTTGCGCGATATTGCTGGGCTTGGCGGCAAGTCGCCTCTAGTATGTACTGCAGACGTGTTAGAGGTATAAAGTACGAAGGTATCTATGGCAGCGCATGACGGTAATACCGGATCGCCGGAAAAAACGGGCAAGGACGGACGTCCATTGCCGGAGAAGATCATTGAAGCGCATCGGCAATCCGGTGCGCCTTTAACACGTGATGACGTTGCCTCAATCGTCTCAAGCGTTATCGGCACCATGGATGGCGACTTGCGCGCCACCAATGTGAAGCTGTATTCCGAACTCGACGCCATCGCCCAGTATATCAAGGCTGCCAAGCTTGAGATCGCTGCCATTCAGCCGGTTGAACGGCAGATGACGGATATTTCAAACGCATCTGATGAACTCGATGCCGTGGTTGCTGCGACCGAAGATGCCACCAGTTCCATTCTTGATGCCTGCGAGCAGATCGAGGGGGTGGTTACAGAGATCCCGGAAGGTCATGCCCGTGACGGCGTGGTGGACGGGGTCACCAAAATCTATGAGAGCTGTAATTTCCAGGACATTACAGGCCAGCGCATCGCCAAGGTGGTACGCACGCTGAAGCATCTGGAAAACCGCATTGATGAATTGCTGGATGTGTTCGGCAATGCACCGATGCCGACCACCACCACCGAGAAAGAGGTTGAGGACGTCAGTCTGGAAGATGACGAGCGTCTGAAACTGCTCAACGGTCCAGCCTTGCCGGGCGCTGCTATCGATCAGGATCAGATTGATAAGCTTTTGGCCGATCTTGACAATTAAAGGTCGGGCTCATGGCCATTTCAGCACCAGAGGAAGCATCGAGCGGCGGGGGCACCGGCTCCTCCACGGTACTGGCACTGGCGCTGTTCCTGCTCTTGCTGGCATTCTTTATTCTGCTGGTGGCGATTTCGAAATTCGAAACCGAGAAGATTGATCAGGTCCTGTTCAGCCTCGATGAGGTCTTTGAAGTTCAGCCGGAAATGCTTTTGAGCAATCAGGCAGTAACATCTCGCGACGGTAATCTAAGTCAGCAACAGACCTTCTTTGAAGTGGTCGACAAACTGTTTCGCGATGAATTGCAGTTCGCCAAGGTGCGGGTTGTCACCGAAGGCGATCAGATGATCGTCGCCGTGCCACTCGATGCGGTGTTTGAGCCGGACAGCATGGAGTTGCGGGTTGAGACCGCCGGATTGATGGGCCGCCTGTCTGAAACCCTTAAGAAGCAGATTGATGGTGCTCGCTATCATCTGGACATGATTATCCCGCTTGGTCTTTCCGCCTCTGATCGTGATCTGGCCGTACGGCGGGGTGGACGTTTTGCCCGTGCCCTGACTGCCTATGGTGCGCCGGGCTATGCAATCTCCATCGGTGTGCGTCAGCGGTTGCGCAATGAGGTGCATTTCTATTTCGAGGTGCGCGATATCGGTTCCGATGTCCTGTTTACCGGTCTGGTAAATCCCGATCCGGCAGGGGAGGGCAGTGATGCGCAGTGAGGGGATGAATACCGCAGCCCAGCTGACCAGCGTTCAGGAAGGTGATGCGCCCGCCTGGATGGTGACCTTCACCGATCTGGTCTGTCTGATGCTGACCTTCTTCGTCATGCTGTTTGCCATGTCAGTGCCGGATGAGGATACCTGGAAAGAGGTGACCTCGGCGCTGACCCTGTCGGACCAGCCGATCATCGAGGATCCCGACACGCCGGTCCGACCCGATGCCGAGCGCAATGTCACGGTTGTTGATATTCCGCAGGCCGCCAGCCTCGATTATCTCGCCTCGCTGCTGCATGAGAAGCTGAGCGAGGTTGATGATGCGCCGAAGGTGCTTATCAATCGTACTGCTGAAGGGCTGATTATTTCCCTGCCTGGCGATGCGTTGTTTGAGGCAGCCAGCGCTGAATTGAGTGCGGATGGTCGGGATGCGGTGCAGCCGATTGCCCAGTTGCTCGGGGGAATCGAAAACCAGGTTCGGCTGTTTGGCCATGCCGATCCGACCCCGCTGCGCAATGGCACCTATCCGTCGAACTGGGAATTGTCACTGGCCCGCGCCGTGACTGTCGGGCGCTATCTGCGCTCCAGCGGTTATCGGGAAGACATGGTAATCGCGGGTATGGGCGACGGACGCTATGGTGATCTGGCGACCTCGATCCCGGAAGCCGAGCGTTACAAGCTCGCCCGCCGTGTTGATATTCTGATCGACCCTGAAGCAACACAATAGCCATTCCTTGCCACGCAACGTACCATATGGTCTCTAGACTTCATTGTCTTGGACTAGGATCAGTGACGCAGGAAAGGCCATAGCCCGGCTACCGATGGGCAGGATTGTTGACGTGAAGAACCCCGAAACGCAGAACAGGGCAAATCAGCAGGCAGCACCATTGCGCCATTGGCTCTTGAATGGCGTTGCCTTGTCGGTTCTGTCGGTTGCACTCGCCTCGGTGCCGATGACTGCACGGGCGCAGGATCAGAGGCCGATTGACCTCCTGCAATCTCCTTCCGCCCAATCCTCTCCGGCTCCGGCAGCTGCGTCTGCCGAAACAGGCAATGTTCAGGGCGTTGACAGCAATGTCCGCCCGCTTACCGATGCCGAGGCGATTGAGCAGATCAACAATGACGGTGCTCTCGCTGTTACCGCACAGGCGACACCGCCAGCTACCCGACCACAGGCAACGGCACCCGCAGCCCCGGTAGAGGGTGCGATTGTTGTTCGGGCCGGCAAACATCCCGGGTTCGAGCGTCTGGTCTTTGATTGGCCGGAGACGGTTGATTATCAGCTGGATCGGCAGGGCGATCGCCTGACGGTCCGGTTTGACCAGCCGGGCGAGCCGGATTTACGCGCCGTTGCCTTCATGGAGTTGCAACTGGCGACATCGGTTGTGTCCACGGGCACGGCAAATGCCATGGCGCTCAGCATGAGCATCCCGGCAGATGCCGAAATCCGCGACTTCCGGCTCGATACCAAGGTGGTGGTCGATATCGTTGGCCAGCCGTCGAACACACAACCGGTGGTCCGGCAATCGGTACAGGTACCGGCACCTGCCGCAGCACCAAGCCCCACAGCACCGGTGCCGGATCAGCGTCCGGCTGTAACTGCAGGGACGTCCGCGCAAACGGCGGTGGCAACACCATCGGCGCCGATCACTCAGCAGGCAGGAACGCCGCTGGTCAATAATGAACCAGCAGAACCGGCGGAAACGCCCGAGGCACAGGAACTCGTGCTGCCACGGGCGCCGGATCAGGAATCCGTTGATCTGACGGTTGTCGAGGGCGAGGCTAGCGATGAGAATCAGATCGCGGCCCAGACAACCAGTATTCGTATTGATCCCAATGTGCCGACCGCGGCGGCGATCTTTGCCCGTGCAGATGCGCTCTGGATTGCCTTCAGCCTGCCAGACCTTGACGTGACGCCCCTGATCGAGGGACCTGCCGCCAGTCAGGTGCGCCGTGCCGATGTCTTCCGTCTGGAAAATGGCATGGCCTACCGCTTCCCGCTGCCTCCCGGCCTTTACCCCCGTGCAGAACTGGATGGTCGGGTTTGGGAGGTCAATCTATCTCCGATCGTAACACCAACGCCAACCGCCCGGATTGAGATCGAGGGCAGCGAGGTATCGGCGGGCAAACGTCTCAGCATCGGCATGGATGTATCCGGCGTGGTCATGGAACTGGAAGATCCACTGATAGGCGACCGGTTGTTCCTGGTCCCGGCCAACAAGGCCGGCGTGGCTGTGCGTGAAGCGCGCCGCTTGCCGGAGCTGGAGTTTATCCCAGCGGTGCAGGGCGCGGTGATCCGTCCGCTGATTGATGATCTGGAAGTTACCGCCGGCACGGAAACGGTAAAGGTTCAGGCACCTGAAGGCCTGTTGCTGTCTGCGTCACGCAGTGACTTGCTCGGTGCGGCAACACAGGGCGCACCGACAGTTGATGGTCTCAAGCTGTTTGATCTTGAAGAATGGCAACGCGGACCAATGGCTGCCTTCGAGGGCAACCGAATACAATTGCAGCAGGATATCTCCGAGATTCCGCTCAGCGAACGCGCGCCTTATTACCTCGATTTGGCCAGACTGTATTTTGCCCATGGTTTCGGTGCCGAGGCGACAGGGTTGATCCGACTTGCGGTCGAGATAATGCCGGAACTTGGAGAGCAGCCCGAGGTGCGTGCCTTGCGTGGTGCAGCCATGGCCTTGCGCGGTGATGGTGCCGAAGCGCTTGCCGATCTGGAAATCGAAGCGCTGAATATTCATCCTGAAGCAGCGCTCTGGCGTGGTGTGGCTCTGACCCGTCTCGGACGATGGGCACAGGCCGGGCAACAATTTCTGCAATCCGGTGATCTGATCCTGTCTTATCCAAATGGCCTGTATCGAGAGATCGCCGGTTTGATGGCAGAGGCTCTGCTCGTTGTTGATGAAGTGGATGTAGCAGAGGCTATTGTGAACGAACTGAGCCGTCGTAGTGCTGAGATTTCGGTCAATCAGGCTGCCATCAACTATTTGCGTGGTGACATTGCACTGCGCCAGGGCCTTCTGGAAGATGGCCAGAGCCTTTGGAAGCAGGTTGCGGATGAAGGAAAAGACCAGCTCTATCGGGTCAAGGCCCGTCTCGGCCTGATTGAATCTGAACTGGCTGCTGGTGCGATCACCAAGGAAGAGGCGATCCCGTCGCTGGAGCAACTGCGCTTTGCCTGGCGCGGCGATACGCTTGAACTGGCGATCCTGCGCCGCCTCGGGGTGCTCTATCTCGATACCGGTGATTACTTTGGCGGTTTTGAACTGCTGCGTCGTGCGGCGGGCTATTTCCCTGGCAGTACACAGTCACAGGCCCTGACCGCCGATCTGGCACAGGCCTTCCGCCGTCTCTATGTGGACGGTGAGGCGGATCAGATGTCGCCGATCGAGGCCTATGGTCTGTTCGATGAGTTCCGAGAGCTGAACCCGCTCGGCGATACCGGTGACAAGGTTATTCAGCGTCTGGCCGAGCGCCTGATCAGTGTTGATCTGCTCGGTGAGGCCGCCGAATTGCTGCAACAGCAGGTTGAGTTCCGGGCGCTTGGTCTCGAAAAATCCCGCCTTGGTGCGCGCCTTGCCGGTGTCCGCCTGCTGGACGATCTGCCGGAACTGGCGCTGGAGGCGCTGGAGCTGAGCGTGGTCGATGAGCCGCTGCCGATTGAACTGTCCAGCGAACGCACCCTGCTTGAGGGTAGGGCCTATCAGCAGATGGGCGAGCCGGATCAGGCACTGGCTGTGATCAGTGGTCTCGACAGCGAGGCAGCAACCCGTCTGCGGGCCGATATCGGCTGGCGTTTCGGGCGCTGGGACGTGGCCGGTCGTGCCCTGACCAACCTGCTCGAGCCACCGCCACCGGAGGGCGTTGCCCTGCCGCAGCGGCAGATACAACTGGTCATGAACGCGGCGATTGCCCTGTCACTGGCCGGAGAGCAACCTGCGCTCAACCGTCTGCGTGATACCTATGGCCCGGCGATGAACCTGACCCCGGTTGCCGACAGCTTCCGTCTGGTTACACGACCATTGTCCGGTTCATTGCTGGCAGACTTCCAGACATTGCAGCAGCAGATGCAGGAAGTTGATCTGTTCGGTGGTTTCCTTGAGGGCTATCGCCAGATCCAGAACGATGCCGCGATTGAGACGGGCGAGCCGCAAACGGCACAGCTGCCAAACTGATCTACCAGATTTTCGTTGTTGTTGAGGGCTCTAGGGCTGGGTGAAGCTCTGGACCAGTGAGCCTGCGACCAGATACCAGCCATCGACCAGCACGAAGAACACCACCTTGAATGGCAGTGAGACCATGATCGGTGGCAGCATCATCATACCCATCGACATCAGGATCGAGGCGACGGCCATATCGATCACCAGAAACGGCAGGAACAGCAGGAAGCCGATCTCGAATGCCCGGCGCAGTTCCGAGATCATGAACGCCGGAATAACCACATGGATCGGCGTGGCATCGGCATTTTCAGGCGTTTCGATCTGGCCGATATCCATGAACAGGCTGAGGTCTTCATCGCGGGTATTGACGATCATGAACTGCTTCATCGGCAGCATGGTGCGCTCAAACGCTTCCGCCTCGGTGATCTCCTGATTGATCAATGGTGCGATGCCTTCGTTATAGGCCCGCTCAAGGGTCGGGGTCATGATGAACAGGGTTAGGAACAGCGCCAGACTGATCATCACGTTGTTCGGCGGCGTCTGCTGGGTACCCATGGCATTGCGCAGGAATGACAGCACCACGATGATCCGGGTGAACGAGGTCATCATCACCAGTATCGACGGGGCCAGCGAGATGACCGTCAGCAGCGCCAGTATCTGGATGATCCGCGCGGTACTGCTGCCGCCGCCATCACCGAAATCGAGATTGAGTTCCTGCGCCTCGGCGACACCGGCGGTCAGGGACAGTACGGCACCGGCAATAGCGGTAAACAGCAGGGCGAGGGCAAAGGATCGCAGCGCCGCGATCAACTCGGCCCGACGCTGGCTCGTCGCCTTGTTGGCAACCCGGTCGGTCGTTGAAGAAGAACAGTGTTTCTGGTCAGACATGAGGCGATTTCTTGAATTCAAACTCAGTGACCATTGTCGGTCGGGTTACCGGTGCTGCGGGAGCCGGGGATATAACGGGGGGCGGTCAGCTTGTGTGGCTCATCGGGATTGCTGGTGATGTCAGTGGCCGGCTGGCTGGTGATGCTGCCGGTTTTGGGGCGCCCGGCTTCGATCACCAGATCACGCTCGTGGCCGAGCAGAACCAGATGCTCCCGGTCATCATGGGAAATCAGTACCAGCCTGCGTTTCGGGTCGATCGGCTGTACCTCGACGATGCCCAGACGCTTGTCGCCACGACCCCTGCCACCATTCATGAAGCTGCTGGTGCCCAGTTTGCGCAGCAGGTAGGCAAGCCCGAGGATCAGCGCTACCACAAAGGCGAGCGCCGCCACGTAGCGGATATAGTCAGCCATATCAATCATGAGTGGTGATGAAGCATGGTTTGCGCGAGCGGGCAAGTGTTAGCAGGCAAGTTATCCGCATAAAAGCGGCAGCCCGGTCAGATTTTATCATTGGGCTCCGGTGTTTCTGTCTTCTCACTCGGGACGGGTTTCTCGATTTTCTGCATGGCAAGGGCGCGTTCGGCCTCGGCCTCGGCGGTTTCGGCGGCCTCGGCAGCGGCCTTCGCGGCTTCCTTCATCTCCGCCATCTTGCCATTCGCCTTATAGACATAGGACAGGATTTCCGCGACCGCTTCGAGTGCTTCGGTGGGGATTTCGGAATCAAGGTCGAGGGTAACCAGCAGTTGCGCCAGATCGGCATCCTGACGGACCTTTACCCCGGCCTCGAAGGCAAGGCGGATAATATCCTCTGCCAGCTTGCCGCGCCCGGTTGCCACCACCTTAGGCAGATGCTCGCCGCCGATTTCATAGGAGAGGGCGATGGCGGTCTGGTCAGCGCGGCTCTTGGCCGGTTCGGTATCGGGCTTGTCCTCTGCCTCACCGGTATCCATGGCATCAAGGCGCTCCTGCAGCGGCACCGGCAGGTTGCTGCCGGTTTGTCTGCCGTCGCCTGAGCCCGGCTTAGCGCCGGGTTTCTGGCCGGGTTTGGGGGTGTCACTGGATGCCATTGCCTGATGCTTGTCCGTCCGGTTGCTGGCCCTCGGGCTGTCTCACGATCAATTCTGCAAGCATTGCGCCAAATCACCAAAGCAAAATCTGGCACGGCTTATGCATATATCCCGGCAGATACAGATATCGACAAACCGATTATGGATTGCTGGTTATGGATACAAGCGCATTAACATTGTTCAACGCTCTGGGTGAGAAGATGAATTATCTGACCCAGCGTCAGCGGGTTCTGGCCCAGAATATCGCCAATGCCAATACGCCCCGATACATCCCGAGCGACCTCAAGCCGTTCACGTTCGAGGAAACCATCGACCGGCATCATCTGATGATGAAAACCAGCAATGTCAAACACATGGACGGTACACTCGGCTCGCCACGGCCATTCACCAGCCCCGAACAGCGTCGGATTTACGAGAGCTCACCGGATGGCAACGGCGTGGTGATCGAGGAGCAGGTTATCAAGGCAAACCAGACCCAGATGGATTTCACCCTGATGACCCGCGTTTATGAAAAGAATATCTCCATGATGCGTTACGCATTGCGCGGTACAGGTGCCGGTTAAGGCATAGTCTGATTGGAGTGGCGGCAGGATTTGCCGGTTGAGTTGGAAAGTAGAGTGCAGGGGAACATGATATGGAACTGCAAAATGCCATGAACATCGCGGTAAGCGGTCTGAAAGCTCAGGGCACCCGGATGCGGGTGGTCAGTGAGAACATCGCCAATGCGAATACCACCGGCTCGACCCCTGATGAGCTGCCCTATCGTCGCAAGACCATCACCTTCCGCAACGAGCTGGACCGGGCGAGCGGTACTGACAAGGTCGAGATTGACCGAATCCGCAAGGATTATTCGCCTCTGGGCCGTGAATACAACCCGCAGCACCCAGCGGCGAATGCGCAAGGCTATGTGCTGACCCCGAATATCAATCCGCTGATCGAAATGACCGATATGCGTGAGGCCCAGCGCAGTTACGAGGCTAATTTGAGCATGATTGAGATGAGCCGCAGCATGCTGTCCTCAACGGTTGATTTGTTGAAATAAGCTGTTGCGCGCGGTTGATCTGCTGCGCGGCTGGAAATTGGTGTAAACTGTTCTAATTGTTAAGGGCATGATGATTGCCCCGGAATTGACAAGGTAGCGGTAAGGATTGCTGAAATGGCGATTAGTTTTGAATCAGCCCTGAATGCCTATAACACGGCGTCCCGCCGTTTTGTCACTGGTGCGGATGACAATCTGCAATCCGGTGTCGGCAATACGGTTCAGGCCGGTGCCGGCAAGGCGCCGAGCTTTCAGGAGCTGATGGGCACTGCCGCCAAGGATGCCGTCACCACCATGCAGGAAGGCGAGCGTATCAGCGCCCGTGCCGTGCTTGGCAAGGCCGATATGACCGAGGTGGTCATGGCGATCAACAATGCCGAACTGACCTTGCAATCCGTGGTTGCCGTGCGCGACCGGATGATCAGCGCCTATCAGGAAATCCTCCGTATGCCGATGTAATCCGGTGTATGACGGTGTCTTATTCCGAAGTCCGATGCGGATCGGACTTGTGAGGCAGGCGGGACCGGTCTAGCTTGGGCATCGTTTTTGCGGCAATTCTTGCCGATACGGTTTTGAGCAGGGTTGGACAGCTACATGGAATCTTCAGACGTTCTTGATGTCTTGTCGGAATCAATGGTGGTTCTGATCCAGATTTCCGGCCCGATCATGCTGGTATCACTGGTTGTCGGTCTGATTGTCGCTCTGTTCCAGGCGCTGACCCAGATTCAGGAAATTACCCTGACCTTCGTACCGAAGATTTTTGCCGTCTTCGTCAGCATGCTGTTTCTGGCGCCATTCATGATGTCGGTCCTGCAGGCCTTTGCCCAGACGATCGCCGACCGGATTATCGGTCTTGGCGGTTGAACCGGGCAGAACAGGGCCAAGGGGTGGGCGTGCTGATCCGCTGGAAGACCAATGCTTGAGATTCTGAACGAAACCCTCGCCGGTAATGTTTTTGCCGTCATGCTGGTCTTTGTCCGCCTTGGTGCGGCGGTGTTTCTGTTGCCGGGCTTCGGTGACAGTACGGTATCGCCACGGGCACGGTTGCTGTTTGCCCTCGTTCTGTCGCTGATCGTCACGCCGGTTGTTCAGGACCAGTTGCCACCCGAACCGCAGCAGGTCAGCGACCTTATGCTGCTGTTATTCGCGGAAATGATTGTCGGGGCGCTGTATGGGACCCTCATGCGCCTGATCATGTCGGTGCTGCAGATTACCGGTCAGATCGTGTCCCTGAACATGGGCCTGGCCAACGCCTTCCTGTTCAACCCGATGTTCAATTCCCAATCATCCCTGCCATCGGCGTTGCTGGCAACCGCCGGGCTGGTGCTGCTGTTCGTCACCAACCTGCATCATCTTATCCTGATGTCGCTGGTCGATACCTATAATGTGTTTCCGGCGGGTGTCTTCATCCCGACCGATGACATGGCCGACCTGATCGCCCGCAAGACCATGGACAGCTTCACCATCGGTACCCAGCTTGCCGTGCCGTTCATCATGGTCAGCCTGCTGTTCTTTATGGCGCTGGGCGTGATTGCCCGGATTATGCCGCAGATGCAGATTTTCTTTGTCGCGCTGCCGGTCCAGCAGATGGGCGGGATTATCATGCTGACCCTTGGCATTAGTGCTATTCTCATGGGGTGGCTCGAATATGCCGACAGCGAGATCGGTATCTTTCTCAATCCGCCGTAATTGGCAGGCCCCTGAAGCAGGCAAGACGAGGAACAGACGGTAAGAGGCAATGGCCGAAGATCAGGATGAAGCCAGCAAGACCGAGGAGCCGACCCAGAAAAAGCTGTCGGACTCCCGGAAGAAGGGCGAGGTCGCCCGCTCGCAGGAGGTCAACCACTTCCTGTTGCTGCTTGGTGGTGCCCTGTTTCTGTTGGTGCTCGCCCCGTATACGCTCGGCTCGATCTACATCAGTCTGGCGGCCCTGTTTGAACATGCCCACGAGTTTCAGGTGGATTACAATTCTATCGGCTCGCTGGTTTATCAGCTGACCCTGTCGGTATTGACGGCACTGTCGCTGCCATTGGCGCTGTTTGTGGTCATGGCGCTGATTGCCGGACCGATCCAGTTCGGCCTTCTGCTGACCGTTGAACCGATCACACCGAAGCTGAGCAAGATCAGCGTGATCAAGGGCCTCGGCCGGATGTTCTCGCTCCGGCAGGTGGTGGAGCTGATCAAGGGCATTATCAAGATCTCGATTGTCGGGCTGGTCGCCGGCATCATCCTCTGGCCGGTGATGGCGGGCTTTGCCAGCTATTCCGGTATGGAGATGGGGGCAGCACTCAGCCAGATGTATTTCTATGCGCTCAAGGTGGCTGGCGGCGTGGTCTTCGTCATGGCGATCATTGCGCTCGCCGACACCTTCTATCAGCGCTTCGAGTACATGAAAAAGCAGCGCATGACCAAGCAGGAGGTCAAGGACGAGATGAAGCAGGCGGAGGGTGATCCGCATGTAAAGCAGCGCCTGCGCCGATTGCGGATGGAGCGGGCGCGCAACCGGATGATGAACAGCGTCCCCAAGGCTGATGTGGTGATCACCAACCCGACCCACTTCGCGGTTGCCCTGCAATATAACGGCGAGGACATGGATGCGCCGCAGGTTGTCGCCAAGGGACAGGACCTGATCGCCTTGCGAATCCGTGATCTCGCTTTTGAACATGACGTGCCGGTGGTGGAGAACCCACCACTCGCCCGGACCTTGCACGCCGCCTATGACATCGATGATATCATCCAGCCGGAACATTATCAGGCTGTGGCCGAAATCATCTCCTATGTCTTCAAGCTGAACCGTAAGTCATTGGCAAAACAACCTATTGCCATGTGATGTGATATTTTTACGCGAACGCCTTCGGAATTATTTTTCGCTTTTTGTTCTCATTTGTTGACATGAAGAACAAATAGCGTACAACTGGCATTGCTTTTCAGCGGTCAAATGTAACAACCCTTGTTGCAGCGGCCGGAACCCTGTGCCAGAAGAGGAGGCGTGATTATGAGCTCAGCTCTTAGAGTTGTTGAGGACAACATGGATAAGCAGAAGGCCCTTGAAGCGGCCATGTCCCAGATCGAACGTGCCCATGGCAAGGGTGCGCTGATGAAACTGGGGCAGCGTCAGACCGTTGAAACCGAAGTTATCCCGACCGGCTCGCTGGGGCTCGATATCGCGCTTGGCATCGGTGGCCTGCCCAAGGGGCGGATTATCGAGATTTATGGCCCGGAAAGCTCCGGTAAAACCACGCTGTCGCTGCATGCGGTTGCCGAATGCCAGAAACGTGGTGGTACGGCGGCCTTTATCGATGCGGAACACGCGCTCGACCCCATCTATGCCAAGAAACTCGGCTGTAACGTCGATGATCTGCTGATCGCCCAGCCTGATGCCGGTGAGCAGGCGCTGGAGATTGCCGATACGCTGGTCCGGTCCGGGGCTATCGATATTCTGGTCATCGATAGTGTCGCCGCCCTCGTGCCACGGGCCGAGCTGGAAGGCGAGATGGGTGACAGCCTGCCCGGTCTGCAGGCCCGTCTGATGAGCCAGGCGATGCGCAAGCTGACCAGCTCGATCTCCCGTTCCAAGTGCATGGTGATCTTCATCAACCAGATCCGCCTGAAAATCGGCGTGATGTTCGGTAACCCGGAGACCACCACCGGCGGTAACGCACTGAAATTCTATTCCTCCATCCGTATGGATATCCGCCGCATTGGTGCGCTCAAGGATCGTGACGAGGTGGTTGGCAACCAGACCCGGGTGAAGGTGGTCAAGAACAAGCTCGCCCCGCCATTCCGTCAGGTCGAATTCGACATCATGTATGGTGAGGGTATCTCAAAGACCGGCGAACTGCTTGATCTCGGCGTCAAGGCCGGTGTGGTTGAGAAGGCCGGGTCATGGTTCTCCTACAAGGACCAGCGGATCGGACAGGGGCGTGAGAATGCCCGTCGTTTCCTCAAGGAAAACACCGATATCGCCAATGCTATCGAGAGCCTGATCCGGGAGAATGCCGGGCTGGTCGCCGATGCCATGATGACCGGTGATGCAGAGAACGATAATGACGATAATGGTGGTGAGGAATAGGCACCTCGACGCCTGAGGTGACTGCCCGCACGCCCATCATTATCTGACGTCCAGCAGGTTTTGTCCCCCAAACCCTCACGCTTGTCTGGACAGGCTTCACGGCGCCCGTGTACAAACGGCGCCGTGTTGCCATGAGTGCCTGTCAGCAAATCTTTGGTTCTGCCCTTCGGTTGTGCCATCTGGGTTTGCTGCGGTGGATTGGTGACGACCAGACTTCCAACTCGATTATATAAAGTCATCCGATCATGAGCAGCGGCGCCACAACCAACGCAATCCGTCAAAAATTCATCGATTTCTTTGCCGATGCCGGTCATCAGCCTGTTGCATCCAGCCCGCTGGTGCCGCGCAATGATCCGACCCTGATGTTCACCAATGCCGGGATGGTTCAGTTCAAGAACGTATTCACCGGCACCGAGCAGCGTGATTACAAACGCGCCGTGACGTCACAGAAATGCGTGCGTGCCGGTGGCAAGCACAATGATCTGGAGAATGTCGGCTATACCGCCCGGCACCACACCTTCTTCGAGATGCTCGGCAACTTCTCCTTCGGCGATTATTTCAAGGAAAACGCCATTGAGTATGCCTGGAACCTGATTACCCGGGATTATGGCCTGCCGAAAGACAAGCTGCTGGTTACCGTCTATTCCGAGGATGATGAGGCCCACGCCCTTTGGAAAAAAATTGCCGGCTTGAGCGATGAAAAAATCATCCGCATTCCGACCTCCGACAATTTCTGGGCCATGGGCGATACCGGCCCCTGCGGTCCGTGTTCCGAAATCTTTTTCGACCATGGCGATCATATCCCCGGTGGCCCGCCGGGCAGCCCGGATGAGGATGGCGACCGGTTCATCGAAATCTGGAACCTCGTCTTCATGCAGTTCGAACAGGTTTCGCTCGAAGAGCGGATCAGCCTGCCGAAACCGTCGATTGATACCGGCATGGGGCTGGAGCGGATTGCCGCCGTCCTGCAGGGCAAGCATGACAATTACGATATTGACCTGATGCGCGCCCTGATCGAGGCATCGGCCAATGTCACCAATGGCGAGCCGGATGGCGAGCGTGCGGTTTCCCACCGGGTTATTGCCGACCATTTGCGCGCCACCAGCTTCCTGATTGCCGATGGCGTGCTGCCATCGAATGAAGGTCGTGGCTATGTCCTGCGCCGGATCATGCGCCGCGCCATGCGTCATGCCCATCTGCTCGGTGCGGAAGAGCCGGTGGTGTACAAACTGGTGCCGGCGCTGATCGCCCAGATGGGTGAGGCATTCCCGGAACTGCGCCGTGCCGAGGCGCTGATTACCGAGACCCTGAAGCTCGAGGAATCCCGGTTCAAGAAGACCCTGTCCCGCGGTCTTGGCCTGCTTGATCAGGAGAGTGCGAAACTGGGCGATCGCGGTACGCTGCCCGGCGATGTGGCGTTCAAGCTCTATGACACCTATGGCTTCCCGCTTGACCTGACGCAGGATGTGCTGCGCGGCGAGGGCAAGACTGTCGATACCGACGGCTTCAATGCCGCGATGGAACAGCAGAAGGCCGAAGCCCGCAAGGCATGGGCCGGGTCCGGCGAGGCGGCAACCGAAACCGTCTGGTTCGAGCTGCGTGAGCAGGTCGGTGCCACCGAATTCCTCGGCTATGATACCGAACATGCAGAGGCTGAAATCCGCGCACTGGTTGCTGATGGCAAACCGGTTGAGAGCATCGCTGCTGGCGGGGAGGGCTTTGTCATCACCAACCAGACCCCGTTCTATGGTGAGAGCGGCGGCCAGATGGGCGATACCGGCGGGCTGTTCAGCGCCGAAGGCGTCGAGGCCACGATCACCGATACCCAGAAGAAGCTCGGCGATCTGTTCGTGCATGTGGTCAAGGTGACCAAGGGCACCCTGAAAAAGGGGCTCGCGGTTGAGTTGAGTGTCGACAACACCCGCCGCTCACGCATCCGCGCCAACCACTCGGCAACCCACCTGCTGCACGAGGCGCTGCGCCGCCATCTGGGCGATCATGTGGCCCAGAAAGGCTCGCTCGTGGCACCGGAACGCCTGCGTTTCGATATTTCACACCAGAAGCCGATGAGCGCTGATGAACTGATCGAGATCGAACGCGAGGTGAATGCCCGCATTCGTGAGAACTCGCCGGTCACCACCCGCCTGATGTCGATTGATGAGGCAATGGAGAGCGGTGCCCGCGCACTGTTCGGTGAGAAATACGGCGATGAAGTGCGGGTTGTCTCCATGGGCAAGCCGGAAGCCGGGTCCAATATCGAGTATTCGGTTGAGCTCTGCGGCGGTACCCATGTGGCCCAGACCGGTGATATCGGCATGTTGCGCATCGTCAGCGAGAGCGCGGTGTCTGCCGGTGTCCGCCGGGTTGAGGCGGTGACCGCCGGTGATGCCCTCGAACTGGCCCTGACCCAGGAGCGCCAGTTGCAGGCCACTGCCGAGGCGCTGAAAACCACCCCGGCAACGGTTACCGAGCGGGTACAGGCGCTGCTCGACGAACGCAAGAAGCTGGAACGTGAAGTCAGTGAACTGCGGCGTCAACTGGCGGCTGCCGGTGGTGGCGGTGCCAATTCCAATGATCAGTCAGCGGAAGCCCGCGATGTGGGTGGTGTTGCCTATATCGGTCGGGTATTGGCCGATCTGCCAGCCAAGGAGCTGAAACCGCTCGCCGATACCATGAAGCAGAAACTCGGGTCCGGGGTGGTCGCACTGGTAGCGGTCAGCGAGGGCAAGGCCTCTGTTGTGGTCGGTGTCACCGATGACCTGACCGGCAAGGTCAGTGCGGTTGATCTGGTTCGCGTCGCATCCGATGCCGTTGGCGGCAAGGGCGGCGGCGGTCGTCCCGACATGGCACAGGCCGGTGGTCCGGACGGTGCCGCAGCGGAAGCCGCCCTGAGCGCGGTTGAACAGGCAATCGCTGCCAGCGCAGGCTGAGCGATAGCCACGTGAGACTGCCGCTTAAAAGAACACTGCACTATGACGGGATGCGTGGTCGGGCCGAACGCCTGATCCGTCACCCTGCTTGGGACCCTGTGATCCTCGGGCTGATTATCATCAATGCCATCGTGCTCGGGCTTGAGACTGTACCCTCGGTCATGGAGCCGTTCGGCACGCTGCTGCATCTGATCGACAAGGTCATTCTGTGGCTGTTCGTGGTTGAGCTTGGCATCCGCTTCTTTGTTCACCGGATGCGCTTTTTCCGTGACGGCTGGCGGCTGTTTGATGCCGCCGTGATCGGCATTTCCTTTGTCCCCGATGGCGGCGCACTGTCGATCCTGCGGGCGCTGCGCGTCTTGCGGGTGCTGCGCGTGGTCTCCGTGGTGCCATCCATGCGACGGGTCGTCTCCGGCCTGCTGGCGGCGCTGCCGGGTATGGCTTCGATCATCGGGCTGATGACCGTGTTCTTCTATGTCGCCTCGGTCATGGCGACCAAGCTGTTCGGCCATACCAACCCGGAACTGTTCGGCGATCTGCCCAACAGTGCCTACAGCCTGTTTCAGGTCATGACGCTCGAGGGCTGGGCCGCTGATGTGGTCAACCCGGTTATGGTGTACCATCCCTATGCTTGGGCATTTTTCGTGCCGTTCATCCTGTTCGCCACCTTCACCATGCTGAACCTGTTCATTGCGGTGATGGTCAGTGCGATCCAGATCGAGCAGCATGAATTCGAGGAAGAAATCGAGGCGATTGCCCATGGCGAGGGCGACCGGGTGCTGGCTGAAATGGCAGCAATCCGCGCACAGCTGGACCGGTTGGAACAGATGGGGCAGGCAGGTAAATCATGAGCGATGCAACACAATCAGGTCCGGGCCAGCGCTTTGACGGCAGCGACAGCTATGTGACCACGCCGGATCTGGCTGTGGCGGTGAATGCCGCGATTGCCCTTGAACGCCCCTTGCTGATCAAGGGCGAGCCGGGGACCGGCAAGACCGTTCTGGCCCGCGAGGTTGCCGCGAGCCTCGGTGCGCCGCTGATCGAATGGCATGTGAAATCCACCACCAAGGCTCAGCATGGCCTCTATGAATATGACGCCGTGCGCCGGTTGCGTGATGGCCAGCTCGGTGAAGAGCGGGTGCATGACATCGGCAATTACATTGTGCGTGGCAAGCTGTGGGAAGCGCTCGACAGTGAGGTGCGCCCGGTTCTGTTGATCGATGAGATCGACAAGGCCGATATCGAGTTCCCCAATGATCTGCTGCAGGAACTCGACCGTATGGAGTTCTATGTCCACGAGACACAGCAGACGGTGACGGCCAAAAACCGGCCGATTGTCTTCATCACCTCGAATAACGAGAAGGAGCTGCCCGACGCCTTTCTGCGCCGCTGTTTCTTCCACTATATCCGGTTCCCCGAGCCGGAGGTCATGGCCTCCATCGTCGATGTGCATTTTCCAAATCTGCGCGACCGGCTGTTGCAGGAAGCGCTGACGGTTTTCTATGAACTGCGTGAGATACCGGGCCTGAAAAAGCCGCCATCCACATCCGAACTGCTCGACTGGATCAAGCTTCTCATGGTCGAGGACATTGATCCCGAGGTGCTGCGCAATGCCGATCCCAAGACCGCCTTGCCGCCGCTCTATGGTGCCTTGCTGAAAACCGAGCAGGACGTCCATCAGTTGGAGCGGCTCGCCTTCCTGCATCGGCGCGAGCAGGGATAAAAAACAGGCCGATGCGCATGGCATCGACCTGTCAGTTTGCAACCCTGTTGGTTTCTTGAAACCGGTTTCTTAGAACTTGTAGCCGACGCCGACGCCGACGATCCATGGATCGATATCCACATCGGCATTCACCCGGCCAAGGGTTGTATCAATGGTCACATCGGTGTTGATGAAGACCTTCTTCACATCGAAGTTCACGAACAGATTGTCAGAGACGAAGTAGTCGACGCCTGCCTGCAGGGCAAAGCCGAAGCTGTCGTCATAATCGATCCCGGTAACCGGGCCACCGCCTGGAATATCGTCGCTGAAGAAGTGGGTGTAGTTGATACCGGCACCGAAATACGGGCTCAACTTGTCCTTCGGCAGTGGATGATACTGCACGGTCAGGGTAGGTGGCAGCAGCCAGACATCGCCGAGGTCCACATTACCGACAGAGGTGCCGGTTGCCGTTACATCATGCGGGGTAACCGCCGCGATCAGCTCAAGCGCGATGTTGTCGGTGATGAAGTAGGAGAAATCGACCTCGGGCACGAAGCTCTCATCGATATCCGTATCGCCACCGATCGGGCTGATGCTCGCATCTTCGCTTGGTGCCACCAGCAGGCCGCGGGCGCGGATCATGAAGTCACCAGCGGATTTACCGGTGAAGACCTCTTCCGCCTGCGCTGTTGCCGGTGTGAAACCGGCAGCAATCAGGCCGGCGACGGCCGCAACCGTCAGTGCATTTTTCAGTTCCATAGTCTTTGTCCCCAATACGCCGCGTCGCAGGATGCAGGCGCGTGCCACATTTGATAGGGTCGTCATACGCCCGTCGTGATTCGTTTGTGTTGATACAGATCAATTTTTTGAACGATCATGGACCATGCTGCTGGTCCCGTTGCATGGTGTGACGTGAATGCAGCAAACCCGAATGGCACAGGATGTTTCCGACCTTCTTCTATCAACTGCGCGAGGCACGCTTGCCGGTCAGCCTGCAGGAATACCTGATGCTGATGGCGGCGATGCAGGCAGGGTTGGCACGGTTCTCTGTCGAGGAATTCTATTTTCTGTCGCGCGCCACACTGGTGAAGGACGAACGTCATCTCGACCGCTTCGATCAGGTGTTCGGACAGGTATTCAAGGGCATCGAGAGCGACGCCACCGGACTTGAGGAGATTATGGCCAGTCTGCCGGAAGAGTGGTTGCGGAGACTTGCGGAGAAGCATCTGAGCCCGGAAGAGATGGCCGATGTCGAGGCGCTGGGCGGGTTCGACAAACTGATGGAAACCCTGAAACAGCGTCTGGCTGAACAGGAGAAACGCCATCAGGGCGGCAATAAATGGATTGGTACGGCGGGCACATCGCCCTTCGGTGCCTATGGCTATAACCCGGAAGGGGTGCGCATCGGACAGGATGAGAGCCGTCACAAACGCGCGGTCAAGGTCTGGGACCAGCGCCAGTTCCGCAATCTCGATGACAGCGTCGAGCTGGGTACGCGCAATATCAAGGTAGCACTGCGCCGCCTGCGCCAGTTCGCCCGCACCGGTGCGCCGACCGAGCTTGATCTCGACGGCACGGTGAAGGCGACGGCGGAGAATGCCGGGTGGCTCGATCTGAAAATGCGGCCCGAGCGGCATAATGCGGCCAAGGTGCTGATCTTCTTCGATATCGGCGGCTCAATGGACCCGTTTATCCGGTCCTGTGAGGAGCTGTTCTCCGCTGCCCGGACAGAGTTCAAGCATCTGGAGTATTTCTACTTCCACAACTGCCCCTATGAACGCTTGTGGCAGGACAATGCCCGGCGGCAGTCGGACACCGTGCCGACCGAAGAGGTGATGCGCACCTATGCCAGCGATTACCGGGTGATCTTTGTCGGGGATGCCGCCATGAGCCCCTATGAAATCAGCCATCCCGGCGGATCGGTTGAGCACTGGAACGAAACCGCAGGCGGTATCTGGCTGCAGCGGCTGCGTGAGGTCTATCCCAATTCGGTATGGCTCAACCCGGTACAACAGGATTACTGGCGCTATACCCACTCAACCCGGTTGATCAAACAGATATTCGAAGACCGGATGTACCCGCTGACCCTCGAGGGGCTGGATCAGGCCATGCAGGTTCTCGGGCGGTAGGAAACTTGCCTGTTGGCGCTTTCGATCGAGTGTGTGATTTCACTGGCAACCTATCTCCCCGATACAGGAAGTTGCCATGCCCAGCGCCCGCGAAGTTCGTGCAAAATTTGAAACCCTGATCGATGGCCAGAGCCGTCTGATCGAAACCCTGCAGAGTGAGCAGGAGCAAACGCTTCGCGCTGCCAATGAAGAGCGTACACCGGTTCTGGCCGCTGTTAAGAAACTTGCAGCAGCCCGGATAACCGGACCGGATGGAGAGCTTGGCAAATTCAGTGCACCGAAGACCGATGCCCATGCCGCGCTTGATCCGGCGAAGATGTGGGCCGACCTCAATGCCGATAGCATTGCTGCCGGTAAAGAGTACGCAGGGGTCAGGGAGCATGACCTCGGTCGTGACATGAAGACAGCGATTGATGATCGCAACAAGGCACAGGCGACTGCAGACAACGCCGACAGCAAACGCAAGGGCCTGCTCAAGGTCGTTCAGCCGATCATTGAGGCAAATGAGAAGCTGAAGGCAGCTGGCAAGCCCGAAATCGGCAAGAACACGAGCACGGAATATGCCAGCGGCCAATATTGGCGTTATCTGACCGATCCAGATTTCCGTCAGGCCCGCTCAGCCATTGCCAAATATGAGAAGCTGGCGAAGGGTTATCATTTCCGTCCCGATCATACCGGCAATCCGTTTGATGATGTCGCGTCATATCAGGGGGCAGTGAAAGCCAAGGCAGCCGCTACGACAAAGGCGGAAGGGTTCCAGAACGAAATCAATGCCATCGGCTTGCGGGAACGGATGCTTGATGAAGGGCAGATTGCCGAACGGGTGCGCAAGGCTGTGGTCGAGCGAGCCGTTGATGCTGATTATGTCGATCAGCTTGCCCGGAATTTTCCGAAGGCCGGTGTCGCCGAGACCCTGCCGAATGCAGTCAAGGCCAAGGCTCTCGAGGCGGTTGCGACCGATCTTGGCAGCCAGATCAGCACCGCAGAGACGACCAAAGCCCAGCTTGAGAAACCGATGAGCAAGCTGCGCCGTGCCGGTGGTCGCAGTGTGCGCGTTGATGCCGATGACATTGCCTATAAGGTGACCGGCCAGAATGCGATGGCGCGGATGCGGGCATCAAATGCCGCATCTGTACGTGACAGTGTTCGCAGTCACCAGTTCACCGATACCTCCAGCGCCACGAACATGTATCTGCTGATGACCGTGGCCATTCTCGCTTCCTCGGACAATGATTCATACTTCAGTGCCAAACAGCTTGAGGCCAGCACCGATGCCCTTGATCAGGCCGGGCTCAATCTCGATGACCTGACCCCCGATGTCAGCAATATCGATGTTGCCCTGACCGATACTGGCATCGACATCGCTGAATTTGATCTCAAAGGTGTTGATGTGGGTGATTTCCACGTTGATGTCGGCGGTATCGACAGTGGCATCGGCAGCATCGACAGTGGCCTGTCGTCAATCGATGTCGGTGGTGGCATGAGCATGGGCGGCGGATTTGACAGCGGCGGTTTCTAGTCGCTAGCCGTAAGTAATTCTGATCGTCAGTAGCGGTATTTCGGCACGTCGTCCGAGCGGATGAGGCTTGCCACCTGACCGGTGAGGCTGTTCCAGCGGAATGCCTTGCGCCAGACCGTCGGCACATGTTTCAGCGGGTTCAGCATGACCGCCAGAAACGGATACTTGCCGGGCAGGCGATCACAGATGATCAGTTCGACGAAGCAGTAATGCTCATATTCGCGTCCGAAGGCATAGTTGAAACCGGTTGCTTCCTTGGCCGGGTCTGGTGCTTCCTTGACGAGGCGGACCGTGCCGGATGGCGTTACTTCCGCTACCTGATTGGCGGCGGTCTCGATCCGGTTCAGGACGACACCGGGTATGCGTGCCGCCTCAATCGGCTTACAGAACCGCTCCCGGCTCTCGTGATCGGCAAAGGCAACGCCCACATAGCGGCGGCTGACCAGACAATGCCCCTCGCAGGAGGAATAGGTCAGGTAGCGCTTTGATTTCAGGGCACGTACCAGCGGTTCGACACCCGGCTCCACATTCTCCCAGAACCGGTCGGCATAGGGCGAGACGAAGTAATAGACCGGGTTGCCGTTCCGATCGAGACCGCCATTGATCCGGCCATTGGGCTGGCGCTTGTTCACCGTCTCGAAATACAGCTTGTGCAGGATTTCGTTGAGGGTTTCCGGTCGCTTTTCAATATCGATCTGTTCCCAGCCCGGACGGTCCGGTCCCGGTGCGACCTGCTCCGGCGGGTCGGCCAGTGTGGCTGGAGTGGGGAACAGTTCACGCATGGTTCAGCTGTATACCTTTGGCCGCTGGTGAGGTGTCCATGATAAGTGACTGTCGGTAAAGTAACAATTCTTGCGTTCACTGCCCAGTATCTGGTGCGCAAAATGCAGTTCCATGTTAAGAATTTAGCGTTCTGGTTATGGCAGAGTGAAGGCCGTAATCAGTTGTCTTGTCTATTTACCCCATGAGGACCTGAAATGAACGGGAACTCCCCAACGGACGGCGCGACCGGTCTCGTGCCAATTACCATTGCCCGTGGTGATGGTATCGGCCCCGAGATCATGGAGGCCACACTTGCCATTCTGGAGGCGGCCAAGGCCCGTCTCGACATTACCGAAATCGAAATCGGTGAAGCCATGTTCAACAAGGGCTTCGCTGCCGGTATCGCCCCGGAGAGCTGGGACGTGCTGCGCAAGAACAAGGTGTTCCTGAAGGCACCGATCACCACCCCGCAGGGCGGTGGCTTCAAATCCCTCAACGTGACGGTCCGCAAGGGGCTCGGCCTGTATTCAAACGTCCGGCCTTGCGTTTCCTATCATCCGTTTGTCACCACCCGCCATCCGGATATGGATGTGGTGATCATCCGGGAGAACGAGGAAGATCTCTATGCCGGGATCGAGTATCGCCAGACCGATGATGTCTATCAGTGTCTGAAGCTGATCTCACGCCCCGGTTGTGAACGCATCGTCCGCTATGCCTTTGAATATGCCCGCGCCAACCACCGCAAGAAGGTGACGGCGTTCGTCAAGGACAACATCATGAAAATCACCGATGGCATCTTCCATCAGGTGTTTGATGAGGTTGCTGCCGACTACCCTGATATCGAAGCTGATCACCTGATCGTTGATATCGGTGCGGCCCGTATTGCCGATACACCGGAAATGTTTGACGTTATCGTCACGCTCAACCTCTATGGCGATATCATCTCGGATATTGCGGCCCAGATCACCGGGTCGGTCGGTCTTGCCGGTTCGGCCAATATCGGCGACCAGTCTGCCATGTTCGAGGCGATCCACGGTTCCGCCCCGCCGATTGCAGGCAAGGGGATTGCCAACCCATCGGGCCTGTTGCTGGCCTCGGTCATGATGCTGATCCATATCGGTCAGCCGGATGTGGCCGAGAACATCCACAATGCGTGGCTGACCGCCATTGAGCGCGGCTATCACACCGGCGATATCTTTGATCGCAAACACTCCAAACAGCGCTGCACGACCAAGGAATTCACGCAGGCGGTTATCGATTGCCTCGGTGAGAAGCCAGAGCAGATGACGCCGGTGACCTATTCACCGAAAGAGACCGATCGCAACCAGTCCGGCATTCGCCTGACCGTGCCGGAACCGGCGAAGAAGGATCTGGTCGGTGTCGATGTTTTTATCGACAACCGCGATCTGACGACCGAGGAGCTGGCAGAGAAGCTCAAGGAGACCGGTGGTGAGGTGATGAACCTGCAGGTGATCTCGAACCGAGGCACCAAGGTCTGGCCCGATGGTCTGCCGGAGACATTCTGCTCGGATCACTGGCGTTGCCGTTATGCGGGCAAGAACAATGCGATTGTCAGCCATGGCGATGTCATTGAGCTGCTGAAGCGGATTGATGCAACCGGCCTTGATTTCATCAAGACCGAGCATCTGTACGACTTCGATGGCCGTCCCGGCTATTCCGCCGCGCAAGGCTCATAAGGCCGGACAATTCTCGTAATCAGTCACGGACAAGCCTGGGGCGATCTCTCATGATTGAGAGTATCTCACCCAGGCTTTGGCTTTTCTTGATCCGCTTCTCGCCGTGAAACAGCTGGAACCCGGTCCGTTTGCGCTTGTGGTCGGTGGTTTTGATCACCGTGAGCAGGGGTGATTCGTGTGCATGCCGGAAAACCGAGAACATGGCTGCATCGCTCAGGTGGTCGATTGCATAGTCCCGCCAATCTCCTTTTGCGACAAACTCACTGTAGAGGCCGAGGAGTTGGGTTAATTCCGCTCTGTCGAAAAAGACCTTTGAATTCTTGGCTTTAGGCTTGTTCTGATAGTCCGAGAGGCGGATCAGATGGGGCATGCAGGCTCCTCGTTTTGATATACCTGTAGGCGGCGGTCGTCGGTTATCTCAATCGTAGGTCAGCTGTGTGGTGGTCACATTTGTGCAATCCACCCCATTATCGTGCCGTTCATATGTATATATGGTCAACTGCCCTTTGTTTTCCGGCCCAAAGATGGCTATACCATCCTCACAAAATTATCCGGTTGATGCGGCCCTGTTACGGTGCCTCAGACTACCCGAACCATTGCTGGCAGGACCCGACTGATGAGCGAGCTATTTCGAGAAATCGATAGTGAGTTGCGACAAGACAAAGCGCGCGAATGGCTGTTGCGATACGGCCCGCGCATTCTGATCGTGTGCGTGATCGGAATTTTTCTTGTCGCCATCGGCGTCTATCTGCGTGAGCAGGAAATGGAACGCCGGGAAGCTGCGACCGCTGAACTCATAGGTATCGTCGGTGAGGGGCCGCGCCCGACCGACCTTTCGGTCGAGCAACTCCAGCAATATGTCGCGAACACCAAGGGCGAGATTGCCGCAATCGGGCAGTTCCACCTCGCCGGTGAACTGGCACGTGATGGTGATGTCGATGGTGCTCTCGCCAATTACAAGGAGCTGGCGGCCAATAGCGACCTGACACAGGAGCTGCGTGATCTGGCCTCGCTCTACAGCATCATGCTGCGCATGAATGACGAGAGCCAGACGGCGGATGCCCTGATCGCCGAGCTGGCCCCACTGACCGGTGCTGATGTTGCCTGGAACCTGACGGCACAGGAACTGACCGCATTGCTGCATATCAAGAACGGGAATGAAGAGCAGGGGCGTCAGATCATTGCCGATCTGCTCGAGGTAACGAACCTGCCACTCGGCATGCGTCGTCGCTTGTTCCAATGGACGGAGATTTACGGTGAGCCTGCCAACCCTGAACAATCCTGATCGGTTGCCTGTGTTTGCACGGACAGTCTGTGTCGCGCTTGGTCTGCTGGTTAGCCTGACCGCTTGCGATACAGTCGGCGACTTCTTTGAGGATGACGCGCCGCCGCCATTGCCGGGCAAGCGCCTCTCCGTACTGCAGCTTGAAACCCAGCTTGAGCCTGACCCCGAACTGTCCCAGCTACAGGTCTCGCTGCCGGGTGAGTTCGGCAACAGCCAGTGGCCACAGGCCGGTGGTTATCCGGACCACAATATGGGGCATCTGGCGCTCGGCCCGTTGCTGCAGGAAAAGTGGCGGGCAAATATCGGCACCGGCTCGTCCCGCAGTGTCCGTCTCGTTGCCCAGCCGGTGGTCAGTGATGGCCGGGTCTATACCCTCGATGCCGATGCTGGTCTGCGTGCCTATAATCTCGAGACCGGCCGCGAGCTGTGGTCGGTGGAAACCCGCCTCGACAATGAGGATGATGATGTCCTGACCGGTGGCATTGCCGTTGCCGGTGACCGGATTTTTGTTACCACGGGCTATGCCACCCTTGCGGCATTTGAAATCCAGAATGGCGGCGAGTTGTGGCGGCAGCGTCTGGCGGCCCCGTCGCGCGCGGCACCGACCGTGGTGCAGGGCAAGGTCTTTGTCCTGACCGTCGACAACCAGCTGTTCGCCTATGATGCCGAAACCGGCACTGTCGGCTGGAGCCACAGCGGTCTGAGCGAGGCTGCGGGCCTGCTCGGTGCGGCAAGCCCGGCATCCGATGGCACGGTTATCGTTGTCGGCTATTCCTCGGGTGAGCTCCATGGCCTGCGGGTCGAGAACGGATCATCGGTCTGGCAGGACAGCCTGGCCCCGGTCCGTCGCCTCGGCATGATGGCCAGCCTTGCCGATATTCAATCCATGCCGGTGATTGCTAATGGTACCGTCTATGCCATCAGCCACGCGTCGCGTTTCCTTGCGATTGATATCCGCAACGGCAACCGTCTCTGGCAGCGCCGTATCGGCAGCACGGCAAACCCGGTTGTGGCGGGCGATTTCATCTTCGTGCTGACCAATGAGAATGAGCTGGTTGCGATGACCCGGCAGGATGGGCGCATCCGCTGGACGCTGCAGCTGCCACGCTATGAGGATGAGGAGGACCGCGAGGACCCGATCATCTGGACGAGCCCGGTCCTGGCCGGTGGCCGTCTGATTGTGGCGGGCACCAATGATCAGGTGCTTGAACTGGACCCGAGTGATGGCAGTACCGTGCGCAGTTGGGAAAGCCGGGCGTCGGTTCTGGTTGATCCGGTGGTGGTTGACGGCTATCTGCTGCTGCTTGACGAGACCGGGCGTTTGACGGCCTATCACTAGGTCGGGCTATTTCCGATCATCACCTTTAACCAACGGCATCATGTCATGAGCTTCACCGTCGCGCTGGTAGGCCGCCCCAATGTGGGCAAATCCACGCTGTTCAACCGGCTTGTCGGCAAGCGGGTAGCGCTTGTCCATGACACGCCGGGGCTGACCCGTGACTGGCGGCGCGGCACCGGGCGTATCGGCTCGCTCAATTTCGATGTGCTCGATACCGCGGGGCTTGAGGACGAGCCGGACGAGAAACTCGCGGGCCGGATGCGGCTCAAGACCGAGGAAGCACTCGGCCAAGCCGATGTTGCGCTGTTCCTGATCGATGCCCGTGCCGGTGTTACACCGCTGGATGAATTCTTCGCCAATAAGCTGCGTCGTCACAAGATCCCGGTGATCCTGATTGCCAACAAGGCCGAGGGCAAGGCCGGGGAGAGCGGGTATCTCGAGGCATATTCCCTCGGGCTTGGTGAGCCGCTGCGCCTGTCCGCCGAGCATGGCGATGGCATGAATGTGCTGTTCGATGCCCTGCTGCCTTATGAGGCCGCCGAGGTAACCGAAGCGATCCGCATGCAGACCGAGATCGAGGCCGATGGCTGGGCTGATGTGCCGGAAGAGTATGACGGGGATGATGATGAAGACGACCTCGACGAGATAATTGACGAGGAAGGCGAGGGCGAAGCGGTTAAATCCACGAGCGGCATGGTCCTGCCCGAGGGCGTTGACCCTGAGATGATGATCATCGACGAGGCCGAGGAAGCCAGCCTCGCGGATCAGCTTGAGGCGGAGTTGCGCGCCCGGCCAATCCAGATGGCGATCATCGGTCGTCCGAATGCAGGCAAGTCGACACTGGTCAATACCCTGCTGGGACAGGAACGGATGCTGACCGGGCCGGAGCCGGGTATCACCCGTGATGCCATTGCCAGCGACTGGACCTATGAGGGCTGGACCTTCAATCTGGTCGATACCGCCGGTCTGCGTCGCCGTGCCAAGGTCACCGACCGTCTTGAGCAGATTGCCAATTCGAGCACGCTCAACAGCCTTGATATGGCACAGGTGGTTCTGTTGCTGGTCGATGCCAATGAAGGGCTGGACAAGCAGGACCTGACCATTGCCCGCCGGGTTATCAATGAGGGGCGGGCGCTGGTGATCGGTGTCAATAAATGGGACGCGGTCGATGACCGGGCCATGACCCTGCGCGGGTTCGAGGACCGGTTGCAGACCTCACTGACCCAGGTTGCAGGTGTGCCGCTGGTGACGCTTTCCGGTCTGCGCGGCAAGGGCCTCGACAAGGTGATGGGCGCCGTGCTGCATGTCTATCAGCGCTGGAACACCCGTATTTCCACCGGTCGCCTCAACCGCTGGCTCGATGGCATGATCGGGGCGCATCCGCCACCGGCATCACAGGGGCGTCCGATCCGGCTGCGCTATATGACCCAGATCAAGAACCGGCCACCGCATTTCGCACTCTGGTGTTCGCGCCCGAAAGACCTGCCCGAGAGCTATCGCCGCTATCTCCTCAACGGGATGCGGGAGACATTCGATCTCGGTGGTGTGCCGATGCGGATTTCCATGCGCAAGGCCGACAACCCCTACGCACACAAGGCCCGCAAAACCTGATCGTCATCAGTCGAGGATGATCCGCTCGCCATGGCGGGTGTCATCGGCGCTGGCAAGGGCGATGAAGGCATCTGTCCTTGTTGCCGGGTCCGGTTGCGTGCCCTCCGGCTCACCGGGGAAGGCAATCGCGCGCAGCTTGGTCGCCATCGGACCGGGATCAACCAGATTGACCCGCACCTTGCCATTCGGCACCTCGCTGGCATAACCCATGACCATGCGGTCAAACGCGGCCTTGCTGGCACCATAACCGCCCCAGAACGGTTGCTGATCGACAGCGGCAGCACAGGTAACGCCGATAAACCGGCCATTGCCGCTCAACTGCAGCAGCGGGTCCATGCTACGGATCAGGCGGTAGGGAGCCTGACAGTTGGTACGCCAGGCATCCTCGAACGGCTTGGGATTGCTTTGGGCGATCGGGCTGAGCGTGCCCATATTGGCGGCATTGCTGATCACCACATCAATTTTGCCGAAGCGTTGGTGCAGGGCACCGCCCATGCGGTCGATGGCATCGCTGTCGCGCAGGTCGAGGGGCACGAGGGTTGCGTCCTGACCGGTGGCGGCTTTGATCTGATCGTCGAGAGCCTCAAGCCCGCCGACGGTGCGGGCCACGGCAATGATGTGGTAACCGGCCTTGGCAAAGGCGAGGCCGAGGGCAGCGCCGAGGCCGCGTGACGCCCCGGTAATCAGGCAGATGGGTTGGTCAGTCATGGATCAGGCAGGCGAAAGAAAACGGGGAACAGCCGCCTATCCGGGCAGCCGCATGAAATCGGGCGTAGTTATGCAGAATTTATCGGTTTATGCCACCACCGGGAACATAAACACCACCACCGGATTGCTGCTGTTGCTGCTGGACCGGGCGCGGGGCGTAGAGTGAACTCGCCGGTGCGCGCTGTGGTGATCCGGTCTGTCCGGCATAGCTGCCGCTGCCATCACTGTTTGGTAAGGTGACATTGGGTAGGTTGCGCAGATTATCAGGCAGGCGGCGCGGGTCAGCCGGTGCCATGCTGTTCGGCTGTGCCGCCTGATACTGGCGCAGGGCCTCCATCGGGGTGATGCCGGTGCTGAATGGCTTGAAAGCAGGCTCGTTTGGCATTTCAAGATTGGCGCACATCTTCCACATGGGGATGGCATCCGGCCATTTCTGGGAGCACTCGATCAGAACTCGGTAATGGTCGCTGTTCGGCGGGTAGCTGTTGACCAGTTTGATGTAGTCTTCGAGCTGTTTGATACTATCCTTGCGGCACTGCTCTTCGCGTGGCTGATCGTCGGCCCATGCCTCGTTACACATGTTGACGATGCGTTGACGGAGCTCATCCATCTGTCCGCCCTGTTGCGCATTGGCGGTACCCGGCAGTGTTGTGGAGAGCAGCGATGCGGCGGTGAATACGCCAATAGCGAATTTGACGATATGACCTGAAACGCCTGAAACGGACAGCGTTGTCTGTTGGATGCGCATGATCTCGGTGTTTCCCACTGAACCGGTTTGTTTCACCCGATATTTGCACAAAGCGGCTGAATTTCCCAAGTCTAAACAGCCCTTCACGGAAATATCAGATGCCACCGATGCGCGGTACGTCACGCCTGACGACGGACCTGTACACTCTCGGTACCGATTGCTTCTTTTGCTGCCTTGTCGGTCAAGCGAACCGGATAATCGCCGGTGAAGCACGCGTCACAGAACTGTGGCTGGTTGGTATTGCGCTTGGCCTCGCCAACGGCGCGGTACAGCCCGTCAATGGAGACAAAGCTGAGGCTGTCGGCATTAATCATTTCCGCCATCTTCTTCACCGAATACTGGTGCGCCAGCAGCTTGTCCTGACTTGGCGTATCAACGCCGTAGAAGCAGCTGTGGGTGGTTGGCGGGCTGGAGATGCGCATATGGACCGCCGAGGCACCGGCAGCGCGGATCATCTCGACAATCTTTTTGGAGGTAGTGCCACGCACGATGCTGTCATCGACGAGAACCACGCGCTTGCCTTCGATCAGGCGGCGGTTGGCATTATGCTTGAGTTTGACGCCGAGGTGGCGGATTTCATCGGTCGGCTCAATGAAGGTACGACCAACATAGTGGTTGCGGATGATGCCCAACTCGAACGGGATGCCTGACTGCTCGGCAAAGCCGATGGCCGATGGCACGCCGCTGTCCGGTACCGGTACGACCACATCGGCGAGGGCCGGGCTTTCCTTGGCCAGTTCGCGCCCGATCTGCTTGCGTACCTCATAGACCGACTGGTCGGCGAAGAAGCTGTCGGGGCGTGAGAAATAGACATATTCAAAGATACAGAAGCGTGAGTTCTGTTCGTTGAACGGGCGCATGGTCTGCAGGCCGTTCTTGTCGACCACGACCATTTCACCGGGCTCGATGTCACGGATGAAGGTCGCGCCGATAATATCGAGGGCACAGGTCTCAGAAGACAGCACATAGCTGTCGCCGAGCTTGCCGAGCACCAGTGGCCGGATGCCAAGTGGATCACGGGCACCGATCATCTGTTCATTAGTCATGCAGACGACGGAATAGGCACCTTCAAGCTGGCGCATCGCCTCGACCAGACGGTCGATAACGCTGGCACCACGGGCGAGGGCCATCAGGTGAATGATCACCTCGGTATCAGTGGTTGCCTGAAAGATCGAGCCACGGCGAACCAGTTGCTCGCGGACCGTCAGGGCATTGGTGATATTGCCGTTCTGACCGAGGGCAAAGCCGCCGAATTCCATTTCCGCGAACAGCGGCTGTACATTGCTGGCCTGTTGTGAGCCGCCGGTGGTGGCATACCGGTTGTGGCCAATGGCGATATGGCCCCTGAGCTGCTCGATCACTTCCCGCTTGGAGAAATGGTCGCCGACATGACCGAGGGCGCGGTGGGAAAAGAAGTCATCGCCATCGGTGGAGATGATCCCGGTGCCTTCCTGACCGCGGTGCTGGAGCGCATGCAGACCGAGCGCCGTCAGGGCGGCGGCATCCTCATGTCCGAAGATGCCAAAGACGCCGCATTCCTCGCGCAGCTTGTCATCATCAAACGGATTGGTCGTAAAACCAGCGTCGGTAGTAGTGCAGTCAGTCATCGCCATATCACTAATCCTAAGGCCGTTTCGGGGCAGGCTGGTCGGTTAACTATCTGTTGGCGTCTAATAAGGCCTCAATGGCCTTTCGTTCAATCTCTTTATAGCCGTCACGCAGCAGCGTTGCATCATCATCTTGGCCGGATGCGCCGTTTTCATCGCTGTCGGATGCCTTGCCGTCTTCATCTGCGGATGGCTTGTTCTCGTCTATCGTCTTGACCTCATCCAGCGTTGGACGCGGGCCTGCGCTCTCTTTCGCTGGCTCCAGTGCCTCGTCCAGCCCGATAGCGGCGACGGTTTCCTCAGGCAGTAACTGTATAATTGTGTTGGCACCGAGCAGGATCAAGTTTCCAGATCGTGCTTCCGAGATTGCCGCCTCAACCGATTGCGGGTTGGAGACCAAGAGCAGCACGATATAGGTCAGGCAGATAATCAGTGCACCACGCACCAGCCCGAAGGCAAAGCCGAGGGAGCGATCAAGCGCGCTCAGACTTGATTTGCGGATCGCCTTGGAGATTTGACCGGAGATAAGCGCCATGATCGCCGCGACGATAATGAAGATAACGGTGCCGGTCACCGCCTTGGATATCCAGCCCGCCGGAATGAACTCCTCAACGAAGGGCAGGGCGTAGGGCATGGCAGCGGCGGAAACGAACAGCGCCGTCACCACATTCACCACCTGAAAGAACTCCTTGGTGAAACCGCGGAACAATGCCAGCAGTCCAGAGAGCAGCAGGGTGGCGAGGGCGGCGGCATCCACCCAGTGAAAGGCCGGTATGGTGCCGGCAACAACATTGGCCGCTTCGTTTTCCATCAGGCAACATGCTCCCGGTTGCTGCTGTCGCTTGCAGCATGATTTTCATCGGCATAGTCGATTGCTTGCGGCAGGTCGCCGACCGTGTGAAAGGGCTCAATCGCTATGCCTTCGATTGTTTTCTTGCCCTGTTTTCCCTGCACGCTCTTGGGCATCCAGGCACGGGTGAAGCCAAGCTTCTGGGCTTCCTTGGCGCGGGCATCGGCGCGGGCGACCGAGCGGACCTCGCCGGTCAGGCCGATTTCCCCGAATACCACTGTGCCGGATGGTGCGGGCTTTTCCTTCAGCGCGCTGATGAGGGCAACAGCAACGGCGAGGTCGGCTGCCGGTTCGTTGATCCGCAGCCCACCGGCGACGTTGAGATAGATGTCTTCGGTATGGAAGGTCAGCCCGCAACGGGTTTCCAGCACGGCAAGGATCATCGCCAGCCGGTTGCTGTCCCAGCCAACCACGGCGCGGCGCGGTGTGCCATAGGCGCTGGGCGCGACCAGTGCCTGTATTTCGACCAGCAGCGGGCGGGTGCCCTCGATCCCGGCGAAGACGCAGGTGCCGGGCACCTGTTCCCGACGGTCGGCGAGGAACAGGGCTGAGGGGTTGGCTACCTCGCTAAGGCCAGCTTCGATCATTTCAAACACGCCGATTTCATCGGTGGCACCGAAGCGGTTTTTGACCGTGCGCAGGATGCGGAACGGATGGCCGCGCTCGCCCTCGAAATACAGCACGGTATCGACCATGTGTTCGAGCACACGGGGACCGGCGAGGGTGCCTTCCTTGGTCACATGACCGATCAGAATAATGGCGATATTGCGTTGCTTGGCGATCCGGATCATTTCCTGCGCCGAGGCCCGGACCTGTCCGACGCTGCCGGGGGCGCTGTCGATGGTATCGACAAACATGGTCTGGATTGAGTCGATAATCAGGATATCCGGGCGGTCGGTATCATTCATGGTGGCGACGATATCGCGGACCGAGGTAGCCGCGGCCAGTTGCACCGGTGCCTGTGACAGGCCGAGCCGGGCGGCCCGCATACGGATCTGTTCCAGACCTTCCTCGCCGGAGATATAGGCGACCTTCAGGCTCTGGGACAACGCGCCCGCAACCTGCAGCATCAGGGTCGATTTGCCGATGCCGGGATCGCCGCCAACCAGAAGCGCGCCGCCGGGCACAACACCGCCGCCGCAGACCCGGTCAAACTCGCCGATGCCGGTGAGGTGGCGGGTAACATCGGTGCTTTTGGCCTGCAGATCGGCAAATTCGATTGCCTTGCCCTTGGCGCTGCGATTTTTCAGGCCACCGGGATTGAGGTCTTCCGTGCTCTCCTCGACCAGCGAATTCCAGGCACCGCAGCCATCGCATTTGCCGACCCATTGACCATGGGCAGTCCCGCATTCCTGACAGACGAAGCTGGGGCGTTTTCTGGCCATTATCCCGCTTTCACCTGCATGGCGATCGGGCCTTCGGCGCTGCCGGTGACGAATTGTTCGACATAGGGATTGCCGGAGTTGTCGATCTGGTCAACCGGACCGTTCCAGATCAGCTCGCCCTCATAGAGCATGACAATACGGTCGGCGATCTTGCGGGCGCTGGCCATGTCGTGCGTAATTGATACCGCCGTTGCGCCGAGCGCCTTGACCTGTTCGTTGATCAGCTTGTTGATCACGTCGCTCATGATCGGGTCGAGGCCGGTGGTTGGCTCATCGAAGAAGATGATCTCGGGATTGCCGGCAATGGCGCGGGCGAGGCCGACGCGCTTCTGCATCCCGCCAGAGAGTTCCGCCGGAAACAGATTGGCAACGTCGCTTTTGAGGCCGACCGCCGCCAGCTTCTCAACCGCAACATCACGGGCGGCGGCGCGCGCCATCTTCTTGCCCTGGATCAGGCCAAAGGCGACATTTTCCCAGACGCTCAGACTGTCAAACAGGGCGGCACCCTGAAACAGCATGCCGAAGCGACCGAACTGTTCTTCCTGTTTCTTGCCGCGCAGACCGGTGGTTTCCTCGCCATCGATTTTGATGCTGCCACTATCGGGCTGCATCAGGCCGAGAATACATTTGAGCAGTACGGATTTGCCGGTGCCAGACCCGCCGATGACGACAACGGATTCGCCCTTGCCGACGGTCAGGTCGAGGCCGCGCAGCACATGCTTCGGACCGAATGACTTCTTAAGGTCATTGATCTCGATTTTTGGCTCAACGCCTGTGGCGGCGTCGATAGTGGAAAGCGTCTGGTTCATCCGGCAAAGAACAGTTCGGTAATAAGGTAATTGAGGGTCAGGATCAGGATCGAGGCGGTCACCACGGCATTGGTGGTGGCCTTGCCGACACCCTGCGCGCCGCGACCGGAATGATAGCCCTGATAGCAACCCATGAGCGCGATCACAAAGCCGAAGGCCGATGCCTTGACCAGACCGGAGATAACGTCGATCGGCTCAAGGTATTCCACCGTGCTTTTCAGATAGGCGGCACTGTTGAAATCGAGGATATGCACGCCGACCAGATAGCCGCCCATGACGCCGATGCTGTCAGCGATGATGACCAGCAGGGGCAGGGTGATGGCACCGGCGAGCAGGCGCGGGGCGATCAGGTATTTGAACGGGTTGGTGGACAGGGTCCAGAGCGCGTCGATCTGCTCGGTTACGCGCATGGTGCCGATTTCAGCGGCGGTGGCGGCACCGACCCGTCCCGCAACCATTAGTCCGGCCAGCACGGGGCCAAGCTCACGGGTCATGGACAGAACGACAACCGTGGCAACTGCACCCTCGGCCTGAAAGCGCGAGAAGCCGGTATGGCTCTGCAGGGCCAGCACCATGCCGGTAAACAGCGCGGTCAGGCCGACCACCGGCAGGGAGTAGAAGCCCATCTGCATCAGCTGGCGACCGATCAGCCGCGGGAAATACGGCGGTGTCAGAACATGACAGATGGCCTTGCCGGTAAACAGCCCGAAGCGACCGAGCTGGGCCAGAAGGCCGAGAAAGGCGGCGCCGATCATGGCGATTGGATTGACGGTCTGACTGCTGGCCATTGCTTGATGCTTGTCCGAAAAATACAGGCTTGGATACGGGGGATCAGGATTTGTGTGATGTCTCATAAACCCGGCGATAGCGCTTGCCAAGGCTCGTGAGGATTTCATAGCTGATTGTCTGGTGATCGGTGGCGACATCGTCGAGCGGACGGTTGGGGCCGATGATTTCGACATAATCGCCGGGACGACAGGCCTCGGTGGCAATATCGGTGACATCGATGCCGGTCATGTCCATGGAAATGCGGCCAATGATCGGTGCGTTCAGATCGCCGAAGGCCACACGTCCCTTGCCACTGCCGGTGCGCAGAAAGCCATCGGCATAACCGAGGCCGAGGTTGGCGATCCGGCTGGGGCGTTTCGCGGTCCATGTGGCGCTGTACCCCACATGGGTACCGGCGGGCACATCGCGGACCTGCAAGACGCGGGCGGAGAGCTGGACCACGGGGCTCATCGGGTTGCTGAGATGCGGGGTCGGGTTGCCGCCATAAAGCGCGATGCCCGGGCGTACCATGTTGTAGAGATAATTACTGCCAAGGAAGATCCCGGCGGAGTTGGCGAAACAGGCCTTGGCATTCGGTTCCAGCGGTTCCAGCAGGGCCAGCGCATTGCGGAAATTGTCGAGCTGCTGCAGATTCTGTTCACTGTCATGAACATCGGCAGAGGCCAGATGGCTCATGATGAACTTGACGGTGAAGCCCTTGAAGGCATCCTGATCGCCAGCGAGCTTTTCCACGTCTTCCGGCATCATGCCGAGCCGGGACATGCCGGTATCCAGCTGTATGATCGCGGGCAGTTTGCGCCCGGCGGCGCGGGAGGCGGAGGACCAGCAGGCAAAATCGGCAGGATCATTCAGTACCGGCACCAGCTTATTGCTGATCAACTCGACCTCGGTGCCGCGCAGATAGTTGCTCAAGACCGCGATTTCTGCCTCGGGCAGTATTCGGCGCAGTTCGATGGCTTCATCGACCGTGGCGACGAAGAACCAGCGGCAGCCATTGTCCCATAACACTGGTGCTACCTTGCCGATACCGAGGCCATAGGCATCGGCCTTCACCACGCCAGCGCAGATCGCGGGTTCTACGCGATCCCGGAGCTTCCGGTAATTTGCAGCGATGGCGTCGAGATTGATCCGCAGAATGGCATTGCTGTTGAGCGAGGTAGGCTGGGCGGCATCCATGGGCGAGCAGTTCCAATCGGGGCATTCGGGATGCCCACAAAGCTAGTCGTCCATATGGTAATTGTCGAGGTCGTCAAAGCGGGTGAACTCGTCGATGAAGGCCAGCATCGGGTTGCCGATCGGACCGTGACGCTGCTTGGCAATCACCACCTCAGCCTTGCCTTCCATGAGTTGCGCGCGTTCCGACCATGCCGCGAAACGCTCGTTATAACGGTCCTGACTCTCATCCGGGCGCTGTGCCGGTTCTGCCCGTTGCAGGTAATAGGACTCGCGGAATACGAACATGACCACGTCCGCATCCTGCTCGATCGAGCCCGATTCCCGCAGATCGGCCAGTTGCGGGCGCTTGTCTTCACGCTGCTCGACGGCACGCGAGAGCTGTGACAGGGCGACGACCGGAACATGCAGTTCCTTGGCGAGTGCCTTCAGGCCGCGGGTGATTTCGGAGATTTCCTGCACCCGGTTTTCGGATGAGCTTGCAGAACCGCGCAGCAGCTGCAGGTAGTCGATGACGATCATGCCAATGCCCTTGGTCCGCTGCAGGCGGCGCGAGCGCTGGCGGACCTGACCGATGGTAAGGGCAGGCGTGTCGTCGATATAGAGGCCGGTATTCTGCAGATCGCGGCTGGCCTCGATAAAGGTCGGGATGTCGCGGTCGGTCAACTCGCCACGTCTGATCTTGTGTGACGGAATGCTGGTAACATCGGCCAGAATACGACCGGCGAGCTGATCGGCGGACATCTCGAGTGAGAAGATCAGGACCGGAGCACCGGCCTCGCCATTGCTCTTGTCGAACTCCCGTGCGGCGCGGAAGGCCATATTGGTGGCGAGCGCGGTTTTACCCATCGAGGGGCGACCGGCGAGGATGATCAGGTCAGAAGGGTGGAAACCACCCATTTTGGCATCCAGTGTCTTGAAGCCGGTGGTGACCCCGGTAATGCCGCCACCATGCTGATAGGCCTTCTCCGCAGCATCAATCGCCACGGTCATGGCCTCGACGAGCGAGACGCTGCCACGGTCGGTATCACCGGTGGTGGCGAGATTGAACAGCTGGGTTTCAACCTCGCCGAGCTGTGCTTTCGCGCTGTCTTCAAGGCTGGCCTTCGCCGCCTTGGTCGCCATGTCGTGACCGAGTTCGATCAGGCGGCGGCGCAGATACAGATCGGCAATCGCATTGGCGTAATCGACCACGGCGCCACCGGTGATGGCATTGGCGGCAATCTCTGCCAGATAGCCGCCGCCACCGACCTCGGCCAAATCCGCATCCTGATCGAAATAGGTGCGGAGCGTGCGCGGATCGGCGACCTGACCCTGCTGGATCAGGCGCTGGATCGCTTCAAAAATCCGACCATGGGCCGGCACATAGAAATATTCCGGCTTCAGCTTGTCATCGAGCCGGTCGAGCAGCCGGTTTTCATACAGCAAAGCGCCCAGCAGGCCCTGTTCCGCCTCGATATTGGAGGGCGGCACGGAACGCTGGACATCGCCTTGCGTGCTGGGATCATTGGCGGCGATCACGTCGCCGGAACCGGGATATAGGGGAGCCTGTTGCATGGGCGACAAGCTACCGATAGTTGGGGACGACAGCCAGCGGGAAAAAAGCAAACGGCCGGTGAAAACACCGGCCGTTTATTCACAGGCTGTGAATCACGGTAACAAGCGTGACCCTTGCCAACCCTTATGCGGTAACTTCTTCGCTCTCTTCAGCGGTTTCAGCGTCAGCAGCTTCGGCCAGTGCTTCCGCATCGGCTTCGTCGACTTCCTCAATCTCGCTGTTTTTCAGCTCTTCCTCGCTGACCAGATCGCCTTCCTCGTTACGGACGAGGGCACCACCGGTTTCGCGCTGGATTTTCGCTTCGTCGGCAGAACGGGCGATGTTCACAGAGACGGTCACGCTGACTTCGGAGTGAAGGGAAACGCGAACGTCGAACAGGCCCAGCGTCTTGATGGCGAGGTTGAGAACAACCTGCCCGCGACCGACCTTGAAGCCGGCGTCGTTGAGGGCGTCGGCAACGTCACGGGCGGTGACGGAACCATAAAGCTGACCGGCTTCACCAGCCTGGCGGATCAGGACAACTTCCTGACCGTCCATGCTCTTGGCGACGGCTTCAGCTTCCTGACGACGCTTCAGGTTGCGTGCTTCCAGCTCTTTCTTCTGTGTTTCGAAGAGAGCGAGGTTGTCTTTGTTGGCCCGCAGCGCAATGCCTTTAGGCAACAGGAAATTGCGGGCATAGCCCGGCTTTACTTTAACGACATCGCCCATCTGGCCCAGATGTTCGACGCGCTCTAACAGGATAACGTCAAGCATATTTCTTCTCCAACTTAGGCCCCAGCTTGGCAATAAACCATTCGCGCATCTGCAGGGGCGCATCCAAAAAACCCAAAATTGCAATGATGGCCAGCGAACCGAAAGTCGCGGTAAGCGTAACCACCAGATAAATCATCCAGCGAAGGAACCAGCCATATTTGATCTGTCTGGTTATATCGCCAATAACGCCAAAGCCGGCAATAACAGCGGGTATCGCCAGTATCATGGCGATATTCAGGGTAATGAACCTGATATCACCGATGGTCTGGCTGGCAATGATGCCGAACAGTGCCGTGATGATCACGTACCATACCGGCAAGGCTGCCTGTCCCAGTCTTACAGTTGGCTGAACGGTCATCTGGATGAACCGGATAGAGGCCATGGCAAACTTAAGGGATGCCAATATCCAGATGCTGAACACCACGGTCACATAAGTCGGTGCGTATTGTGCTGCATTCATCAGCATCGACATTATCTGACGCTGGCCTTCGGTTGCCGGAGCGCTGTCGATTTCACCGAACAGAAACTCGTTCATGAAGCCGATGCTGTATTCACCTAATACAAGCTCCGAGACGACAAATGCAGTGCCATAAACCCCGATAAAGGACATCAGTGTGATGCCATTCCTCAATCGGCCATGGGCTACATCCGGCCATAAAAACCACTGTAAGCTGTTACTACTCTCTTTTCTCTCCTCTGTTTTGTCTGGCCAGAGCCGCCGGTCCTGCAATCCGATAAACAGCGCGATTGGAATGAAAATTCCGCATGTCGCCGTTATCAGGCTTGGCAGGTCCAGATAGAACAGGCCGCCGACAAAAACTGTCAAAAAGCCAACCAACAGGCTGTCAAAACCATAGATAAAGCCAAGCAGACCAAAAATCAGGGGCACCGTATAAAAGAATGGCAAGCCAATGATTGTAGTTACCTGAGCCGCCCAGATGCAGGCGGTGGCAATCATGCCAAAACAAATTCCGGCGATGATCTTCTGCCGCCAGCTTTTGTTGCCCGGGATAACCTCGGTTCTGCCTGTTTCGTCAATATCACTGTCAGTCATGACGAAACCCGTCAGTTCCAAACCGGCCGGTTACGCGCCCGGATCGGGGCGCATAACTGGTCGCTTAAAAAATCCTTATGACTTCACGACATAAGGCAGCAATGACAGGAAGCGTGCACGCTTGATCGCCTTGGACAGTTCACGCTGTTTCTTTGCAGAAACGGCAGTGATCCGGCTTGGAACAATCTTGCCACGCTCGGAGATATAGCGAGACAGCAGGCGAACGTCTTTATAGTCGATCGCCGGAGCGCCTTCACCAGAGAATGGGCAAGTCTTGCGACGCCGGAAAAATGGACGGCGTGCTGAACGTACGTTGCTCATGCGTCATCTCCTACGGTTTCGGTTTCGTTGTTATCGGAAGAGTCTTCGTTACGTGGGCGGCGGCTGCCACGATCACCACGATCGTTGCGGTCACCACGATCACCACGCTCGCCACGGCCACCGGGACGCTCACTGCGCTCACCGCGGTCACGCTGCTGCAGAACAGCAGATGGCTCGCTGTCGAGCTCTTCAACGCGAATGCTCATGTAACGGATAACGTCTTCGTTGAAACGCAGGGAACGCTCCATTTCCGCAAGAGCGGCTGGAGGGGCGTCGATGCCTAGCATCACATAATGCCCTTTGCGGTTCTTTTGAATCCGGTAAGACAAAGCGCGCAGACCCCAGTTTTCGGTCTTGACGACTTTGCCGCTATTTTCAGTCAAAATGCTGGTCAGGCTTTCGGTGATCGCATCAACCTGCGCTGCCGAAACGTCCTGCCGTGCAATAAACACGGTTTCGTATAAAGCCACTGCAATGTGCTCCTTCTGGCTGTTGAGTGATCTGGCGCCACTTCCAAAAACGCTGAATAATCAGTGTTTTGGCTTGGCCGCCCAGATCTAGCCGATATCAAAAGCGATACCGGCAAGGAGGTATCCCCATATGGCGGGGATGGCGCAATATAGCCAGAACGCGCACAAACTCAAGCCCAGTTTGGAAAGCCCGGTCGCTGAACACAGGGGAACAGCCTTGCAGTACCGCTGTCCCGCGATTGCTTGACAACGGGCCGATGGTGTTTATCCATGCGCGCCCAACAGGACAACAAGCACATCAATGTGCGAACACGGACACCAACAGCGAAACACGAGAGTGACAGCAGTCATGACCAAACTTGCGTTTGTATTCCCCGGACAGGGCAGCCAGAAGCCGGGCATGGGGCAGGAACTGGCCGAGGCATTCGGCGTCGCACGCGAAGTCTTTGAAGCCGTGGATGACGCGCTGGATCAGCATCTGAGCCGCCTGATGTTCAATGGCCCGGCCGAGGAACTGACCCTGACCGCCAATGCGCAACCGGCCCTGATGGCCGTCAGCCTCGCCGTAACCGAGGTGCTGCGCCGGGAAATGGGTATCGATATCTGTTCAAAGGCCAGCCTGGTCGCTGGGCATTCGCTGGGTGAGTACAGCGCTGCCGCTGCTGTCGGTGTCTTTGACATTGGCCAGACGGCAAAACTGCTCCGTCTGCGCGGTGAGACCATGCAGGCCGCCGTACCACCGGGCGAGGGGGCCATGGCTGCCATTCTTGGGCTTGAGCTTGATGCCGTGACCGATCTGGTCAGTGAGGCAAGCGGTGATGATGTCCTTGCCGTGGCCAATGACAATGCGCCGGGGCAGGTGGTGGTCAGCGGTCATGTGGCTGCTGTCGACCGGGCGATTGCGCTTGCCAAGGATAAAGGTGCCAAGCGTGCGCTGCCATTGCCGGTCAGTGCGCCATTCCATTGTCGCCTGATGGCCCCGGCAGCCGATGCCATGGCCAATGCGCTGGCCCAGATCGACCTCAAGCCCGCTTCGGTGCCGATGGTCTCCAATGTGATCGCCGAGCCGGTCTCTGCACCATCCGATCTACGCCGTGTCCTTGTGGATCAGGTCACCGGTACCGTGCGCTGGCGCGGTTGCGTTGATTATATGGCGGCGCAGGAGGTTGAGGCGATCTATGAACTCGGTGCCGGCAATGTGCTGTCGGGTCTGGTCAAACGCATCAACCGCGATATCAAAACCGGTAATGTCGGCACGCCGGGTGAGCTCGAAGAACTCGCCAAGCTGCTCGCCTGATCCGGTCTTTCATTCATTACAGTTGGGATAGGTAATCCATGTTCAGTCTTGATGGCAAAACAGCACTCGTCACCGGCGCTTCCGGTGGTCTCGGTCAGTCCATTGCGAAAAGCCTCCATGCCAATGGCGCCCATGTCATTCTGAGCGGTACCCGTGAAGCGGTGCTGAATGAGGTCGCACAGGAAATCGGTGGCGACCGGGTACATGTGGTGACCGCCAATCTCGGTGACGCCGAAGGGATCGAGAAGCTCGCCAAGGATGCCGAAGCGGTGACCGGTCAGGTCGATATTCTGGTCAACAACGCCGGTATCACCCGTGATCAACTGGCCATGCGCATGAAGGCAGAGGACTGGCAATCGGTTCTCGACGTCAATCTGACGGCACCTTTCAGCCTCGCCCGGGCCATGCTGCGCGGCATGATGAAACGCCGCTGGGGCCGAATCATCGGCATTACTTCTGTCGTTGGCGTGACCGGCAACCCCGGCCAGACCAACTATGCCGCCGCCAAGGCCGGTATGATCGGTATGACCAAATCGCTGGCGCAGGAGATTGCCAGCCGGGGTATTACCGTCAACTGTGTTGCCCCCGGTTTTATCCAGACCGCCATGACCGATGCTTTGGATGACAAGCAGCGCGAAACCATGCTAGGCCGCATTCCTACAGGGACTTTCGGTGCGCCGGATGACATCGCCTCGGCTGTTGCCTACCTCGCGTCACCGGAAGCGGGTTACGTGACCGGGCAGACCCTGCACGTCAATGGTGGCATGGCCATGATTTAACCGTATCGGGACGGTACTTTCCCGAACAGTCTTGGCGCGTGTCCAACAATCATGCTAAGGGACCGCGTTATTTTGCAATCGGCAGTTTCGTATGAGCTGCCTCCACTGTCCGTTTCGAGACAATTCTGACTAGTAGAAGGACCTATAGCGATGGCCGATATTGCCGAACGCGTTAAGAAGATCGTTGTTGAACACCTCGGTGTTGAGGAAGACAAAGTAAGTGAAAACGCCAGCTTCATTGATGATCTTGGCGCAGACAGCCTTGATACCGTTGAGCTGGTCATGGCGTTTGAAGAAGAGTTCGGTGTCGAGATCCCCGACGATGCGGCAGAAAAAATTCTGACCGTCGGCGATGCTGTCGAGTTCATCAAAGCCAACTCTGATTCCTAAGCTTTGGGAACTGGTCTGGGTGTAAGCCCGGACCGGGCCCTGCTTGGACCTGCATGTAAATCTCAGGGAATTGATCGTTATGCGACGCGTCGTGGTAACTGGACTTGGCATGGTGTCACCGCTTGGTGGCTCTGTTGTCTCCAGCTGGGACCGCCTGATTGCCGGTAATTCCGGTATCCGGCCTATTGATAGCTTTGATGCCAGCGACCTGCCGTGCCGGATTGCCGGTACCGTGCCTGATGTGTCCGAGGGCGATCACGGCTTCGATCCCGATGCTGCCATGGCAGCCAAGGACCGTCGCAAAAATGACCGTTTCATCGTGCTCGCCATGGCGGCAGCCGATGAGGCGGTAAAAGACTCCGGCTGGTTGCCGGAGGATGATGAGGACAAGGACCGTACCGGCGTCATGATCGGTTCCGGTATCGGTGGTCTCGGTACCATCGACGAGAGTTCCCGCATCATGGACACCAAGGGACCGCGCCGTCTGTCGCCGTTCTTTATCCCGGCCTGTCTGATCAATCTGGCGTCCGGTCAGGTATCCATCCGCTACGGTTTCCGTGGCCCGAACCATTCTGTCGTAACCGCCTGTGCAACCGGTGCCCACGCCATTGGTGATGCGGCCCGGATGATTGCGCTCGACGATGCCGATGTGATGGTTGCCGGTGGTGCAGAAGCCGCGGTGAACCGCCTCGGCATTGCCGGTTTCGCCGCTTGCCGTGCCCTGTCCACCAGCTACAACGACACGCCGGAACAGGCTTCGCGTCCGTTTGACAAGGGCCGCGATGGCTTTGTCATGGGGGAGGGCGCCGGTGTCGTCGTCTTGGAAGAATATGAGCACGCGAAAAAGCGCGGTGCCAAAATCTATGCCGAGGTTGTCGGCTACGGCATGTCCGGTGACGCCCACCATGTGACGGCACCAGCCGAGGATGGCAATGGCGGTTACCGCGCCATGAAGGCCGCGCTCAAGCGTGCCGGTCTGAACTCTTCTGACGTTGATTACGTCAATGCGCACGGCACCTCGACTCCGCTCGGTGATGAAATCGAGATCAACGCGGTTCGTCGCCTGCTTGGCAATGACTATGACCATGTGAGCATCTCTTCGACCAAATCAGCCATCGGTCACCTGCTTGGTGCTGCCGGTGCGGTTGAGGCAATCTTCTCGGTCCTCGCGATCCGGGATCAGGTGGCACCGCCGACCCTGAACCTCAAGGACCCGTCAGACGGTCTTGCCGGGATTGATCTGGTGCCTCTGAAGGCAAAAGAGCGTAAGATTGATGTGGCGCTGTCCAACAGCTTCGGCTTCGGCGGCACCAATGCCAGCCTGATCTTCAAAGCCGCCAGCTGATCACTGGACACACTATCCGAGCCTTCTGATGACCGACACGGATCAAACGACAACGCCGGAAGTGCCAGAACCCGAAACCACTGAAACGCCACGGCCGCGCAAGTCACGGCTATGGCGTTTTGTGATTCTGGGCTTTGCCGTGGTGGCGATTGTTGTCGCCTCGGTCATTGCCGGCAGCTTTGCCTGGATCAACGCTTGGGCCTTCCGCGCCGGGCCGCTCAGCCAGCAGACGACCGTTGTTATCAAATCCGGACAGGGACTGTCCTCGATTGCCGAAAGCCTGCAGGCTGCCGGGGTAATCGAGCATCCGCAGCGTCTGGTGCTCTGGGCCCGGCTCAACGATATGGGCCGCAACCTCAAGGCCGGTGAGTACAGTTTCAGCCCCGGCACCAGCCCGCGCGGTGCGCTGGCGCTGCTGGAGGAAGGCGATGTGGTTATCTATCAGCAGCGCATTCCCGAGGGTCTGACCAACCGTGAGGTTTTCGACCGGCTGGAAGCTGATGACCGGTTGAGTGGCGAGATCACTGCCCCGCCAGCGGAAGGCTGGCTCTTGCCCGAGACCTATAACTACCAGCGTGATGATGATCGGCAGGAACTGGTCTCACGCATGGAACAGGCCATGCGTAACACCCTTGATGCGTTGTGGGACAGCCGCGTCGAGGGCTTGCCGTTCAACACCAAGGAAGAGGCGCTAGCACTGGCTTCCATCGTGGAGAAGGAAACCGGCCTCGATGCCGAGCGGGCCAAGGTTGCCGCTGTCTTCGTCAATCGCCTGAAGCGCGGTATGAAACTGCAATCGGACCCGACCGTGATCTATGCCCTGACCGACGGGCAGCAGCCGCTGGGTCGAATGCTGACCCGCGCCGACTGGAAGTTCGATCACCCTTATAACACCTACCGGATTGCCGGACTGCCGCCGGGACCGATTGCCAATCCGGGTCGGGCGTCGATTGAGGCCGTGCTTAATCCCGACAGCCATAATTACATCTTCTTCGTCGCCGATGGCAGCGGTGGTCACGCCTTTGCCGTCACCTATGACGAGCATAAACGGAACATCGCGCGGGCCAGGGCTGCGCGGAACGGAAACTGACCCATGACTGATAAGACTGCCTCCGCACCGGTATCCAGTATGACCGGATACGCCAATATCGCCGGTGGTGCCGAGGGCGTGCGCTGGACGTTCGAGGCGCGCAGCGTCAATGGCCGTGGCCTTGATATCAAGCTGCGCCTGCCATCCGGCTGGGACGTGCTCGATGGGATCATCAAGGAGCAGTGCCGCAAGCATTTGGTCCGGGGCAATGTTTCGATCTCGGTTCAGATCGAGAGCGATCAGGCCGATACCGCCATGTCGCTAAACGAATCACTGGTCCGGCAACTGACCGAAATTGCCGACAAGGCCGCTGCCATTACCGGCCAGACGGTCAGTCTCGACAATATTCTGACCATTCGCGGTGTGCTGGAAGAGGCAGAACCGACCCGCCAGCTCGAGACGACAATCGAGGCGGTTCAAGCATCAATCACAACGGATATCGAGGCGCTGATCAGTGCCCTGCAGACCGCTCGCCGTGCCGAGGGTTCGGCTCTGCACGATATCCTGAAGGGGCACCGGCAAACCCTCGGTGACCTGATTGTACAGGCGGAGGGTCAGGCCCGGACCATACCGGACGAACTGCGCAGCAAACTGACCCAAAGTATTGAAGAACTTACCAGAGAGACGGATGTCTCGATTGCCGAGGAACGCCTGGCGCAGGAAGTCGTTATGCTCGCGACCAAGGCCGATGTGCGTGAGGAGATCGACCGGCTGAAGGCCCATATGGCGAGCCTAGACGAGTTGCTGGGTGAGGGGCGCGGTATCGGGCGGCGGCTCGATTTTCTGGCACAGGAATTCAACCGGGAAGCTAATACCCTGTGCTCGAAATCCAGCACGACCGGCATGACAAAAACCGGTCTTGCACTGAAAACTGTCATCGATCAGTTGCGCGAACAGGTTCAAAATGTTGAATAACAGGCTATGACCCTCTGAGCTACCGCGTGCCCCATGACCGAGACCACTGCCAATACCGCTGAAAACGGCCTGCCCGAGGCGCTTGTCGCCCTGACAAAGCGCTTCAACTCCATGCCCTTGGGCGATGGCTCTGAGGTGCCGAACCGTGAGGGCGCGATTGCCGCGCCCGGGGTCAAGCGTCGCGGCCTGATGCTGGTGCTGTCCTCGCCATCGGGAGCGGGAAAAACCACCATCTCACGCCGCCTGCTGGCCGATAATCCGGGAATGGCGCTGTCGATCTCCGTCACCACCCGCCCGATGCGTCCGGGTGAGGAGGATGGTCGCGACTATTACTTCGTCACCGAGGAAGAGTACCGGCTGCTGGTGGAGCATAACCAGTTGCTCGAACATGCCATGGTCTTTGGCAACTATTACGGCACGCCAAAAGCGCCGGTTGAGGCGGCCCTGAGTGCCGGTCGGGATATCCTGTTTGATATTGACTGGCAGGGGACGCAGCAGATGGCGGACAGTGCCCGCCCGGACCTCGTTACGGTCTTCATCCTGCCGCCCTCAGCGGATGAACTGGAGCGCCGCCTGAAGGCACGGGCACAGGACAGTGCCGAGGTGATCGCCAAGCGCATGGGCAAGGCGGCTGGCGAGATGAGCCACCATTCGGAATATGATTACGTGATCATCAATCACAATCTGGATCTGAGCGTTGAGCGGGTGCAGACCATTATCGAGGCCGAACGCCTCAAGCGCGTGCGTCAGAGCGGGTTGATCGACTTCGTCCGGCAGTTGCAGCAGGGCTGCTAGCTCTAGCCCGCTGTTGTCCCGACACGCATCTGTGCGATGCGCAGGAAGTCCGGCGGTGCGATTTCTTCCGCACGGGCCGTGGGTTTGATGCCAAGCTCCTCCAGTGCTGCAACCGGATCATCGAACACGGTTTTCAGACTGCTGCGCAGCATCTTGCGCCGCTGACCGAAAGCGGCTGCTGTTACCTTTTCCAGTGCGGAAAATTCTTCGCGTGACAGACCCGGCTCGCGCGGCGTCAGGCGGACAACGGCACTGTCGATCTTGGGCGGCGGGGTAAAGGCACGGGCCGGGATGGTCATAACATAGCTGACATTGGCACAAAGCTGCGCCAGCACCGACAACCGGCCATAGGCCTTGCTGCCGGTCGCAGCGGCTATCCGGTCGGCAACCTCACGCTGGAACATCAGGGTCAGTGAGTGAAATTCCGGCATCTGGCCAAGCCAGTTGATCAGCATCGGCGTGCCCACATTATAGGGCAGATTGGCGACGATCGCCCGTGGGGCCGGTACTGCCTCAACGAGGTTCACGGTCAGGGCGTCGGCGGAGATCACCCGGAAAAAGCCGTCGCAGGCATCGACCAGCGGTTGCTGGAAGGCGACAAACCGTTCGTCGCGTTCGATGGCGATAAAGCTGGCGAGGTCAGCCTCGACCAGTGCCCGGGTCAGGCCACCGGGGCCAGGGCCGATCTCGATGGCATTGATTGCCGGTGTCAGCCCGGCTTCACGCACGATCCGCCGGGTCAGGTTCAGGTCGAGCAGGAAATGCTGGCCGAAGGATTTGCGCGCCCACAGCCCCTCGCTCTGCAACTGATCGCTGAGCTTGGGCATGGCCTCCACATGGGCAATACGGCTGGCAAGATCAGTGGTCATTGTCATGCTCGCCCTTATCGGCCATCTCTGCCGCCATATTGATCGCCGCAATCAGGCTGTCCGGTTGGGCAATACCCTTGCCGGCAATGTCGAAGGCGGTGCCGTGATCCGGTGATGTACGGATAAACGGTAGGCCAAGCGTGACATTCACCGTATTCGCCATATCCAGTGTCTTTACCGGGATCAGCGCCTGATCGTGATACATGCAGAGCGCCACATCATAGAAGCTGCGCTTGCTCTGTTCAAACAGGGTATCGGCGGGGAAGGGGCCGTTGGCATCAATGCCCTTGGCCTGCAGCGCGGCAATGGCGGGTTTGATGATCTCGTCATCCTCCTTGCCCATGAGGCCGCTTTCCCCGGCATGGGGGTTGAGGCCGGAAATTGCGAGGCGTGGGTGGGTGATGCCGAAATTCGCCGTGAGGTCGGCAGCGGCAATCTCCGCCGTTTCGATAATCAGATCGGTGTTGAGCACCAACGGCACCGTGGCGAGCGCGATATGCACGGTAACCGGTATGGTGCGGAGAGACGGTCCCGCCAGCATCATGACCGGACGGCGCACAGTATGTCCCGCATCCTCGGCGAGCTGTCCCAGATACTCGGTATGGCCCGGATGCCTGAACCCGGCGCGGATCAGCACGTCTTTGGCGATCGGATTGGTAATGACAGCGGCAGCGTGGCCATCGAGCGTTGCGGCAACAGCGCGCTCGATACTGGCCAGAATGGCGGCGGCATTGTCGCTCGATGGTTTGCCTGGCTCTGCGGCAACTGGCATCGGCAGCGGCCAGACATGCAGTGTGTCGGATTTTGCTTCAGGAATGCTGTCCAACGTATCGGTGGCATCAAGCACATTGATTGCCGTGTCGATCCCCAACTGCTGTTTGAGTTTGTTGAGGCGGTCAGGGTCATCAAGGGCAATGACCGGGCGATCGCCGGTCTTCAGCCGCGCATCGGCGATGGCGCGCAACAGGATTTCCCCGCCGATCCCGGCCGGGTCGCCCATGGTGACAAGAAGCGGTTTCATCATGCCCTGTTGCCTGCTGCCTTACTCTTCTGCTGTGCGCCGGTCGATATAGGCGGCGGAGCGCAGATCACGCAGATAGCGCTTTTGCAGCAGGTCGAGACGCTCAAGGCTGAGGGTGTTCTCGATCTCGGTGTCGCTCGGCAGGGTCAGATCGCCTTCCTCACGGCCACAAACCATGACGAGGGCGGCAATCTCACCGAGGTTGAGTGGCGCGCTGATCTGGCCGACCGAGAGGTTGGATACGGCGGCCTGAAACGTCGGGTTGAGATTGCCGAGCGTAACCTCGCCCATATCGCTCGATAGGTTGGATGATGAGGCATCAATCGCTGCCTGCATGGCATCGCAGTCAGCAATGTTCTTGGCGGCAGTGGCTGCGGCTGCAATACGCTCGCTGGCGCTTTGTCCCTCAACCGGCTCAAAAATCAGCTGTTTCAGGCTGACCTTGGTATTCTCGGCGGCCTTAGGTTCGCGGACATTACGGATGGCGAGCAGGTGCCAGCCGTCCTGAGTGCGTACCGGTGGGCTGATCCGGTTGACGCCAATACGCGGCAGGATCGCGTCAAGCTCGGGCGCAAGCTGACCGGGCTGGACCCAGCCGAGGCTGCCGCCATTCTGCGCGCCGACACCACGGGAGAACTGGGCGGCCACGGCGACGAAGGGCGCGCCCTGACGGATCTGCTCCAGCAGACGCCGGGCGAGGGCTTCTACCTGTTGGGATTGCGACGGATCATCGACCGGCAGGAAGATTTCCTGTACCAGATAGGCGGTCTGGGTCTGTTGCTGGCGGATCTGGTCGCGACGAATTGCGATGTCATCCTTGCTGATCGACACCTGCCGGTTCAGGCGCGCCTGAATTACCTTGCGCCATGCCACGTCAGCACGCATCTGGTCCCGCAGGCTCGACATGGGAATGCCGAGACCATTGATCATGCTTGCAAAGCCTTCCGGGGTCATGCTGTTGCGTTCGGCCATGAGGCGCAGTTCCTCATCCAGCTCTTCTTCCGTGACCTGAAGTTCGAGGCGCTTGGCTTCCTGCAGCTTCAGTTTTTCGTCGATCAGGGTCTGGACCACCTGTGGCTGCAGCCGCGCGCGGATTTCCTCGCTGTCCTGCAAGCCGGCAGCGCTGATGGCGATGGCCATGCGGTCACGCAGGTCGGAGAAAGAAATCACATCGTCATTGACCACGGCGGCAATGCCCGCTACCTGCGCATGAGCAGGCGGGGCTGCAAAGGCCAGTGATGCGCTGAAGGCGATGGCTAAAAATATCGCCTTTACAATGTGTTGTTTGGTGTTTCTGAACATTGTTTTTGGTTTTTCTGTTGCGTGTTTTTTGCTATCCATCCTCAGATTGCAGCAGGGCGGCGAGGCCGGTCAGGATGCTGCAGATGGCCGGGATAGAGGCGGCGATTGTTGGTGGTATGGTTTCCGATGTGCCGAGAGCCTGTGCCAGATCGCGCAGGAAGAAAAAGCCGAAACCGGTCATAAGCCCTGCGGCGACCAGCATCAAGGTGCCGCCACGCCGCGGCGGGCGCAGCGAGAAGGCGGCGGCAATCAGCACCATGCCCGCGAACAGCAGCGGTTCGGCGAGCAGGCCGTAATAATGCAGTCGCGTACGGATGGCGGAGAAGCCGGTTTCCTCCAGCGTCCTGATATAGTCAGGCAGCGCCCAGAAGGAAATCTGGTCCGGCTGGGCAAAACTTTCCTCGATCGTATTGGCGGTGAGATCGGTGTTGATGCGATAGCCCTCAACCTCGACCGGCGCACGCCCGGGTTCATTGATCCAGGCATGGCCGAACTGCCATTCGCCATTGACCAGACGGCCATAGGTGGCATCGAGCCTGCCCATGAACTGGTCGCCCTCGAAGAACAGGGCGACCGCGTCGCTGATCTCCATGGTTTCCGGCTTGATATTTTCGGCATGGATGATGGTTTCGCCCTGCGGATTGGCCTGACGCAGCCAGAGACCGGAGGCGGCGAGGTTGATCCCACTGGTCTGGCCCCGGAAATAGCGGTTTTCCTGTTCCACGAATTTGGTGATCAGGACCGAGGAAAACGGATTGATAACCGTGATCTTGACGATGCCGAAGCCGAGACCGATCACCAGTGCCGGCAACAGGAACTGCCAGGCCGAAACCCCGGCGGAGCGGGCGACGATCAGCTCCTGACTGCGGGTCAGCTTCCAGAACGCGTACATGGCGCCGAACAGGATGGCGAGCGGGATGATCTGCTGGCCGACCTCGGGCAGTTTCAGCAGGCTCATCTGCAGAACGGCAAAGATGTCCAGTTCCGCCTTCTTCGAGGCCCGCCGGAACAGCTCAAGGGTATCGAACAGCAGCACAACGCCGAGCAGCATACCGAGCATCAACGCCACGTAACCGGCAAAGGTACGACCGATATAGCGGTACAGGGTGAGCGGCAGTTTGTTCAGCATGGCCTAACCCTCCCGCTGTGGGGCATAGGCCGGGCGCGGGCCAAGCGATGTTGAGCCGGACGTATGGCCGGTATCGCCATCATTGCCGCGTGCCGGTGGTGGCTTCCGGTGCAGCAACCGGGTCAGGGAGCCGGTCAGCACCAGCAGGGAGACAGCGGTTGCGGTCAGCGGTACGGCATACATCAGCGTGACACCCCACCAGCCGCGATTGGCCGCATCGCTGAGGCCGAGGGTAGCCGCCTCCAGAATGATCAGCATCAGAAAGGCAAAGGAAACCCGCTTTGACTGCCCGCGTCGGTTGAATTCACCGGTCAGCAGGATCGCCAGCAGGCTGAGTGGTATTGCGAGGCCATAGAGCGGTTGCGACAGCTGGCTGTGTGCCTCGGCCCGATAGCGGCGCATGGTTTCCGCATCGGTCGGTTCTTTCGGGAACAGCAGCTGCCACAGGGTACGCTCGCCGATTTCCGGGATCGGTTCTTCGGCATTCTTGGTAAACAGGGCGAGGTCGATGGTGTAGCGGTCGAACGAGAGCTGCTGCAATCGGCCCGGCTGCTCGGTTTCTTCCTGCCTGACACCGTTGAACACGATGACCTGTGGCCCCTGTGGCCCTTCGCGCAGCTGGCCGCGCTCGGCCATGATCACCACCGGCTTTGCCGGATCGCGGGTGTCCTGAAACACGATGCCATGCAGAACGCCGCGCTCCTCACGTTCGCGGACATAGAGGGTCATGTTGCCGCCGAGGGAGTTGAAGACGCCCGGGCGGATCAGGACATCGGAGAACTGTGCCGCCAGCTGTTCCTGCTGCAGGGTGAATTGCCATTTGGCGCTCGGCTGGGCATAGGTGTGCAGGGCCATGAGGGCCAGCATGATGCCGATCGACAGGAACAGGGCAGGTTGGGCCAGTGTCCACTGGCTGATGCCGACGGCACGCATGACAACAAGTTCAGAATCGTTGAGCAATTTGTTGTAAACAAACACAATTCCGACCCCGGCTGCGATCGGCAACAGTACAGTCAGGAAGTTGGGCAGGGTGAACAGAACCAGTGCCAGAAACTCGGCCAGTCCGGCCCCGCCATTGACCGCCAGTTCGAGAAACCGCAGGGACTGGGTCAACCACAGGGCAACCGCCAGCGTGATCAGAATCAGCCCGGTCGCTGTCATCAGCAGGGTCAGAATGTAACTGTACAGACGCGGCACTTCTAATTCGTCTCTGTAGCGGGTCCGGCATCAGATCTGTGATCACAGCTGCGGTCACAAATGGATTGCCGTGCATTTTGTCTCGGGCCCGGCGTTTTTATGCGGTTGGCCCAAGCGAATGCTTGTTTCACCGCCAAACATGGCTACCCTATGGCGGTATTAGCAAATTAGAGCGTTACGGGCATCGTCTGATTGCGTGCAGCCGTTATTCTCTATCATCCTGCCGGGACCGGTTCTCAGGTCCCATATGGTGCATAAATCATTGTCAGGCTAGGGAAAGCTGGGATTTTTACAGCTCTCCAGTCTCGCCACCGGTTCTTGATTGAGGGGTTTTTGCCTTGTTGAAAGTTAGTTTCTCGGATCGTTCCCTGCCTAAATCCGGCAGTCTGGTCATCCCTGTATTTGCCGATTCTGTCCTCGGAACGGCGGCAAAGGAACTGGATGAGGCTTCCGGCGGCTATATTTCCGCGGTCATGAAACGGCGTGACTTCACCGGTACCGCAGGTTCGGTGCAGGTGGTGACCAAGCCATCAGGGCTCGATTATGACGAGTTGGTGCTGGTCGGCCTCGGCAAGGCCAGCGCTGTTACCGATATGGCGGCAGAAGAGGCCGGTGGCCGATTGTTCGCCAGCCTTGGTGAGATCAAGGTAACCGACGCGACCCTGTTGCTTGAAGCACCGGACGATATCGCCATCGAGTTGACCGAACTGGCCGCCCGCATCGGTTTCGGCTGTGCGCTGCGCGATTACAGCTTTGAGAAGTACAAGACCAAAAAAGCTGACAAGAAATCAGAGAAGTCAGACAAGGGGCTGAAAAAACTGAAAATTGTCGCTGATGGTGCGGCGAAGGCGCGGACGCTTTACACCGGCTATGAGGCCGTGGCCGATGCCGTGCATTATGCCCGTGATCTGGTCAGTGAACCACCGAATGAGCTCTATCCTGACGAGTACGCCAAGCGCGTTGCCAAGCTCGAGGAGCTGGGTCTCGAGGTCGAGGTGCTGGATCAGAAGCAGCTTGAGAAACAGGGCTTCAAGGCATTGCTCGCCGTTGGGCAGGGCAGTGACCGCAACAGCGCCCTTGTGGTGATGAAGTACAAGGGGCTGGAGAGCGGCAAGGCTTCAAGGTCGAAGGGCAAGTCCAAGAAAGAAAAAGAGTTTTCGACCGCGCCGGTGGCTTTTGTCGGCAAGGGCATCACCTTCGATACCGGTGGTATTTCACTGAAGCCGCCTGCCGGTATGGGCGACATGAAATGGGATATGGCCGGGTCTGCCGCGGTGGTCGGCGTCATGGCGGCACTTGCCGGGCGCAAGGCCAAGGTCAATGCGGTCGGTGTTATCGCGCTGGCGGAGAACATGCCATCGGGCAAGGCAACCCGTCCGGGCGACATCATCGGCTCGCTCTCCGGCCAGTCGATTGAGGTGCTGAATACCGATGCCGAGGGCCGTCTGGTTCTGGCCGATGCCCTCTGGTACACCGAAGATCGCTTCAAGCCGCAATTCATGGTCGATCTGGCAACCCTGACCGGCGCCATTCTGGTAGCGCTCGGCAAGGAATTTGCCGGTATGTTCACCGACAATGACGAACTGGCCGGGCGGTTGAGCGCGGCCGGGTCAACGGTAGGCGAGAAGGTCTGGCGCATGCCGCTGGACGATGCCTATGACAAGATGCTGGATACCGCTGCTGCCGATATGAAGAATATCGGCGGGCGTGACGCGGGCAGTGCCACGGCGGCACATTTCCTCAAGCGCTTCGTCCGTGAGGTGCCATGGGCGCATCTGGATATTGCCGGTATGGCCTGGTCAGAAAAGACCACGCCGCGTACGCCCAAGGGTGGCACGGCATTTGGTGTCCGTCTGCTTGATCAGCTGGTCCGGGACAATTACGAAAAGTAAGCACATTCAAGGTCTTGTTCTGAATGTCTGATGTAAAATCGCCGACCGAGATACGGTTCTATCACCTGCAGCGTATGCCGGTGGAGCGGGCGCTGGGCATGATCCTGCAACGCATCATGGATCGTGGTCAGCGCGCACTTGTCTATGGCGGTTTGCCGGAACATCTAGCTTCGCTCGACAAGGCGCTCTGGGCCGGTAATCCGAACGGCTTTCTGCCGCATGGTCTGGCCGGTGATGCGGCAGCGGAGGCGCATATTGCTGACCAGCCGATCTGGCTCACCGACCAGCTGGGCACTGATGGCGTGCCGCCGAATGCCGCTGATATTCTGCTGCAGATCGACGGGGCAACCGCCGATGCGGCGGCCATCGGGCCCTATGCCATGTGCTGTGATCTGTTCGATGGCCAGAACGAGCAGGCGGTGGCCGATGCCCGCCAGCGCTGGGTCAGTTACCGGGATGCCGGTTTCGCGCTCAGCTACTGGCAGGAAACCCCGAATGGCGGCTGGGAACAGAAGGCGGCGCATAGCCCGGATGCATAATCCATCTGAGGCTTGCGGCAGCGCCTTCCCATGGATATAACCGCCCCGTTAAACAAGTGGTCGGGCGATCAACACTGTTCGACCCGTGCTTCCCATCAATCCAACTAGCATGAGAGAGCGTCCCCATGGCGGTCGAACGCACATTATCAATTATCAAACCCGATGCCACCCGTCGTAACCTGACCGGCAAGATCAACACCCGTTTTGAAGATGCCGGCCTGCGCATCGTCGCTCAGAAGCGGACCCAGCTGACCAAGGCTGAAGCCGAAGGCTTCTACGCCGAGCACAGCGAGCGTCCTTTCTTCGGTGATCTGGTGACCTTCATGATTTCCGGTCCGGTTGTTCTGCAGGTTCTGGAAGGCGAAGGCGCCATTGCCAAAAATCGCGAGATCATGGGTGCAACCAACCCTGAGAACGCCGATCCGGGCACCATCCGCAAGGATTTCGCCGAGAGCATTGAGGCAAACTCGGTTCACGGCTCTGATTCACCAGAAAGCGCAGCCCGCGAAGTAAGCTACTTCTTCGCCCAGACCGAGATTGTCGGCTGATCGTTGCTTCCAGTGATGTGAAACAAGAAAAGGCGACCGGATATCCGGTCGCCTTTTTGTTTTGCAACAATGTCTTATGGGATTGTTTTAGAGCAGGGTAATGCCCATAAGCGCAACTACGATAACCACAGCGATGGTGGCATAGGTTGAACCCTTGGTGAACCACTTCCAGCCATTCTGGGCGCGCTCGAGATCTTCGGCTGAAACCTGTTGTGGTTGTTGTGTACCGGCCATTGTCTGTCTACCTGCAAATGAATTTGTGTAACGGGTTACGGTGTCTGAACACCGCATGACTGATTTATGGTGCCTGTCGGCGAGCCATGCAAGCCAAACAGGTACCGGTTAGTGATCTTTTACGCGAAGGTTGCGCGGTTCCGGTCGAGGGTGACCCCGCCATTGGCCAGCATGGCCAGCGCTTCCGGGTAAATCTTGTGCTCAAGCGTTAGAATCCGGTCGCTCAGGCTGTCGGGGGTATCGTCAGTGAGCACAGGAACCGAGGCCTGCTGGATGATCGGCCCGCCATCCATCTCGGCGGTGACGAAATGCACGGTACAACCGGCAATGCGCACTCCGGCGCGGATCGCCTGACCCTGCGCATCCAGCCCCTTGAACGAAGGCAGCAGGCTCGGGTGGATATTGATCAGCTTGCCGAGCCAGCGATCCACCAGCCATGGCGAGAGCAGGCGCATGAACCCGGCGAGGCAGACAATCTCGATATCCGCACTACGCAGGCTGTCGTCAATCGCAGCCTCGAAGGCCGGTTTGTCAGCAAAATCCTTGCGCTCGATCACCCGGGTTTCAATTCCTGCCTCTTTGGCGCGTTGCAGGCCATAGGCATCGGGTTTGTCAGAGATAACGAGGGCGATTTCCGCCGGGTACTGTTCGGCGCGGGCGGCATCGATCAGGGATTGCAGATTGCTGCCGCGACCAGAGATCAGCACCCCGACGCGCTTCTTCGTTTGGGGCTTGCTCATGCGGCAGGCTCCCAGGCAAGCCAGTCTGCATCCAGATTTTCGTAGCGAACCTGTGGCTCATCGCCGTCGCGTTGCTCAATGCGACCGATTTTCATGACGGTTTCGCCATTCTGTTTCAGCACGGCGCTGACCGCATCGGCCTGATCGGCGGGCACGGTCACAACCATGCCGATACCGCAGTTGAAGGTGCGGAGCATTTCGGTCGGGACGATATTTCCGGCCTTTGACAGCCAGCCGAATACCGGTGCCGGTTTCCAGCTGTTCATGTCGAAAACGGCGGTCACATCATCGGGCATGATGCGTGGCATGTTCTCGGGCAACCCGCCGCCGGTGATGTGACAGAAGCCATGCACATGCCCGGTTCTGAAGGCAGCGAGGCAGGAACGCACATAGATTTTGGTCGGGGCGAGCAGGGCGCTGGCGAGGCTCTGTCCGGCATCAAATGGCGCCGGTGCGTCGAGGCTCAGACCCTGCTGCTCGATAACCTGGCGCACAAGAGAAAAACCGTTTGAATGCAAGCCGTTAGAGGCAATGCCTAACATAACATCACCAGGACGGGTGAGGTCGCCTTTCAGCATTTCCTCACGCTCAACCGCGCCGAGAGAAAAGCCCGCGAGGTCGTAATCATCCTTGTCATAGAGACCCGGCATCTCGGCGGTCTCGCCACCGATCAGTGCGCAGTTGGCGCGGCGGCAACCCTCGGCGATACCGCTCAGGATTGCGCGGCCGGTTTCAACACTCAGACGCCCGGTGGCATAATAGTCGAGGAACAGCAGCGGTTCGGCACCCTGTACCACGAGGTCATTGACGCACATGGCGACGAGATCAATGCCGATCGTGTGGTGGGTATCGCTTTCAATCGCCAGTTTCAGCTTGGTACCGACACCGTCGGTTCCGGCGACCAGTATCGGGTCCTTGTAACCGGCAGCCTTCAGATCAAAGGCCGCGCCAAAGCCACCGAGGGCACCATCGGCACCGGGACGGGCGGTTGAACGGGCGAGTGGCTTGATTGCCTCGACTAGTGCGTTTCCGGCATCGATATCGACCCCGGCATCGCGGTATGTCTGACTGGTTCTAGTTTCTTGTGTCACGGTGGGTTATAGCTGGCTGACAAATGGGTGGCTGTTATAGTGCCCGCGAACATAACGGACCTTACGGCCAATGCAATGGCCGCAGATGCTTTGCGTGATGAGAATAGTAAAAAATCAGATACCAGCCCTGTTGACTGGCGCCCTGTTCCTCGTGGTTGTGCTCGGTTTTTCCGGCTTTGCCAAGGCTGAACCGTCGCTTGCAACCCTGCATACCGTTTCCGGCATCAATGTGGATGTTACGGCCAAGAACGCCGTGCAGGCACGTGAGCAGGCCATCGCACAGGCGCAGAATCGTGCGCTCTCAATCCTGCTGCAGCGTCTGACCCTGCTGGATAGTGTCGGTGCCTCGAAACTGGCCGAGGCCAATCCGGGCAATCTGGTGGAGAATTTCGAGATTGCCGGTGAGCGCAGCTCCAATGTTCGCTATCTCGGCGAGTTTACGGTCCAGTTCAAACCACAGGAGATCCGTCGCTTCCTGCGGGAGAACGGTGTCGGGTTCTCCGAAGCGTTCCGCCCGCCGATGCTGGTGCTGCCGGTACTGCAGGGTGATTTCGGCAACCGGCTCTGGGACTCCCCGAACCCGTGGCGCGATATCTGGCAGAACGCATCCGGCCAGTATCAGCTTCTGAGCCTGATGATACCGTCCGGCGGCCTCAATGATATGGTGGCAGGCAATGTGGATCAGGTCATGGCCGGGTCGGAAGAGGCGATTGTCAATTTGCGCAACCGCTATGGTGCGGAATCGGTTCTGGTTGCGGCGGCCCGTGTGATCCCGGCGTCAGATACAGCGCCGCTGCGTCTTGCCGTGGAATATACCGAGTTCGGGCGTGCCATCCGGGGTGAGGGCGTACGGGCCGGTGAACGTATCTTCGGCCTGATCGACACCACCTCGATCACCCTGTCGGCAAATGCCGGGGAGAGCGAAACTGAACTCATGTACCGCGCCCGTGCCGCAGTACTCGATCGCCTGAACCGTGCCTGGAAACAGGCCAGTGTCGTGACCCTGTCGACCGAGAGCGGGCGTATCAATATGGCGGTGGCGATCAGTTCCCTCGGCGAATGGCGTCAGGTACAGCGCCTATTGGCGAGCGAGACCGCGATTTCCGGTGTCACGATCCTGTCCATGGCCAAGAACCGTGCCCGCATCGCCGTTGACCATCTTGGCAGTGTCGGAGAGCTGCGTCGCCTGCTGGCCCAGAAGGGCCTGAACCTGTCGGCGGAGGCGCTGTCGGTCGATCCATCCCTTGATGGCGATCTGACCCGCAGCCAGCCACGCCTGATCGATCCGGTGACCAATGCGATCAATGATCCCCAGCGTCAGGGGGCAGTGATCTCGACCCCGACCTATCTGCTGACCCTGTCACGGTCCTGAGCCAACCTTTCTGCTGCCCCTAACATAGTGCTACCAGACCATGCTTGATCCAGATACCCAGCCACCGCGCAAGGCAACCATCCCGGCCAAGGACCAGCTGCGGTTCTGGGGACTGGCGGCGCTCGTCTTCATCGCGCTGGTCTGGCTGCTCAATGATGTGCTGCTGCCATTTGTTGCCGGTATTGCTCTCGCCTATCTGCTCGACCCGGTGGTGGAGAAACTGGCGGCTGGGCGCATGCCGCGCTGGCTCGCCGTGCTCTGTGTGCTCGGCAGCTTTGGTCTCGCCTTTATCCTGCTGATCCTGATTGCGGCACCGCTGATCAAGCAGCAGGTGGCCGACCTGATTGCCGCCATCCCGGAATATACCCGACAGATCAAGGATGTGATCGGTCCCCGGATTGCCGATATTACCGCCCAGTTCTCAAGCGAAGATGTGGAGCGGCTGCGCAGTGCCGCTGGTAACTATGCCGGTTCGTTCCTGTCATGGATCGGCGGCTTGATCGAGGGGATTGTCACCAGCAGTGCGGCGATTGCCAATATCCTGTCGGTGGTTCTGCTGACCCCGCTCGTGGCCTTCTACATGCTGCGTGACTGGCCGCATATAACCAAAATTGTTGACGACCTGCTGCCAAAGGAACATGCGCCGACCATTCGCGGTATCCTGCAGGATATTGACCGGACCATGGCCGGTTTTGTGCGCGGACAGCTGACCGTCTGCTTTATCCTCGGCTCATTCTATGCCATCGCGCTCAGCATCGCCGGGCTCAACTTCGGCTTTGTGATCGGCCTGACCTCTGGCCTGCTGTCCTTTATCCCCTATATCGGTTCCGGTTTCGGGCTGGTTGCCAGTATCGGTGTTGCGATCTTCCAGTTTCAGGACCCGACCATGGTTGGCATTATCGCCGCCATCTTCCTCGGCGGACAGCTGGTCGAGGGCAATTACCTGACCCCGCGTCTGGTGGGCGGCAGTGTCGGCCTGCATGATGTCTGGGTGATCTTTGCCCTGATGGTTGGCGGCTCGCTGCTCGGGTTTACCGGGCTGATGCTGGCGGTGCCGGTTGCGGCGATTATCGGGGTACTTATCCGCTTCGGTATCAGTCGTTACAAGCAATCCGCCGTCTATCAGGGGGGCGAAACGGTTGAGGCTGCCCCGGCGGTAAGCGAGACAACCGGCGCAGGCGAGAATGGCTGATACGATTTCAGCAGCCGACCAGATCGCCCTGCCGCTGGAGAATGCGCCACGGTTCGGGCGCGACGATTATATGGTCGGGGCGAGCAATGAGGCGGCTCTCGCCTGGTGTGACCGTTGGCCCGACTGGCCCGCGCCGGTTATCGTCCTCGTCGGCCCACCGGGTGCCGGCAAGTCCCACCTCCTGACCATCTGGCAACAACAGAGTGGTGCGGAAAACCTGCCGGTTGAGAAACTGGCACCTGACCTGATTGCCGAGATCGGCGGACGCGAACAACCGCCATTGCTGGCCATCGATCAGGCTGACCGGATTGTCGGTGATCCGGTGGCGGAAGAGGGGTTGTTTCACCTGTTCAACCATGTCCGGGCCGAGGGTGGCTCGATGCTGCTGACGGCGGCACAGCAACCAGCGCGCTGGGGATTGGCGCTGCCCGATCTGGAATCCCGGCTCAAGGCATCGCCGGTTATCACACTGGCGGCACCCGATGACGCCATGATGGCAGCCCTACTGGTGAAACAGCTTGCCGACCGACAGTTGATCGTCGGACAGGAAGTAGTGGATTACCTGCTGGCGCGGGTCGAGCGTTCCTATGCTGCCATTCGTGATCTGGTGGCGGCACTGGATCAGCTGTCGCTCGCCAAACACCGCCGGATTACCGTGCCGCTTGCACGGGAAATATTGAACGAACAAGATCAGTCATTGTTTTAGTGCCAGGGAGCATAAAATCATGGATTTGGGCCTGACCGGAAAAACAGCATTGGTATGTGCCGCCAGCAAGGGGCTGGGGCGCGCCTGTGCCGAGGCGCTCGCCGCCGAGGGCTGTGCCGTTACCATCACCGCCCGTGATGAGGCGCAGCTGATCGCCACCGCGCGCGAGATCGAGGCGAAGACTGGTCAGAAGGTTGGCTATGTCGCTGGTGACATCACAACAGAAGAAGGACAGGCGGCAGCACTGCTGGCCTGTCCAACGCCGGATATTATGGTCAACAACGCCGGTGGCCCGCCGCCCGGTGATTTCAGGGACTGGAGCCGGGATGACTGGATCAAGGCGCTCGATGCCAACATGCTGACCGCGATCATGTTGAGCAAGGCCGTTGTCGATGGCATGGCGGCGCGCAAATTTGGTCGGATCATCAATATCACCTCGGCGGCGGTCAAGGCACCGATCGAGCTGCTCGGCCTGTCCAACGGGTCGCGCGCCGGTCTGACCGGCTTTATGGCCGGGTTGGCGCGGCAACTGGCCGGTGACGGGATCACGATCAACAATCTGCTGCCGGGACCGTTCGAGACCGACCGGCTGAAAAGCACCCTTGGTGCCGTTGCCGACAAGACCGGACGACCGATTGCCGATGTTCGGGCCGAGCGTATGGCGCAGAACCCGGCGGGCCGGTTCGGTGATCCGGTGGAGTTCGGTGCTGCCTGTGCGTTTCTGGCCAGCGACAAGGCCGGTTTCATCAACGGGCAAAATCTGGTACTCGATGGTGGTGCCTTCCGGGGCACGCTCTGATCTATTGCCTGTCTTTCGCTAGTGGCTCGGGTCGATGATCCAGTCATCGGCCTTGCGGCGGACCTTCTGCCAGCGTTTTGTCAGTTTTGGATCCGCATGTTCCAGCGCCGTTCGCCAGATCGCCTGCTGTTCACCAAGGGCTGTTTCCGCATCCTGATTGCCGCGCAGTGAGGCATGTTCCGAGAGGCGTCCCAGCAGGTCGATGGCGGTGAACATATCATTCTGCTGCCCGAGCTTGTCCTGCAGCTTCGCCATTGCCTTAGTGGCTGTTTTTAGATGACTGGTTCCAGTCAGTTCACTCACAATATCAGCGACATAGCGCGTCTTTTTGACCTTGAGGCGGAACCGGTGCTGGCGTCTCGGTTTGAGGCTGTGCAGCCTCTGTCCGCGCCTGTCCATGCGGTCCAGCTGTTCTATCAGCCAGCGGGAGCCAATCGCTCTGAACTCCTGTTGCATGGTATTGGGCAGCCTGGTCTGGCCGGTGGCCAGTTGCGTCAGGCGTAACAGCAGATCGGCATAGCGTTGGTCATTCAATGCCGAGATCAGCCTTGCCCGCGCTTCACGTCGACAGGCGTCGGCGGCGGGCTGGAGGTAGTCAGCGATGTTGTCTTCATCATCCATATGACAGTGCCGGAGGTCGGGCAGGGTCTCGGACAGGAACACATCCCAGTTGCGCAAACTGCCGAGCTTGCCGCGCAGCCATTTGAGTTCGGTCAGCAAGGTGCCGCATGGTGAGGCTTCAAGTTGCGCACGCAAGGGGCGGGTGATCGCATCCAGTCGGCGGAGTGATACCCGCATCTGGTGCACGCCCTCGGGGCTGCTGTCGGCAAACACGACAAACTGGTTGGCCAGCAGATCGCCAAGGGTCTTTCCCGCTTGCCGTGCAAGGGCGGTGGCGGCGCTGTCCGTGGGTGAGAGTTGCGCCGGTTTGGCCTTTTGCACCACCGGATAACGGCCATCGGCGAGCCGGTAGCCCTGTTCGGCCTTGCTGCCCCCGGCCAGCCGGGCACCGCTTGCGGTGACGAGGATTTCGGCCAGCCGGTACAGAGTATTTTCATCGCCCTTTTTCAGCTCAAGCTCCACCTCGGCCAGAACCTGTTCTGCAGCACCGGCGCGCAGGACGCCGTGGTCATAGGCGATTTCGATCAGGGTGCCATTGAGGTCGATATTCTGGATATGCCGGGTGATATCGGTCTCGAACACCGGTTCCAGTGATCGGTGCCACTCCAGCGGCAGGGTGATGCTGTCGCCAAATGCCAGATCGAGAATTTCGGGCCGTGGTTCGGCATCGTTCAGCGACCATTCCCATTCCTGTCGCCGTGAACCACCGGCAAAGCCCTTGTCGCTACCGCGCCATTTCAGGTGCTGCAGCCATTGATCGCCCTTGTTGCGGACCCGCAGGGCGATGCCGTTCTGCCAGAGCAGGCGGTCGGGCGTATCGTAATAACGGCTGATCAGCTTCACCGCGCGGGGTGCCGCGGCTTTAATGTCCGGCAATCCGTGTTCGGCGAGTTGCTTCAGCCGGGCCGGGGGCAGGGTGAATTTCAGTTCGATTTCTTCACTGACCGCTGGCTTGGCCGTGCCGGTTTTATCGCCCTGCCTGATCTTGCCGGATGCGGCCATCGCTTACCCCGCCATGGCCATCAGTGATTTGGGTGTGCGGAACAGGGCCAGATCGCCTGTTGGCGCATCGGGCAGTGCGGACCAGTCCGGTATGTCGAGATCGAATACGGCCAGTGCGGCAGTCGGGTACTTCCGGCGCATGGCAATGGCACCCTCGCTATCCATATCGGCGGGTCTGAGCAGGGACAGGCCAAAATCATGCAAGTCAGGGTTGTGGGCAATGATCATGATGCTGCGCGGTGCCGTCTCCACCTGCCGCAGCCGCCGGATGAAACCCTCGACGCCACAGAGATACAGGCCGCGATCAATCTCGGCGGTAATGCTGGTACTCCATTTGCGTTCGGCCAGTTCCAGTGTGTCCAGTGCGCGGGTCGCTGAGGAGCACAGGATCAGATCGGGTAGCAGGCCCTGTTCCGCCATGAACAGGCCCATGGATTTGGCGGCACGAACCCCGCGTGGTGCCAGTGGCCGGTCATGGTCGGCCAGTTCCGGTTGATCCCATGCCGATTTGGCGTGGCGCAAGAGGATGAGCCGATGCCTCGGCCTGTCCTCATCCGGTTGTGCTGCTTCTGACATTTTCCTCACCTGTCTCCGGTTTGTTTATTATCGCTTGTTGATAGAACGAATATTAGCCAAGCAACTTGACCAAGTGTCTGTTTTCTCAGGCGGTTTATTGATGAAAAACCGTTTTTACTGTCGTTTGGCGCTGGTGATTGCGGCGTGTTTTCCTGTATATGTTTCCCAGCATACCATTGCAGCCTGCCGAATTCAGCACCCCTTTGTTGTGAGCATGACCGAAACACCATCCCTCGACCCCGCGCTAGCCAGCAATGAGAGTGCGGATGAATCCGGTGATTTCGATGGTGATATGTCGCTGCCGGATATGGTTATCGACCAGATACCGGAGATACAGCCGGGTGAGAATGCCCTGAAAATCCGCCCAGCAACCGGTCGTGATGCACCGGTGCCCGAGGCGATCGCAACCGATGATCCCAACCGGTTTATCAACCGTGAGTTGTCCTGGTTGTCGTTCAACCAGCGGGTGCTTGAGGAAAGTTATAACGCCAGCCACCCATTGCTCGAACGGGTCCGGTTCCTGTCCATCTCGGCCAGCAATCTGGATGAGTTCTACATGGTTCGCGTGGCCGGTCTGATCGGTCAGAAGGCGGAAGGTTTCAGGAAGCTGACTCCGGAAGGGCTGACCCCGTCGGAACAGCTCACCGTGATCAACCAGCGTGCGGCGGAACTGATGCAGGATCAGCAGACCTGTTACCGCACCCTACGTTCGGAGCTGGCGGAGCAGGGGATCAGGGTGGTGCGCACCAATGATCTCGAACCGGAAGACCTGAAATGGCTGGAGAACAAGTTTCTCGCCGATTTCTTCCCGGTGCTGACGCCGATTGCCATTGATCCGGCGCATCCGTTCCCGTTCATTCCGAATGAGGGGTTTGCGCTGGCGATCAAGCTGCGCAATGCCGACAGTGACGAGGATATGGATGCGCTGATCCCGCTGCCGAACGGGTTATCGCGCTTTATCCGGTTGCCCGGTGATGCCAGCGGTACCGCGCGTTTTGTCCTGCTTGAACGCATGGTTATCGAGTTTCTGTATCATCTGTTCCCGCCACCATTCGAACTGGTCGGCAGTGGAGCGTTCCGGGTGATCCGGGACAGTGAGGTCGAGCTTGATGAAGAGGCGGAAGACCTCGTCCGCACCTTCGAGAGTGCCTTGAAGCGGCGCAAGCGCGGTGAGGTGATCCGCCTGACCTTTGAACAGCGCATGCCCGCCGATCTGCGTGAGTTTCTGCGCGAGGAACTGGAAGCCGATCCCGAGGATTGCTTCGTCTTCGATGGTCTGCTCGGCCTTGTCGATACCAAGGAGCTGATCCTCGACGAGCGCGAGGATCTGCTGTTTCCGCCCTATCAGGCCCGGTTCCCCGAGCGTATTCGCGATTTCAACGGCGATTGCTTCGCCGCGATCCGGCACAAGGACATTCTGGTCCACCATCCCTATGAGAGCTTCGATGTGGTGGTGCAGTTCCTGCGGCAGGCGGCACGCGATCCGGATGTCATCGCGATCAAGCAGACGCTGTACCGGACCAGTAAGGACTCTCCGATCATCAGCGCACTGGTCGAGGCCGCCGAGGCGGGCAAATCGGTTACCGCCATGGTGGAAATCCGCGCCCGGTTCGATGAGGAAGCCAATCTGCGCTGGGCCCGCGACCTTGAACGCTCCGGCGCGCAGGTGGTGCTCGGTTTTGCCGATCTCAAAACCCATGCCAAGGTCTCTATGGTGGTACGCAAGGAAGCGCAGGGTTTGCGGACCTATGTCCACCTCGGCACCGGCAATTATCACCCGATCACGGCAAAGATTTATACCGACCTGTCATTCTTCACCTGTGATCCGATGCTCTGTTACGATGCGGCACAGCTGTTCAACTATATGACCGGCTATGCCAAGCCATCCCGGATGAACAAGCTGTCGATTGCACCGCTGAACCTGCGGGAGAAGCTTGAGCAGTCAATCAAGGCGGAGATCGAGCACGCCAAAGCGGGCGAGCCGGCAGCGATCTGGTTCAAGATGAACTCTCTGGTCGATGATACGCTGATTGATCTGTTGTATGAGGCATCGAATGCCGGTGTGAAAGTCGCACTGGTTGTGCGCGGCATCTGTTGCCTGCGGCCCGGCATCCCGGGATTGTCGGAAAACATCACTGTCTATTCCATCGTCGGTCGCCATCTGGAGCACAGCCGTATCTATTGTTTCGGTAATGGCCGTGGTCTGCCGTCGGATGAGGCGTTGGTAATGATCTCCTCGGCTGATTTGATGCCGCGCAATCTTGATCGCCGGATAGAAACCCTGGTCCCGATCGAGAACCGGACGGTGCACCGACAGGTGCTGAACCAGATTATGGTCGCCAATCTCAAAGACACCGAACAATGTTGGGTGATGCAGCCTGACGGGCAGTATGAGCGGTTCCATCTGCCCGAGGATGCCGACCCGAAAGAGCGGTTTTCCGCGCATCGTTACTTCATGACCAATCCGAGCCTGTCCGGTCGGGGCAGTGCGATGCAGGAACAACACCGTCCACCGACATTGAGCCTCGATGAACGGCGCAGGCGCTAGCGGCGTTTGTTAATGCGATGCTGTTCTTGCTCTCAGCGCTGTGCCACCGTATGACCACGGGGAACAGCCCGTAACCACACTGTATTTATGCCAGATCAGAACCCCGCGCCGCGCAAGTCCATTGACAATAATGACGACAGGATCGCCGTTATCGATATTGGCTCGAACTCCGTCCGTCTGGTTGTCTTTGATCGGCTTGATCGCACGCCGTTGACCCTGTTCAACGAGAAACAGATGTGCGGGCTTGGCCGTGGTCTTGCCAAGAATGGGCACCTTAATCCCGAGGGCAAGGCACTGGCGGCCAAAACACTCACGCGATTTTCCAGCCTGCTATCCAGGCTTGGGGTAAGCACTGTTTTTGCGACTGCTACTGCGGCGCTGCGGACGGCTGAAGATGGTGTGGAGTTTGCCAATAAGCTTCACCGTGATACCGGACTGGATATTGAGGTGATTTCGGGTGAGGAAGAGGCACGCCTTGCCGCCATGGGGGTTATCGCCGGGATGCCCGATGCCGATGGCATTGTCGGTGACCTCGGCGGTGGGTCGCTGGAGCTGGTCTCGGTTGCCGATCAACAGCATCCCCATCACACCAGCCTGCCGCTCGGCCCGTTCAAGTTCCCCGATAGCTTCAAGAACCAGAAAGAAGCAGCCGAATATATCCGCAAGCAGTTTGCCGCCTGTGACTGGCTGAAGGAAAAGCGCGGCAAGCGGCTATATGCGGTGGGTGGTGCATGGCGGGCCATTGCCAAGGCGCATATGGAGCAGGTCAAGCACCCGATCCATATCGTCCATGCTTATGCCATGCCCTATGCCGAGGCGGTGGATTTCACCGATCTGTTGTCGAAACAGTCACGCAGCTCGTTGGAAAAGATGTCGAGCCTGTCCAGTCGCCGGATTGATGTCATTCCCCATGCTGCCCTGCTGATGCGCGTATTGCTTGAGGAATTGCGACCGAAGGAATTGTCGTTCTCGTCCTATGGCCTGCGAGAAGGGCTGATGTTCGACCGTCTGGATGCAAAGCAGCAGGCGCTTGACCCCTTGCTCTATTCCTGCCGCTCGATCGAGGCGCGCAACAGCCGGTTTGACGGTTCGGCGGCACTGTTCCGCTGGACCAGAAGCCTGTTTCCCGAGGAGACCGCATCGGAAGAGCGATTGCGCCGGGCGTCCTGTCTGCTCAGTGACTTCTGTTGGGCTGAGCACCCCGACTACCGTGCCGAACATGCCTTCCTGCGGGTCTTGCGCTCGACCATGGTCGGCATCACTCACCCGGAGCGGGTCTTTCTGGCAACGGTGCTGCATCGCCGCTATGGCGGTAAGTTCGATGCCCATGCAGTTGCATCCCATGTGCTGGATGACCGTCTGCATCGTAAGGCGGAATTGCTCGGTAACGCACTGAGACTGGGGCAGAATCTGTGTGGCGGTGCTGAAAACGTACTCGATCACATGCCGCTCATTCTCAATGACAAGCGCCTGATCCTGCAGGTGCCGGCGGCATTTTCCGACCTCGTGACCGACGTGGTTGAGCGGCGTCTCAATGCCGTTGCCAAGGTTGTCGGCGTCAATCCGGCCATCGAGCCTTCGACGGACGAGGCGGCATAGCTCCTGCTGATGTCAGCTTTTGAATTCTGTCTAAAAATGGGCAGCTTTCTTAAAACGGGCGTATACGAACATGAGTGATTGACGCAAACAGGAGTTCTCCCCCATGCGCGCAGCATTTCTTCGTTCAGATTCAGTTGAGACCGTAACCCTTGAGGCAATTGGCGCCGCGACGGCAGCCAGCAAGATTGTCGCCAATGACAGCAACGAGCCGGGCGTGAAGCCTGCCGACCTCAGTGCCCGCATCGCCGCCGTGCTCAAGCGCGATGGTGCCAGCACCGATCCGGCCACCAAGGACATGACCGATTTCCTCAAGCGTATCGGCCCTGATCTGGGCATGGTCGCCTCGGCCCCATACCGCACTGAGCCATGGGCCCAGCGGGTTCATGGCATGATCCGCAACTCTGCCGGTCCGGCGGAAGAGCTGTACAAGCGCCATTTCCGAGACTCCGAAGTCCCCGCGAGCAATCCGGCAGCCCATGTGCCTGCCAAGCTCGAGAATACCTTTCAGGCACGCGCACAAATCTGATTGTTGCCCCTGATGCCAGACAAACAAAAGCCGCTGATAATCGCATCAGCGGCTTTTTTGTTGGCCCAAGCGTAATCTGGAGGCGTCAAACCTCGAACTCGACCACCTTGCCATCCTTCATCGCCAGCGCCAGTTCTCCGCGCATCAGGCGTTCGGCGGGCTCACCGAAGACGGCGCGGCGCCAGCCACGCAGGGCGGCAATATCCTTGGCATCGCCGGTGCCGTTGATGGCGAAATCAGCCAGCCCCTCAAGCTCGGAAGAGGTGGCAACCATCTTTGAGGCGACGCCATGGGCGGCACAGCGGCCTTTCAGCAGGACCTTGAGTAACTCAACCGAAGCAGCTGCCTTACTGTTGATCGGTTTTTTGCGCTCCAGCTTTGGACGTTTATCGCTCGGGGTATCCATGGCCTGTTGAATAACCTTTAGCAGGGCTTCTCCGGTTTTTCCCTTGGCATTGCCGCCGAGACCGCGAATACGGCCAAGGCTGTCAGCATTTGTCGGGCGCTGAGCCGCCAGTTCGAGGATCACATCATCACGCAGCACGCGGTTACGCGGCAGATTGCGTTGCTGGGCCTCGGTCTCGCGCCATGTGGCCAGCATCTGGGCGGTCAGGACGAACAGCGGTTCGGTACTGCGCAGCTTCAGACGCTGCCAGGCATCTTCCGGTTTCATCTCATAGGTTGCGGAATCGGTGAGAATATCCATTTCCTCACGCACCCATGCCTCGCGTCCCTGTTTGGCGATCTGCTTGGCAAGGTGTTCGTAGATCACCCGCAGATGGGTGACATCGCCGAGGGCATATTTGATCTGTTTCTGGGTCAGGGGGCGGCGCGACCAGTCGGTAAACCGGTTGCTTTTGTCCAGTGTCTGGTGAGCGATTTCCCGAACGAGCTGTTCATAGCCAACGCTCTCGCCATAGCCACAGACCATGGCGGCAATCTGGCTGTCAAACAGCGGGGTCGGAACTTTTCCCATCAGTTGATAGAAAATCTCCAGATCCTGCCGGGCGGCGTGGAAGACCTTGAGTATCTTGGGATTGGAGAGCAGGTCGAAAAGCGGTTGTAGGTCGATGCCATCGGCGAGGGGGTCGATACAGACGGCCTCGTCCTTGCCGGCGATCTGGACAAGGCAGAGTTTGGCGTAATAGGTGCTGTCGCGCAGAAACTCGGTATCAACAGTCAAGTAGGGCTCATCGCGCAAACGTTCTGCCAGCGCGGCGAGGTCGTCAGATTTTGTAATGACGGGCATACATATCCGTATGTGGTAACGGTCAGTGAATATTGTCGGGAATTTAAACCCAGAGCTTGTAAGCGACAAGAAATTCGCTCGTCGCTTCCGTTAACGTCAACCGTTACAACCGGTTCCGATGCCAGTTGATATGGTCCTGCATGAAGCTGGCAACAAAATAGTAGCTGTGATCATAGTCACGCTGCATTCTGATGGTTCCGGCAGTCCGTGTCTCGGCAATCGCATTGGCCAGTGCTTCCGGCTTTAGCAGTTCCAGAAACTGATCATCGGTCCCCTGATCGATCAGGATGTCTCGCGCCCAGCCCTTGCCATCCAGCAGCAGGGTTGAGTCGTGTTCCTGCCAGTCGGCTTCATTCGGACCGAGATAGGCGGATAGCTGTTTTCTGCCCCAGTCGGATGCGGTTGGATGGGCAATCGGGGCAAAGGCTGACACCGATTTGTACAAATCCGGTTTGCGCATGGCGAGGGTGAGGGCGCCATGCCCGCCCATGGAATGGCCGGTAATGCCCTGACGGTCAGGATCAATCGCAAATTCCTTCACCACCAGCTTCTGTAATTCACTGGTGATGTAGGAATACATGCTGAAATGCGGAGCCCAGGGTTTCTCGGTCGCATCAACATAGAAACCGGCACCCTGACCGAGGTCATAGGCGTCGTCATCGGCGACATTTTCACCGCGCGGGGAGGTATCTGGAAAGATGATGGCGATACCGGCCTCGGCAGCCCATGCCTGTGCGCCTGCTTTGGTCATGGCGTTTTCATGGGTGCAGGTGAGGCCGGAGAGGTACCACAGACATGGCACTTTGCCGTGCTCTGCCTGTGGCGGCATATAGACGGCAAAGGTCATCTCACCGCGACAGGCACTCGACTTGTGTTTGTAAACGCCCTGAACGCCGCCGAAACAGCGGTTCTCCGAAACGAGTTCCATTGGAAAGTTTCCTGGTTTGTCTTGTGTGACTAGCTGGCGGGATCAGTAGGTGACGACAGCGCGGATCGACTTGCCCTGATGCATCAGGTCAAAGCCCTTGTTGATGTCTTCCAGCGGCATGGTGTGGGTGATCATCGGGTCGATCTCGATCTTGCCTTCCATGTACCAGTCGACGATTTTCGGCACATCGGTCCGGCCACGGGCACCACCGAAGGCCGTGCCGCGCCAGCTCCGGCCAGTAACCAGCTGGAACGGACGGGTGGAGATTTCAGCACCGGCAGGGGCAACACCGATGATAATGCTCTCGCCCCAACCCTTATGGGCGCATTCGAGGGCATTGCGCATCACCTGCACATTGCCGGTAGCATCAAAGGTGTAATCGGCACCGCCCTTTGTCAAATCCACGAGGTAAGGGACGAGATCGCCTTCGACCTGATTGGGGTTGACGAAGTGGGTCATGCCGAAACGCTTGGCCATATCGACCTTGCCTTCGTTGAGATCGACGCCAACGATCATATCGGCACCAGCGAGGCGCAGACCCTGAATGACATTGAGGCCAATGCCGCCAAGGCCGAACACGATACATTTCGAGCCGATTTCAACCTTCGCGGTGTGAATCACGGCACCGATGCCGGTGGTGACGCCGCAGCCGATATAGCAGACCTTGTCGAACGGCGCGTCGGAGCGGATTTTCGCCAGCGCGATTTCCGGCAGTACCGTGTGATTGGAGAAGGTAGAGCAGCCCATATAGTGCAGGATCGGCTCGCCATCGAGATTGGTGAATCGGGAGGTGCCATCAGGCATCACGCCCTGACCTTGGGTAGTGCGGATCGCCTGACACAGGTTGGTTTTCGGATGCAGGCAATATTCGCACTCACGGCATTCCGGGGTATAGAGCGGGATTACGTGATCGCCGGGCTTGAGCGAGGTGACGCCTTCGCCGACTTCCAGCACGATCCCGGCACCCTCATGGCCGAGAATGGCCGGGAATGCGCCTTCTGGATCGGCGCCGGACAGGGTGAACTGGTCGGTATGGCAGATACCGGTTGCCTTGATCTCGACCAGAACCTCACCCGCCTTCGGGCCTTCCAGATTCACTTCTTCAACCGACAGGGGTTTGCCTGCGGCATATGCTACGGCGGCGCGTGTTCTCATGGGTAGTGTCCTCGGATTGGGGCTCGAAAGCTGGTGAATCCAGCAACTTATGAATAGGGCGGTATACATAATCGAAAATCCGCCACGGGTAAATTGCTGTCACAAGTGTAATGGTGGCTTGACTTCGCGTGGCGAACGGTGTGGTTTCCCGGCAATCAATCCCTTTTCCGTCCAGACTTGGTAGCAATCAATGACCATGCACGCCTATCGTACCCATACCTGTGGTGAACTCCGCGCCGATCATGTTGACGACACCGTCCGCCTGTCCGGCTGGATCAATCGCAAGCGCGACCATGGTCAGCTGCTGTTTATCGATCTGCGCGACCGTTACGGCATCACACAGGTTGTCACCACGGTGAACAGCGATGTGTTCAAGGCACTGGAATCAGCCCGGCTGGAAACTGTCATCACCGTGACCGGCAAGGTGGTCAAGCGAAGCGCCGAGACCACAAACAGCAATATCCCGACCGGCGAGATCGAGGTTCAGGTGCTGGAACTGGAAATCCAGTCCCATGCCGATACCCTGCCGCTGCAGGTCAATTCCGATGAGGATTACGGCGAGGAAATCCGCCTGCGCTATCGTTATCTCGACCTGCGCCGGGCCAAGATGCAGCGGAATATCGAGCTGCGTTCCAAGGTTATCTCGTCAATCCGCCAGCGCATGATCGATCAGGGCTTCATGGAGTTCCAGACTCCGATCCTGACCGCATCTTCCCCCGAGGGTGCCCGCGATTATCTCGTGCCGTCACGGGTTCATCCCGGCAAGTTCTATGCCCTGCCACAGGCACCACAGCAGTTCAAACAGCTGCTGATGATGAGCGGTTTCGACAAGTACTTCCAGATCGCCCCATGTTTCCGCGATGAGGACAGCCGCGCCGACCGTAGCCCCGGTGAGTTCTATCAGCTCGATTTCGAGATGAGCTTTGTTACTCAGGAAGATGTCTTCAATGCCATCGAGCCGGTGCTGCACGGTATCTTTGAAGAATTCTCCGACTTTTCCGGCACCAAGCGCGCTGTGACCAAGCCGCCATTCCCGCGTATCCCGTTCGATGAAGCGATGCTGAAATACGGTTCCGATAAGCCGGACCTGCGCAACCCGCTGGAAATCGTCGACGTGACCGAGATTTTCGAGCGTGACGATGTTGAGTTCAAGGCATTCAAGGGCGTGATCGCCAATGGCGGCGTCGTCCGTGCTCTGCCGGTGCCCGGCGTTGCCGACAAGCCGCGCAGCTTCTTCGACAAGCTGAATGACTGGGCGCGCGGTGAGGGGGCTGTGGGCCTCGGCTACATCACCTTCGCCGATGGCGAGGGCAAGGGGCCGATTGCCAAATTTGTGCCACCAGCGGCTCAGGCGCAGCTGAAAGAACTCGCCGGTCTCAAGGATGGCGATGCTGTGTTCTTCGCCTGTGACAAACCGGGCGCTGCGGCCAAGCTGATTGGCGCTGCCCGCACCAAGATCGGCCATGATCTCGAGCTGATCGATCCGAACGAATACAAGTTCTGCTGGATCGTCGACTTCCCGATGTATGAAATGGATGAGGACACCGGCAAGATCGAGTTCAGTCACAACCCGTTCTCCATGCCGCAGGGTGGTCTCGAAGCACTGGAAAATCAGGACCCGCTCACCATCAAGGCGTATCAGTACGATATCGTCTGTAACGGCGTTGAGCTGTCTTCCGGTGCCATCCGGAACCACCGCCCCGACATCATGGTCAAGGCATTCGACATTGCCGGTTATCCGGAGAGCGTGTTGGAAGAGCGCTTCGGCGGCATGCTGTCAGCCATGAAGTTCGGCGCCCCGCCGCATGGTGGTTCCGCACCGGGCATCGACCGTATTGTCATGCTGCTGGCTGATGAGCCGAATATCCGTGAGGTTATCACCTTCCCGATGAACCAGAAGGCGGAAGACCTGCTCATGGGGGCACCGGCAGAGGTTGAGCCAGAGCGCCTGAAAGAGCTGCATATCAAGCTGAACCTGCCAAAGGTCAAAGTAGCCGAAGCCAGCTAACAGGAAAGGCCCGGCGCAATGTTCGGAAGTGACAAAAACGCTCAAGACACGCTGAAGCAACTGCTGTCCGCGGTCGAGCGGATTGAGCAACGGCTCGACGGTCTGGATCAACGTCTGAACATGCTGGCCCAGCGCGATGTGCACTGGGGGCTGGTCTTTGCTACCCAGCAGCTTGAGAACCGGCAGATACTCTCGGATCGTCTCGGGGTTTCCAATGGTTGGCTGCCGCCGACGCGTGGTTGGGCGGCATCGCCTGACTTCCTCATGGTGGTCGCGCGCCTTGTTGATGAGGTCCAGCCGACCAATGTGGTCGAGTGCGGCAGCGGTGTTTCCACCATCACGCTGGCAAGGCTGCTGGCGGGCCAGTCCGACTGCAATATCGTCAGCTTTGATCATAATGAGGCATTCGCCAACCAGACAGCCGCCCTGTTGCAGGAACGCGGCTTGCCCGATGGTACGGGCCTGACCATTGCCGCGGCCCCCCATGTGGAGCATGTGATCGGTGGCGAAACCTTCCTCTGGTACCAGACCGAGGGCGTGCCGCTCCCGGAACAGATCGACCTGTTGCTGGTTGATGGGCCGATTGTCTCCAGTGACAATATGCTCGCGCGTTATCCGGCCCTGCCATTGCTGCATGACCGGTTGAGCGACAAGGCGGTAATCGTGCTGGATGACGCCAACCGTCCCGGTGAACAGGCGACTCTGAAGCGCTGGCTTGAGGAATTCCCGGCATGGACATGTGAAATGGTCGGCACGGAAAAAGGTACAGCAATCCTGCGCCGAAAATGACCGGGACAGGTTAAGCCTGTTTTCAACGATTGTCGGTCTGGCGATCCCGTGGCACACTTCCCATGTAGATAGTGGATGAATTCTACAGGCGGGAAGATGCGGAAGCGGATGCCAATGACTGACCAGAACCGAAATTATCGTGGAAAATCAACAGTTAGGTCTGTTGCTCAGGATCGCTCATTCTGGTTGTGGAGCGGTGCCGCGGTCTTGCTGGTCGGTGGTGCGCTGTTCTCATTCGCTGCCAATGCCGCTCCGGCCGCCGATGATCCGGCAGCAAAGTTTGCCGAGATTTTCCAGCCACACAAGGCAATCTACAAACTCACCATGACTGAGATTCGGAATCTGCAGAAGATTTCCTCGGTCAGCGGCGAGATGTTCTTCGAGTGGGGCGATGCCTGCGAGGCATGGACCACGACCCAGAAATTCCAGCTCGATTACAACTACACCGAAGGCGCCGGTCAGCGTTACGTCAGCGATTATTCATCATGGGAAGCCAAGGACGGGCAGAGCTTTTCCTTCACCTCCAAGAACCTGAACAATGGTCAGGTAAACCGGGTCTATCGCGGCAGTGCCGAGCGTGAGAAGAGCGGCAGCGGGGAAGTGGATTTCAGCCGCCCCGAGGAAAAGCAGATGCCGATCCCCAAGGGCTTTGTCTTCCCGTCCGAGCATACCTTCAAGCTGTTGCAGTCCGCCACGGCGGGCAAGAAGTTCTACAGTGCGGTGATGTTCGACGGCTCGGATGATGACGGCCCGATCCTGGTCAATGCGGTAATCGGCAACCCCATTGATGCCCTGACGGCGGATGATCAGGATAATGAAATGCTGCGCCCGGCTGGCTGGCCCGTACGCATGGCGTTCTTCGATTTCAACAATGACGCCTCGGAAGCGAATTACGAGATGACCATCACGCTGCTGGAGAATGGCATCGTTCGGGATATGGAAATCGACTATGACGAGTTTACGCTGAAGGGCGATCTCGTCACCATCGACGCACTCGACGGCTGCGAATAATCATTGTCAGCGTTTCTGACTATCCCGGTCTTTGGCGGCGGGCCGTTTTGTCGCCAGTGACCGCCCCTTGAGGATGGTGTCCTTGCCAAGCTTGCTGCGCAGGGTGTGCAGGGCATCCTCGAGTTTTCTGTGTTCATGCTCCGAGCGATAGGCGGCATCATGCTGATCCAATTCCAGATCACCGAACAATGCCTGCTGGGCCGTTGCCTCGCTTGAGGCGGCATTGCGCTGGTCGATCACGTCGAGGCCGACGCCGAGCAGGCGATAGGGCGTGCCGTCCGCCAGCTTGTAGAGCATGGGGTGGGCAGCCTGATACAGGGTCTCGGCGCTGCGGATGTCTACCGGCAGTGTCTGGCTGCGGGTGATGGTTTTGAACTGGGCTGTCTTGACCTTGAGGGTCACGGTCTTGCCCTCATGGCCTTTCTCCCGCAACCGGTCCGCCACCCGTTCGCTAAGTCGCCATAGATGGCTGGCGAGGGTTGCCGGATCGCTGATATCGGTATCGAAGGTGATTTCCGCCGATACGCTCTTGGTCGCCCGGTCGGGCTTCACCTCCCGGCTGTCGCGGCCATGGGCCAGATCATGCAGGCGCTGCCCCATCTTGCCATAGCGCCGGACCAGGTCGCTCTCGCTGCTGTTGCGGATATCCTGCAGGCTGCGGAAGCCGTCACGGGCCAGCTTTTCCTCGAATTTCTTGCCGACACCCCAGATGATGCTGACCGGCTGATTGGCCAGGAAACTGTCGGTTTCGGCTTGACCGATGATCGAGAATCCGCGCGGCTTGTCGCGGTCCGAGGCGATCTTGGCCAGAAACTTGTTATGGGACAGGCCGATTGACACCGTAATGCCATGGGCCTGTTCGATATCGAGTGCCAGCCGGGCGAGGGTGACCGCCGGTGAGTGGCCATGCAGGCGTTCGGTGCCGCGCAGATCGATGAAGGCCTCATCAATCGAGAGCGGTTCGACCGCAGGGGATACATCGAGCATCATCTGGCGCACCGCCCGACCGGTCTCGCTGTATTTTGCCATATTGGGCTTGATCACCACGGCATCGGGGCAGCGCTCCAGTGCCTTGAACATCGGCATGGCCGAGCGGACACCATGCAGGCGGGCGACATAACAGGCGGTGGCAACCACCCCGCGCTTGCCGCCACCGATGATCACCGGCTTGTCCTGCAGCGATGGATCGTCACGTTTCTCGACCGAGGCAAAGAAGGCATCGCAATCCAGATGGGCAATCGCGAGCGTGCCCAGTTCGGGGTGTCGGAGCAGGCGGGTGGACTGGCAGGATGGGCAGTGTTTCTTGCCGGCATCCTCATCGCTCTCCGAAAACCTGAGGCAATCGCGGCAAAGCGTGGTCATTTGCATGGAAAAGCGCTACTCTTGCCCTGTCTTGTCACTCTTGCTGTACCGTCATTGAATGCGTCGTCATCCCGCCGATCCTGATAGTATATCAGGCACGATCCTGTATGCGCCAAATTCCAGATTGTCCGCGCCGGTAAATCTGCCTGTACTGCCACCATTGCTGCCGGATGTGCCGTTGATCCTGATCGTCGAGGACAACAAGGTCAATCAGCGGCTCGTGCGGGATATTATCCGGGTGCAGGGCTGGAACAGCATTGAAACCGAAACCGTCGGCGATGCGAGACAGATTCTGCGCATGTTGCGGGTGCGCGGTGAGATGCCAGCGGCAATCCTGCTCGATATTCGCCTGCCGGATGAATCGGGTCTCGTGCTGGCCCGTGAACTGAAGGCCGACAGGCACTGGAAATCGGTACCGATCATTGCCGTTACGGCGCTGGCGATGAATAATGATGAGGGACGAATACTGGACGCCGGGTGTGATGCCTATATCGCTAAACCGATTTCCGTAAGCGAATTGACGGAAACTGTTCAAAAATATGTCTCGTCCAGTACACTGGCCTAGTATGTTTTTGGTTGATGCCTGATGATGGTGTTGTACCTTGAACGTTGTTCTTTTGCTCTTTTCCTATTGGCGCACCTATGACCGCTCGCGTCCTTGTTGTTGACGACGTATTGCCCAACGTGAAACTTCTCGCTGCCAAACTGCAGCGGGAATATTTTGACGTTGTGACGGCCTTTAATGGTCAGGAGGCGCTCCAGAAGGTTCAGGAAGAGAGCCCTGATATCATCCTGCTTGATGTTATGATGCCCGGCATGGACGGGTTTGAGGTCTGTGAGCGGATCAAGGCGGACCCGGAAACCGCCCATATTCCGATCGTCATGGTGACCGCGCTGTCGGATACTTCTGACCGTGTCCGTGGTCTTGAGGCCGGTGCCGATGATTTCCTGACCAAGCCGGTCAATGATGTCGCCCTGTTTGCCCGCGTTCGCTCCCTTGTGCGTCTGAAGATGACCATGGATGAATGGCGTCTGCGCCAGAACACCTCCGGTCAACTCGGTGTTTTGATGGGCGAGAACAGCCTGCAGGAAGAATCCTATGAGGACGGTTACGTTCTCGTGGTCGAGGACAGCGCGATTGATCGTGACAAGATCAACGAGACTCTGCTGCGCGACCGTCACCATGTGCGCGCAGTCGAGCGGGGCGAGGATGCCATTTCCGTCCTGCAGGAAGAGGATTTCGATCTGGTGGTCGTATCCCTCGCGCTGGAGAACGAGGATGGCTTGCGCTTCTGCTCGCATCTTCGCTCGAACGAACGGACCCGGCAGATACCGATCCTTGCGATTGCTGACGAGAGCGACCTCGAGCGCAGTGCCAAGGGGCTGGAGATCGGCGTAAACGACTATATCCTGAAGCCGATGGACCGGAACGAGTTGCTGGCGCGCAGCCGTACCCAGATCCGCCGTCGCCGCTATCAGGAGCGCCTGCGCCTGAATTACGAAGAGAGCCTGTCTCTGGCGCTGACCGACAGCCTGACCGGGCTGTTCAACCGCCGGTACCTGCTGGCGCACCTGCGGCGTCTGCTTGACCGGATTGCCGAGAACAAGAAGCCGCTCTCAACCCTCATTTTCGACGTCGATCACTTCAAACTGGTCAACGACAATCATGGCCATGCCGTGGGTGATGAGGTCTTGCGTGAACTGGCCCAGCGGGTTGCCAATGGCGCGCGCAGCTTTGACCTTGTCGCGCGTATCGGTGGTGAGGAATTTGCCGTCGTACTGCCTGACAGCGGGCTTGATACTGCTATGGCTGTCGCCGAACGCCTGCGCAAGAGCTGTGAGAGCCGCCCGTTTCGTGTCTCTGGTCCGGTCGGTGAACTCAACGTCACGATCAGTATTGGTGTTGCCTATGCCACCAGCCCGGATGAAAACCCGCTGGAATTGATCAAACGGGCGGATGAGGGGCTGTATATGGCCAAGCGCAGTGGCCGGAACAAGGTCTGTACGGTTGAAGACCTTGAGGTCGCGCGCCAGAAAGAGGCATCAATCGGCAAGGCCGGTGGTGAAGCCACTGCAACCTCGGATGATACCGCGCCGGTATAAGGCGGTTCGAGCCGCTCTACGGTTTTCCCATACAGCATTTCGGAAACGAAAAATGGCGGGATACGCTGATGCGCCCCGCCATAAAACAGTTTCCGGACAAGTCGGAACCCTGTGAAGCCTTATGGCTTACTTCATTTTCTCTTCTTTGAAGATGACGTGCTTGCGAACCCGTGGGTCATACTTACGGAATTGCATTTTTTCGGTCATCTGACGTGGGTTCTTTTTCGCCACGTAGAAATAGCCCGTGTCGGCAGTGCTGACGAGCTTGACGAGGATGGTTGCTGATTTAGCCATCGGTTTGGTTCCTTAAAAACAAAATGCGCTGCTGACCGACTACAAGGCTCCGGGGTGCGTGTCGCACAATCCGCGGACGATATAACGGCCATTTAGTAAATTCGTGAGCGGGAGATTTATGCTGCTATCCCACAGATGTCAAGAAAGGACACGCAGGGCAGGGATGATTTAACCCGGTTGAGCGCCCGGGATGCGGCAAATCACTGTTTCAGCTGATTGACAATAATGCCGGTTGTTGAGGCCGACTGAATTGAATCGCCGGTATTGCGGCTGGCGACGGTCGAACTGCTGCCGGAGCTGATTTCTGCAATCAGGCTTGGGCTGTTGATCAGCAGCTTGGCAATTTCCTGATCCTCGGTCGCGGCCTCGCTGTTTGGCGGGCAGGCCTTGCGACCGGCTGAGGCGATATTGACCACAAGCTCGTGGTTCGGCTTTACCTCGTGATTTTCATATTGCAGGTGATCATGCCAAATCATCCGGGTTGGCTTGGCGCGCTGGAGTACATCGGTCAGCAGCGGGCCGGTGGTACCGGCGCGGCGTAACTCGCCTTGGCTGGTGCAGATATTCGGCAGGATGCCAACATCATGCAGGCCATGACCATCGGGGGTGAAGATTTCCGACCATGTCACGAACAACTCGCCGTCATTGGGCAGGCGGGTGACGGTCTGGACGCTGCCCTTGCCGTATGAGGCGCTGCCGACCACGACGGCGCGACCGCTTTCCTGCAGAGCCGCGGCGACAACCTCGGCTGCAGAGGCGGAGCCGCCATTGACTAGCACGACAATCGGCGCGCCATTCAGGATATCGAGATCATCTGCGGAGAAACTCTGGAAGCTCTCGGGGTGGCGCCCGGCAGTCCGGATGATCCGGCCCCGTTTGATGAACAGGTCAGAGACGGACACCGCCTGTTCGAGCAGCCCGCCCGGATTGTTACGCAGATCAAGCACAACGCCGCGCAGATTATCGCCGAGGCGATGCTGGATCACAGCGATGGCGGAGCGGACATGGGCTTCTGTCGCCGCATTGAAGCGCTCAATGGTAACGATGCCGATATTGTCCTCGATACGACCGACAACGGTGTTCGAGATAACCCGCTCACGCAGCAGGCTCATATCCTCGACCGACTGGCCACCGCGCAGAACATCGACCATGACAAAGCTGCCGACCCGACCGCGCAGCTTGTCGCGCACCTGAGTGAGGGTGAGGTCTGCAACCTCCTTGCCATCAATCCGGCTGATGATATCACCGACCTCGAGACCGGCATGGAAGGCCGGACCATCGGGGAAGATGCTGCGAACGATAAACTGGCCATCGGTATGCTCGAAGGCGAGGCCGACACCGCCGAAGCCTTCACGCATCCGGCGCTCTTTTGAGCCGTTGCTGGCGCTGGCATAGCGCGAGAAACGGTCGAGGCGACTGGTCATGGCATCGAACATGGTTTCCAGCACCAGTTCGCGATCAACGCCGGACAGTTTCTGGGATTTCTGGCGGGCCGCATCAAGAGCGAGGGTCGCAACCTGCGCCCAGCGCTCGGCCTCTTCCGCGCCCGGCGTTTCGATCTGATAGAAGATGCGGCCATTATGGCTGACACTGACCCAGTCATCGGTTGCCGCGAAGGCAATGTCCTTATCGAGGCGGGCGAGGGCATTCAGGCCGTCCAGCGTCATATCCTGCAGGCTGATATGACGGAAGAACACTTCGGCAATGCGGGTGATCCCGGCGCTCAGGACGGCTGCCTCTGGCGTGGCCACGGCCATATCGGTTGTGGCAATGGCCTGGGTGTTGATGGCGGCGGTATGCTGTTGGAGCGGCAGGCTGTCGGTCGTGTTACAGGCTGCGAGAACAAGTCCGGCGATCAGGGTTGGGCGACCGATTGAAACGCCGGTCGCTATGCCGCGACGCAGACCGTTCACGACCCGGTCAATCAGGTCAATACGATCCTGTCCGTTGAGGCCCAACGCGTTGTTTTTCGAGATACGATCCGGAAACCACTGCATGCGAATCGTTATACCATCGATTCGGTTTCGATTCGCGGCAAAATTCAATCAGAGGTCTGTTCTTATTAACGTCGGCCTTTAGGTGTGGTTCCTTTGCCCTTTTTGTTCCGCTTCGGACCTTTTGTCGACTTCCTTGATTTTGTTGGATGTTTCCTGCCGTCTCGGCGTTTCGCGCCGCCTTCGGATGGAGCCTTGCCAAATTTTTCCGGCGAGCTGTCATGCAGCTCAAGATCGATGATGCCGGTGACCGGGTCAGCGCGTTTGATCGTGACGATGATCGGCTCGCCCATACGGAACTGGCGTCCCCGGCGGCGTCCTGTCAGCGAATGCTTTGCCTCGTCGTGAATGTAGTAATCATCCGGCAGGTTGCGGATCGGGATCAACCCGTCACCGCCGGTCTGGTCCAGCGTCACAAACAGACCGAAGCGACCGACACCGCTGATGCGGCCATGCTGCCTGCTGCCGATATGCTCACTGAGGTAGAGCGCCATATAGCGGTCATTGGCGCTGCGCTCGGCGGCGATAGCCTTGCGCTCGGTGGCGGAGATATGGATTGCGATCTCATCCAGATCGGTGGCGTCGGATGGCTGCAACCCGTCTTCGCCGAGCTTGAACAGATCAATCAGCGCCCGGTGTACGATCAGATCGGCATAGCGCCGGATCGGGCTGGTGAAATGGGCATAGTGCCGTAGGGCGAGACCGAAATGGCCGGTGCAGTTCGGGGCATAGCGCGCCTGTGCCTGCGCACGCAGGATCAGCTGGTGCACCAGTCGCTGGTCATCATGGCCCTCGACCTCTTCAATGACCTTGGCCAGATGAGCGGGCTTGATCACCTGTCCCTTGGCGAGCGTGATGTTCATGCCCTTCAGAATATCGCTGAGGCCATTGATCCGGTCGCGATCCGGGCTGTCATGGGTGCGATAGAGGGCGGGCTGCTGTGCCTTGTCCAGCGCCTCGGCGGCGGCGACATTGGCGGTAATCATGAATTCCTCGATCAGCCGGTGACTGTCGAGACGCGGGCGGGTGACGATTTCCTTGATGTGATTGTCATCATCAAAAACGATCACCGGCTCCGGCAGGTCTAGATCGAGGGTGCCACGGGCAGCCCGGTTTGCGGCCAGTACGGCATAGGCGGCATAGAGCGGCTCGATCACCGTTTTCATCAGCGGCTTAAGTTGCTTGCTCGGCTTGCCGTCACGGGCGTCCTGCGCTTCCTCATAGGTGATACGGGCATGGCTGCGCATCCAGGCGCGCTCGAACCGATGGGCGATCAGCCGCCCGGACTTGTCGATTACCATGCGGGCGGCAAGGCAGGGGCGGTCGCCATCCGGCCGGAGGGAGCAGAGGTCGTTTGACAGCCGTTCCGGCAGCATCGGTACGACCCGATCCGGGAAGTATACCGAGTTGCCACGTTCCTTCGCCGCTTCATCAAGAGCCGAGCCGCTGCGCACATAATGGGCAACATCGGCAATCGCGACGGTCAGCTTCCAGCCGCCCTTGTTGTCCTTCGAGGTGTCCGGCTCGGCATGGACCGCATCGTCGAAATCGCGAGCATCGGCACCGTCGATTGTCACGAGCGGCAGGTCACGCAGATTGACCCGGTACTTGTCATCGGCGGCTGGTGGTTCTGCCGTCTCGGCAATTTCCAGTGCTGCTTCCGGGAAATCGACCGGGATGTCATGGGTGGTGATGGCGATCAGGCTGACAGCACGCGGTGCCGACATATCGCCCAGCACCTCGATGACCTTGGCTTCCGGCAGGCCGAGGCGGTGCTGTTTGCGGCTGACCGGCTGGGCAAGGACGAGCGAGCCGGGCGTGGCACCATTGGCATTCTTGCTGCGGACGATGAAGTCGGATTTGGCCTTCTTGTCGGTGGGGCGGAGGCGACCGCCTTCCTCGCCCATCTCATAGATACCGATGATCCGGGCCGGTGCGCCGGGCAGGCGGCGCATGATCTTGGCGACAAAGCCGTTTTTCTGATTGCCGGAGATTTCCGCCAGTACCCGGTCACCGACGCCGAGGTTTGCCGCACGGCTGCCCTTGTCGGTGACAATAATCGGCGGCGGATCGGTGTCGTGCTCCCAGTTCACCGGACGAGCCAAGGGCTCGCCATCCATATCGGTGCCGGTCACTTCGAGTACAGCCACACGGGGCAGAATAGGGGCGTCGCGTTTAGCCAAGTGCCTCAGGCGCTCTTCTTGGTTTTGGTGGCCGCTTTTTTCTTCGTGGTCTTCTTCGCGGGGGCAGCCTTTTTCTTTGGCGCGGCTTTGGTTGCGCCTCCCTTGGCAGCCATTTTCTCGGCCTTGATCGCGATCAGTTCGATTGCCCGGTCGAAGGTAATGTCATCCGGGCTGTCCGCCTTGGTCAGCGATGCCATGACCTTGCCATGCTTCACATACGGGCCGAAGCGACCGTTGTTCAGCGTCACCGGCTTCTCATCCTCGGGGTGGTTGCCCAATTCGCGGATCAGGCCGGCAGGCTTGCCGCCGCTCTTGCTCAGCTTCTCGGCCATCATCTGAACCGCGTGGTTCAGGCCGATGGTCAGAACTGTGTCGTCAGCCGGTAGTGACTGATACGTGCTGCCAAGCTTGAGGTATGGACCATAGCGGCCAATACCGGCGGTAATCATCTGCTCGCTGTCCGGATGAATGCCCACATCACGGGGCAGGGACAGCAGTTGCAGGGCAATGTCGAGATCAATGCTGTTCGGTGACATTTCCTTGGGCAGGGAGGCGCGTGGCGGTTTTGGTGCCTTGCTCTTAGGCTTGCGCTTCTTGCCTTCGGCGGCTGCGGCCTCGGCTTCTGCGGCGGCTGCCGCTTCCTCTTCCTCGGACGGTCCGAGCTGGACATAGGCGCCGTATGGTCCCTGACGCAGGGTGACCGGCAGGCCGGTTTCCGGATCGTGGCCGAGCATCTGCAGCCCGCCCTCGATCACACCCTCGCCGGAGGTCTCGTCCTGTACTGCCAGTGTCGTCGTGTATTTGCACTCGGGATAGCGGCTGCAGCCGATGAAGCCACCGGTGCGACCGAGCTTGAGGCTCAGGCGACCTTCCTTACAGGCCGGGCATTCACGCGGGTTCTGTCCGTCCTGACGCTCGGGAAAGAAGTGCGGGCCGAGATTTTCGTCCAGCACATCGATAACGTCGCTGATCTTCAGATCCTGCGTGCCCTCGACCGCGCTGGAGAAGTTGCCCCAGAACTGGCTGAGCACTTCCTGCCACTGGGCGCGACCGCCGGAAATATCGTCGAGCTGTTCCTCGAGTTGCGCAGTGAAATCATATTCCACATAGCGCTCGAAGAAGTTCGACAGGAAGGCGGTAACCATCCGGCCCCGGTCCTCGGGCACGAAACGGCGCTTGTCGAGGATCACATAATCACGATCCTGCAGCACCTGCATGATGCTGGCATAGGTGGAAGGACGACCGATGCCGAGTTCTTCCAGTTTCTTAACCAGGCTGGCCTCGGAATATCGTGGTGGCGGCTGGGTGAAGTGCTGGTCCGGTTTAACCGTTTCGCGCTTCGGTGTGTCGCCCTTGTTCAGTGGCGGCAGGCGGCGGCTTTGCTCGTCCTCGTCATCCTCGTCGCGACCTTCCTGATACAGCTTCAGGAAGCCGTCAAAGGCGATGATCGAACCGGTCGCGCGCAGGGTCAGATTGCCGCTGTCATCGACCAGATCAATGGCTGCCTGATCAAGCACGGCGGATTCCATCTGGCTCGCCATGGTGCGCTTCCAGATCAGATCATAGAGCTTGAGCTGTTCGGGATTGAGGAACTTGCGCATCATGCCCGGGCGACGGCTGAGGTCGGTGGGGCGGATTGCCTCGTGGGCTTCCTGCGCGTTCTTCTGTTTCGATTTGTAGATGCGTGGGCTGCCGGGCACATAATCCGCACCATAATCCTGACCGATCAGGGCACGGCTCTGGCTGATGGCTTCCTGACTGAGCTGGATGCCGTCGGTACGCATATAGGTGATGAGACCGACCGTCTCGCCACCAATATCGACACCTTCATAAAGCTGCTGGGCGAGGCGCATGGTCTGGCTGGCACCGAGACCGAGGCGACGGGACGCATCCTGCTGCAGGGTCGAGGTTGTGAACGGCGCATAAGGGTTGCGCTTGGTCTGTTTCTTCTCGATCTCCGCGACCTTGAACAGACCGGCGGCAATACGGTCGGCGAGGGCCTTTGCCTCGGCCTCGTTGGAGATGCTGAGCTTATCCAGCTTCTTGCCATCGGCATGGGTCAGGCGGGCGGTGAAGGTCGCGCCGTCATCGGTGGTAAAATCGACCTCGATCGACCAGTATTCAACGGCCTTGAATACCTCGATCTCGGCTTCTCGCTCACAGATCAGGCGCAGGGCAACCGACTGCACGCGGCCTGCGGATTTGGAGCCGGGCAGCTTGCGCCACAGGACCGGCGACAGGGTAAAGCCAACGAGATAATCGAGTGCCCGACGGGCGAGATAGGCCTGAACCAGTGAATCATCCACCTGACGCGGATGCTCGATAGCATCCTGAACCGCGCGCTTGGTGATCTCGTTGAAGGTGATGCGATGCACTTCCTTGTCGTCGAGGAGCTTTTTGTCCCGCAGGACTTCCTCGACATGCCACGAGATGGCTTCTCCCTCGCGATCCGGGTCAGTTGCGAGATAGAGGCGCTTGGCAGACTTTACCGCCTGGGTGATGTCCTTGACCGTTTTGCCCGCACGGTCGCCGAGTTCCCAATCCATTGAAAAGCCGTCATCGGGCCGTACCGATCCGTCTTTCGGCGGCAGGTCGCGGATATGGCCATAGGAGGCAAGTACCTTGTAATCGGAACCGAGATATTTCTCGATCGTCTTGGCCTTTGCGGGCGACTCAACGATGACGAGATTGCTGGCGGACATGGGCGGCGTGTTCTTTCTAAACTGTTTTATATCTGGCCGGTCTGGGGGCTATCCATCGTGCTCTTGTCATGATGATCCGACCCGCGCAACCATATTTCCCGGGTGGCGTACCACCTGACCGGTCAACTCCAGTTCGGTCAGGATCGTCGCTACCTTAGGCGCAGACAAATTGCAGACGCGAATTAACTCGTCAACTGCTGTTGGTGAAGAGCTGAGCGCATTGAGGATGATCTGGTCATCTTCCAGAGACATAGGTGCGCTATCTGTTTCTTCAATGAAATCATGATCTTCAATGTCTCTGGCTGTGCTTTGAAACAGTGGCGCATCGGACTGCATAAAATTATCCGGGCGGTATTTTTCAAGCGCGGCGGCAGGATCAGCCATCATCGGCCGGATCACATCGAGCACATCATCAGCGGTTTCGGTCAGCACTGCGCCCTGCCGCAACAGATGGTTGGCACCGCTGCTGCGCGGGTCATAGGGGAAGCCCGGCACGGCAAAGACCTCGCGGTTCTGTTCCACCGCCCGGGTTGCGGTGATCAGGGTGCCGGAACGCCGCGCCGCTTCGACCACAACCACACCGAGGGAAAGGCCGGAGATGATCCGGTTGCGATGCGGGAACATCTTGCCCATGGGTTCCGCACCCCATGGCCGTTCACTGACAATCGCACCCTGTTCGGCGATCTGTTCATACAGTTTCGTATGTTGGCGCGGATAGATGACATTAGCACCACCGGCGAGCACGGCAATTGTGCCGGTTGCCAGTGCTGCCTCATGTGCCCGGCCATCAATGCCAAGGGCGAGGCCGGAGGTAATAGTCAGGCCAGCCTGTCCGAGGTCGCGGGAGATTTCACCGGCAAAGCGCTGGCCGTTTACCGAGGCGTTGCGCGAGCCGACAATGCCGATGCCGGGGCGGGACAGCAGCGCCGGATTGCCGATCACGGTCAGGACAATGGGCGCGCCGTCGATCTGGCGCAGAATTTCCGGGTAGCGTGCTTCACCGCGCACGACCAGATGGGCACCATGGCGGTTGATGCGATCCAGTTCGGCCCGTGCCATATCCTCGGGCGGGACGACCGGGCGTTTACCGCCGCGGCGTTTGCTCACCAGTTCCGGCAGGGTGGCGAGTGCTTCGATGGCGGAGGGGTAGCGCGCCAGCAACTGATCGGCAGCGGCGGCACTCAGATGTTCTGTTCGGGCAAGACGTAACCAGGCAAGCCGCTCGGCATCGGAAATCTGCTGTGGCGGCTGTGTCCGTGTCATCAGGTGCCACCGTCGCCGGTTTCCGCAGCGGTCGCCGGATTGGTATCAGCATCCGGGCTGCGCTTGCGCGAGAGGTTGATTTTGCTCTCCTCTCCACGGATCAGGCGGATGATGTTGCTGCTGTGCCGGGCCCATGAGATCACGCTCAGAATACCGACAAAGACCAGCGCTTCCGGGCCGATCAGGGCATAGCCAATGAACGGCGCGGCAGCGAGGCAGACCAGCGCTGACAGCGACGAGTAGCGGAACAGCAAGGCGGTGGCGAGCCATGTCAGGGCGGTGGCGGCGCCGAGCAACAGGTCGACGGCAAACAGGATGCCAAGGGTGGTGGCAACACCCTTGCCGCCCTTGAATTTCAGCCAGACCGGGAACAGGTGACCGAGAAACGCGCCGAGACCGGCAATCCAGCCAACATCGGTGCCGAACAGGATGCTGCCAAGCACGACCATCACCGCACCCTTGCCAGCATCCAGTATCAGGGTCAGGGCGGCGAGGGCCTTGTTGCCGGTGCGCAGGACATTGGTGGCACCGATATTGCCGGAACCGATCTTGCGGATATCGCCCTGACCGGCCATGCGGGTCAGGATCAGGCCGAACGGCGTTGAACCGACGAGATAGCCGATGATGATGGCGAGGAGGTAAAGCTGCCAGGAAGCAGGATCAAACATGGTGCTGGTTCTGTACAGTTCTGGTTCGGGCCATCAGGCGGCGGCACTCAATTCATTCAGTCGGTCATATACCAGACGCCCATCAATGACCGTCTTTTCCACCCGGCCTAGCACGGGGCGGCGGTCAAAGGCAGAGTTTTTCGACTTGGAATGCAGTTTCTCCGCCTCGATCCGCCATGCGTGATCCGGGTCGATGATGACGAAATCAGCGGCGGCACCAATGCCGAGCGTACCAGCCTTGAGGCCGAGCAGACGGGCCGGATTGCTGGTCATGGTCGCGAGCAGATCGGCGAGGCCGATATGTTCCTGATGGTAGAGGTTGAGGGCGATCGGCAGCATGGTTTCGATGCCGATGACACCGGTTGCTGCCTGCGCGAATGGCAGACGCTTGCTGTCCACATCTTCCGGCATGTGATCGGAGGCAATGGCGTCGATGGTGCCATCGCTGATACCGGCAACGATGGCTTCCCGGTCCTCGTCAGTGCGCAGGGGCGGCGATACCTTGGCAAAGGTCCGGTAGTCGGCCACATCCATCTCGGTCAGGGAGAAGTAATGCGGGGCGGTGTCACAGGAGACAGGCAAGCCCCGGCTCTTCGCCAGACGAATGGCCGCGACGGCTTCCTTGGTCGAGATATGGGCGACGTGATAGCGGGCACCGGTCATCTCAACCAGTCGCAGGTCGCGTTCGATCATCATGACCTCGGCCAGACGCGGGATGCCCTTCAGCCCGAGACGGGTGGCGGTCTCGCCGCCATTCATCTGGCCTTCCTTGGTCAGGCTCGGTTCGTCCGGGTGCTGAATGATCAGGCGGTCGAATTGATGGGCGTAACTCAACGCGCGGCGCATGACCGATGCGCTGGCAATCGCGTTGCCGGCATCGGTGAAGCCGACTGCACCGGCCTCGGCCAATAGCCCGTATTCGGTCAGATCCTGTCCGGCGAGATCGCGGGTGGCAGCGGCATAGGCATAGAATTTGGCACCGCGCTGTTCACGCGCACGGCGGGCGATGAACTCAAGCCCGGCGGCATCGGCGATGACCGGATCGGTGGTCGGCAGGCAGACCATGCTGGTAACGCCACCGGCGGCAGCGGCGCGGGATGCGGTGGCGAGGGTTTCCTTGTGCGCCAAGCCGGGCTCACCAACGGTAACCCGCATATCGACGAGACCGGGGGCGAGCACGAGGCCCTGACCGTCGATGGTAACGGCATCATCCGGTACCCCCTGGGACAGGGCATCCGGCCCGATAGCCTTGATAACGCCGTGGTCGGCGATCAGTCCCGCATTGTTGCCCGGTGCTGCATCCATGCCGTTGGCAGGATCAATGATACGAACGTTGCGGACAACGGTGGTCTTGGTGGTCATGCTGAAGCTCCTTCCGGATGCCAGACGTGATAGAGCAGGTCGAGACAGGCCATCCGCACCGCAACGCCGAGCTCAACCTGATCGAGAATGACCGAGCGGTTGATGTCATCCGCCAGTTCCGAGCCGATTTCGACGCCCCGGTTCATCGGGCCGGGGTGCATGACCAGTGCTTCCGGTTTCGCCACCTTCAGCTTCTCATAGGTCAGGCCATAGAAATGGTAGTACTCGCGGATCGAGGGGACGAAGCTGCCCTGCATCCGTTCGGTCTGCAGCCGCAGCATCATGACGATGTCCACATCCTTTAGGCCCTCGCGCATATCGGTGAAGGCGGTGCAGCCCATACGCTCGATGCCACTCGGCAGCAGGGTGGGTGGGGCGATGACCCGAACCTCGGCACCCATGGCGCTCAGCAGATGGATATTGGAGCGGGCGACCCGGCTGTGGGTGATGTCGCCGCAGATGGCAATGCGCAGACCCTCGATCCGGCCGACCCGGCGGCGGATGGTCAGGGCGTCGAGCAGTGCCTGTGTCGGGTGTTCATGTGAGCCGTCCCCGGCATTGATCACCGGGCAGTTGACCTTCTGCGACAGCAGATTGACCGCGCCTGATTCCTGATGCCGGACGATCAGGAAGTCCGGGTGCATGGCGTTGAGGGTGAGGGCGGTATCGATCAGGGTTTCACCCTTCTTCACCGAACTGGTGGCCACCGACATGTTGATCACATCGGCACCGAGCCGCTGGCCTGCCAGCTCGAAGCTGGTACGGGTGCGGGTTGAGTTCTCGAAGAACAGGTTGATGATCGTGCGTGCGGTGAGGAGTGATGACTTGCGACCCGACTGGCGGTTCAACTCGACATATTTATCGGCGCAATCGAGGATCGTGGTGATGTCATAGGGCGGCATGCCGCCGATGCCGAGAATATGCCGATGGGCGAAAGGGGGATATCCGGTGGCGGTTTGGTCCGATGCGGACGCAGGCTTAGCGGATGCAGGGGCGCTGGTCATGGCGTCTCTCGCTTAAATACAGGTCAGATTGTCGGCTAAGCGCGCAACTTAGATCGTTTGCCGGTAAAAGGAAACGGGATTCTAGCCACGCTGATTGGCCATGGCGTCCAAAGCGCCCTGCAAAATGAAACTGGCGGCCATTTTGTCCACAACTGCAGCGCGTTTTTTGCGGCTGAGATCGGCCTCATCAATCAGGAAACGATCAACCGCACTGGTCGACAGGCGCTCATCCCAGAGCAGTATCGGCGGATCGATATGACCGAACAGCGAGCGGTCTTTGGCGGCGGCTTTCAGAATCTCATGGGCAAAGCTTTGTGTGATCTGGACTCGGGGGCCCTTGCTGCCATCCATATTGAGCGGCAGGCCCAGAACGAAGCCTTTCACATCACGGTCCTTGGCCAGCGCGCCGAGGCGCACGAGATCGGCACCGATCTTCCGGCGCTGGATTGTCTCGACCGGCGTTGACAGGCTGAGGCCACGGTCAGAGGCGGCAACACCAATGGTTTTCTCACCCAGATCTAGGCCGAGGACGGCGCTGCCGGGACGGATGACGGCGATAAAGTCGGATAATTCCAGAAGGGGCATGGGGATAAAGCCGGTTGGTGCAATCGGATAGATTGGCGGTAATTGAGAGAAGCGCTTGAAATGCCAGCCAACGCTCATTACCACAAGCATCGTTATCACAGGCAGCACACAAATCACGAAGTTACTTGCCTCTGCGTGGCTGGTGTTTATACCCGCTATGTGGAAGCGGCAGCTTTCATTCCTCATTTACGCTGACCCGCCTGTTTGGAGAATTGAACCGACCATGTCGATCGATCAGAACACAGTCGCCCGCATTGCCCGGCTCGCCCGCATCGAGGTGCCGGATGACAAACTCGAGCCAATGGCTGCCGAGCTCGGCAATATCCTGAAATTCGTTGAGCAGCTTGCCGAGGTGAATACCGATGGCGTGCAGCCGATGACCTCGGTTGTGGCGATGGATGCGCCCTTGCGTGAAGACGTGGTCAATGATGGCAATGTGCGTGATGACGTGCTCGCCAATGCACCGGAAGCCATGGAAGGCTTCTTCGTTGTGCCGAAAGTGGTGGAGTAAGGAACGATGAGCAAAGCTGAACTGACCGGCCTGACATTGGCCGAAGCGCGTGACGGTCTGGTTGCCAAGGATTTCTCCGCTGTTGAACTGGCCGAGGCTCATGTGGATGCGGTTGAGCAAATCCGCAGCCTCAATGCCTATCTCGTGGAAACTCCTGATGCCGCCCTCGAAGGCGCGAAGCTGAGTGACGAGCGTATTTCCAAGGGCGAGGCACGTCCGCTTGAGGGTCTGCCGCTTGGCATCAAGGATCTGTTCTGCACCAAGGGTGTGCAGGCTGCTGCTGGCAGTAAAATCCTCGAGGGCTTCAAGCCACCTTATGAATCAACCGTCACCTCGCAGCTCTGGCGCGATGGTGCCCTGATGCTGGGCAAGCTGAACATGGACGAATTCGCCATGGGTTCAGCCAATATCACCAGTGCCTTCGGTCCGGTGGAAAGCCCGTGGAAGCGTCCGGGCGAAAATCGTCCGCTGGTGCCGGGTGGTTCTTCCGGCGGTTCTGCGGCGGCGGTTTCTGCCCGTGCCGCACTGGCGGCAACCGGCACCGATACCGGTGGCTCGATCCGCCAGCCAGCTGCCTTCACCGGTATTGTCGGTCTGAAGCCGACCTATGGCCGTTGCTCACGCTGGGGAATCATTGCCTTCGCCTCATCGCTCGATCAGGCCGGGCCGATGACCCGCACGGTGCGTGATGCGGCGATCATGATGCGCTCCATGGCCGGTTATGATCCGAAGGACAGCACCAGCGTCAACACGCCGGTGCCTAACTATGAAAAAGCGCTGACCGGCGATATTCGCGGGCTCAAGGTCGGTATTCCGAAACAGTACCGCGTCGATGGCATGGATGCCGAGATCGAAGCGATGTGGGATCAGGGCGTTGAGTGGCTGAAAGCCGCTGGTGCCGAGGCGGTGGAAGTCGACCTGCCGCACACATCCTATGCCCTGCCGACCTATTATATTGTGGCGCCTGCCGAATGTTCATCGAACCTCGCGCGCTATGATGGTGTTCGCTATGGTCTGCGGGTCGAGGGTGAAGACCTCAACGACATGTATGCGCGCAGCCGTGCTGCCGGTTTCGGTGACGAGGTCAAGCGCCGCATCCTGATCGGCACCTATGTTCTCTCTGCCGGTTACTATGATGCCTATTACATCAAGGCACAGAAGGTCCGTGCGCTGATCGCTGAGGATTTCCGCAAGGCATTCGAGCAGGTCGATGTATTGCTGACGCCAACCGCGCCGAGTGCTGCCTTTGCCGTCGGTGAAAATTCCGATGATCCGGTAGCCATGTATCTGAACGATGTCTTCACCGTTCCGGCTTCTCTTGCCGGCCTGCCGGGCATGTCACTGCCGGCCACGGTGAACAAGGATGGCCTGCCGCTCGGTCTGCAGCTGATCGGTCGTCCATTTGACGAAGAAACAGTGATCCGGGTCGGTGGCGTGATGGAAGAGGCGGCAGCCTTTTCTGCCAAACCGAACGGCCTGATTGCGGCCTGAGCAGGCATGACGATTACGACTACCAACAACTACGCGGGGCCAGAAATATGAAAGTCGGAGAACTCATGGAGGTGCTGGGTCGCCTCGAACCCGATGCTGATGTGGCTGTCGCGCTTGATTTTCAGGATGAGGCCGATCTGGGCGTGCATGAGATCGTGCAGATCGACAAATTCGAGCTGGATAACGGCGATGTGGCGGTGATCCTGATTGTCGAGGCCACGCCGGATGGCGAGCCGGATGACAATGTCACGGTGGTGCCACCCGCTGCCAACAAGAACTGATTTTTCGGAACTGATTTCGATTATACGGAGCTAAAGCCAGATGGCGTTCACAATTCAGGGCGAAACCGGTGTTTTCGAGGCTGTTATCGGTCTGGAAATCCACGCGCAGGTCATCTCCAATTCCAAGCTGTTTTCTGGTGCTGCCACCGAGTTCGGTGCCGATCCGAATACCCAGGTCAGCCTCGTTGATGCGGCCATGCCCGGTATGCTGCCGGTGCTGAACGCGGAATGTGTGCGTCAGGCGGTGCGTACCGGTCTTGGCATCAACTCCGCGATCAATCTCCGTTCGGTGTTCGAGCGCAAGAACTACTTCTATGCCGACCTGCCGCAGGGTTATCAGATTTCCCAGTATGAGCATCCGATTGTCGGCCTCGGTGAGGTTGAGATCGACCTGCCGGGCGGCGAGACCAAGATGATCGGCGTAACCCGTCTGCACCTCGAACAGGATGCGGGCAAGAGCCTGCATGACCAGCACCCGACCAAGACCTATGTCGACCTGAACCGATCCGGTGTGGCGCTGATGGAAATCGTCTCCGAACCCGATCTGCGCGGACCGGAAGAGGCGGCAGCCTATCTGAAGAAAATCCGCGCCATTGTGCGTTATCTCGGCACCTGTGACGGCAATATGGAGGAAGGCTCCATGCGCTGTGACGTGAACATCTCCGTGCGCAAGCCGGGTGCTGAATTTGGTACGCGTTGCGAGATCAAGAACGTCAACTCGATCCGCCACGTGCAACAGGCCATTGAGTATGAGGCCCAGCGTCAGGTTGAGCTGATCGAAGATGGCGGTGAAGTGGTACAGGAAACCCGTCTCTGGGATCCGCGTGCCGGTGAAACCCGGTCCATGCGCTCGAAGGAAGAGGCGCATGACTATCGCTATTTCCCCGACCCCGATCTGCTGCCGCTGGAGCTGGAACAGAGCTGGGTCGACGAGTTGAAGGCAACCCTGCCGGAACTGCCGGATGCCAAGAAACACCGCTTCATGGATGATTACGGCCTGTCGCTCTATGACGCTGCCGTTCTCGTTGCCGACCGGGAATCTGCCGATTACTTCGAGGCCGTTGCCAATGGCCGTGACGCGAAGCTGGCGGTGAACTGGGTGACAACCGAGCTGTTCGGTGTGCTGAACAAGGAAGGCAAGGATATCGGCGAAAGCCCGGTATCGGCGCAGGACCTCGGTGGCCTGATCGATCTGATTTCCGACAACACCATTTCCGGTCGTATCGCCAAGGATGTTTTTGCCGAGATGGTGGAGACCGGCAAGGCTGCCAGCGCCATCGTCGAGGAGAAGGGGCTGAAGCAGGTCTCCGACACCGGTGCCATCGAAACCATGATCGACGAAATTCTGGCCAACAACCCGGATATGGTTGAGCAATATCGCAGTGGCAAGGACAAGCTGTTCGGCTTTTTCGTCGGTCAGGTGATGAAGGCCAGCCAGGGCAAGGCCAATCCGGGTGTGGTTAATCAGTTACTGAAATCAAAGCTTTCAGGCTGACGCTGGTTATTTGATCAAATTTTAGCTATTTTAGGCATTGGTTTTGCGTGTCGGTATTCAGCCGACACTCTTGGGAGCATGGATGCCATGATGGCTTGCACGAAAAAACTTTCGGTTCTGGCTGCTTTAGCTGTTGGTCTGGCGCTGCCTTGTGTAGCTGTGTCCGATGCTCTGGCACAGCAGGGGGCACAGGGTGCTGCGCGCCAGCCGACCTTGCTGACACCACGCATCGGCTCCGGTGGTACCTTGCCACCAACCCAGCAGCAGGGCTCTTTGCCCCAGCCCCAGCAGCCCCAGCTGACACCGGAACAAAGACGCAAATTGCTGCAGTTCCGTATCATGGAGATTGAGGGTGGTCGTGCCTATGTGCGTCAGGCCTGTGGTGATCCAACCTGGGTTGAGGACTACAAAGTCCATCTGGAAAAGATAGAGATTACCGACCGTCCCAAGGGAATCCTCGCTTTTAAAAATGGTTGGGAAGAGAGCAAGCTGCGCCTGGGGCCGGATATCGTCTCCTGTGAAGAGTTGATGTCCGACAGCTAGGACGCCTGTTACAGGACGTATCTTACAGAGCGCGACCCGATCTGATCCGGGATCAGGATGCCGATCCCCGCAAGCCGTTCCGTGAACAGGCATACCGGGATCAGCAGTCGTTTTACCGTCAGCAGTTGACGGCTGGCCCTATGCGGTCAACGCATCGACGCGGGGCCGACGCCCGCGGCGGCCGGTCTCAAGCACGGACGGTGCATGGACGAGCCAGCTCTCCAGCCGCTCCATCGTATCGCGCATCAGCTTGAGCTCGCGTACATCATCGCGATCAATTACCTCAAGACAGGTCAGCTTGTTATCAAGCATGTCGATCAGCAGTTCGACTGCCGGGCGGTTGAGAATTTTTTGTGCTTCCACGATCTGGGTTTGAATGTTGCTCATCATCGCCTCCTGTCCATCCCTCGGTTATGTGGCTTAACTGATGCTGATGATGGTTCAAAAAGGTTAACGCCACGCTAACCGCCCGATGTTTTTGTCAAAAAGCGTTCACGACTGTTAGTAATTTGCCCGATTAGCTCACGGATTGCGGGCATAACAAAAACTTTTGTCGGTTGAAGGGCTATGGCTGATTGACAGGCTTGGGGTCATGTCGCTAGAAGCGGTGTTCGAATGATCGGTGAGCGTTCAAGCCGCGCTCGTTATTCTTGACCGACATTCCCCGATGGTGCGGTGGCCGAGCGGCTGAAGGCGGCGGATTGCTAATCCGTTATACGGTTTAAAACCGTATCGAGGGTTCGAATCCCTCCCGCACCGCCATCAACCCACAGATACTGTCTTTGTAAATCTGGGCGCTCTGTAAGCAGCGGTTTTGTCGTGCTTATTCTGGCTGATTCCTATTCATGCGCCGCTGTTTCTCATCCGGTCAGCCGATCTTATGGCCGTTTGTGCAGCCCGGTCTCTGGCGCGTCTGCTGGTAGATGAGTTTGGGGTGTGTGTGCACGTTAACAGGGTAAATTTTTTATTTTGACCTGTTTAACAGCGATTTGGGTGGGTTTTTGACCCAGTTTTTGAGGTCATGTCCCTGTATTCATTGAATAATTCAGGGCGGTCCTGTTTTAGGGTGTTTTGGGGGGCATAACAGGGACATTTTCCACCCATAACAGGGAACATGGTCGGGCATAACAGGTGCATATTGGGTATTTAATTTC